>VOFG01004315.1_pt1:0-102500 | contig 104682 bp, 99 predicted proteins | sample 5384171 | NCBI WGS metagenome assembly VOFG01 (sample SAMN12384726, study PRJNA508395) | human gut metagenome | isolation source: healthy gut F | host: Homo sapiens
CAGTATTATCGAGGAGGCAATTAACAAGTAAGCAAGAAAAAGACTCTATGGCAAAAACAGACTGCGATTGAACGAGACGGTACGATTATCGAGGCGCTGTCGAACGCGATGTTCCGCGTCGAAGCCTGGACAACCACCGTAATCACCGCTCATATCTCGGGGAAGATGCGGATGCACTACATCAAAAGATTCTTCCGGGATAAGGTAAAGTGGAGATGACCCCCCTACGATCTGTCTGTCGAAGGGGCGGATCTCTTTCAGGTACAAATAACCAAAGATTGCTTGAAAATCATGAAAGTAAAAGCATCAATCCGGGTTGAAGCGTAGCGAGTTACCCAAGATCGTCAAGCGCAAGGGAAACTCTACGTGATTTGCAAAGAAGAATCCCAAATTCAAAATGCGCCAGGGGTAATTTTAACGATTAATCAGAAAGAAAGTAATTTATGGCACGTATAGTTGGTGTAGATTTACCAAAAACAAACGCGGTGAGATCGGCCTGACCTATATCTACGGTATGGGCCGTTCGACCGCCCGTAAAAAAATTCTCGACGGGCAGGTATCAGCTACGATGTGAAGGTTCAGGACTGGAACGACGAGCAGGTGAGCGCCATTCGTTCGAAAATTGCCGAACTGGGCATTAAGGTCGAGGGCGAATGCCGTTCGCTGGTTCAGCTCAACATCAAACGTCTGATGGACATCGGCTGCTATCGCGGTATCCGTCACCGTTTGGGTCTTCCCGTTCGCGGTCAGAGCACCAAGAACAATGCGCGCGCACCCGCAAGGGCCGCAAGAAGACGGTCGCAAACAAGAAAAAAAGGCAACTAAGTAATAGCAGAAGAGAGTTATGGCAAAGAAAACTGGAACAGTTAAGAAGAAGGTCGTCAAGGTGGGTGCTCAGGGCATGGCTTTTGTCCACTCGACTTTCAACAACGTAATCATCACCCTCACGAACGAGGTGGGTGATGTTATCAGCTGGTCTTCGGCCGGTAAGATGGGTTTCCGCGGCTCGAAGAAAATACTCCCTATGCTGCTCAGACGGCTGCCTCCGACTGCGCGAAGGTCGCCTATGATATGGGTTTGCGCAAGGTGAAGGTCTATGTCAAGGGACCGGGTGCCGGCCGTGAGTCGGCCGTGCGTACCATTCACGGCGCGGGCATCGAAGTGACGGAGATCATCGACGTGACGCCGATGCCGCACAACGGCTGCCGCGCTCCCAACCGCCGCCGCGTGTAAGTGGGACTGCGTGAAGTAACTTCTATCAAAGGATTTTTAAAAAGTTAAGAACAATGGCTAAATATATAGGACCTAAATCGAAGATCGCCCGTCGTTTCGGCGAGGCTATTTATGGTGCGGACAAAGTGCTCGAGAAGCGTAACTTCCCTCCCGGCCAGCACGGTCTGATGCGTAAGCGCAAGAAGGTGTCCGAGTACGGCGAGCAGCTCAGCGAGAAGCAGAAGGCGAAGTACACCTACGGGCTGCTGGAGAAGCAGTTCGCCCGTACCTACGAGGCTGCGTCCCGCATGGGCGGCATCACGGGCGAGAACCTGCTCAAGTTGCTGGAATGCCGTCTGGATAATGTTGTTTACCGCTTAGGTATCGCTCCGACCCGCGCTGCTGCGCGTCAGCTCGTATCGCACCGTCACATCTGCGTCAACGGCAATGTGGTGAACATTCCGTCGTATTCGCTCCGTGTGGGCGACGTAGTGTCGGTTCGCGAGAAGTCGAAGAGTTTGGAGGTGATCGCCGAGTCGTTGTCGGGAGCTTCGAAGAGCCGTTACGCATGGCTCGAATGGGACGGCGCCACGATGAGTGGCAAGTTCCTCCAGAAGCCCGAACGCGAGGAGATTCCCGAAAACATCAAAGAGCAGCTGATCGTCGAGTTGTACTCTAAGTAGTAATTTAACAACAAATTCATTATGGCAATATTAGCATTCCAGAAACCTGAAAAGGTTATCATGCTTGAGTCCACTTCATCGTTCGGGAAGTTCGAGTTCCGACCGCTGGAGCCGGGATTCGGAATGACCATCGGCAACGCTTTGCGCCGTATCCTGCTCTCTTCGTTGGAGGGGTATGCGATTACGACGGTCAAAGTAGCCGGTGTAGACCACGAGTTTGCCGCTATCCCTGGGGTGATGGAGGGTATGATCGATATTATCCTGAATCTCAAAAAATCCGTTTCATCCGTACGGTCGACAACCAGGACGCCGAGAAGGTGTCGGTCAACGTGGCGGGCGTAACGGAGCTGACCGCAGGATACATTTCGAACTATCTTTCGTTCTTCAAGGTGTTGAATCCCTGAATTGGTCATTTGCCATCTCGCACCGGGAACCAAGATGCAGATCACCCTTACGATCGGTAAGGGGCGCGGCTACGTTCCCGCAGAGGAGAATACCCCTGCCGAGTGCGAATTCGGTACGCTCCCCATCGATTCGATCTTCACGCCGATCAAGAACGTGAAGTATTCGATCGAAAACTATCGTGTGGAGCAGAAGACCGACTACGAGAAATTGAATTTGGAGATTACTACCGACGGTTCGATTCATCCGAAAGATGCGTTGAAGGAGGCGGCCAAGATTCTCATTCAGCACTTCATGCTCTTCTCCGACGAGAAGATCACGCTCAACATGGAGGACAGCAACGGTGCCGAGGAGTTCGACGAGGACGTATTGCATATGCGCCAGCTGTTGAAGACCAAGCTGTCGGATCAGGATCTGAGCGTCCGCGCGCTCAACTGCCTGAAAGCGGCCGATGTCGACACGGTGGGCGACCTGGTGCGTCTGAACCGCAACGACCTGTTGAAGTTCCGCAACTTCGGCAAGAAGTCGCTGACGGAGCTCGACGAGCTGCTCGCCTCGCTCAACTTGGAAGTTCGGAATGGACGTATCTATTTACAAACTTGATAAAGACTAACTATGAGACATAATAAGAATTTCAATCACCTCGGGCGTCAGGCGGGACACCGCAAGGCCCTGATGTCGAACATGGCATCGTCGCTCATCCTGCACAAGCGCATCGAGACGACGGTGGCCAAAGCCAAGGCGCTGCGTCAGTTCATCGAGCCGCTGGTGACCAAATCCAAGGAGGACACCACGCATCAGCGTCGTATGGTATTCTCGTACCTCAAGCAGAAGGAGGCCGTGACGGAGCTGTTCCGCACGATCGCTCCGAAGATCGCCGAGCGTCCGGGCGGTTATACCCGCATCCTGAAGACGGGCTTCCGTCTGGGAGACGCCGCCGACATGTGCATCATCGAGTTCGTGGATTTCAACGAGGCCTACACGCTGGGCGTAACGCCGGCCGCACAGGCCGTCGAGGCGAAGCCCAAGACCCGTCGTTCGCGCAAGCCCGCTGCGAAGAAGGCGGATGCCGTCGAGGATGCGAAGATCGTCGAGGCGAAGCCCAAGAAGGTCGCTGCCAAGGCCGGCGGCGCTACGAAGGCCGGTGCTGCGAAGGTTGCCAAGAAGACCAACGTCGGCAAGAAGATGTGATCTTGTTTCGATCCCGATTCATACGGGCGATCCTCAGCGGATCGCCCGTATGTGTTTTTCGGGAAGGATGCAGGCAGGGGCCTCCGTCTGTCAGCGGCGGTCGGAGCGGTCCGGACAGGGTGAAGAATCGGCGTCGGGTGGTGGGGAAAGCCGCCGGTCGATGAATTCCGATCTGTCGTATGGAGGTCAGATCGTGCCGGCAGAGGATGTCTGCTGCGTGGGACGGCGGTGAGCGGAGGTGCGGGCTGGCAAACGGTACCGGACTCGCATCGAACGAGAAACAGCAGTGCGTTTCAAGGAGTCCGATCTCTTTCGGACGGCGCGCGGGAGCTTTGCATATCCGGCTGACCTTGCCGCGATTGCGGGGCGGCCGCGTGCAAAGGGAGCTTCGGGAGCGTAAAAAATCGCCGCGGAGTTCCGAATCCGATATTTTTCATTATTTTTGTAAAGAATAGTTCCGCCGCCGCCCCTCTCGAGCGACGCCGCGGCGGGACGGAACCCAAACCTACGACGAACGATGAAAGATACGGACAAGGTGATTCATCTGAACGAACGTCAGAACCGCATCATGGAGATCATGCGTCAGCAGAACGCCGTATCGGTGGCGACGCTCTCCTCGCTGATGAAGGTTTCGGAGGTGACGATCCGCAAGGATCTCACGATGCTCGAAGAGCAGCACATGCTGTACCGCGTGCACGGTTCGGCCATTCTCGTGAACCGTTACATCAACGACCGCTCGGTGGCCGAGAAGGAGAAGCTCTATGCCGACGAGAAACACGCCATCGGCGTCTATGCCGCGCGGCTGATCGGCCCCGACGATACGATCATGGTCGCGTCGGGTACGACGACGCTGGCCATGGCGCGCGAGATCGGCCAGAACGACCGTCTGACGGTCATCACGTCGGCGTTCAGCGTGGCTTCGGAACTCTCCACGCGCCGTTCGGTGGATGTCATCCAGTTGGGCGGCATGGTTCGGCGCAGTTCGCTCTCGGTGCTGGGTCCCTTTGCCGAGCAGATGCTGGGCAGCCTCTCGTGCAGCAAGCTCTTCATGGGCGTCGACGGCGTCGACCTGGATTACGGCGTGACGACGACCAACCACATCGAGGCGAGCCTGCACAAGCAGATGATCGCCTCGGTGCAGAAGGTGATCGTGCTGGCCGATTCGTCGAAGTTCGGCCGTCGCGGATTCAGCAAGATCTGCGACATGAGCGCCGTCGATCAGATCATTACCGACGACAAGGCGCCCGCTTCGGTGATCGAGCGGTTGCAGGAGTCGGGCGTCGACGTGACGGTCGTACCGGTCGGCCGCCGCGAATAGACTGCGCCATAGGAAGAGCGTCCCGGTACGGATTCCGTACCGGGACGTTGCGTTCGGGGTGTCCGGCCGCGTGAAGGGCGGCCTTCTTGCGGAGTTACTCTTGCGTGTCGACGAAGGCGCAGGCGAGCCCCCACACGGTGAAGTTGTCGGAGCTGACGACTTCGAGCGCTATTTCCGTGCCGTTTTTCCAGACGGGCGAGCGGTAGATCTCCTCGTAAGTGCCGTAGTCCATGTCGTAGGCGTTGCCCGCGACGTAGATGTCGCTTCCGGCTACGGCGAGGCCCGTCCCCTGGCACAAGGCCATTCCTTCGGAGATGACTTGCACGCCCTCTTCCGTCCAGATGCAGGTGACGATATCGCCGGAATCGGCCGTCATGTTGCCTTCGATGATGTATTTCCCCTCCTTGACGTAGAGGCCCGTCACTTCGGTTCCGACCTCTTCGGTGAAATAGGTGGGCTGGCCGTCCTTCCACAGCACGCCCTTCCAGCGGCCGCCCGACACCTTCTCGGCTCCGGCAGCATAGAGCACGCCGCCGTCGATGCAGATGGCGTTGACCTTGGCGAGCGTCGAGCCGTCGGTCAGGTTCTGCGCCACGCCGTTCTTCCAGATGCAGGCGATGCCGCCGCTCTTGTTGTCGGCCGGTTGGACGTAACCGCCCACATAGACGTCGTTGCCTTCGGCTGCCACGCAGTAGGCCAATGCGTCGGTCGAGCCGTCGCTCAGGTACTCCATCTGCCCGTTACGCCAGTAGACGGCCTTTCGGTCGGAGTTTTCCAGCGTTTCGAAACCTGCGGCGTAGATGTTTTCGCCCGCCGCCGCGACGGCGACGGGGGAGGTCGCGCGTTTGCCGTCGCTCAGGACGGAGCGCGTCACTTGCGTCTCGTTGCCGGCCTCGAACTGCCACATGACGCCGACGTTCAGCGGATAGGGTTCGTAGTATCCGTCGTCGAACAGATCGCCGATCGCTTCGCAGCCGACGACATAGACCTTGTTTCCGTCGACGTAGACGCCGTTGCAGAAACTGTCCGCCGAGCCGTCGGTGAGCAACTGGCGCTTGCCGTCCTTCCACAAGGTGGCATAGTAATGCCCTTGACCGGGTACGAGCTCCTGTCCCACGGCGTAGAGGATGTGCGGCACCGAGGGCTGCGGTTCGCTTCCGCCCTCCGCTCTCGGGACGGTGACCGTCCTGCCGTCGGGCAGGGTGAAGTAGACGTAGTTCTCGTCCATGTCGACGAGTATGCCCGCTCCGTCGTCGCCCTTCTCGCCGGTGGCCTTGTCGAGTTTCGTCCATGTCGTGCCGTCGTCGTAGGAGATATACCAGTACTCCTCCTCGATTTTCAGTTTGGGCGAGGTGCCGTTTTGCCCGGAGACGGGGAGTTTCTTGCCGCCGTCGGTGATCCACTCGCCGTCGAGCGTCCAATAGTAGATGCCGTCGGTATCCTTCTTAACGGAGACGACGGGCGCCGTGCCGGGTTTGCCGTTGTAGACGACGATGGGCGTCCCCTTGGCGAACCGGATCGTGTAGCCTACCATGCTTCCGTTTTCCGTCAGCGGTTCGACGGAGGTGATGTAGTCGCCGCGGTCGAGTGCCGTGACAATAGTCTGCATCGAACCGAGATTGGTGTTTATGTCGTTGCAGAGCCGTTCGAGTCGTTCGAGCCGCTGCTCGAAATCGTCCAGTCGTTTCACGAGCGCCGAATCGTCGTACTCGTCGTTGCAGCCGGCCAGCAGCATCACGCACAGGCCGGTGAAAAGGGTAAACAGTCTTTTCATGGAAAAGAGAGGGTTAAGGGTGAACAGGCGTACTATTACGGCTGTTTTACAAATATAATATAAAATTTGCGGAATCGAACGCCGCAACCGGCTGTTCGTCTGTCGGTTGGATTGACTGTTTCGCATGCGGGGACAGGGATTTCCGACCGATTCGGAAGCCGAATGCGCACGATGGGCAACGATCCGCGGCGTGCGGGGGCGATTCGGTTGCGATTCGTAATTTTTCGGATTTTTTGCGACTTTCCGGTCGTGCCGGGCATTCTGTCGGATAAGGAGGGCGTTTGCAATCGGATATACCGTGCAGTGAATCGATCTCCGAAATTTGGATGCTTCGAAGATAAGTCGTACTTTTGTCGTCGGAATTTTTTCAAACGTTTTCGATAAGCCGAGAGCAGAGCCGCGTTTGCGCAGGCTATACCGAGGCGGGAAAACGACAGTTGAAAACGAACGTTTTGTAATCCTCATCGGAGGGCAGTATATGCCGGATAAGATGACTGGGTAAAACCAATCAGCTTGTCCGGCCTTTTTTGTGCCGGTTTTGGAAAACTATCGTAAAATTAAAGTAGGTATGGAAAGAGATGAGATCGACTTCGGAACGCTGAAAGTGTCCGTACTGTTCCGCAAACTGTTCATTCCGACGCTGTTCGGTATGCTCAGCATCTCGGCTGTCACGGTGGCCGACGGGATTTTCGTCGGCCACGGCGTCGGCAGTGACGGCATCGCCGCCGTGAACATCTACGTCCCGCTGCTGATGCTTTTCCAGGGGTGGGGCTGATGATCGGCATCGGTTGTTCGGTCGTCGCCTCCATTCATCTGTCGCGGGCGAAGGTCAAGGCGGCCCGCCTGAACGTCACACAGGCTATGATTATCGTGACGGCGCTGACGCTGCTCCTTTCGCTGCTGATCGTGGTTTTTCCGGATCGGACGGCCTGCCTGCTCGGTTCGTCCGACCGGTTGTTGCCGCTGGTGAAGGACTACCTGCTCTGGTTCACACCGGCGCTGGTCTTCCAGATGTGGACGGCCGTCGGGCTGTTCGTCATCCGGTTGGACGGAGCCCCGAAGCTGGCCATGTGGTGCAGCGTCGTCGCCGCGCTGCTCAATGTGGTGCTGGACTGGCTCTTCATCTTTCCGCTGGGCTGGGGCGTCATGGGTGCGGCGTTCGCCACAGCGATCAGTGTCTCGGTGGGCGGCGTGATCGTGGTCGTCTACCTGTCGTTTTTCGCACGCACGCTGCGTTTCTGTCCGCTCAAACGCAGCCACAAGAGCTTGCGCTTGTCGCTGCGCAACGTCGGTTACCAGTGCCGCATCGGTTCGTCGGCCCTGCTGGGCGAGGCGACGCTGGCGATGCTAATGTTCGTCGGCAACCTGACTTTCATACACTATCTTGGCGACGACGGCGTCGGGGCGTTCGGCATCGCCTGTTATTACATTCCGTTCGTCTTCATGGTCGGCAACGCTATCGCGCAGTCGGCGCAGCCGATCATCAGCTACAACTTCGGTGCAGGCGTCCGCGAACGGGTGATCGAGGCTGCGCAGATCGCGCTGGCGACGGCCATGGTCTGCGGCGCGGCCGTCACGGCGGTCTTCATCGGCAGCCCGCGCCTGCTCGTCGGGCTCTTCCTCGATCCGGCGACGCACGCTGCACGCATCGCCATCGAGGGGTTACCATGGTTCGCCCTGGGCTTCATCTGCTTTATCGTCAATCTGACGGCGATCGGATACTACCAGAGCCTCGAACGGGTCGGGATCGCTTCGGGTTTCGCACTCCTGCGCGGGTTCGTCTTTCTCGTTCCGAGCTTCCTCTTCATGCCGCGGCTCTGCGGTACGGAGGGCATTTGGCTGGCCATGCCGTTGTCGGAGCTGCTGACCGCGCTGGTCATTCTCGGCGTCAGCTTCTGGCGGCGTCAGCGGATCGGCTGATCGGCTCCGTCCGATTGCGAACGAACGGGATGCTGCCGTCGGCAGCATCCCGTTTCGTTCGTTCCGGCGGCATCAGACCGTCATGATCTCCCGCTCCTTGCGGTCGAGTGCGGCGTCGAGCGTTTTGGAGAACTTCTCCAACAGTTTCTGTACCTGCGTTTCGCCGTCCTTCGATTCGTCCTCGGGCATGCCCTCCTTCTGGGCCTTCTTGAAGGCTTCCGACCGCGTCGCGGCGGGCGTTGCGCAGGCTGACGCGGGCCGTCTCCGCTTCCTGGCCCGCATCTGCTTCACGAGCTCTTTGCGGCGCTCCTCCGTAAGGGGCGGAATCGTCAGGCGGATCTGCTCGCCGTTGTTCGAGGGCGTCAGGCCGATGTTCGAGTCGATGATCGCTTTCGATCGGGCGCAGCATGTTCTTGTCCCACGGCTGGATCAGGATCGTCCTTGCATCGGGTACGGTGACGCTGGCAGCGCCCGAAACGGGAACCTCGAGCCGAAATAGTCGACCATCACGCCGTTCAGGGCGTTGGGCGACGCCTTGCCGGCGCGAACGTTCAAAAGTTCCTCTTCGAGGTGGTCGATGGCCTTCTGCATGCGGCCCGTAGCTTCGTTGAGAATCGTCTTGGTATCCATAAGTGTTGGGGTTTAATTTCCGAGTGTTTTTTCGATGGTGCGGATCAGCTCCTCGAATTCATGTTCGTCGTAGCCTACCGTGGCCAGCACGACCTTGCCCTTGCGGTCGATCACGAAGTTCCGCGGGATGTAGTTCGAGGCGTAGCGGTCGTAGACGGTGCGTGCGGGGTCGAGTCCCATCGGGAAGGCGTAGCCGGTCTTTTCGCGGAACGCCTCCACGGCCTCGCGTTTCTCGCCTCGCGATACGGGCAGGAAGACGAACTCCTTGCCGGCGAAGCGGTCGATGATGTCCGTCTGCACGCGGGTCAGCTCCTGCCGGCAGGGCGGACACCACGTGGCCCAGAAGTTGAGCAGCACGACTTTGCCCTTCAGGTCGCCGAGCGTCACGGAGCTGCCGTCGACCATCTCGACCGTGAAGTCCGGAGCCGTGTCTCCGGACTTTACGAGCGTTGTCGATTCGGCGTCCGTCTCGGCGCCCTTCTTGGCGTTGCGGTTGCCGCACGAGGGCAGCAGCAGGATGACGGCGATGATCGCGGCGATCAGCGCCAGCATCACCCACATGCGATTTGTTGCTTTTCTTGGTTGCCATAGTCTTACAGTTTTACCAGCGTTCCGATCTTCTCTCCGGCAAGGACTTTGCCGAGGTTGCCCGCGGTGTCCATGTCGAAGACGATGATCCGGAGGCCGTTCTCGCGGCAGAGCGTGAAGGCCGTGAGGTCCATGACCTTCAGACGGCGGTCGAGGACCTCCTCGAACGTGATTTCGTCGAATTTCGTCGCCGCGGGGTCTTCTCCGGATCGGCCGTATAGACGCCGTCCACGCGGGTTCCTTTCAGCAGGACGTCGGCCTCAATCTCCACGGCGCGCAGCGCCGACGCCGAGTCGGTCGTGAAGAAGGGGTTCGACGTGCCGCCTCCGATGATCACCACCTCGCCTGCTTCGAGGTACTCCAAAGCGCGTGCCTTGGAGTAGTATTCGCCGATAGGCTCCATGCGGATCGAGGTGAGCACCTTGCATCGGACGCCGTTGTCTTCGAGCGCCGATTGGAGCGCCAGCGAATTGATGATCGTGGCGAGCATCCCCATCTGATCGCCCTTCACGCGGTCGAAGCCCTTTTTGGCGCCCGGCGCCTTGAGGCCGCGGAAGATGTTGCCGCCGCCGATGACGATGCCGATCTGGACGCCCGTTGCTGCGGCGGCTTTGATCTGCTCGGCGTAGGATTGCAGCGTCTCGGGGGAAAGCCCGTATTTCTGTCCGCCTTGCAGCGATTCGCCGCTCAATTTCAGGAGTATTCGCTTGTATTTCATCGTGGGTCGCGTTTTATCGTAGTGCGAAGATAGGTATTTTTTCGAAAAAATTCATATATATTCCTTATCTTTGGTGTCGTAACGACACTTTTACCGGTCGGAGCGTTTTGCCGGGCCGCGCGCGATTCGGTTTTGGAGGCGTCCGTTCTTTTTTCTATCTTTGCAATCCTTATGTCGTCGGAAGAATATAAACTGCTCGATACGATTTCCTCACCGCGGGAGTTGAAAAAACTCCCGCCGGAGGAGCTGTCCGCCTACTGCGACGAGCTGAGGCGTTACATCATCGACGAGTGTGCGGTCAATCCGGGCCACCTGGCATCGAGCCTCGGGGCCGTGGAACTGGCTGCGGCCCTGCATTACGTCTTCGACACCCCGGAGGACCGGATCGTCTGGGACGTCGGCCATCAGACCTACGCCCACAAGATCATCACGGGACGCCGCGAGGCGTTTAAAACCAAACGGCAGCTGAACGGCATCAGCGGTTTTCCGCGCATGTCCGAGAGCGAATACGATTCTTTCGGGGGCGGGCACGCTTCGGTGTCGATCTCCGCGGCGTTCGGCATGGCCAAGGCCGCCGAACTGCGGGGCGAGAAGCGGCAGGTGATCGCCGTGATCGGCGACGGCGCCATGACGGGAGGGCTGGCTTTCGAGGGGATGAACAACGCCGGGGCGAGCCGCAAGACCAACATGCTGGTCGTTCTCAACGACAACAACATGGCCATCGACCAGGCCACCGGAGCGCTGAAAAACTACCTGCTGAAAATCTCGACTTCGGTGCACTACAACCGTTTCAAACAACGGCTGTGGGGGCTGATGTCGCATACGCCGCGGCTGCTGCGCCTCTGCCAGAAGGCGGGCAACGCCGTGAAACAGGGGCTGCTGAACAAGAGCAATTTTTTCGAAAGTCTCAATTTCCGTTATTTCGGTCCGGTGGACGGTCACAACCTCAAGGAGTTGGTGCGGACGCTTCGGGCGTTGCGCGACATCGAGGGGCCTAAACTGCTGCACGTGATGACGGTCAAGGGCAAGGGCTACCTGCCGGCCGAGCACGACCAGCCCGCCTGGCACGCCCCGGGGCGTTTCAATCCCGATACGGGCGAGCGGATTTCGGCTCCGGGCGGCGCAGCGCGTTATCAGGACGTGTTCGGCGAAACCCTGCTGGAACTGGCGCGCCGCGACGGAGCGCGTCGTGGGCGTCACGCCCGCCATGCCGTCGGGCTGTTCGATGAACATTCTGCTGCGCGAGATGCCCGGCCGCTGTTTCGACGTGGGCATCGCCGAAGGGCATGCCGTGACTTTTCGGCCGGACTGGCCGCGGCAGGCCATGATTCCCTTCTGCAACATTTATTCGACCTTCATGCAGCGGGCCTACGACAATGTGATCCACGACGTTGCGATTCAGGAGCTTCCGGTGGTGATGTGTCTCGACCGGGGCGGACTGGTGGGCGAGGTTTCGGCTGCGCACTACGACCTGCGTTTCGCCCGTCCGCTCGACGAGGAGCTGCTCGACGAGGTGGGGCGTCGCTTCGAGCGGGTCGTGACCGTCGAAGACGGCGTGGTGCGGGGCGGCGTGGGGAGCGCCGTGCGCGACTTTTTCGACCGGCGCGGTTACCGTACGCAGGTACGTTCGCTCGGTATTCCCGACGACCGGTTCGTGGAACACGGCACGCCGGCGGAGCTGTATGCGCAGTGCGGATTCGACGAGGAGGGAATCCTGCGGGCGATTTTGGAGCGCTGAGTAGGGATCGGAGCGATCGAAAGCGGGGATCGGCAGCTGCCGATCCCCGCTTTTCGTCATTGCGGCGCCCGCAGGAGCCGCAGCCGGTCGAGCGGATAGCCGCGCCGTTCGGCCAGCCCCACGATGTGACGCAGCGTGTCGCGCCGGATGCGGGGTTGCCGCGAGAGGATTTGCAGGTGCAGCGGTGCGGTGCTGCCCACGAGCGCCCACTGGTACTGATCGTCCAGTTCCAGGATGCAGTAATCGGTGTGGAGGAAAATGAAGTTTTTCACCCGCAGCCGTCCGCTCCGCTGCGTTCGCCGGGCGTGCCGGCACGACGTGTGCCGGTGTCCGGTGCGGATGTCGATGCCGGCCCGTTCCATCTCGACGTTCCCGTCGGCCCGCAGCGTGTAGCGGGCTTCGATGTTGCGCAGCCGCCGTTCGAACGGACGGTCGTAGCGGGCGATTTCGTACCAGCGTCCCATGTAGCGTTCCAGTTCCAGCCGCCGCACGGTGCGCATGTCGATGTGTCGGTGCCGACGCCGGTAGAGGAGCGATGCGATGATGAAAGCCAAAACGTAGAGTGTAATCACGATCGGAAATTTACGGCGGGAAGGTGCAAAATCCGCGCCGCAAACTCCTATCGGACGAAACGGGTGAAGGGGACGAAGGGCATGACGGTGAACTCGGCCGTCAACAGATAGTCGCGGCGGGGGTGTTCGGTGTAGACCGGTTTGCAGATGCGGTAGCGGCCGAATGCGGCCGGAAAGAGGCGCGGGTGCAGACGGGCCGTGAAACGGTGTTCTGCGGCGCCGTTCTCCGGTTCGAGACAGATCAGCAGGGAGTGCCACATGCCGCCGTCGGGCAGCCGTTCCCAGCGGTCGCCGTGCAGGCGGCAGACGGCGTAGTCCGTTCGAAGCAGAGCCGTTGCCGGCCGGCGTTGCGGATCGTGAGGCGCACGGTGTCGGCATCGCAGGGGTAAAGGGCGTATTCGGCGTGCATGGAGAAGAGTGCGGCGGGTGCCGTGCCGCCTTCGGGCGCGGGCGGATAGGGGACGGTGCCGGGATCGAATCCTGCGAGGCGGATCCGGCGGCTGTCGTGCACGCAGCGGCGGAAGCGGGCCTTCATCGCCGAATCGGCACGCAGCAGATGTACCTCGACGCAGCCGTCGGCCTCGTCGCTCCACGCCGTCGTGAAGGCTTCGGCGAGCAGGTCGTCGGGATGCGCGGCCAGCCACCGTACGACGCTGTCCTGCAATGCGCGCAACTCCCCGTCGGCTTTGCACGGGCTTACCGCCGCGAGGACGGCGAAGAGCGTCAGGGCGAACGGCAGGCATTTCATGGCGGAAGGGTGTGGCTCCGGTACGGACCGGAGTTATTCGATCACCATGTCGAACCGGTCGCAGGCGCCGGTGCGGTGCGCCAGATGTTTGGTAAGCGACGAGATGCCGAACAGGGGGGCGAGTAGGTGCGCACCTTGATCGTCCGGCCGTCGGGCAGGAATTCGAGGATGCGCAGCCAGCCGTCGCCGCCGTTGCCCTCCCAGCCGCCGCCGAGGATCTGGACGTTGAACATCATCTGGTGGACGTCATGTCCCGCGCGGTTTTTGTCGACGCGGTAGGCAACGGCGTCCTCGTAGTCGCCCGGCTTGCCCGTGTGTGGCCGCAGACGACCATACGGATGTTCGGGGAGGGTTCGATCAGTTTGCGCCAGATTTCGGCGCCGGTGTTGCCCGGGGTGAGTTCGTAGCTGTTCTTTTCGATCCGTTTGGCGGAGCGTTCGTGCAGGAAGGCGTGGGTCATGAATATCACCTTGCGGTCGCGGTATTCGGGCTTGTCGATCAGCGCCGCCGCCCAGTCGAGCACTTCGTCGCGGGGCAGGAACTCCGTGGTGACGACGAGCAGGCCGCCCCATGCCGGATCGTCGAAGGCGAAGGCGGCGTTTTCCAGCGAGATGGCGCCGTTGCGGTTGGGATACGTCGCGACGCAGACGTCGCGCCACGCCGGATTGCGTTCGAAGGGGAAGTAATCGGGGAAACACGTGCGGCTGTTTTCGGCCTTGCGGTATCCGTAGTCGTGGTTGCCCGGCGAGACGATGTAGGGGACCTTGCCGTCGAGCCGTGCCAATGCGTGCGAGGCCGCCTCCCACATCTCGCGGCTGGTCTGGTTGAGCATCTTGCGGTTCAGAACGATGTTTTCGTTCTGTTCGACCAGATCGCCCGTGCAGAGCACGGCCTTGATGTTGAGGTGGTCGACGTTGTCGGCGATCCACGCCGTGCAGAGGTCGAACAGCGGCTGGTTGATGTCGTATTTGGTATAGCCCTGCGGGTCGCCCAGCAGGATCATGGTGAACGAATCGGGATCGGTGAGTTCCTGACGGTCGGCGCGGTCCTGCGCCTGAGCGGCGAAGGCGACGAGCGCCGCCATGCAGCAGAGAAGTAGTTTTCGGTTCATTATCGGGAAGTTTTAAACGGGTTTCAGGCTACGGGACAGGGGATGCCGAGCGCTTCGACCCGTGCGGCGATGCGTTGCAGCTCCTCGCGGGGAATTTTGCGCAGCGTCCGGCACGGGGTGTCGCGGTCGAGCGAGTAGACCATCACTTTCGACGGGCGGATCTCCTCCACGAGCCGCAGCCATGCCTCCACCTCCCGTTCGGCGGTGTTGTCGATCGGTTCGCCTTCGATCTCGCCCGCAAGAAACATCGTTTGGAGGATCATGCGGCCTTCGAAACGTTTCATCAGTTCGACTGTCCGTGCGACCGAGTAGTCGCCCGCCGGATTGTTCATCCGCCGCACTGTCGCGTCGAACGCCGAATCGAGTTTGAGGATGTTGTTGTCCACGCGCAGCAGGGCGCGGCGGACGCTGTCGCGGTGGATCTGCGTGGCGTTGCTCAGTACCGAAACCCGTGCCGAGGGGCACAGCGCGTCGCGCAGGGCGATCGTGTCGCCGATGACGGCTTCGAAATCGGGGTGCATGGTCGGTTCGCCGTTGCCGGCGAAGGTGATCACGTCGGGCGGGGTTCCGTCGGCCGTCATGCGGCGCAGTACGGCACCGAGTTGAAGGCGCACCTCTTCGCGTGGATTGAACCGCCGCCGGCCGGGATGGTCGGCATTCCAGCCGCACTCGCAGTAGATGCAGTCGAACGAGCAGAGTTTCGACGCGGTGGGCAGCAGATTGACGCCCAACGAGAGACCGAGCCGCCGCGAGTGCACCGGCCCGAAGATGATGTCGTGATAGAGCGATGTCATGCGACAAAATTAAGAATTAAAAGCGAAGAATCGCCATCGGGCGTGCATAAATGTCGCTGTTGTCGGTGAAGGGTGTTCCGGTTCGTGTCGGGAAGAGTCCCGGATCGACCAGCGCTCCGGTGGAAGGGTAGTTCGAATTTGCGCGGTTGCGGAGCGCATCCTTGCTTTCGTCGCGTCGACGTGGTAAAGTGCAACCGTTTGTGCCTGCTTGCTGACTTCGATTCGGGGTGAGCGGAATTCGAAGGCCTTCCCTCGGGGATGAGCTTCGAATGGGTCGGATTTGCAACCGCGGCAGAGGCTGCGACGGCGCCGTTCGGGAACCGGCAGCAGCGGCGATTTCGGATGGGCTTTCCCGAACCGTTGGGTGTCGGCGGCTATAAAGCCCCTCCCCTGAGGGAGGGGTTTGGGGTGGGGTCGGATTTGCAATCGTTGCCGGAGGCCGCGACAGCGCCGTTCGGGAACCGGCAGCAGCGGCGATTCGGGATGGGCTTTCCCGAACCTTAGTAAGTATAAATGCGTATTTCGAGCCGGCGAATGCCAAAAGAAGCGTTTCGCAGCCTGCCTTTTAGGAGTTTTTTCATACCTTTGTGTACCAAAAAATTGGGACTAACTAAAATTCAAACAGGATATGGTGGATATTTTTTGCCCGTCTCGAAAAAAATGCGGGCGGCCCGATCGGTCAGTACATGCGGGTGGCACACGGTTATTTCGCTTTTCCCGAAGCTCGAAGGAGAGCTGGGGCCGCACATGCGTTTTCCGCGGGAAGATGATGCTCAATTGGAGTCTGAATAACTATCTGGGCCTCGCCAATCATCCGGAGGTGCGCGAAGCCGATGCCAGGGGTGCGGCCGAGTTCGGCATGGCGGCCCCGATGGGCGCCCGCATGATGAGCGGACAGACCGTTTACCACGAGCGTCTGGAGCGTGAGCTGGCCGCGTTTGTCGGCAAGGAGGATGCCTTCCTGCTCAATTTCGGTTACCAGGGCATGATCTCGATCATCGACTGCCTGCTCTCGCCTCGTGCGCTCGACGTGGTGGTTTACGATGCCGAAGCGCACGCCTGCATCATGGACGGTCTGCGTCTGTACAAGGGCAAGCGGTTCATGTACGCCCACAACGACATGGAGTCGTTGCGCCTGCAACTGAAACACGCCACCGAATTGGCTGAACAGCAGGGCGGCGGCGTGCTGGTCATCACCGAGGGCGTCTTCGGCATGAAGGGCGACTGCGGCAAACTGGACGAGATCGTGGCGTTGAAGAAGGAGTTCCCGTTCCGTCTGCTGGTGGACGACGCCCACGGCTTCGGCACGATGGGCCCGGGCGGCCGCGGCACGGCGGCGCATTTCGGCGTGGTGGACGGCGTGGACGTGCTCTTCAACACCTTCGCCAAGTCGATGGCCGGCATCGGTGCCTTCGTCAGCGGGCCGAAATGGCTGATCTATCTGTTGCGTTACAACATGCGCTCGCAGCTCTACGCCAAGTCGCTCCCGATGCCGATGGTCATCGGCGCGTTGAAGCGTCTCGATCTGATCCGCAAGCACCCCGAATATCAGGAGAAACTGTGGGAGAACACCCGCGCGTTGCAGGGCGGTCTGAAAAAGAACGGATTCGACATCGGTCCGACCAATTCGCCCGTGACGCCCGTCTACATGAAGGGCGGCGTGACGGAGGCGACCAACCTGATCGTCGACCTGCGTGAAAACCACAATCTCTTCTGCTCGATCGTGGTCTATCCCGTGATTCCGCGCGGCGAGATCATCCTGCGCGTCATCCCGACGGCGGCCCATACGCTGGAAGACGTGAACTATACGATCGAAGCCTTCAAGTCAGTGCGCGACAAGCTCGAATCGGGCTTCTACCGCGACAAACCCATTCCCGAAGGTTTCGCTCAGGAACTTTAATCTCCGGGCCATGCGATCGCCGGCACGGATCCTGTTCGTTCTGTTCACCCTGCTCCTTACGGTGCAGGGTGAACCCGTTTTGGGCGCCCGCACGAAGGTGATCGTCCGTCCTGCCGCCGGCCGATCCGTGCCCGAAGAGGCTTACGGCATCTGCCTTCCCGTCCGGCTGTCATGCGACGGCGTGGCGGTCTGCGGCTACGATGCACAGCTTCCGACGGGCGAACGGGTGGCGGCGCTGTCGGCGGACGAACTGGCGGCACGAGGCGTTCCGAGGCTGGACGACGTCGTGCGGCAGTGGCGGGGTCGGGATCTTCGCCTCTTTTTGGAACTTTGCCCGTCCGCGGCGGAGCCGCTTTCGGAGGAGGAGCATGCCGAACGGGAGTTGATCCTGCGGCGTGCCGATGCTGCGACGTGCGGGGCATTCGCTGCGGCCGATGCATCGTGCGGTTGCTGCGCACTGGCCGAAATCGCATTGCGGACGGCCTATGGAGCCGGGTTCCGGCAGGGGGATGTCTGGCTGATCGCGGACGATGCGGAGGTGTTCGCGCGTTACGGCGGCAGATCGTCCAAAGTCCCCCTCTGCGGCTTGTCGCCGGAAGGGACGGGCAGGGGCGGTGTGCGGGGGCTGTTTCTGCACCGGATGCGCGTCGGATCGAAATCCGACGTGAAACGATTGCGCAAAGGCGGCCGGCGGATCGTGGTCTGGGATGTCAATTCGGCCGGGGATGCCGCCGCGATGCGGGCCTATGGCGTCGATTTCATCGTGACCGACGATCCGGAATCGATTGGCGGTCGATGACTTTCTGTCCGACCGCGCCTCCGTTCCGGCCGTCCTTTTGCCGTGTCGAAGTCTTTGCTGTTTGCGGATCGGACGGGAAACGCAGGAAGGAAAGGTTTGTTCGGGACAGTCGCCGGTTACACGGTTTCTACTGGGGAATAAAAAAGCTGCAACGCATTGTGTTGCAGCTTTTTTCGTATTTCGGCGGAATCAGCGGATGTCGTGTTTTTTGAGGATCTTGACGATCTGCGGCCGGATCACTTCCAGAATACGGCCGTGACCCAGATCGGAGGGATGTACGCCGTCGACGGTCGCATCGTGGTCGTCGCCCAGCGGCATCCCCGGATTGAGGAAATAGATGTTCTTGTCCTGTTTGAGCAGGCGTTGCATCCCCGCTTCGGACGCAGCGCGTTTGTCGTCCTCGAACTTGCGGATCTTGTCGTTGAAATTGCGGCTTTCGCGCACCTCGGTTTGCAGGAAGATCAGCGGCGTCGTGGGATGTGCGGCGCGGATCGTCGCTACGAAGGGTTCGAGACGCTCCTCGATCTGCTGTGCCGAAGGGTTGGAGAAGCTGTCGAAGAGGAAGGCGTCGGCCTCGCACGCTGCGGCTACATGGGCGAAGAACTGTTCCATCTTGCACTGGCCGCTGGCGCCCAGATTGACGAACTCGAAGCCCGTCGCACGTTCGAGTTGTGCAGGATAGGCCATGCCCGGACGGCTGAGTCCCGTACCGTGGGTGATGCTCGAACCGATCACCACGATCCGGTGGCGGAAGGGATTGGGTGCGGCTTCGATGCGGGCGCCGGCGTCGACGCCGATTTCGAGCGTTTTCACCTCGTCGAACAGCGGCAGGTAGAGCAGGCACTCCTTCTCGGTGCCGTCCATGTGCTCGACGAGGGTGGCCTTGTGGTCGGCTCCCAGACCGGGACGGGCGATGCCGGCGAAGACCCACTCGCCGTCGCGCTTGATGTAAAGGTCCATTCCCTTCTGCGAGAGCCCCGTCATGTGGGTACTGGGTTTGCGGTCGGTCGTCGTCCAGCGGGCGGAGATCGTGCGGCTGTCGGTGCGGAAGACCACGGCCACGCCGGTCGAATAGGTGTAATAGAGCCGCACGGTCTTCGACAGATCGGGATAGTCAGCCACCTCGACGCGGTGGAAGGGTTGCTTCGTCGCGTGAGGCTTGTTCACGAGCGTGAGCGTCGCGGCGTCGACGTAGTTCGGTTCGGGTTTTTCGGCAGCCGATGCCGGGCCGATGCAGAGCACGCAGAACAGCGCGCCGAGCGAGAACAGGAAGTTTTTCATATCCGGAAGATTGGTTAGTTTTTTCGTCGATACAAAGATAGGAAAAGCCGAGAGCAGAACCAAATTTATTTGGTTTTGCCGGGGCGGAGTATCTAAGGCGAAGCCGACGGCGGGATTTCACGGCGAATTGCGGACGCCGGCGCCGAATTTTTTCCTCCCTCTTTGTCCGCTGGCGGAAAAAAAAAAAGCTATCTTTGTTCGACTTATGAAACTTCTCGTCAAGCCGAGCGCAGAGCCGAACTTGTTCGGGCTGTGCCGGGGCGAGAAAACGAAGAAGGAAATTCGATGCTTGCTGACCTGCTGATTTAAACGAAGAAAAATTCAACGAATATGAAACGACTTTTTGTGCTTGTGTGTGCATTGGGACTCTGGGCGGCGGCCTGGGCAGCTCCCGAAGTGAATATCGTACCCAAACCGCTGAACGTCGAGACGGGCGACGGCTCCTTCACGGTCGATGCCGCGACCGTCGTCACGGTGGGCAGGGACGCCTCGTTGCGTTCCGTGGGGGAACTTTTCGCCGCGATGATCGAGCCGGTCACGGGGCGTGCCGTCAAGGTGAAGACCGCGGCCGACGGCGCGAAGATCGCCCTGGCGGTCGATCCCGAGCTCGGCGAGGAGGAATACGTGCTGCGGGTGACGCCTGCGGGCGCCGACGTGCGCGGCGGTTCGCCGAAAGGGGTGCTCTACGGTTTGCAGAGCCTGCGCCAGCTGGTGATCGAAGGCGAGGGGACGGTTCCGGCCGTGACGGTGAAGGACAAACCCTATTTCGGCTATCGCGGCGCGATGCTCGACGTCTGCCGGCATTTCATGCCCGTGGAGGATGTGAAGGCCTTCATCGACATTCTGGCCATGCATAAACTCAACCGGTTCCATTTCCATCTGACCGACGACCAGGGCTGGCGTATCGAGATCAAGAAATATCCCGACCTGGCACGCAAGGGCTCCGTCCGCAAGGAGACGCTCGTGGGCAATCTGCGTACTTCGACCGAATACGACGGGATTCCTTACGGCGGGTATTATACGCAGAAACAGATTCGCGAGATCGTGCGCTACGCCGCCGAACGCCATATCGAGGTGATTCCCGAAATCGAAATGCCCGGCCACGGGCTGGGGGCGCTGACCGCCTACCCGTGGCTCGGCTGCCGCGGCGAGAATTACGAGGTCTGGACACGCTGGGGCATCAGCAAGGATGTTTTCTGCGCCGGCAAGGACTCGACCTTCGAATTCTTGCAGGACGTGCTCGCGGAGGTGATCGAGTTGTTCCCCTCGAAATACATCCATATCGGCGGCGACGAGTGCCCCAAGGCCCGCTGGAAGGAGTGTCCGCTCTGCCAGCGGCGGATGAAGGAGAACGGCCTGAAAAACGAGGAGGAGTTGCAGAGTTATTTCATGCAGCGGATCGAGAAGTGGCTGAACGGCCACGGCCGCAACATCATCGGCTGGGACGAGATCTTGCAGGGAGGAATCTCGAAAACGGCCACCGTGATGTCGTGGCGCGGTTCGAAGGGCGGAATCGCCGCAGCCAAGGCGGGCAACACGGTCATCATGGCGCCCAACACCCACTGCTATCTGGACTATCGTCAGACGCAGCAGCAGGAGTTTGAGCCGCTGGGACAGGTGAAGTACCTGCCCATGCGGCAGGTCTATGCGCTCGATCCCTACGAACAACTGACTCCCGACGAACGTAAGTACATCCTCGGCGTGCAGGGCAACCTCTGGACGGAGTACATTCCCGATTTCCGGCAGGTGAAACACATGCTGCTGCCTCGTCTGGCGGCGATCGCCGAGGTGGGCTGGTCCTACGACCGCAAGGATTTCGAGGATTTCAGCCGACGCATGCGGCAGTTCCGAAAGGTCTACGATCGTGCGGGCTACAACTACGCGACCTATTTCTTCGACGGAAAGGACGAATAATTCCGTTTCTCCCGCAGACGGGATGCACGGTGGTGTGCGCTCTGTCTGCGGGAGTCTCGCCGCCGGACGATCCGGGCGATTACCGAATATCGAATTGCCATGAAATATCTGTTTTGTGTCCTGCTGGCTTTGTCGCTGGCTGCGTGCGGGAAGGAGACCGAAGATCCGGGGTTGTCGCGCGAAGAGTTTCTGGATTTCTTCCCGCTGCATGAGCATGGCGAGGTGTATGTCGAACCCTTCTACGTGCGTTTTTACTATCCCGGAGGGAATTGTCTGCTCTTTCCGACCGACATTCTCGGCGAGAGTCCGGCGCCGCCGGTACAATATATGTTTCTGCATCTGGACGGCAGCGACGTTCCGCCCGCGGAACTGATCGACCGGGCCTACGGCGTCGACTGTGCTGCCGCGACGACCGCATTGAGTTTTTTGCCCGATGCCGCCGGCGGGAATTACCTGGTAGCCGATTTCCGCTATCGCTATGCGGCCGAGCAGGGTACGCAGATCGGGGAGCGTGTCGGCGAGTGGCGCATCGTGTGGGGCGTGCAGCGGCAGTATAGGTACAATGGAAAATTGTATCCGCGTGTCGAATTTCAGTAATTGCCGCACGGCTTGTGCATTGGAACGGTTTTGGACGAATGCGGAGTCGGGCGGCCTGCGATTTTTTTTGCGGAAATATTTTGCAGAATAAAAATTTCGGTTTATCTTTGCACTCGCAAAAAGCCTCGAACGGGGTAGCAGATAACATTTTGCGGAAATAGCTCAGTTGGTAGAGCGCAACCTTGCCAAGGTTGAGGTCGCGGGTCCGAGTCCCGTTTTTCCGCTCAAAGGCTAAAGACGAATAAGTCCAAGCTACGGGCAAACCCTCTGGAATACACTCCAGAGGGGTTTTTCGTGGGTTTTCAGTGGACAGCGGAGCAAAATTCTGAGTCTTTTCAGAGAAAACGGGTGTCCCAAAATTGTCCCGGATAGGAATTGCGACCTTGCTTTGGGGACAGTTGTCAAAAAAATGCGGGACAGTTACCTTTCTTACAAACTGTTTTACTGCGGTTTACCTATACGGAACATAACCAAACAAGGTAAACGAAATGAAGAGTACATTCAGAATTCTGTTCTTCGCCCGCTGGGAGTCGGCGAAGGACAACGGAAAGGTTCCCCTTCAGGCGCGTATCACGCTCGACGGGGATAAGGCAAAGTTCAGCCTGAAGACGGAAGTTACGGCCTTACCTGAAACGGATAGATCGGGATACGGACTCGACAGGAATCTCTGTTTCACGATGGCGAGAAATGCCTTTGCCGGCACTGTCGTCTATGCCCGCGGGTGTCGATGGAGCGTATGTCCAGATTGATGGGCGATAATGTCGACTCCGTTTTTGAACAGAAGAAAAGGATAGTATCGAAGCGGAATTTACGGTCCTTGCCAGGCAGCTCGAAAATATTCGATAGATTTTCGTGTTGTAGATTATTTACGGCAGCCGGCAAAATATCTTAACGTTAACAAAAATTATGAAACATGGAGAATTGAGAGTATATCAAAATTACCGAAGAACCCATCGGCAACCGGAAGATGGAAGCCCAGCTCGCTGATGGCAGTGTATGGTTGGCCCAGCACGAGATCGCACGGTTGTTCGGGGGCTTTTCGGCTACCGTCTGCAATAACCTGCGTGCGATCTCCAAAAGCGGTGTACTGTTCGAGAAGCATGTCAGCCGCCGATTTCCGGCGGGGACGAAATATAGCGATACGTTCTGTAACCTCGAAGCGTTCATCTTCCTGAGCTTCCGTTGTGCTACCATTGAGCGCGGGTCTTCCGGCAATGGGTGCTGCCCGGTCTGTACGAGCATTACCGGGACGACAAACCCCCAAAAGCATTCGTAATTCTGGTTTACGATTATGACCCGAAACAGCATGGATTGATTCTGAACTGAAAAACGGTACCGGCTGCCTACACGGGGCAGGGGCTCAACATGCGGACCGGTTACCTCTTCAACAAGAAATAGCTGGTCGTCCTGCGCAATTCGACATCCTTTTCCGGCGGCGAGTACAGCATTTGTCCGGCTGCTGGTACGGAAACTACGATGCTGAACGTCACGCTCCATATCCTCGGTGCGGCCTCAAAGTGCAGGTCGATGTTTCATACAATGCACGACCCATGCGTAGTGGTGCCGTCACCGTTTTTCGTACCTGCGAAAAGCTTGGGGCGAAAGGAACTTCCCTGATTGTCAGTAGGAAATACATTTCGCCGAGCGGCAGGGTAAGGGTATAACCGTCCTTCTGTACATAGATGGCCGCCTGCTCCTGGGCGACGGGAATTTTGCCATGCATGCTTTTTATGGGCAAAAAAGAATAATAGAGGGTTGTTTTTTTAATATTTATGACATCGGCCGGATATGAAAAATGAAAATCCGGTTTATGTAATGCAGACAGCAATTGGAACAAGATACAAAAACTGTATTTTTGTTCCAGAAGAATATGAAATTAAAATGCAATCAATACCTAACGCCTGTTGCGTTATACGGATTCGGCCGTAACGGAGATCCCCGACCGGCTTTGTTTCGAGGACGTCTCCTGTTTCATCCGTTATTTTCGCAGGCCGGTCGGTTGTACGCCGCTGCGATTCAGGGAGCGGGCGGGATAAGTCCCGAAAAGCGTTTCGTTTCGCCCGATTTGTGACAATGCATGTTATTTGCCGTTCCGTACTTTTGTATGTTTGATACGAGACTTTATGGAGATGAAGAAAACACCGAACGAAATAAGAATCCGCGGTGCGCGCGTCCACAACCTCAAAAACGTGGATGTAAATATTCCGCTCCACGGCATCGTCGGCATCGCTGGCGTGTCGGGATCGGGCAAATCGTCGCTGGCGCTCGGGGTGCTCTACGCCGAAGGGTCGCGGCGCTATCTGGAGGCGTTGTCCACCTATACGCGCCGGCGCATGACGCAGGCTCCCAAGGCGCAGGTCGATGAAATAGCATATGTTCCCGCCGCCATCGCACTCCACCAGCGGCCAGGCGTGCCGGGTATCCGCAGCACCTTCGGCACCGGCACCGAGCTGCTCAACAGCCTGCGGCTTATGTTCTCGCGCCTGGCTTCGCACCGCTGTCCGAACTGCGGGCATTACCATGTGCCGACGCTGGCCGTCGCGGCCGAGAAGGAGCTCGTCTGCGCGAACTGCGGCCATCGGTTCTATGCGCCCGGGGCCGAGGAGCTCGCGTTCAACAGCGGCGGAGCATGTCGCCGGTGCGGCGGTACGGGTACGGTCATGACCGTAGACCGTGCGACGCTCGTGCCCGACGAATCGAAGGCGATCGACGAAGGGGCCGTGGCTCCGTGGAACAGCCTGATGTGGTCGCTCATGACCGACGTGTGCCGGGCGATGGGCGTGCGTACCGACGTGCCGTTCAGCGAGCTGACGCCTGCCGAGCGCGCCATCGTCTTCGACGGACCGGCCGAAAAGAGACATATCCTCTACAAAGCCAAAAATTCCAATCAGGCGGGAGAGCTCGATTTCACCTACTACAACGCCGTCTATACGGTCGAGAATGCGCTCGCCAAAGTGACCGACGAGAAGGGCATGAAGCGCGTGGAGAAGTTCCTGCGTCAGGACGTCTGTCCGGCTTGCGGCGGCACGCGACTCTCCGACGAGGCCCGGGCGCCGCGGCTTCGCGGCATCGGGCTGGACGAGGCGTGCCGCATGACGCTCGCGGAGTGCGTCGGGTGGGTGTGCGGCGTCCCCGCTTCGCTGCCGGAGGAGATGCGCCCCATGGGCGAGAGCATCTGCGAGTCGTTCCTCGCCGCTTCGCGCCGTCTGCTGGACTTGGGGTTGGGATACCTCGCGCTCGATCGGGCGGCTTCGACCCTATCCACCGGCGAGCGGCAGCGTATGCAGCTGGCCCGCGCAGTGCGCAACCGTACTACGGGCGTGATGTATGTGCTCGACGAACCCTCCATCGGCCTTCATCCGGCCAACATCGCAGGTCTCACGGGTGTTATGGACGACCTGGTCGCCGACGGAAACACCGTCGTGCTGGTCGACCACGACACGCAGATACTGAGCCATGCCGACCATATCGTCGAGATGGGCCCCGGAGCGGGGGCCGACGGCGGAAGGGTCATTGCGCAGGGGACGGTCGGGGAGATCGAACGCAGTCCGGCGTCGCGCATCGGCCCGTTTCTGGCAGGCAAGGTCGAATCCCGCGTGCTGCCCGTCGTGCCGGAAGGCGAACTCTTCGCACAAGGGGCGATCCGCCTCTCCACCTCCGAGATTCACACCGTAAAACCGCTCGAAGTCGTCATTCCCAAAGGCCGCCTCACGGTGGTGACGGGCGTATCGGGGTCTGGCAAAACCACGCTGATTCTCGAAAGCCTCGTTCCGGCGCTCGAAGCGGCGATAGCGGGCACACCGCTGCCACCCCATGTGAAAAATATCGATGCGTCGGGTATCGAACACGTCAAGCTCATCGATTCGACACCCATCGGTGCCAACGTGCGCTCTACGGTGGCTACTTACGCCGATATTCACGACGAGCTGCGCAAGATCTTCGCCCGCACGCCCGATGCCAGGGCCGCCGGTTACAAGGCGGGCGACTTCTCCTACAACACCGGACGGCTGCGTTGCCCCGTGTGCGACGGCACCGGCACGGTCAGCCTCGACGTGCAGTTCCTGCCCGACGTCGATATTCCGTGTCCCGAATGCCGCGGCTCGCGCTATGCGAAACCTGCGGGACGAATCGCCTGTACGGTCGGGAACGGCCGTTTGTTCACGCTGCCGCAGGTCATGGAGGCCGACGTGGCCCATGCGGCGGAGCTGTGCGCCGGATTCAAGAGCGTCGCACCGCGGCTTGCGACGCTGAGCGACCTCGGGTTGGGCTACCTCACCCTCGGCGAAGCCACGCCCAGTCTCTCGGGCGGCGAGGCGCAGCGGCTGAAACTCGCCTCGGAGATGGGACGCCGGCAAAGCGACTCGCTCTTCGTTTTCGACGAGCCCACCATCGGGCTCCACCCGCTCGACATCAGGACATTGCTCGAAGTCTTCCGGCATCTGCTTTCGGCAGGGGCTACCCTGGTCGTCATCGAACACGATCTGGACATGATACGCAACGCCGACTACATCGTCGACCTCGGCCCGGGCGGAGGAGCCGACGGCGGACGTATCGTCGCGACGGGCACTCCCGAAGCGGTAGCCGCCAATAAGGAAAGCATAACAGGACAATATCTGTATTGAAACTTAAAACAGGGTACCCATTCCAACCTTATTCATATGCACTGAACAGTTCTTCCGTATCGAGATAGATCGTCGGTTGGTCGTCCGACTGCCTATCGTATTTAGATCTGTCGATTCGGTAATGTCTTTCAGTCCGGAAATGATATAATTTGGTTCAGACTCCTTATCGTTTTCTTCGGAAAGCATGAAACGGGAAAAATATGTGTCCGGCATCCTGCCTGAAATCCGTCAAAAGGAATTTCGTAAATCCTTCGATAATATCTTGGTCATGTATACGTTGAGAAGTCGAGCTTCTGGAATATGCTATCAAAGCATCAAATACGGGCCTGTCCTCCGTATCCTGCACCGACAGCCGTCTGTCGAAATCCTTCAATGCTTCGGCCGAGGGTTCTGTATGGTATTTACCATTGGTACTCGTAATAGACTTTTTCAGGCGATTTCGTATGACCGTTTTCAGAACACTTTCATATGCGTCGATTTCGAAACATTCCCTTAAACGATCACGAAACGCGTCGTTGTGTCGAACGACCACATGTTTTGGGTCGATAGTCGCCGTTACCGGCACATACGAAGCGTCCGCGGAGGAATATCCGGAGACATTCCGCTAAGAAATCGCAAAAAAGCGGTCGGCCCGTAAGGGTCGGCCGCCTTTTCGTGTCTTCGGATAAAACCCGAATACCGTCATGGACAAACATAACAGGGATCTTCTGATCCGTGCGCTGAAAGGCACGCTGGACACCGCATCGCGCCGCGAATTCGACCTGTGGGTCTCGAATGCGGACAACCTCCGCATCTACGAAAACGCCCTCCGCATATGGGACGACACACAGCGCCGCGCTGCAGCTTACACTCCCGACCGCGATCGGCTCTGGGAACAGTTGCAGTCACGTATCGGAGTTTCCGGATCGCCGCAGCCTACGGAACGGCCCGCGCCGAAACGCCGTTGGGTGCCGATACTTCGCACGGCGGCTGCCGTCGCCGCGGGCGTCGTCGTCACGCTCTTCGCAGTCCGTCCCGACGCCGCCCTCACACCGAGTCCGGCCCGACAGGAGTTCTGCGCCTTCGGCGGTAAATCGCTGGCACACCTGGCCGACGGTTCGACCGTATGGCTTCAAAGCGGCTCGACGCTTGCCTGCGACGGCTCCTTCGGCGCCGAAAGCCGCAACGTAAAGCTTCGCGGAGAGGGATTTTTCGACATTGCCAAAGATCCCGAACGCCCCTTCACGGTCGAAGTGGAAGGGTTGCGCATACGGGTTCACGGCACCAAATTCAACGTGAACACCTCGCTCGAAGACCGGACCGTCGCCGTATCGCTCGTAGAGGGTTCGGTGGCCCTCGACTCCGGCAAAGGCGAACAGCGCCAGCTGTACCCCGGTGAAATCGCCTGCTACAACACCGCCACACAAAAGCTGGACATCTGTCGCGGCAACGTGGAGCTGGAATCCTGCTGGGCCGCGGGCAAACTGGTCTTCGAGCGGCAGTCGCTGGGCGAAATCTGCCGCTACCTGTCTCGCTGGTACGACATCCGGATCGACATCTCTCCGGCACTCGCCCGCAACTACGCCTACACGTTCACCATTACCGACGAACCGCTCGAAGCGATTCTGCGCATCATGAGCCGCATCAATCCGATCGTCTACACCTTCTCGGACAACCGCTCGGTGTCCATCTCCGAGGTAGAATAAAACCGTAAACCGACCAAACTCCAACCAAACCCCGAATGCCTATGACCGAACAGAGCTGAATCGCACGCAATTTCTCCAGCGGCAGCACCCGCCGCTGCAAACACTCGCTAACCTTAAAACTTCCAACCATGAAACATTTTAGACTCTTCGCAATTCTATTGCTGCTCGTCTGCAAATGGACAACGGTTGCACATGGCCAGACGCAGGAGCCGGCGATCAACATAGAGTTCACCGACATACCCCTTTCGGAAGCCATATCGCGCATCGAGAAGAGCAGCAAATACACGTTTTTCTACGACGCCAAACAGACCGATCTGACCCTGCGCGTCAGCCTTCACGCCAAACAGCTGCCGATCTCCGCCGCCCCTGCGCCAGATGCTCGCCCCGACGGGTCTCGACTTCACGATATCCGAACGCCAGATCGCCCTGATTCCCGCGGCACGCAAGGCTCCGGCCGGATCGCGCACGATCACCGGTACGGTCAACGACTCCCACGAACTGCCGTTGGCCGGCGTCGCCGTCACGCTGGAGGGCGACAATACCCGCGGCACCGTTTCCGGGAACAACGGCAGTTTCACCATCACCGTTCCCGACGCCGATGCGGTGCTCAGCTTCACCTACTTGGGCTACATCTCCAAGAAAGTCTCGGTGCCCGTCTCGCAGAACAGTCTCGAGGTATTCCTCGCAGAAGACGCCGTGAGGATGGAGGACGTCGTAGTAGTAGGTTACGGCACCCAGAAGAAGGTCAATCTGACGGGAGCCATCACCACGGTGGACGACACGCAGCTTGCAAACCGTTCGGCGCCGTCCGTAGCCCACATGCTTCAAGGTGCGGTTCCGGGTCTGACGATCTCGACCTCGTCGGGCCGTCCGGGCAACTCGGCCGACCTGAACATCCGCGGTATCACCTCGATCAACGGCGGTTCGCCGCTCGTGCTGATCGACGGCGCCGAAGGCGACCTGATGAAACTCAACCCCAACGACGTGGCCTCGATCTCGGTGATCAAGGATGCCTCGGCCGCCGCCATCTACGGCGCACGCGCGGCTTACGGCGTCGTACTGGTGACTACCAAGGAGGGCGACGATTCGGACAAAACCCGCGTGTCGTACAGCGGACGCTGGGGGTGGAATTCCCCCACCACCTCGACCGATTACGAGACCCGCGGCTACTATTCGGTGTACGTCAACGACCTGTTCTGGCATGCCGATGCAGGTACCAACTACACCAACTATACCGAGCAGGACATGATGGAATTATGGGCCCGCCGCAACGACAAGGTCGAAAATCCCGAACGTCCGTGGGTGAAGATCGACCAGCGCGACGGCCGCGACACATATGTCTATTACGCCAACTTCGACTGGTACCACTACCTGTTCAAGGACGAGCATCCCAGCACGAGCCACAGCGTCTCGCTGTCGGGCGGCAACTCGAAGGTGAAGTACATGCTTTCGGGCAACTATTACAGCGAAGAGGGACTCTTCCGTCAGGACCCCGACCGCTTGCAGCGGATCAACTTCCGTTCGAAAATTTCGTTCGACATCAACAAGTGGCTAAAAATCAGCAATAACACCAGCTACTACAACTACCAGTACTACTACCCCGGCCCCAGCGGAGTCAATACAGCCTTCTCGCTCGGCACGGTACACGCACTGGCCTCGATGATGCCCTATAACCCCGACGGCACGAGCGTCTACTACACCTCGCTGTCGAAATACTCGATCATGGACGGCCTGCCCACGATCATGAACAAGGGCGGCCACTACAACAAGGACAAGACCGACAACATGTCGACCACCACGGAGCTGACGTGGACCCCGGTCAAAGGGTTGGAGATCAAGGGTAACTTCACCTACATGTTCAACACCCAGCACAACCTCAACCGTCAGGTCAATACCGAATACTCGCAGTATCCGGGCGAAGTGCAAACCCTCTCGACGGGCAGCCGCTTCCAAGACAAGCTCTACGAAAAGACCATGATGCACAACTACTATCAGGCCAACGTCTACGCCACCTACGCACACGTGGAACGAGAAGCACAACTTCAAGGCGATGGCCGGTTTCAACTGGGAGACCAAGTACCTCAAAGACGTATCGGCCACGGGCTACAACTTGCTCTCCGAAACGCTGATGGACCTCAATCTGGTGGGACAGGACGCCGACGGCAACGAACGCATGGAGGTCGGCGGCGGCCAGAACGAATACGCCCTGATGGGCTTCTTCGGCCGTCTGAACTACGACTACAAAGGCAAATACCTCGTGGAGGTGAGCGGCCGCTACGACGGCACGTCGCGCTTCAAGCGCGGTCACCGCTGGGGTTTCTTCCCCTCGTTCTCGCTCGGATGGCGCATCTCGGAAGAGCCTTTCTTCGAGGGCATCCGCGAAAAATTCAACAACTTCAAGATCAGGTATTCGTACGGACAGCTGGGTAACCAGAACGTAGGCTACTACGACTATATCCGCAAAATCTCGATCGGCAACCAGAACTATTTGTTCGGCGGCGACAAACCCACGACGGCCACCATTTCGGCCCCCGTGGCCTCGAACCTCTCATGGGAAACCTCGATCCACAACAATCTGGGCGTAGACATGAGCTTCCTGAACAACCGTCTGGCTTTCAGCGCCGACTTCTACATCCGCGATACGAAGGACATGCTGACCTCCGGCGTCGCCCTGCCGAGCGTTTACGGCGCCGATTCGCCCAAGATGAACAGCGCCGACCTGCGCACCAAGGGTTACGAGCTCTCGCTCAGCTGGCGCGACGAGTTCCAGCTTCTGCGTCGGCCGTTCACTTACAGCGTGACGGTTACCTTCAACGACTACGTGACCGACATCACCAAATACGACAACCCCGACCGCACGTTCGCCAAGTCCTACTACGAAGGTATGCGCTGGGGTGAGATCTGGGGTTACCGCATCGGCGGACTCTTCGCCACGGACGCCGAGGCTGCCGGCTATGCCGTCGATCAGACCGCCGTCAACAACCGGATCAACGCTGCGGCCGGCTCGGAACGCGGCCTGCACGCCGGCGACCTGAAATTCCTCGATCTGGACGGCGACAACGTGATCTCCATCGGCAAGAACACGGTCGACGATCCGGGCGACCGGGAGATCATCGGCAACAGCCAGCCGCGGTTCCATTACGGCACGACGCTGAGCATGTCGTGGGCGGGCATCGACTTTTCGATCTTCTTTCAGGGCATCGGACGCCGCCACTGGTATCCCAAAGCCAATACGATCGCCTTCTGGGGACCCTATGCCCGTCCGTATGCGAGCTGGATTCCCAAAGACTTCCACGAGATGTATTGGAGCGAAGAGAATCCCGACGCCTACTTCCCCCGTCCGCGCGGCTATGTAGCCCTTTCAGGCACCAACCGCGAGCTGACGGCCGTCAACGACCGCTATATGCAGAACATCCGCTACTGCCGTCTGAAGAACCTCACGATAGGCTACACGCTGCCCAAGAAATGGACCCGCAAAGTGTTGATCGAAAACCTTCGCGTCTACTTCACGGGAGAGAATCTCGCCACATGGTCGCCCATCCACTCGGACTATATCGATCCCGAAATGGCCGCCATGAACGACGAGATGCGCACCTATCCGTGGCAGAAGACCTACATGTTCGGCGTGGATGTCACATTCTAATCAAACAAGCAGAACCATGAAAAATATTATTGATACTGGCCGCAGGCTGCACCATGGCGCTCGTCTCCTGCGAAGAGTGGCTCGACAAATACCCGCTGGCCCAAATGTCGCCCGAAACCTTCTTCTCGAACGAAAACGAGTTGCAGGCTTTCAGCAACAAATTCTACACGGTCTTCCCGTCCGACGGGCTCTACAACGAGTACTGGGACAACATCATTCACAACGACCTGCCTCAGGAGATGCGCGGCGGCCGCACGATCCCCGCATCGGGCGGCGGCTGGACATGGACCGACCTGCGCGATATCAACACGCTGCTCGAATACTCGGTCAACTGCAAGGACCTCGACGTCCGTAACCACTACGACGCGCTGGCCCGTTTCTTCCGCGCCTATTTCTATTTCGAAAAGATCAAGCGGTTCGGCGACGTGCCGTGGTATGCGAAACCGATCGGCTCGGCCGATGCTGAGCTCAATCGTCCGCGCGATTCGCGAGAATACGTCATGCAGCGCATGATCGAGGACATCGATTTCGCCATCCGCTACCTGCCCACCAAACACGACCTCTACCGTATCACGAAATGGACGGCTCTGGCCCTGAAATCGCGTTTCTGTCTCTTCGAAGGCACGTTCCGCAAATACCACGACATCGACCTTCCGGAGAACGACTGGAAATACTACCTCAGCCTGTCGGCGAAGGCTTCCGAAGAGTTCATCACCAACAGCGGCTACGGACTCTACACATCGGGCGGCACGCAGACCGCCTACCGCGACCTGTTCGTGTCGGAAGACGCCCAGCAGATCGAGGTCGTCCTCGCCCGCGATTACAACAAGGGGCTAAGCGTATTCCACAACAGCACCTTCTACTCGCTGAACACCTCCTACGGCCGTCCGGGGCTGACGCGCAAGATCGTCGCCAGCTATCTGATGGCCGACGGCACGCGCTTCACGGACAAGGCGGGCTGGGAAACGATGGAGTTCGGGACGAGTGCCGGAACCGCGATCCGCGTCTGGCGCAATCGATCCGCACGCCGGGTTACACGCGCATCAACTCCACCAAGGTCGAAGTGCCGAGCCTGTCGACCTGCATGACGGGCTATCAGCCCATCAAGTTCGTCGCTCCCGCCGATTTCGGTTCCGACGGGTACAACCTCTCGTACACCGACCTGCCGATCATCCGCACGGCCGAGATCTATCTCAACTACGCCGAAGCCAAAGCCGAGCTGGGTACGCTGACGCAGGACGACATCGATCTGTCGATCAAGAAACTGCGCGATCGCGTAGGTATGCCCAATCTGGACATGGATCACGCCAACGCCAACCCCGACCCGTACCTTTCGGCCCCTGAGACAGGCTACCCCAACGTGACAGGGCCGAACAAAGGCGTACTGCTCGAAATCCGCCGCGAGCGCACCATTGAACTGCTTCAGGAGGGCCACCGTTACTACGACCTCATCCGCTGGAAAGAGGGCAAGGCCTTCACGCAGCCGCTGCTGGGCCTCTACATCCCCTCCAAGGGCGAATACGACCTCGACGGAGACGGTACGCCCGACATCTATCTCAAAACCAAGGGAGAGACGCCCTCGACCAAAGCTCCGCTCATCATGGAGATCGATCAGGACATCTTCCTCTCGGAAGGCGATCACGGTTACATCTCGCCCCACAAGAAGAATCCGGGCGAGTGGAACGAAGCCCGTGACTACTACTACCCGATTCCGACCGACGACCGCTCGCTGACCGGCGGTGCCCTGACGCAAAACCCCGGCTGGAACGACGGCCTCGACTTTTAATTCTTAATGCTAACTTCAAAAACGAACGAAACGATGAACATTCTGAAAAAATATCTTACCATCATGCTGCTGCTCGGCCTCACCTGCCCGGCAACGGCCTGCAACAGCAGTTCCTCCTCCGAAGACGAAGTTCCGCCCCATCTGAAACCCGAAAACCCCGAAGAACCCGTCCGGGACTACTATCCCAAGACCGACGGCGCGACACGTCTGGTGACCTACAACGTCGGCGTCTTCACCAAGTACGTCAGCGACGGCAGCTACCAGATGATCGCCGATATGATGACCGAGGGCAAAGCCGATCTGGTGGGCATCAGCGAACTGGACAGCTGTACGGTTCGCACCGGCAGGGTCTTCCAACTCAAGAAGTTCGCCGAGTTGATGGGCAAGGAGTGGAGTTACGAATATTCGCGGGCGATGGCCTATCAGGGCGGAGCCTACGGCGACGGAATCGCCAGCCGTGAGAAACCCGTTCGTGCCTTTGCCGCTCCGCTGCCGAAGGGCGACGGCGCCGAACCCCGCGTGATGGTCGTCGTGGAGTTCGAGAAATATGTCTTCGCCACCACCCACCTCGACCATGTATCCTCGCTGGCTCAGGCAGGGCAGGTCGATGAAATCAACAAGGTCATCGAACGAGAATTCGGCGGCTCGAAGAAACCCGTCTTCCTCGGCGGCGACTTCAACGCCCGTCCCGATTCGCCCACCATTTCCAAATTGAAGACGGACTGGACGATCCTGACGCCCCACGGTGCGAGCGACTTCACCCACTCTTCGCAGGCGCCGGACAAATGTATCGATTACATCCTGTTGTGGAACGGCAACGGCGCGAAGTGCGAAGTGGTCGGCACCAAGATCATGCTCGACTTCAACAAAGGCGACATCAAGAGGGCCTCGGATCATATTCCCGTGCTGGTCGATGTCAAATTCTAATGCTGAGACGAACTCTTAAACGCAAACGATTATGAAACGATATGCGAACATGCGTCTTCTGGCCGCCGTCGCCCTGCTCATCGCAGCGGCGGGCTGCAAGGACGACGAAGGTCCGACGCTCGGGCAGCCTGCGCTGCTGAGCATTCAGGACGCCACGGCCGACGCCGAAGTGATTACGGTGGAAAGCCCCAAGAAGCAGACCCTCGACATCCGCGTGGAGGCCGAGCAGATCAGCGGCAACTACATAACCGTCGTATTCAAGACTGCCCCGAACTGGTCGGGACCTATAACGCGGCGCACGGAACCTCATACAAGCTCTGCCCCTCGGAGGCCTACGAATTTTCGACCACCGAAGTCATGCTGCCCCGCTACAACACGCTCTCCTCGACGATGAAAGTGGAGCTGTTCAGCGAGCGCATGCCCGACGAGGAGCCGTACCTGTTGCCGATCACCATCGATTCGATCAAGGGCGACTCGCAGGCGACGGTCTCGCCGACGGGCAGTGTCCGTTACATCCTCTTCAACAAGCTCGTCAAGCCGGGACCGCCCGCACCCGTGCTGCTCGAACGCAGCGGATGGAAGGTGCTCGCCGCCCCCAAAGCCAAGCCCAACTACGAAGTGGAGAAGATGTTCGACGAAGACATCAACACCTTCGGCTACTGCAACGCCGACGAAGAGAAAGCCGATCCGCCTTACGACTTCGTCATCGATCTGGGCAAAGAGGTGACCGTACGCGGCTTCCAGTTCAATCAGCGCTACATGACTACCGGCAAACCGGAGGACGGCGCACGCTACGGCATCGCCCACTTGGAGGTTTGGACCGCGAAGGAGATCGCCGGCGACGGCCTCGGCGCAGCGAACGACGCCAACTGGACCTACACCCAGACATACCGCGACAACCGGACCGATCCCGACTCGCCGCTGGATCCGATGGGGGTGGTCATCAGTCCGATGCTCGACGACTACCAGCATGCGCGTTACGTCCGGCTGCGCATTCACGCCAGCTATACGAACAAGACTTATAACCCGACTTTCCGGGGATGGTGTATCGCAGAACTGAATGTCTGGGGTAACAACGAACTGCTCGAATAATGCGTCTGGACTTGCAAAGGGACCTGCTGGAGTGTTTCAGCAGGCCCCTTGTTTAACGCAGTCCCGATTGCAAGCGTTCCGCATTCCGCAGGATAACAGAAACTGAATAATTTCGAAATGAAAAATTCATACGTTCCGCATCCGTTTTATCCCCGAAAATGTCTATCTTTATTTGTCTGAATTTCTTTTAGCGATACGATGAGGCCGGAAAACGAACACGACATGGTTTTGTGGAAACACATCAGCCGAGGGAGGGGGGGGGAACCGCCGCTTTCAGGGAGTTGTTCGACCGTTATTACGCCCCGCTTTGCAGGTTCGCGGCCTGTTGGTTCCACGACCGCACCTCTGCCGAGGAGATTGTATTGGACACCTTTACGCACATCTGGCAGCATGCCGGGGAACTCCGTATCTCGACTTCCGTCCGGGCCTATCTGTTTCGCGCCGTGCGTAACCGCGCGCTCAACCGGCTTCGCGACGAACGAACCGACGGAATTCCCATCGGGAAGGGCCCTGAACCGCTCTTCACGAATCCGGAAGCATTGCAGCTTGAAGCCGACGAAATGCTGTTACTGATCGCCGAAGCGGTCTCGCAACTGCCCGACCGCTGCCGCGAAGTATTCCGCAAAAGCCGTGAAGAGGGGCTTTCCAACGCAGCGATCGCCAATCAGATGCGGATTTCGGTCAAGACCGTCGAAGCGCAGATCACCAAAGCCCTGAGACGCATCCGCGAAACGCTGCTCCGCACGTGATCTTCTCTCCGGACTTTCCGGATACTCCCGCCGAATGACCGTCTAATGACCGCCGAAGACCGGCCGGAAACCCGCATCGGTTGACCACTTCGATGCGGATGCCTTGCACCAGCGCGTTGGTCGTGGCGAACTAGTGGCGGCCCATGTGGTAGGTGACCGCCTTGTCGATTCCGACCTCGACGGCGATTCTTTTCAGGATGCGGTTACAGTAGGCGATGTCGGGCACAGGCAGTACGAGGTTCGTTCCCGCGACCTCGCGTCTGTATTTGTCGATGATGCGTTTGGTAATGCCGCACAGTTTGATTTTGAACGGCGTGCCGGTCTTCTGCCGTTTCTTGACGATTCATAAATCCCCGTCGAAACGTCGGTCCTCGACGTCCTCCGCATTGCGGTTTGGCATCGGCACTCTTGCCTGCTGTTCGTTCGCCGCGGAATCCCAAAGTGGGAACGGAACGGTCAGGCACGACGATACGAAGGTGCTCCTGCCGTTTCGGCTTTTACAGGGCTGTGCCTTTTTGCGGAGCGAACAGCCCCGTCATATCCGCTTTTTCGAGGGCGAGGAGCCGTACCTTCCGCTCGATGCCGCCCGCATAGCCCGTCAGGCTGCCGTTGCTCCCCACGACCCGATGGCAGGGAACGATGATGCTGACGGGATTGTGTCCGACAGCGCCGCCTACGGCTTGTGCCGGGACGGTTTTCGAGCCTTGCCGGCGGGCGATTTCACGGGCGATCTCTCCGTAGGTGATCGTCTTCCCGAAGGGATTTGCCGCAGAATTTCCCACACGGCCAGCCGGAACGGTGAACCTTGCAGGTGCAGGGGCGGCGTCGGTCCCGGATCGTTCCCTCCGAAATAGTTGTCCAGCCAGCGGCGGGTCTGCTCGAATATCGGCAGCATCGTCTCTTCGTGCTGGGCGTCGAGCGTCGCGGCGAAATATTTCTGCCCTTCGAACCAGAGTCCTGTCAGGCCTTCGCTGTCGGCAGCCAGTGTGATCGTGCCGAGCGGTGAGCGGTAGAGGGGGTGTATTGCATCGTGTCCATGAAAGTTGAGTGGCGATTGGTAGTGTATCATCGTTTGCGTTCGACGTCTGGCAGGAATCCCGTGATGATCCCCATCAGGGGCAGCAGCGCGCTGACGCGGAAGATGAATTCGATGCTGGTTCGGTCGGCCAGCCAGCCGAAGAAGGCCGAACCCAGTCCGCCCAGTCCGAACATCAGCCCGAAGAAGAGGCCGGCGATCATTCCCACTCGGCCGGGCATCAGGTCGGTGGCGTAGACCACGATGGCCGAGAAGGCCGACGAGATAATCAGTCCGACGAGGATCGCCAGCGCCACGGCACTGCCCGATCCGGCGTAGGGCAGCATCAGGGCGAAGGGTGCCGCCCGAGAATCGACCCCAGATGACGTATTTCCGTCCGATGCGGTCGCCCAGCGGCCCGCCGATGACCGTGCCTGCGGCCGATGCCGCGAGGAATGCGAAGAGGCTGTATTGCGCGTCCTGCACCGAGAAGGCGAATTTGTCCATAAGGAAGAAGGTGAAATAGTTGGTCATACAGGCGATGTAGAAATATTTCGAGAAGACCAGCACCGTGAGGATCAGCAGCGCACGGCGGATCTTGCGGCGGGGCAATTCGGCTGCTGCGGCTGTTGCGGTTACCGGTGCGGCGGTCGCGGCGTTCAGTTGCCGTTTGTACCAGTTGCCGATGCGGAGGAGGATGCCGATGGCCAGCAGTGCGGCCGGGGCGAACCACATGATCGAGGTCTGGCCGTAGGGAATGACGACGAGCGCGGCCAGCAGCGGCCCGAAGGCGCTTCCGGCGTTGCCGCCGACCTGGAAAATCGACTGTGCCAGCCCTTTGCGCCCGCCCGATGCGAGCTGGGCCACGCGCGACGATTCGGGGTGGAAGATCGACGATCCCCAGCCGATGAGTGCGACGGCCAGAAGGATCGGTGCGAAGCCGGGGGCGAGGGCCAGCGCGAAGAGTCCCGCCAGCGTGAAACACATTCCCGCGGCCAGTGAATAGGGTCTCGGATGGCGGTCGGCATAGCGGCCGACGAAAGGTTGCAGGATCGAGGAGGTCATCTGGAAGACGAGCGTGATGAGACCGATCTGGGCGAACGAAAAACCGAATTTGGCTTTGAGCAGCGGATAGACCGCCGGAATCACCGACTGCATCATGTCGTTGAGCAGATGGGTGACGCTGACGAGCAGCAGGATCGGATAGACCGTGTCGGCGGTCGTTCGCCGGCGCGGTGCGGATATGGGTTTCGTGAGCGTGTCCATCGCGGGGGATCAGGGTTCGTCCAGAATGACGGCGATCGTGTCGAGCGCCTGCTGCACGTCGGTATCGGCGATGTTCCGTGCCAGCCGTGCGTGCGTCGGCTGGGAGGCACGAAAACAGGCCGTGTCGCGGTAGATGTGACGGAATCCCTTTTGCAGGTGGCCTGTTGTCGTCCGGTAGAGTTCGCTCAGGATTTTGTTGTGCGTGGCTTCGGCTATGGCTGCATGGAAGGCGATGTCGGCGGCAATGCACCGTTCCAGGTCGCCCGCTTCGGCGGCCGCGCCCCGTTGGGCGAGCAGGGATTCGATCCGCTCCATGTCCTGCGGCGTGCGGCGTGCGGCGGCGCGTTCGACAATGGCCGCTTCCAGAATTTTCCGTACTTCGTCCAGTTCGCGGATATCGGCGCGACGCAACCGCTGCTCCACGAGGGCATCGGACGCTGCGGGGCTGCAACGAATGTCCCTGCGCCCTGCCGCACGTTCAGGAATCCCCGGTCGGATAGCATCCGTACCGCTTCGCGCACCGTCGAGCGGCCGACGCCGAACATGCGCATCAGCTCCGATTCGGTCGGCAGCCGTTCGCCCGTGCGGAATTTTCCCGCTGCGATACGGCGTTGCAGCCGTTGGGCCAACGTATCGGCCAGCGAGTGTTTGCGAAGGGGCGTTTGCGGACCTGATTTCATCGTATCATCTGATGTTTTACGCAAAGGTAAACGATTTTTTCGAATCGGCGAAATTTCCGGTGCGGAGTTCCGGCGGCGAGTTCGTTCGCAGTGGAAGAACGGATCGCGGGAGTGGGGGGGGGAACGGCAGGAAGCGAGCATGTCGTTTCCTGCCGGAATCCATCGGTCGGCGGCGCCGTTGATCTACTGACGGATAGATACCAGACCGTTCCCGTGCAACCGGCCGGGACGCATCTTCGTGTGCGGCGTACGAAACGACCGGCGGAACGTTCTTCCGCCGGTGCCGATTCCGCCGATGTGCGGTCACTCCTTCTGCTTCGGTTCCTCGCCGTCGCCTCGGGCGCCCTCCTTGAACGAGCGGATGCCCCGGCCGATGCCCTTCATCAGTTCGGGAATCTTGCGGCCTCCGAAGAGCAGCAGTACGATCAGTGCGATGAGGACGATCTCCACGACGCCCAAGTTTCCGAGAAAGAGGATTTTTGCCATATTCGTCAGTTTTTATCCGGTTATCCGGCCGTTTCGAACGTCGCTGCGACCCGTTTCAGATCGTCGACGATCGGCAGGTGTTGCGGGCAGCTGCGTTCGCATTTGCGGCAGCCGATGCATTCCGAGGCGCGTCCGTGCGTCTGGGCCAGGTTGTCGTAGTAGGTCTGCTGGATCGAAAAGAGGTGGTTCACCGACTGGCGGTCGGCGTTGTAGAGCGCGAAGTAGTCGGGAATGGCGATATGCTTCGGACACCCCTCTACGCAGTAGCGGCAAGCCGTGCAGGGGATGGCGATCGCATCGTTGATGATTTTGACGGCTTCGGCCACCGTGGCGCGTTCGGCGTCGTCGAGCGGTCGGAAGTCGTGCATGTAGTCCGTGTTGTCGAGCAGCTGCGCCATCGACGACATGCCGCTGAGAACGGTCATTACGCCGTCCAGACTCGCGGCATAGCGGATCGCCCACGAGGCGGGCGAGAGGTCGGGATGCACGGCGCGGAAGAGTCGTTCGGCGGCGGGCGGAACCGTCGCCAGCGAACCTCCCTTGACCGGTTCCATCACCACGATCGGCTTGCCGTGACGGCGCGCCACGTCGTAGCAGCGGTGCGACTGGATGCTGGGATTGTCCCAGTCGAGGTAGTTGATCTGCAACTGCACGAACTCCGTTTCGGGGTGCGCCGCGAGGATCTCGTCGAGCAGCTCCGCGCTGTCGTGGAACGAGAATCCGACGTGGCGGATACGCCCCTCGGCTTTCATGCGGGCGGCGAAGGCGAAGCTGTCGAAGCGCTCGACGGTGCGGTAGTTCGCGGTGTTGAGATTGTGCAGCAGGTAGTAGTCGAAGTAGTCGACGCCGCATTTCGAGAGCTGTTCGGCGAAGATCCGCTCCTGATCCCCTTCGGCTTTGAGGAACATCGTCGGGAGCTTGGTGGCCAGTGTGAAGCTGCTGCGGGGATGACGCTCGACGAGCGCCTCGCGCACGACGCACTCGCTGTGGAAATCATGGTACATGTAGGCCGTGTCGAAGTAGGTGAAGCCCCGTTCGAGGAAGGTGTCGACCATGCGTTCGACCTCGGCGATGTCCACGGCCTTGAAGTTGCCGGCCTCTGCGAGCGGCAGCCGCATACAGCCGAATCCCAGTTTGCGCATCGTCTTACTTGCGGATTATGAAATTGATGAATGCCCAGCCGCCGAAGATTTGCAGCAACATGCCCGGCAGGCCGATGCGGAAGTCCTGCACGGCGGTGTGGAACGAACCCGCGAGGGCCCATTCGCCCAATGTGCCGGCCGCCTGGTAGAAGAGTACGACGGCTGCCAGCAGTGCGAGCGACGCACGGCGGAAGCGTGCGGCGGCATAGCCTGCGGCGCCGGCCAGCAGCACCGATTTGAGTACGATCGCGGGCAGTGCCGCCGCGGCGGGCATCCCGAAGAGCAGTGCGTTGGCTACGGGCGACGCAAGTGCCGTGAGCAGCCCCGCGCGCCAGCCGTACTTGTAGGCGCCCACGAGCGTGAAGAAGTAGATCGGCAGCCATGTCGGCCCGCCCAGACGGATCGTGTGGAAGAGCTGCGGCAGGACGATGTTGCCCGCGAGGAAGAGGGCGGCCGCCAGATAGGTTTTCGCTTCGCTGTATTCCAGCGAATAGAGTTTTACGGAAGTCGTTTGCATATCACTTTTTTATGAATGGTTGAATGAAAGTTCCGGTATTTCGAGTAATTCGTTAAAAGTGCATGTCCAGACCGCCCAGCACGGTTGCACGCGGCATGGGGAATCCGGCGTTGATCTCGTAACGCTGCGCCAGCAGGTTCTCTCCGTCGACGAAGATACGCAATTTGCGCGAGATGCGGAAACCTGCGTGCAGGTTCCACAGGATGAAATTTTCCTGTGCGTCGCTGCCCGTCCCTCCGACGACGATCGAAGTGTAGAGACCCTCCACGTATTGCAGGCCCGTCGAGACCGACCAGCGGCCCTGCGTGAAGGAGGCTCCGACGTGGAGTTTGTGTTCGGGAGCGGCCAGCACGGGATGCTCCATGTGCAGGAAACTGTAATTGGCGTCGACGCTCCATGCCGCCGAGATGCGGTATGCGATTTCGGCTTCGACGCCCGCATTCTCGATCCGGCCGGTGTTGACGTTCATCTGCCGCCCGTCGACGGGCATACGCAGGATCAGGTTTTCGCCGTCGATATAGAAGAGATTGACGCCGTAGGAGAGCCGTCCCTCCCATAGCCGCTGCGAGAGCGACAGTTCGTAGCTCCACAGCCGCTCGGGACGCAGGTCGGGGTTCGCGGGGCGGAACATGTAGAGTTCGCGGATGGTGGGGTAGCGGAATCCTTTGCCGGCCGAGAGCTTGATCTCGGCGCTGCGCGGCAGGTGGAACGAGACACCTGCCTGCGGCACCCACTCGGTGCCCACATGGGAGTGGCGGTCGACGCGGAGGCCCGCATCGAGCGTCAGCCATGTGCCGAGCGACTGTCGGAAGTCGACGTAACCGGCCACCTCGTCCTGCGTCTTGTCGACCTGCGGCTCTTCGTGTCCGTCGAGAAACCGGTTCCACGATTCGCCGCCGAAGTGGAAGTAGTCGAAGCCTACCGTCAGCCGGTTGCCGGCGAAGAGCTGCGCACTCTGGTACCACGACACCCCCAGCATTCGGTCGCGCGAGTTGAACCGGTAGTCGAGCGGTTCGCTGCCCGCGGCATAGCCGTCGTCGATCTTGTGCCGCCCCCCCAGTTGTAGAAGAGGCTCAGGGCGCCCGACGTGCGGTCGTAGCGGTTGGCCAGGGCGGCGGAGGCCCGTCCGCGTGTGATGCGCGAGTCGTTGTCGATGAGCGGCGCCGTCACCTCGCCCGGATTCGATGCGTTGAAGTGCGTCAGGTTCACGTCGCCCGACAGCGTCCATGCTCTCGAAAGCTCGTATCCCAGCTTGGCGTAGCCGCCGTACTGTTCGAAGCCCATGTCGGCGCGGTGGCCGTCGGTGCGGTTGTAGGAGCCGGTGACGACGCTCGTGAAGCGTCCCTTGCGGATACGGTTCGACAGCTCGGTCTGCAACGTGTTGTAGGAGCCGTAGGCGGCTTGCAGGTCGGTGCGGATGCCCTCCTCGCGCTGCTTGCGCGTGACGATGTTGATGACGCCGCCCATGGCGTTGGAACCGTAGAGTACCGAGGCGGGGCCGCGTACGACTTCGACGCGCTCGGCCAGCATCGACTGGTAGGCGTCGGCGATCGGATGTCCCATGAGCCCCATATACTGCGGATGGCCGTCGATGAGTACCAGCAGGCCCGTGGTCGGCAGCCCCGCCTGCGGTGCGCCGCCGATGCCGCGCAGCGACATGCCGCCCGCCGCTCCGGTCGAGACTCCGTAGCCCATGATCCCGCGTGCGGTGGCGAAACGCCCGGGCACCTGTTCGGTGAGTATGGGCAGCAGCGATTGCCGGCCGCTGCGTTCGATCGCGGCGCGGTCGACCACCGAGACGGTCATCGGAAGGAGGCGGACGTCGGTTTCGTTGCGCGTGCCCGTGACGACGACCTCCTCGATCGGGTAGACGGGGCGCTGCCGCACGCTGTCGGGCAGTTCGTCGGCGACGGCGGCCGGGACTGCGAGCAGCAGCGCGGCTGTCAGTATAGGGTGGAAAAAGGCTTTCATTTTTGTCCTTCGATAAAGTTGCGGATCAGCGGCAGCGCTTCGGCGGCGGTGGCGCAGTCGCGGCAGAGCGTCTCCACGGGGCATTGCCCCGTTCGTGTCCGGTTGACGATATAGGGTACTTCGAGCGTGTAGCTCACGTGTACGGGCGATGCGGCGAGCAGCAGCCGCGCCGGCCGGCTGATGACGTCGGCGTGGAGTTCGCCGACGCCGCCCAGAATCATCAGCGCCGCCGCGCCTTTACCCACCACCTTGTCGGCGACGAAAGCGCCGTCCAGCAGTTCGGGCTCCTCTTCGAGCAGGCGGTAGAGGTCTTTCACGCCCCGTTCGCGGAAGATGCGGGTCACATCGCCGTTGCGGATTACGCACGAGCACGCTTCGACATGCAGCAGGTCGATGAGTTGCAGCCGCTGGTCGTCGGTCAGGAAGGTCGTGTTTCGTTTCATGGTTTGTCGTTTCAGTATCCGAACCGTTCGGCGGCGCGGCGCATCGCCTCGACGATCTCTACGCCGAACGGGCATCGGGGTTCGCACAGCCCGCAACCGATGCACTCCGAGGCGTGGTGCGCGAGCGTGCGGTAGTGTTCGCGCACCGTTTCGGGAATCTCGCCCTGCACTTGCGCGAGGTTGCGGAATTTGTTGACTGCCGCGATGTCGATGCCCGCCGAACAGGGGGCGCAGTGGCCGCAGTACATGCAGTGTCCCCGCCACGAGAAGCGTTCCAGCCCCGTCATCACCGCAGTGTAGTCGCGTTCGGCGGCCGGAGCGCCGCACCACGCCAGCGCCGCTTCGATCTCCGCGCGGCTCTTGCAGCCGACCATGACGGCCGCCACGGCGGGGCGCGTGAGCGCATACTCGATGCACTGCACGGGCGTCAGTGCGCGGCCGAAGGGCGAGTTCGCCACGCTGAGCAGGTCGCCGCCGCCGTAGACCTTCATCACGTCGATGCCCACGCCCGTGCGCTCGCACAGTTCGTAGAGCCGTTCGCGTTCGGGATCGACGTTGTGCAGCGTGCGGGCATAGCTTTCGTCGGCCCACAGCGCGTCGACGTTCTCGCTTGCGGGTTGCAGGTCGTAGGCCGGATTGATCGAGAACATCAGTACGTCGACGAGCCCCGTTTCGACGGCCATGCGCGCCACGGCGGGGTTGTGGCTGCTCAGACCGATCGAGCGGATGCGTCCCTCGGCTTTGAGCCGCTGGGCGAGCCGGATGATCGGCCCGTCGAAGACCGTGCGCAGGTCGGCCTCGGCGTCGACGTAGTGGATCATCCCCACGTCGAGATAGTCGGTGCGCAATTGCCGCAGCTGTCGTTCGAACGAGTCGGCGCTCTTCTGCGGATCGCGCGTGCGCAGGTATTGGTCGTTCTCCCATACGGTGCAGAGGTGGCCCTGGATGATGAACTCCCCGCGCCGTCCTTCGAGCGCCGCACCGATGTTGGCGCGCAGGTCGGGGTTTGACGAGTAGATGTCGACGAAGTTGATGCCGTGTCTGATCGCGAAGTCGAAATCGGCCTTCACCTCTTCGGCCCGCTTGTGCATGAAGCCCTCGCAGCCGAGTGCCACGGCGCTCACGCGGAGCCCCGTTCGTCCCAATGTCCGGTATTCCATAGGCCGTCAGAATTCCCTGTTCTGTTTGAGGTCCTCGACGAAGCGGTCGATTCGCTGCATCTGCGCGGGGATGTCGATGTTCTGCGGACAGTGCGGCACGCATTGGTTGCAGCCGATGCAATGGTCGGCCTGCCGCAGGCGCGGCACCGAACGGTCGTACCCCACCAGAAAGGCGCGCCGTGCCTGCCGGTAGGCGCTGTCGCGCGACGACGAGGGCATCCGTCCTTCGTTGATGCACTTGTTGAAGTGGAGCAGAATGCCCGGGATGTCGAGCCCGTAGGGGCAGGGCATGCAGTACTTGCAGTCGTTGCACGGAATGGTCGGGTAGCGCAGCAATGCCTGCGCCGTCTCTTCGAGAAATTCGCGGTCGGCGTCGGTCAGCTCGTCGAGCGGCGAGAAGGTGCGCAGGTTGTCCTGCAAGTGCTCCATGTAGGTCATACCGCTCAGTACGGTCAGCACGCCGGGAAACGATCCCGCGAAGCGGAAGGCCCACGAAGCGACGCTCTGCTCGGGGCGGCGCTGGCGGAGTTTGGCGGCGATGTGGTCGTGTACGTTCGACAGGCGCCCGCCCAGCAGCGGTTCCATGATGACGGCCGGAATGCCGCGGCGGCTCAGTTCGCCGTAGAGGTATTCGGCGTCGGTGTTGCGCGTGTTGACCTCCTTGGCGTGGCGCCAGTCGACGTAGTTGAGCTGGATCTGCACGAAATCCCACCGGTAGCGGTCGTGCTCCGCGAGCAGGCGGTCGAAGACCGCGATGTCGCCGTGGTAGGAGAATCCGAGATTGCGGATGCGTCCCGCCTCGCGTTCGGAGAGCAGGAAGTCGAGGATGCCGTTGTCGATGTAGCGTGCTTCGAACTCCTTCATTCCGCCGCCCATTCCCACGCCGTGCAGCAGCAGGTAGTCGATGCGGTCGACCTGCAACTCCTTGAACGAGTTGCGGTACATGGCCATCGACGCTTCGCGGCTCCACGTGGAGGGGGCGAAGTTCGAGAGCTTGGTGGCGATGTAGTAGCTTTCGCGCGGATGGCGTTTGAGAGCGATGCCCGTGGCGCGCTCCGAGCGTCCCTTGCAGTAGGCGGGCGAGGTGTCGAAGTAGTTCACGCCGTGGGCGATGGCGAAGTCGACCAGCCGGTTGACCTCCTCCTGGTCGATCTCGTCGGCGCCGTCGCGTGCGCTGCCGCCGCTGAGGGTCGGCCAGCGCATGCACCCGTAGCCCAGCAGCGATACCTGCTCGCCCGTCTTGGGGTTGATGCGGTAGGTCATTCGGTCGGTCGGAATTTCTCCCTGTGCCGTGTGGTCGCCCGTTGCGGCGTTGCGGCGCGAATCGCATCCGGTCAGTGCGGCGGCCGTGGCGGCCGTGCCGACGCCCAGCCGTTTGAGGAATTCGCGGCGGGCCATGCCTTTCTTATCGTTGGTCTCCATGGGTTTCGGGGGTTAAATGGTTCGGTGGCGTTCGTGCCCTTCGACGTAGATCGCGCTGAACGGGCGTGCCGGACAGAGGTTTTCGCAGGCGCCGCAGCCGATGCAGCGCTCGGTGTTGACGACCGGAATCTTCGGCGAGTCGGGATCGGCGGTGTCGGACGGAACCATCGTGATGGCCTCCGACGGGCAGTGGCGGGCGCAGTTGCCGCAGTCGACGCCGTCGGTCAGGGGCACGCAGTTGGCACGTATCCAGACGGCATGGCCGATCTGCACGGACGACTTCTCGGCCGCCGTCACGGGGAGGATCGCTCCTGCGGGGCAGACCTCGGAGCACTTCGTGCATTCGGGGCGGCAGTAGCCGCGTTCGTAGGACATTTCGGGCTGCATCAGGGACGTGAGTTTTTCCGAGGGCCGCAGCACGCCGTTGGGACAGACGGCCACGCAGAGCTGGCAGCCGGTGCAGTGGTGCGCCATGTTGCGCAGGCTCGCGGCGCCGGCCGGGACGATCGGCGTCGCACGGCGGGGAATTTTTTTCTGTTCGATGACGGCCAGCCCGCCGTCGGTGAGCTTCTCCTGTGCACGGAGAGCCGTGTGTGCGGCGAATATGCCCGTAAGCGACAGAAAACTGCGGCGCGAAAGACCGGCGGGGTTCTCCTCTCTTCCCGACTCTCTCTTCTCTTCCTTCCCCGGCTTGCGGGTTTTCGGCCGCAGTTCGTAGGCGATGGCGTTTTTGTGACAGGTGTCGATGCAGTCCATGCAGACCACGCAGCGGCTGTAATCGATCCGGTGGTGTTCGACGTCGATGCACGACGCCTTGCAGTTGCGTGCGCAGCGGTTGCAGCCGACGCACTTTTCGGTGTCGATCACGGGGCGCAGCAGCGAGAAGCGCGCGAGGAAGCCCAGCACCGTACCCACGGGACAGACGGTGTTGCACCACGTGCGGCCGTTGCGCCAGGCCAGCACGGCGATGAGGGCGAAAGTCGCGGCCGCTACGGCGAAGGTCGCCGCACTGCGCACCCAGACGTTGGTGCGATAGAAGGCGTAGCTGTCGATGCGTTCGGCGAAGTAGGCCAGCAGGTTGTTGCCCCATCCCCAGAGCGGAGCCAGCAGGTTCTGCGCGATGCGGCCGTAGGCGCTGTAAGGGGCCAGCAGGGCGACCAGTGAGCCGATGCCTGCCGCGAGTGCGGCGATGAAGAGGGCCAGCACGGTGTAGCGCAGCGCCGTTTTCGCGGGCGAGTAGCGGAAGCGGTTCTTCGTGCGTCGGCCGGCGAGGTGCGATATGCCGTCCTGCATCACGCCCAGCGGGCAGACGACCGAGCAGTAGACGCGGCCGAAAAGCAGCGTGGCGACGACGAGCGCCGCTACGACGCCGACGTTCACGGCCAGCAGGGCCGGCAGGAACTGGATGCGCGCCAGCCAGCCGAACCATGCGTGGAGCGTGCCGGTGAAGTCGAGAAAGAGCAGCGTGACGAGCGTGAAGCAGACGACGGCCGCTGCGATTCTGAGTTTGCGTAGCATTCGATTCGGTTTTGGTTGTTCGTTGTTTTCCGTTCAGGGGCAAAGATAGGAAAATCCGGATGACGACCGATGCGTTGTCTGTATTTCCAACGGTTGTTTTATGTGTTTTTGTGTTCGTCCGCAAAAATGGCCTTCGTCGGATTTCGGTGGGCTCTCCAACGTCTGCCGCCCTGCGCGGCGGACTGCGACTCGTATTCGCCCGCGCGGTTCCGACCGTCGGCGTGCCGTCCGCACTCAGCGTCCGGCCGCCTCGACGAGCTGTCGGATTTCGCGGTCGGCCTGCGCTGCGCCGCTGCCGCGGATGGGGACGCCGCTGCGCACGGTCGCGCCAGGGCAGAGCCGTCGGATGTCGGTTTCGCTGCGGCCCATGCGGCTCCCTTCGTGCGTCATGAAGGGGATGAGGGTCTTGCCCGTGAAGTCGTGTGCTGCGAGGAAGGTCGCGACGGGCGGTGCGACGGTCGACCACCAGCAGGGCGAACCGATGTAGATCACGTCGTATCGCCCGGCGTCGGGCAGGTCGGTTTTCAGCGCCGGACGGTAGTCCGCGCCGATCTCGCGCCTGGCCTGATCGACGACGGCGCGGTACTCCCGCGGGGTAGGGCTTCTGCGGGACGATTTCGAAGAGATCGGCACCCGTGGCCGCAGCGATCCGTTCGGCCACGGCGCGCGTGTTGCCGCTGTGGGAAAAGTAGGCCACCAGCACTTTTTTATCGTTCGGCGCCGTTTGGGCGTCGCCGCTCTCGGCGGCAGCGAAGAGGGTGGTGAGCGTCAGAAGAATCGTTTTCGTTTTCATGGTTCTTGTCGTTTGTCTGCCGGTCGGTGCCTCCCGACCAGCGTTTCATCTGCAAAGATAGGGCGGCGGATCATGCCGGACGATAGACGGATTACGGAGATTCTTACCATTTTTACCGCTCGGAACAGTCGGCCGGACAGCCGGTTGCGCAATGCGTCAGTTGATGTTTCTGTACCTGTTGGGAGTGCAACCGACCACGTTCTTGAAGAGTCTGGTAAAGTGCGCGGGGTATTTGAATCCCAGTTCGTAGGCCACCTCGGCGATCGAGCGCGCAGGGTCGGCGATGCGCTCCTTGGCCGCATCGATGAGCCGCAGGCGGATGTGCTCCTGCGCCGTCTTTCCCGTCAGGCGTTTGACCAGGTCGCCGAAGTAGTTGGCCGACAGGTGGAGCTCCTGCGCGCAGTACTGCACGGTGGGCAGCCCTTCGGTCTGGGGTTTGTCGGAGAGGAAATAGTCGTCGAGCGTGCGTTCGAAGCGCGCCAGAATATCCTTTCCCGCCACGTCGCTGCGCGTGATGAACTGGCGGTCGTAGAAGCGCACGCAGTAGTTGAGGAACATCTCGATGTTGTTCACGACGAGCGTGCGGCTGTGGCGGTCGATGGCGTGCTGCAACTCGTGGCGGATGTTGTGCAGGCAGTCGAGGATCGTGCGCCGCTCCTGCTCCGAGAGGTGGAGCGCTTCGCGCACCTCGTAGGAGAAGAAGGTGTAGTTGCGGATGTTGCGCCCCAGCTGCGTGCCGCGCAGCAGATCGGGGTGGAAGAGAAGCGCCCAGCCTTTGGGCTGGCGCAGCTGTCCGTCGTCCTTCGCGCCGAAGACCTGTCCGGGTGCGAGACAGACGAGCGTTCCTTCCTGATAGTCGTAGGTCTGGCGGCCGTAGATCATGTCGCCGCACTTCACGTCTTTGAGGAAGATGGCGTAGACGCCGAAGGAGCGCAGCGAGGAGCGGATGGGTCGCACTTCCGAGAAGTCGATGACGCTGACGAGCGGATGCAGCGTCTCGCAGCCCAGCGAGTCGTTGTAGTCGAAGACGTGGTCTACTCTTACGATGTCGTTCATCATTCTGTGCGGATTTAATTATCGATGTCGATCAGTTCGTAATCGGGGTTGCCCAGTCCGATCGCGGCCGCGTGGTCGAGCGTGTGGGTGCCGTGGCGCGACTCGATGCGCTCGATCAGGTGGACTTTGCCGGGATCGTCCGATGCGTAGACCAGGTCGACGCAGGCCTTGTCCAGCGCCACGGGGTCGGTCGAGGCGAGGATGCCGATGTCGCCCATTTCGGGTGCCGCAGGGTGGGCGTCGCAGTCGCAGTCGACCGAGAGGTTGTTCATCACGTTGATGTAGAGGATCCGCTCCCCCGCAATGGTCGGCGACGGCCTTGGCCGCTTCGGCCATCGATTCCAGGAAGTCGTCCTGCGGGGGCAGGGCGCTCCACATCTCGGCGGCGTTTTTCGTCTTGCCGGCCGAGTGGATCCACGCCTTGCCCGCCGACGAGGCGATGCCGATCGAGATGTTCTTGATCGCGCCGCCGAAGCCGCCCATCGCGTGCCCCTTGAAGTGCGACAGCACGACCGTGAAATCGTAGTTCAGAAAGTTTTTGCCCACGTAGTCCTCCGCGAGGTGCCGTCCGCCCTCGACCGGAAGCGCCGTTTCGCCCTCGGCGTCCATGATGTCGACCGCGGCGATGGCGGTGAAGCCGTGGTCGGCAGCCGCTTTGAGATGGTCGGCCGTGCGGGCACGTCCACCGCCGTAGGCGGTGTTGCACTCGACGATCGTGCCGCCGACCTTGCGTACCAGCGGTGCGACGAGCGCCGGTTGCAGGAAGTGGTGTCCGCCCGGTTCGCCCGTCGAGAGTTTGACGGCCACCCGTCCCGTGGCTTCGCGGCCGAGCGCTTCGTAGATGCGCACCAGCGCCTCGGGCGTGATCGTGCGCGTCAGGTAGACCTTGGGATTCGCGGTCTTCTCCTGCGGCGGGTTGTCGTTCGCGCGGGCCCGCCCCTCCGCAGGCGCTTGCGCACAATGTCAGCGACAGGAATGTCGTCATCCAGATTCTTTTCATCGTATCGTTGAATTTCGTTCTTCGTTTTCCCGCCTCGGCAATTCGAGTAAACTCGATTGCACTCGGCTTAACGAAAAGGTTCACATTCGTGTTCCTTTTCTCGCCTCGGCATAGCCCGAACAAATTCGGCTCTGCACTCGGCTTAACGAAAAGGTTCACATTCGTGTTCCTTTTCTCGCCTCCGCATAGCCCGAACAAATTCGGCTCTGCACTCGGCTTAACGAAAAGGTTCACATTCGTGTTCCTTTTCTCGCCTCGGCATAGCCCGAACAAATTCGGCTCTGCACTCGGCTTAACGAAAAGGTTCACATTCGTGTTCCTTTTCTCGCCTCGGCATAGCCCGAACAAATTCGGCTCTGCACTCGGCTTAACGAAAAGGTTCGTTTTTTCGATCGGTTCCGCCGTCTTCGGGCGCAAGTCCGGCGACGCCTTCGGTTCCGACACTGCAAAAATAGCGCATCGGCGCTTCCGGTCCGTTATACGGATCACGGATTGTCTTACCATTATTACGGTTGTCGCGTAAAAACCGAAAAAATGCGTAACTTTGCAAAGGTCTCAAAATGCCGCGATCATGGAGAATGTATTGAAACTGGATCGTGTCGAACAGTATAACGATCTGGTGCACTATCCGACGCTGCACCCGCTCGTCAGCGTCATCGACTTTTCGCAGTGTCCGCTCTGCGAGCGCGTCCGGTTCTGCGTGGGGTTCTACACGGTATTTCTCAAAGATGTCAAGTGCGGCGATATCCAGTACGGCCGTCGCACCTATGACTATCAGGAGGGGACGCTCGTCTTCCTCGCTCCGGGGCAGTGCGTCGGGTTCGACAATCGGGGCGTGAAATTCCAGCCCAAAGGCTGGGCGCTCCTCTTCCACCCCGATCTGCTGCGCGGCACGCAGCTGGGGCGCAACATCCGCAACTACACCTTCTTCTCCTACGAGGTGCGCGAAGCGCTCCACCTCTCGGAGCAGGAGCGGCGCACGATCCTCGACTGCCTGCACAACATCCGCCACGAGTTGCAGCACGCCATCGACCGCCACAGCCGCACGCTCGTCGTGAACAACATCGAGATGTTCCTCAACTACTGCGTGCGCTTCTACGACCGCCAGTTCATCACGCGCAGCGACGTGGCGGGAAAGGATATTCTGGCGCGCTTCGAACGCACGCTCGACGACTATTTCCTCTCCGACAAACCCCAGACCGAAGGGCTGCCCACCGTGCAGTACTGCGCGCAGGAGCTCCACCTGTCGGCCAACTACTTCGGCGACCTGGTCAAACGCCTGACGGGAAAGACGGCGCAGGAGCACATCCGCCTGCGGCTCATCGACGCGGCCAAGGAGCGCATCGCCGACCCCGCGCGCTCGATCGCCGAGGTGGCCTACGAACTGGGATTCAAATACCCTGCGCACTTTACCAGACTCTTCAAGAACATGGTCGGTTGCACTCCCAACAGGTATAGGAGCCGTTTCGACTGAGTGCTCGGGAGTTCCGGTAAAAAAAGAATCTTACAAAATCGATAGATATCATGTATCCTTTGAAATTCGAACCTTTCCTGCGTCCCATGATCTGGGGCGGCGAGAAGATCGCCGCCTACAAGGGCGTTGAGACCTCTGTGCGGTCGATCGGCGAGAGCTGGGAGCTGTCGGGCGTCGCCGGACACGAATCGATCGTCGCCGAGGGGCCCTGCAAGGGTGTTTCCCTGCCGGAGCTGATCGACCGCTACGGCGCCGAACTGGTGGGAAAGAGCAATTACGAACGTTTCGGCAACGAATTTCCGCTGCTGGTCAAATTCATCGACGCCCGCGAGGATCTCTCGATTCAGGTACACCCCGACGACCGTCTGGCGTGGGAGCGTCACCGGATGCACGGCAAGACCGAGATGTGGTACGTCGTTTCGGAGACGGGCGGCGCCAGTCTGCGTATCGGTTTCGACCGCCGCGTGGATGCCGAAACCTATGCCGCGGCGGTAGCCGACCATACGATCTGCGACCTGCTGCGCGACCATCCCATCGCTGCGGGCGACGTCTTTTTCCTGCCGGCGGGGCGTGTCCACAGCATCGGCGCCGGCGCTTTCATCGCCGAGATCCAACAGACGTCGGACCTGACCTACCGCATCTACGACTACGACCGGCCGGGGCCCGACGGCAAGCCGCGCGAACTCCATACCGAGCTGGCCAAGGAGGCGATCGACTACACCGTGCCGGACGACTACCGCACGCACTACGAGCGGATCCGCAACAAGGACACGGAGCTGGTCGCCTGCCCTATTTCACCACGCACCTCTGCGACGCCACGTTCAGCGTGCTGTGCGACTATTCGGCGCTCGATTCGTTCGTGGTGCTGATCTTCGTCGCAGGTGCGGGCGAGTTGGTCGATTCCGAAGGGAACCGTGTGGCGGTACGGCAGGGTGAGACCGTGCTGATCCCCGCCTCGACGCGGCAGGTCACGCTGTTGCCGGGACACGGGGGACTGCGCTTCCTGAGCAGCTACATCGAAACGCCCGAAGAGTAGCCGATCCTTCCGATCACCGGAACGCCGTGCGGCGCCATTCGTCGATCTCGGCGGGGGCGACCGTGCGGCGCAATACCTCCATCGCCTCTTCGAATTCGTTGGGGTAACGCTTCATGCCCGTCCCCTCCTTGCTCCGCATGACGATCGTCTGCGTGCGGCAGAAGCGGAATCGAGGCTGCGGTAGAGCCGCAGCGCCCGGTGGCTCCATGTCTGCGTATGCAGCAGGATCGCTTCGCCGGGGGCGAGTCGTACGGCCCGTCGTACCGCCGCCGTGGCGATCGCACGTCCCAGACCCCGTCCTTGGTGGGCGGGTTCGACGGCCACCCATTGGAGTTGTAGCTGACGCAGCGATGCCTCCTCTTCCGTCCATGTCGTCGCCGTTGCGACGGGTTCGTCCTGTTCCGTGACGACGAAGAGGCACTGCAAGGCGGCTTCGGGCAGGTAGACGCGCTCGAAATAGGCGCGCGCCGCCGCTTCGTCGGGGAACTCTCCGACCGAGGTTTCGATGCGAGCCCAATGGCGTTCGTTGCCCGGCGCGAAGGGGCGGATGCGATAGCCCGCAGCAGGAGCGGGCGGAGCGAGTCGTTCGGCGACGGCGGCTTCCATGCGCATGATGATGCTTTTGTGTAAAGGGAGCGATTTGTCGAGCATGGTATCTGATTCTGCATGTATGTTTTTCGGCCTCTCCGGCATCGCGAAGAGCGCGCTCCGCACAAGCGGCGCGGAGCGTTCCGATTAGGGCCGGATCGGGAGTATGCGGCCTGTTCCGTTGTCGGGCGCTGCCGCGGTTCAAAGTTAACGATTTCGTTCCGGTTACCGAGTCCGGCAGCGATTTTTCGGCTCGGAGGGCGCGGATTTGCGGTTTCGAAAGGTAATTCGTCTCGAAATCGGATAAAATAATCTTTTATTTGTAAATATACGGTGGAAAATTTTGTAATCTGAATTTTAGTTTCTATATTTGTTTCGTCATGAAAGTTTTGGGTTGAAAAACCGAAATCTTTCTTCGGCAAGTTTGCATATAGGTTGATAATTATGTAAGGGGGCATCGGCCGGGCTGATTCAGTCCGGCCGATGTTTTTGCGTTCCGGAGGGATCATTTCGAAACGAAAAGAGAACCTGCGACGAAGTGCCGCAAGCTCTCTCTTTTCGCTGTGCACGGCAGCGGTCAGACTTTCAGGAAAATCCGCTTTTATAGAGGAAATAGAGGAAGAGCCAGCTGACGAGCAGATAGCCCGTGCTGGCGACGACCGGTGCCAGCGCCTCCGGCATCTTCGCGGCCAGACCGCCGAAAAAGAAAGCGGAGATCCCCTTGAAATCGACGATGCGCTGCGCCATGTAGATCGTAATCGAGTTGAGCCCGATCACCTGGAACGGCAGCACCCAGCCCTTGTACCCTTTCACGTCGATGGTCCAGTAGAAGAGGGCGAACATGCCGAGCGAGTATCCCGCGACGACGCAGACGAACGAACTGGTCCACAGCTTCTTGTTGATCGGGAAGCTGAGATCCCACAATATGCCGACGAGCGTGAAGGCGACAGCGGCCAGCGCCATGTAGAGTGCCTTGCGGTTGCCGGAGAGGCGTTGTTCGGACAGGCGGACGAACTCTCCGGTGAGCATTCCGAGCATCGCCGTGGCGACGGCCGGCACTGTGGAGAGCAGCCCCTCGGGATCGAAGATCTTGTTGTGGAGCTTGCCCGGCAGCAGCAGCCGGTCGATGTAGCCCACGAGCGTTCCCTCCATCGAATAGACGTCGGCGCCCGCCGGAGCGTCGGGAGCGGGGACTAAGGCCAGCAGCGCCCAATAGCCGACGAGGATCGCGCCGACGATTCCGATGCGGGTGCGGGTGCGGAAGTTGAGGAACAGTATCGCGGCGAGTGCCCACGCCAGGCCGATACGACCCAGTACGCTGGCCGTGCGCATCGGCCAGTCCAACCGGAAGAGACCGTTGTAGATCAGTCCGAAGAGGATGAGCAGTGCGCCCCGTTTCAGAATCTTGCGGTAGAGGTCGCCCTGCGTCGCCCCAGCGATTGCTGCTTCGCGAGCGAAAAGGGATACGAGATGCCCGCGATGAAGAGGAAGAGCGGGAAGATGGTGTCGTGATGCGAGAAGCCGTGCCATGCGGGATGGCTCATCGATTCGGCGACGGCTGCCGATACGTCGCCCGGAAAGAGATGGCAGACGTTGACGACGAGCGTTGCGAAGCCCGTGATGAAGAGCATGTCGAAGCCTCTCAGGGCGTCGAGCGACAGCAGGCGTTGGGAGAGTTTGGGTTCATTCATAAAGTTAGGGTTATAAGGTTGAATCTCATTCTTCGTTTTCTCGCCTCGGCATAGTCCGAACGAATCCGGCTCCGCCCCGTTTGCCGACCGGCTGTTTTTGCGTGGGAATATCCTCTGCTGCGGAGGGGTTTCCGCCGGTCGGGGAGCGGGTCAGCCGTTGATGACCTTGACCTGTTCGTGGACGGACTCTTCGTGGATGGCTTGCAGCAGTGTCTTGACGAATTCGGGGTTGATACCCAGCTCGACGGCCTGTGCACCGCGTTTGTTGAGGATTTCGTCGTAACGCTTGGCTTGCAGGATCGGCATACTGTGCTCTTTCTTGTACTGCCCGATCTCGCGCGAGATGCGCATGCGCTTGGCCATGAGTGCCAGCAGTTCGTCGTCGAGCCGGTCGATCTGCTGCCGCAGTTCGGCCAGCGGTTCGGTGGTCAGGGTCGTTTCGCGCACGACGAGCGTATGCAGCATGAAGCAGAGCACGTCGGGGTCACCTGCTGTTGTTTGTCGCTCCACGCCTCGTCGGGGGTGCAGTGCGATTCGACGATCAGCCCGTCGAAGCCCAGGTCCATGGCCTCCTGCGAAAGCGGCGCTATCAGTTCGCGTTTACCGCCGATGTGGCTCGGATCGCACAGCAGCGGCAGTTGCGGCAGCCGGCGGCGCAGTTCGATCGGGATGTGCCACTGGGGCTGGTTGCGGTAGATCGTGCGGTCGTAGCTGCTGAATCCGCGGTGGATGGCTCCCAGCCGCCGGAGGCCGGCGTTGTAGAGACGTTCGATGGCGCCGATCCAGAGTTCGAGATCGGGATTGACCGGATTCTTGACCAGCACCGGAATGTCCACGCCGCGCAGCGCTCCTGCCAGTTCTTGCATGGCGAAAGGATTGGCCGAGGTGCGGGCACCGATCCACAGCAGGTCGACCCCGCTTTGAGCGCTTCGAAGACGTGGCGCTCGGTGGCCACTTCGGTCGAGACGTACATGCCGGTTTCGGCCTTGACACGTTGCAGCCAGCGCAGTCCTTCGACCCCCACTCCCTCGAATCCGCCGGGCTTGGTGCGGGGTTTCCAGATGCCGGCGCGGAAGATCTTCACCTCCTGCGCGGCGAGCGCGCGGGCGGCCGCGAGCACCTGCTCTTCGGTTTCGGCACTGCACGGGCCGGCGATTACAAGCGGCCGCCTGGCCGGGATGCCGGGAAGTATGATGGGTTGCAGATCGTTCATTTCCATAATCTTATCGGGGTATTTATTTGTTGAATGCGGCGTATTCGCCCAGAATTTTGAAATCTTTGGTCAAAGGGGTGATCGCGTCGATCGACTGCCGGTAACGGGTGTAGTCCGCAAAGGATACGTCCACGTAAAAGCGGTACTCCCATTCGCAGCCGATAATGGGCATCGACTGGATTTTGGTGAGATTGATGTCGTAGAACGAAAGGATGGTCAGTACTTTGGAGAGGCTTCCCTGGGTATGCGGCAGGCTGAATACGAGCGACGCCTTGTCGGCGCGGGCGGAACCCGTGTGGCGGTCGGCGTGGTAGCGGTCGGCCAGCAGCAGGAAGCGCGTGAAGTTGCGTTTGTTGGTCTCGATACCCTCTTCGAGAATCTCCAATCCGTAGCGTTCGGCCGCCAGCCGGCCGCAGATGGCGGCGTGTCCCGTGAGACGGCGTTCGGCGATCTCGGCGGCGCTGCCCGCCGTATCGTCCCGCTCGACGGCTTTGAGCTGCGGGTGGGCTTTGAGGAATTCGCCGCACTGCATCAGGGCGATCGGGTGGGAGTTGACTTCGCTCAGCTCGTCGAGCCGTTGGCCGGGAAGGGCCGCCAGCACGTGCGAGATGCGCAGTTTGCATTCGCCGATGATCTGCGATTCGCTGCGGCGCAACAATTCGTGATTCTGCAACAGACTGCCGGCGATGGTATTTTCGATGGCGACGATGCCCAACAGCGATCCTTCGTGCCGCATCCGTTCGAACTGCGCCTCGAACGTCCGGCAGGGGACGATCTCGATCGGCTCGTCGCCGAAATAGCGCCGTGCGGCCTCTTCGTGGAAACACCCCGGCTCGCCCTGAATGGTAACCTGTTTCATCCGTAATGTCAATAAAAATCCCGTTCGCGGCGGAACGGGATTCATACGTTATTCATTTCGTAATCGATTCAGACCATACAACCCCGTTCTCTATCTGCTAAAATAGAAAAAGCTGAAAAAGTTGTATGCAAAACCGAATGACTGCATGTCTTCAATCGTCTGTATGGAACAAAAGTACGAAAAAGTCCGGAAGATGCAAATTTTTTCGGAGTTTTTTTACGAAGGCGGCGAAAATCCCTGCGGCCTTCCTGACGGTGTCCCGGCGAAAAAAGAGTTCCCTCCGCCGGAGGGAACTCGAACCGGCCGGTCGGCCGGCGGAAATCGGAGAGAAGGAGGCGCAGGGCGTTATTTGATGATCCGGTCGAGCTGGTCGATCGTGCGTCGCAGTTCGGCGTCGGTGACGGTGTAGTCCTGCAACTTGTCCGCGAAGTATTGTTCGTAGGCGTAGAGATCGATCATGCCGTGGCCCGACAGGTTGAAGAGAATCGTCTTCGACGCTCCCTCCTCCTTGGCGCGCAGCGCTTCGCGGACGGCGGCGGCGATGGCGTGGGTCGATTCGGGAGCCGGTACGATACCCTCGGTGCGGGCGAAGAGCAGCCCCGCACGGAAGGTTTCGAGCTGCGGAACGGCCTGCGCCTCGATCAGCCCGTCGCGGAGCAGTTGGCTTACGATGCTGCCGGCACCATGGTAGCGCAATCCTCCGGCGTGGATATCTGCCGGCTGGAAGTTGTGTCCCAGCGTATACATGGGCAGCATGGGAGTCATGCCCGCCACGTCGCCGAAGTCGTACTGGAACGTGCCGCGCGTGAGTTTGGGGCACGAGGCGGGTTCGACGGCCACGATGCGCGTGCGGGCTCCTTCGCGGAGGTTGCGGCGCAGGAACGGGAAGCCGATGCCTGCGAAGTTCGAACCGCCGCCGAAGCAGCCGATCACCACGTCCGGCTCGGCGTCGGCCATCTCCATCTGCGCGAGCGCCTCCTGGCCGATGACGGTCTGGTGCAGCAGCACGTGGTTCAGTACGCTGCCCAGGCAGTAGCGCGTGTCGTCGGGGTGCTGTACGGCTGTCTCGACCGCCTCGGAGATCGCCAGCCCGAGGTTGCCCGAGCAGTCGGGATCGTCGGCCAGAGCGCGGCGTCCCGCGTCGGTCAGCGTGCTGGGCGAGGGGATCACCTCGGCTCCCCACGTGTTCATCAGCAACTTGCGGTAAGGTTTCTGCTCGTAGCTGACCTTGACCATGAAGACTTTCAGGTCGAGGCCGAAGTACTGGCTGGCCAGCGCGATGGCCGAACCCCATTGTCCGCCGCCCGTTTCGGTCGTCAGGTGCTTGATGCCCTGTTTGGCGTTGTAGTAGGCCTGCGGCAGGGCCGTGTTGGGCTTGTGCGAGCCGGCGGGCGAGACGCTTTCGTTCTTGAAATAGATCTTCGCCGGCGTGTCGAGCGCCCGTTCCAGCGCATCGGCCCGCACGAGCGGCGTACAGCGCCAGATGCGGTAGAGGTTGCGCACCTCGTCGGGGATGTCGATGAAGCGTTCGGTCGAGAACTCCTGCCGTACGAGTTCTTCGGCGAAGATGCAGTTCATCTGTTCGGCCGTCACGGGACGGCGGGTGCGGGGATCGAGCGGCGGCAGCGGTTTCTGCGGCATGTCGGCCACGATGTTGTACCATTGGACGGGGATCATCTGATCGGGCAGCAGGATTTTTTTCGTTTTCATGACTGATAAGGTATTTGATTGTTTTTACGGGTTTGCGGTCGGCGCGGGGCAAAAAAAGAAATCCGTCGTTACTTGTCAAGTAAACAACGGATTCCTAACTCTTGCGATCGGTATGTTCCATCCACGGCAGTGCCAGCGTCATTGTTTACTTAAAACCAATGAGCGCCACCACCAATTCTGAGCCGTGCGGTTGCTGAACATGCTTCTCTTCAAAAATGTCTTCGAGGCAAATATAAATAAAAAATCGGCAGGTTGTACGTTTTGCCGGAAAAAAGTTGCGGACGGATTGCACCGGCCCCCGGCCGGCGCGGTACCGGCTTTTTCGCGGGCGGCAGGAACGTCTTCCGCCTGCGGCAGGAACTTCATATAATAAAGGTATCGCTGCGGAAGCCGCCGGTGCGGATTCGGGAAATGCGAAAGGGAGGAATCCTCGTCGAAGATTCCTCCCGTCGCAAGCGTGCCGCCGTGCGGCTATTTCACCTTCTCCTTGAATTTCTCGATCTGGCGTTTCAGTGCGTCGATCGCCTCGTCGATCGCCTCCTCGAAGGCGCGGGCGCGGTGTTCGGCCACCATATCCTCGCCGGGCATGTGCAGCGTGATGGTCGCTACCTTGTTTCCTTTTTCGAAATCCTTATCCAGTTTGAGAATCACCTCGGCGCCCGTGGCGCGGTCGGCGAAACGTTCCAACTTCGACATCTTGTTCTCCACGAATTCGATCAACTTCTTGTCTGCGTCGAATTTCACTGACTGAATCTGTACGTTCATAGCCTTGTCCTTTATAGTTTGACAATCGGTTACCGTGCTTGCGTGTCCTCTGTGGCAGCGTCGCACGGGGTTTCAATCTCTTCCTTTCTCCGCTCGCGGGGGTGCGCCTTGACGTAGATCTCCTGCAAACGGGTGATGCTGTTGTGGGTGTAGACCTGCGTGGCCTGCAACGAGGAGTGTCCCAACAGCTCCTGTATTTCGCGCATGTCCGCGCCGTGGTTCAGCAGATGCGTCGCAAAGGTGTGCCGCAGTACGTGGGGGCTCTTTTTTTCCCTGTACGCCCTCCTTGTTCAACGCCTGTTCCACGATGCGACGCACGACGCTCCGCGAAATGCGCGCTCCTTTCAGTGTTAAAATTAGTGCTTTTTCCTGAGAATTGCAAATGTTTTGCCGCTCGATCAGTTGGAGGTAATGGACCAGAATGCGCCGCAGAGGATCGACCAGCGGGACGATGCGCTCCTTGTCTCCCCTTTGCCGCGGATGCGCACCTGCCGGTAGTCGTCCGAGAAATCGTTGCGGTTGAGGGCGATCAGTTCCGCGAGGCGGATTCCGCAGCCGTAGAACATGGCCACGGTCAGCGCGTCGCGCACGGTGACGAAATCTTCGCTGCCGGCGCGTCCGTTGATGTCGGCGATCACGTAGGCCATGCGGCTTTCGGGGACGAAGACGGGCAGACGGCGCGGCGTACGCAGCGAACGGACGCTCCGGAAGATATCCTGCGTGACGATTCCCTGCCGGCGCAGGTAATGCCACAATGCCCGAAGCGACGACACCTCGCGGTTCATCGACGCCGGGCCGATGTGCGATTTTTCGGTGCGGTAGAGAATCCATTCACGAATGTCCTCGGTGCGCAGCTGCGAAGGGTCGAACGACGCCTCGTCGACTCCCAGCCACGCCAGAAACCGTTCGATGTCGCGGCGGTAGTTGCGGATAGTGAGCGGGGAGTAACGGCGTTCGGCTTCGAGGTATGTCAGGAATTCGGGGAGCATTTACGACAAAGATACAACTATTTTGCCGGAAAATGAAGCCGCTGCGCATGCGGGACGGGCATGGGCCGGCCGTCGCAGCAGCGTTCGCCGGCCCGGCGGCGACGAATCCGCATGAAAACGGCGGAAATGAAATAAAAGTGAAACGGAATTTGCGAATTCCGATCGTTTTTCATACCTTTGCCGCGTCAAGGTTTCCGCAACGGGAGTCCTCTCCTGTCGGAATTAATAGGGAACGCGGTGAGAATCCGCGACAGTACCTGCTGCTGTAAGTCCCCTCCCTTTCGGGAGCGAAGTCTATCGCATTCTTTGCCACTGGTGAAATACCGGGAAGGCGCGGTCGACGGGATAAGTCAGAAGACCTGCCTCGATGAACGATTTACACCCGCGGGTTTCGGGTCGGAATCACACGAGATAGTTTTCTGCGTGCTATTTTTTCTGTCGATTTCTTCACCCTTCCCCTTGCGTCGTGTAAGTCCGCAAACGGAATCAAACGGCGTAGTTATGTCATACGGATCGGTAATCGGGAGTGCGAGGAGCGCGGCATGGCCGTCGCTCCCTGCATCGTGTGTCTGCGGATCGCTCCTGTCCGACGCGGCCGTTTTTCGGCGCATCGAAATTCCAAACCAAATAAATCTTGTATTATGAAGAAAATCTTTACGCTATTGGCGTTCGCGGCATGTTGTGCAGCGGCAGCATGGAGCTGTTCGGACGAGTACGACGACTCCGGACTCCGTCAGGAGATCGCGGACATCAGACAGGAGATCGCCTCGATGAAGGAGCAGGTGAATTCGTTGAAGACGCTCGTCGACGCCCTGAACGGCAACAAGTTCATTACGAATTATACGGAGTCGGACGACGGTTGGTCGATTACGTTCAACGACGGCAAGACCATCACGATCCGCGACGGCGAGAAAGGCGCCGACGCTCCTGTGCTGGGTATCGCCAGGTTCGAGGGTGTCTACTACTGGACGCTGGGCGGCGCCGACGAATGGCTGCTGGACGATGCCGGCAGCAAGATTCCGGTGGCGGGGCAGGACGGCAAAACCCCTTCGGTCGACGAGGAGGGCTATTGGACGATCGACGGCGAGCCGGTCAAAGGTGCCGACGGCCGACCGGTCAAGGCGGTCGGCGAAGACGGCGATTCGTTCTTCGAGGATGTACGGCAGACCGACGACGAGGTGATTTTCATCCTTGCGGGAGGCGAGACGATCCGGCTGCCCAAAGCCAAAGAGGTGAACTTCGTCATCGAGCGTACGACACTGACGCTCAAATACGGACAGACCGAAAAACTGGCCGTCACGCAGAAGGGCGTCGAGAGCTATTCGATTTCGAAGCCCGACGGGTGGCGCGCTTCGCTCGACGGCGACGTGCTGTCGATCACGGCTCCCGTCGAAGGGAATATCTATGCCGAAAAGAGCGGCAAGGTGACGGTCGTCGCCGTGGGCGCTACGGCGACGGTCGTCGCTGCGGTCGAAGTCAATCTTCCGGTGTTCGACGACAACAACGCCGGTTCGAGCGACTGGGAGGAGTGGAACTAACCGATAAATGAGAAATCCGATGAAAAAGTACTTATATCTTGTCTGCGGTTCGCTGCTGGCCCTCGCGGGATGTACGCGGGATGCCGATGTCGAACCCGCCCGTCCCGTCGAGAGCGGAAAAGTCGTTTTGACCGGTCTTTCGGGAGAGGTTACCCGTACCGGATTCGGCGAGGCATCCGAGGGAGTCGTGCCGTTCCGGTGGAGCGCCGGCGACTGCATCTGGGTCGGCGACGTCAAGAGCGAGCCGCTCGAATCCTCCGGCGAAAAGGGCGCCTTCGTTTTCGAATCCGTCGCCGAAGCCGATTCCTACGACGTGATCTACAACATGACGGGTTCCGCCGCCCGCACGGCGTCGATCCCCGCCGAACAGACACAGGCGGAGGCCGGTCGTCCCGATCTGGGGCGCAACGGCGATTTCGGCTATGCGACGGCCGATGCCAACCGTACGTTCGTGCTGAACCACGCGACCTCCTACGTCTGGTTCGACGTAAGTTCGGCCGACGTGACGGCCAGGCTCGAATCGATTTCCCTGAGCGTGTCGGGCGGCCATGCCATCGCCGGCGAGGCGGTCTTCGCGGAGGGTGCGCTCGGTGCGTGCGAGGGTTCGTCGTCCGTCACGCTGAATTTCGGCGAGGAAGGCGTCGCGTTGCCGACGCAGCACAGCGACTCCGAGGTATTCGCCGCCATGGTGCTCTATCCGGCCGATCTGTCGGAGGCGACAGTCTCGGTCGTCTACACCTTCGCCGACGGTTCGGTCTACATGCAGAGCCGTGCCGGCCGTCGACTCGCGCCGGGCGGTACGCTGCGCATATCGGCTACGATCGCTGCCGCCGACTGCAAGCGCGACGGCGTCTTCTACCTGACCGAAAACGGTGTTGCGGAGGAGATTCCCGAATCGGTCACCTATCTCAAAGCGGTGACGCTGGGCGAAGGGAAACTCGCCGCCGCCGACCTCTCGGCGATCGCTTCGCGGTTGAAGGCGGGCGCGGTGCTCGATTTCGCCGAGGCGACCTATGAAGCCGCGGAGTTCCCGACGGTCTTCTCGCGCAAGACGACGCTGCGAGAGATTTCGCTGCCCTGCAATATCCTGACGATGCCCTCGACGGGCACCTATGCGACAGCGTTCTACGGTTGTACGGGATTGGAGACGGTCGCATTGCCCGACGGGTTGACCGAGATCGCGGCGCGGGCGTTCTCGGGCTGCTCGAAACTCGCGTCCGTCCGGTTGCCTTCCACGCTGACTTCGATCGGCGAGTATGCGTTCTATGACTGCAAGGCGCTGGCCGACGTCGTCGTGCCCGAAAAGATCACGACGCTTTCGCGCAGCCTCTTCGCCGGATGTACGGGTTTGAAGAGCGTGACGATTCCCGCCGGAGTGAAGACGATCGATTCGGGGACCTTCAACAAATGTTCGGCATTGGAGAGTATTGAACTGCCCGAAGGGCTGACCACGCTCGGTTCGCAGGCTTTCATGAATTGCTCGGCGCTCAAATCCGTCCGTATTCCCGACGGAGTGACCGCTATCCCCAATGAGACGTTCGCCTATTGCAGCGTACTCGAAACGGTCGAACTTCCCTCGGCCTTGAAGACGATCGGCAATATGGGATTCTACAAAAACAACGCATTGCGGAGCATCTCCTTTCCGGAGACGTTGGAGACGATCGGCACCAACTCGTTCGATGAATGTCATTCGCTGGCCGATGTGACGATCGATATTCCGGTCGTTACCGATTATTCGTTCCGGGATTGCGGCTGTACGACGATCGTTCTGGGCGAGAAGGTGACCGAAGTCGGACGGAATGCTTTTTACGGCTATTCCGATGAGAGCGGAAACGTGAAGAGCATCACCTGCCGTGCGCAGACGCCGCCGGAACTGGGTCAGACGCCGTTCGACGGCATCGGCAAAAATGTCGAGGGAAAGAAATACCTCTATGTTCCGGCGGCCTCCTACGAGGCTTATGAGAAAGAGTGGGCGTCCGTGATCGGTCAGGGATACATCCTCGAAGACATCAGCGATCAGGAGCTGACCGACGGTGTCTGGTACCGCGTTTCGCGCGAGGAGAAGTGGACGACGACGATGCCCGACACCTTCTCGGCGCTCTATGTCCGCACCGTGGGCGAGCAGACGATTTCGGCCGAGGCGTTGCAGTCCGTCGTCGCCAGACTCGCGGCGCAGTCGGCGCCCGCGACGCTCGATTTCAGCACGGCCGACTATGTTTCCGCCGAATTCCCTGCCTTGCTGGCCGGTAATGAGAAGCTGGGCGGAATCCGTCTCTTCGAAAATACGACGTCGATCGCCGACGGGGCTTTCAAAGGGTGTACGGCGCTGACCAGGGCGGTCGTTCCGTCGGGCGTCGCCGCAGTCGGGCCGAGTACGTTCGAAGGGTGCTCCGCTCTGGCGGAGGTCACGCTGCCTTCGTCCGTCGCATCGATCGCCGACAAGGCGTTCAGCGGTTGTGCTGCGCTGTCGGAGATCGCGCTGGGCAATGTGAAGAGCATCGGCGATGAAGCTTTCGCCGCCAGCGGATTGACCGAGGTGTCGCTCGGAGGTACGACGCTCGGTGCGAAGGCGTTCCGCGACTGTCCGGCGCTGGCTGAGGTCGAACTCGGTTCGATCGGCACCGTTCCCGCCGAGAGCTTCAAAGGGGTGCACGTCGCTGACGTCGCTGACGGTTCCCGCTTCGGTGACCGCCGTCGATGCGGGTGCGTTCGAGGGGTGTTCGAAGCTCGCCGACCTTTCGCTGGGCAGCGGCGTGACGACCGTAGGCGACAGGGCGTTCGCCGACTGCGGCCTGACGGCACTGGTGCTGCCCGACAATGTGACGGAGCTCGGCAGCGAGGTCTTTGCGGGTAATCCGACTCTTGCCTCCGTCAAGTTCGGAGCCGGCATTACGGCCGTCAGCGACGGAGCATTCGCAGGGAACGACGTCATCGAACGGCTGACGATCCCCAAGACGGTCGAGGCGATCGGCGCCGGTGCGTTCGCCGGTTGGTCGAAGCTCAACACGCTGACCGTTTCGGGCGACGCGCTCGCTTCGATCGGCAGTAAGGCTTTCGAGAATGCCGTGCTTTTGGCCGACATCTACTGCGAGCCGACGACGGCTCCGACGGTCGCGGCCGACAGTTTTGCGGGGGCGGGCGCTTCGGTTCAGGGCGCCAAGACCGTCCACGTCCCGTCGGTCGACGCCTATTCGGCGTGGACTGCGGCGTGCAGCGGTTATACGTTCGCCGCATTGGGCGACGGCTACCTGAGCGAAGGCGTCTACTACCGTGTTTCGGCCGGCGACAAGTGGTCTGCGGAACTTCCGGCATCCTTCTCGACGCTCTTCGTCAAGACGGCAGGGGACAATACGGCGATGAGCGCGTCGCAGCTGAGTGCGGTGGCCGCCGCCGTCAAGGGACTGTCCGCCGCGGCGACCGTCGATCTGAGCGAAGCCGTCTACGAGAGCGCGACTTTTCCCGCCGTATTCAGGGACAACAAAAATCTGTCGGACATCGTGCTGCCGAAGAATATTACCGCCGTGGCGAAGCATGTTTTCAGCGGATCGGGTCTGATCAGGGCGCACGTTTCGGCGGCTGTCACCTACGACGTCAATACCTATGCGTCGTGCGCTTCGCTCGCGAGCGTCACGTTCGACGAATATGTGCCGAAGATCACTGACGCGATGTTCCAGGGCTGTCCGCTGACGCAGGTCGTGCTGCCCGCCGAGGTCACGACGATCGGCTCGAACGCCTTCAACGGTTGCAAGTCGCTGGCGAAGGTCTCCTTCGGCACCAAACTGAAAACGATCGGTTCCGCAGCGTTCAGTGGGTGTTCGGCGCTGACGGCGCTGATCTTCCCCGATGCGACGGAATCCATCGGACAGAATGCCTTTGCCGATTGTTACAATCTGCGGAGCGTTTCGTTCGGCCGCGGCATGAAGGAGATCGGAACTTACAGTTTTACCGGATACGACTGGACGGGAACGGGTCAGGGCGGTTGCCCGCTGCTGGGCGAGATCATCTGCCGTGCGGCCACTCCGCCGACGCTGGAGGAGTCTTACGGTTCCGGACCGTTCGGCGGATCGTACGAGATCGTCGCCGGCAGCAAGGCGGAGACCCGCGTCATCCATCTGCCCGAGAGCGACGACCCGTCGCTGAGTACGGGCGGCGGCTATGTGAATTCGGGCTGGGTGCAGCTGACCATGGCTCCCTATAACTTTACGTTCGTCTACGACGTGGAACCGACCGGCACGTGGAAATAGATCCGGCGGAAGTCAACTCTCTGCGGGAGAGACGTCGGAGCCGGAAATCGGGCTCCGGCGTTCCCCCGTATTTCAAACGCATACGATATGAAACGTTATTTACCCTTTTTGTGCGGATTGCTGCTGGCGGCCTGTTCCTCGGAGTTCGAAGAGGAAGCAGGGGCGGTTCGGGGCGGCCGCGCTGTCGAATTGACCGGTGTGTCCGGTTCTTCTACGCGAACGTCGGCGGGCGCCGTCGACGGCGCGGCGATTCCGTTTCTGTGGAGCGCCGACGACCGGATATGGGTCAACGGCGTGCAGAGCTCCGAAGCGGGAACCGCAGGCGCTGCGGCGAGCTTCGGATTTTCCGAACTGACGGGCGAAGCTCCCTACGAAGTCTACTACAATATGACGGGCGAGGGGGCGCGGGCCGTCGTCCCTTCCCGCCAGAATCAGGCGGCGGCCGGTGAATTGCAGCTGGGCGCCAACGGCGATTTCGGTTATGCGACTACCGATGCGGGCGGACATTTCACGCTGTCGCACGCTACCTCCTACATCTGGTTCGATCCGTGGTCGCAGGAGGTGGACGCACGGCTGGTTTCGGTTTCGCTGGCGACCGCCGACCGGACGATCGCGCTCTGCGGCACGCGCACGTTCGACGGCGGCGGATTCGGTGCCGCGACCGGCGGGGAGTATGCCGTTACGCTGTCGTTCGGCGCGGAGGGCGTCGCGCTGCCTGCGTCCGGCGGCGATACGCGGGTGTTCGCCGCGGCGGTGGTCTATCCGGTGGATTGCAGCGCGACGGAGGTGCATGTGACCTATACGTTCGCGGACGGCAGCGTCTACACCGAAACCCGCCCCGGCCGGAAGTTGGAGGCAGGCGCGACCTACCGCCTGACCTCCGAGATCACGAAACGTGCCGGCGGCGCGTTGGAGATCGAGGCGGGAGAGGCGGACGGCGAACCCGTGTGTCTGAAATACGGCGGGTCGGAGGTACGCTCCCTGACGGCCGAAGGGTGGATTCCTCAGGTGCGGACGACCGCTCCGGCGCGGTGGACGGCCGATTTGGATATCGCCCGCCGCACGCTGCGTGTCGCACCGCCCGCGGAGTATCTCGAAGGGCAGGACTTGGAGAACACGCTGCGCATCGAATCGGACGGCGAACCGCTCTTCTCGCAGGACTATTACGTGCTCGATTTCACCCATCCCGAAGGGACGTTCGTGCTCATGGAGGGCAACATGACGACCGAAAACGGTTCGATCGTCTACTTCGACCAGCACATGCGCTACCACGAACGGGTCTACGAGGAGGTCAACGACAACGAGATCGGCAACGTGTTGCAGGACATGTACATGATCGGCGGCCGCATCTATTTCATCACGCAGAACGGCCGGACGAGCAGCACGGGAACGACCTTCAACGGCGACGGCCGCTTCGTAATCTGCGACGCGCACACGATGAAGCGGATCCTTGCGCGCGACATGCCGTTCTATGCGCAGGTCGCTTCATCGTCGGGTACCAGATCGACGCTCTGCTGGCCGCAGCACATCGTTGCGGTAAGTCCCGAAAAGGGGTATATCCAGTATTCGACGTCGGACATGGAGTCGCATTCGGGCATCCGTACCGTCAATCTGGTTTCGGGCGTGATCGCCACGACCGATATTCCGGATACCTACGGTGTCTTCACCAAGACCGGCGCCACGAAGGCGCGCATGACCGTTTCGCGCGGGAAGGTCTTCGCCGGACGGGGCAATTCGGTGATCGTCATCGACTCTGCGACCGATCGGGTCGTTAGGGAGCACACCTATCCCGACCGGCAGGTCAAGGATCTGGCCAAGGGAGCCGACGGGAAGATCTACGCCGTCTTCACCGGCGAGTTCGAGATCGACGGCGACTTGGGATACTACGGCAACGTCGTCTGGAAATCGCCCGCGATGATCGCGGCGTTCGACGCCGAAGGAGAGGTCGTCTCGGAGCAAACGCTGCCCGAGACGGTGAAGCTGCGCACCGGCACGGCTTCGCCGAGCGTCCAGCTCTGCGCCAGCTTCCGGCAGCCGTGGCTCTACTTCATCGGCAAGACCGATTTCAGTGCGACCGAGGCGATGCGTTACAATTACGAAACGGGACAGGTCGACTGGGACTACATCACGGCCGACATCGACGGCAGCCACGAGGGCGGTTCGCTCATCTACGGCTACATGGGCGTGCACCCCACGACCGAGCAGTTGTGGGTGGGGAAATCCTCCTATACGAACAGCCGGATCCATGTCTACGATGTTTCGCGCAGCGATGCGGTGGAGTACGGCAGCTATTATCAGAAGAAGGCGAGTCCGGCGGGCGTCGATTTCGCCTACCGCTTCACGGAGGAGTGGATCAACCGATAGGATATGAGTTTTACGAAGTTCAAGCGATGGTTCGCAATCCTCGCATGTGCGGCGCTCGGCGGCGCATGTATGGATTACGGGCCTTACGAGGTGGAGGATTTCGGGATTACCGGATCGGGGTTGTTCATCACCAACGAGGGCAACTTCATGTACGGCAACGCGTCGCTCTCCTACTACGATCCCGAGAAGAAGCAGGTCGAGAACGAGATCTTCTTCCGCGCCAACGGCTTCAAACTGGGCGATGTGGCGCAATCGATGGTCATCCGCGACGGCATCGGCTGGATCGTGGTCAATAATTCGGGTGTGATCTACGCGATCGACATCTACACCTTCAAGGAGGTGGGGCGTATCGAGGGCTTCACTTCGCCGCGCTACATCCACTTCCTGAACGACGAAAAGGCCTATGTCACCCAGATCTGGGATCCGCGCATCTATATCGTCAACCCCCGGACTTATGAGATCACGGGGTATATCCAGACGGACATGGATTTCGAAACGGGTTCGACCGAGCAGATGGTGCAGTACGACAAGTATGTCTTCACCAACTGCTGGTCGTACCAGAACCGGATTCTGGTGATCGACACCGAGACCGACACCGTTTGCGACGAGATCACGGTGGGCATCCAGCCCACGTCGCTGGTCATGGACAAGAACAACAAGCTGTGGACCGTCACCGACGGCGGCTACGAGGGGTCGCCCTACGGCCACGAGGCGCCGTCGCTCTACTGCATCGACGCTGCGACGCGGAAGGTCGAGAAGCAGTTCAAGTTCAAGTTCGGCGACTGGCCCTCGGAGATGCAGCTCAACGGCACGCGCGACACGCTCTACTTCATCAACAAGGCGATCTGGCGGCTGCCCGTCACGGCGACGAACTTTCCGGTGAAACCCTTCGTGCCCTATCAGAATACGCTCTATTACGGCTTGACGGTCAATCCGTTCAATTCGGAGGTCTACGTGGCCGATGCGATCGACTACGTGCAGGACGGGGTCATCCTGCGCTATTCGCCCGAAGGCGAACTGCTCGACGAATTTTATGTGGGGATTATCCCCGGCGCCTTCTGTTGGCGTTGAAAACCGATAAACCATGAACAGAATACGTTTCAGTTGTTTTGCGTTCCTTACCGCGGCGGCCGTCGCCTGCAACAAGGACGACGTCATCACGCGCGAGGAGGCGCAGGCTCCGGTCATCGCCTTCGATGTCAATACCGGCGTCTACACCGCCAAGGTGGGGCGGGAGTTTACCATCGCCCCGACTTATGAGTACGTCGACCGTGCGGTCTATGCGTGGAAATTGGAGAAGACGGGCCGGATCATCTCGACCGAACCCGTGCTGACCTACGTCATCGACGAGGTGGAGGGCGAGGAGAAAGAGGATTATTACATCGAGTTGAGGTGACCACTCCCCAAGGGACGACGCGCGAACAGACGCGCGTGGAGGTTTACCGAATCCTGCCGCCCGTGATCGTCCTCTCCGAAGGGGCGGAGGTCGTGCGGGGGCATGTCTACGAGATCTCGCCGGACGTGCGGTGGGGCGAGAAGGCGACCTACCGCTGGACGATGCGTCGTCCGGGGGCTGCCGAGGTGGAGGAGGTCGGGCGCGAGCCGACTTACGAGTTCTGCGAACAGGCGTTGGGCGAATACGAACTCCGCCTGCGGGCCGAGAACGAGGACGGTGCCGACGAGAAGAGCATCCGCGTGGAGGTGACCGAGGCGCTTCCGGTCTCGGTGACGGTGCCGCCGATCGGACGGCTTTACGACGGGCTGACACGTACCGTGCCGCTCGGGCGGTCGATCACGCTGCGTCCCTTGATTTGGAACGGCCGGAATCCCCGTTACAGCTGGACGGTCGACGGCGAGGAGATCTCGACGGAACTCGTCTGCACCTATACGCCCTCCGGCAAAGGAGTGAAGAAACTGCTTTTCACGGTGACGGACAGCTCGGACGAACCTGCGGCGGCGGTGGCGAAAGGGGTGAGGTCGACCGGCGAGGTGCGTGCGACGGTGGAGTACAGCGTCGAATGCTGCGACGAAGAGGGGGCTTTCCGGCGTCTGGCCACGCCGTCCAGCGAAGTGACGTGGACGAAGGTCTACGAATATACGCCGGCGCCCGGCCAGTTCATCAATGAACTCGTTTCGGGTGGGTTCACCGGTGCGGAGACCACGCCCGAAGCGGCCGTCGCCTATGCCGAGGAACGGCTGCGCAAGGAGACGTGGGTATCGCTCGGCGGCTGGGGCGGCTACATCGTCGTCGGGTTCGACCACAGCATCGACAATTCGTCGGAGGGTTATCGCGGCGGCTACAATTTCTCGATTACGGGCAACGCCTTCAAAGGATCGTCCGAACCGGGTATCGTCTGGGTGATGCAGGATACCAACGGCAATACGCTGCCCGACGACGAGTGGTACGAACTCAAAGGTTCGGAGTTCGGCAAGGAGGAGACTTTCAGGGACTATGCGGTCACTTACTACCGCCCGACCTATTCGGGCGCTTCGGTGCAGTGGCGCGACAATCGCGGCGTCAGCGGCAAGATCGACTATCTGAAAGCGTACCACGACCAGCCCAGCTACTACCCCAACTGGATCGATGCCGAGAGTTACGTCCTCTACGGAACCTGCCTCGAAAGCCGCACCTACGACCAGTCGGGCAACGGCTCCTACTGGGTCAACGACTCCTACGATTGGGGGTATGCCGACAACTTCGGCGAAGACCGGCTTTCGGACGACGAAAATGCGGGGGCGGGGGCCATGAAGACCTATTTCAAGATCGAGAACGCCGTCGACGGGAACGGCGAGCCGGCGAACCTCGCCTACATCGACTTCGTCAAGGTGCAGACCGGCGTCAACGTCAAGGCCGGCTGGCTGGGCGAGAACTCCACGGAGGTGTTCGGTTTCACGGACGAGAATCTCAATCAGGGCAAATAACGGACGATTATGAAGAGACTATGGATATGCGGCTGCTTCGCTCTGCTGTGCGGGGCCTGCGACGACAAGACGGCGGACGAGCCGGTGTGGAACGGCGACAACTACGTCACGGCCTTTTCGCTGACGGTGGGGGAGGCGATCTACGAGGCGGTCGTCCACGACGGGCGAATCACTGTCGACGTTCCCTACGACGCATCGCTCGACGGGGCGGAGGTGCATTACGAATTGTGCGAACATGCGTCGATCCATCCCGATCCGGCGACGATTAGGGACTGGTCGCAGGAGTGGCAGTTTCTGGTCAGCTCCTACGGCCAGAGCGACCGCACTTATATTTACACGGTCAATCGTACCGACGTTGCGACCGGGGGAAGCCTGACGCTGCGCACGCAGGCCGAGGTGGATGCCTTCGCCGCGAGCCGGATCAATGTGGTCGAAGGCAACCTCACGATCGGCGTCGAGGGCGGCGAGGCGATCGTGAATCTGGACGGACTGGCCGGTCTGGTCTCGGTGCGCTGCGACCTGACGGTCACGAATGCCTATCGGGGCGAGGATCTGGCGGGACTGGCCGGATTGCGCCGGTGCGAGTCGCTGCGCATCGGCAGTGCGGGGGCGCCGCATGAGACATTGAAGCGGATCGAACTGCCCGCCCTGCGCGAGGTGGCGGGCGATCTGCAACTCTGCGGTGCGGCGGTGCGGGCGGTCGCTTTCGCGGCGTTGCAGCGCGTCGACGGGGCCTTCGCGGTCGGTTCGGACGCGCTCGCCGAGATCGTGGCCGACGAATTGGAGGCGGTCGGCGGCGACATGCGGCTCGCGGGGTCGACGGGCAACGCGGCCAAGGCGCCGTGCGAGCAGATGTATTTTCCCAAATTGCAGCGTGTCGGCGGGGAGCTGTCCGTGGTACGCTTCGGCAGGCTGGGACAGCTCGCGACGACCTTCGGTGCGCTGGCTTCGGTCGGGTCGATCGCCTACGAGGAGCTTGCGCTGACCTCTTCGTGCGAGTTTCCGCTGATCGAAACCGTCGGGGCGGTCGAGCTGACCGACTGTCCTGCGCTTCGGACGATCTCGCTGCCTCGGCTTGCCGCGGCCGGGTCGTTCTCCGTCGAGGGATGTCCGGCCGTCGAAACGGTCGACCTGCCGCTTGTCGAACGGTTCGAGGGCGACGTGCGGCTGGCTTCGCTGTCCGCCGTCACCGATTTCGGCGCTTTGCTGCCGCGTCTCACGGCCATCGGCGGCGACCTCACGCTCGACGATCTGCCGGGCCTCGCCGGGGTGTTCGATCTCTCGAAATACGCCTTTTCGGAGCACAGCGCCGTCACGCTGCGGTTCGTTTCGACACCGAAGCTGACGGAACTGCGCGGCGGCGGATTCGCCGGATCGCTGTCGCTCGATGCGGCGGCGCTTGCACCGCAGCCGGAGACGATGCCCTTCGCGCTGTCGGGCTTCGAGCGGCTCGACGTCCTGCATGTCGTCGGGTTCAAGGGGCTCTCCGCGCTTTCGCTCCCCGTGGCCGCCTGCACCGATCTGCTGATCGAAAACTGCGGGACGCAGCGGGCCTTCGCGCTCTCGCTGCCGGCGCTCGAAGAGGTGCGGGGTACGCTGCTCTGCAAGAACTGCGGCAAGACCGGAGCCGCCAACTCGGCGTCGTTCCCGCGACTGCGGAGCATCGGGCGGCAGTTGGCAGTACGGCCGGGCGACCCTCTCCACGGTATCGTTCCGCGGCACGGGTCCGTCGCATACGCAGGTGACGTGGAACGGCATGCGCATCAACAACCCGATGCTGGGCATGACCGACTTTTCGATGATCCCCTCCTATTTCATCGACGACGCCTCGCTGCTCCACGGAACCTCGTCGGTCAGCGAGACGGGCGGCGGACTGGGCGGACTGGTGAAGCTCTCGACTGCGCCGGCGGCGGCCGACGGATTCGGGCTGCAATATATCCAGGGCATCGGCATGTTCCGTACTTTCGACGAATTCCTGCGCCTGACATGGGGCGACGAGCGCTGGCAGGTATCAACCCGCGCCGTCTACCAGTCCTCGGCCAACGACTACAAGTACCGCAACCGCGACAAGAAGGAGAACATCTACGACGACGAGATGAACATCGTCGGGTCGTACTATCCCACCGAACGCAACAAGAGCGGCGCGTTCGACGACGTGCACGTGTTGCAGGAGGTCTACTACAACACCGGGAAAGGCGACCGCTTCGGGCTGAACGCCTGGTACATCAATTCCAACCGGGAACTGCCCCTGCTGACGACCGACTACGCCGACGACACGCAGTTCGAAAACCGCCAGCGCGAACACACCCTGCGCAGCGTCCTCTCGTGGGACCACTACCGCCGGAACTGGAAGGCGGCGGCGAAAGCCGGATACGTGCATTCGTGGACGGCCTACGACTACCGGCGCGACAAGGGCAACGGCATCCTGGAGGCCATGACCCGTTCGCGGAGCAGGATCAACACCCTCTACGGGCAGGCCGACGGGGAGTATTCCGTCGGCGGCAAATGGTTCTTCACGGCCGGACTGTCGGCACACCAGCACTTCGTCGAAAGCGCCGACAAGAACATCATCCGCCAGCAGGGCGACAAGGCCGTCGTCGGCTATGACAAGGGACGCATCGAACTCGACGGCTCCCTGTCGGCCAAGTGGCGCCCCACGGAGCGGCTGGGCTTGTCGATCGTCGTGCGCGAAGCCATGTACGGAACCTCCTGGTCGCCGGTCATCCCTGCCTTCTTCGCCGACTGCCTGCTTTCCAGGCGCGGCAACGTCGTGGCGAAGGCCTCCGTCTCGCGCAACTACCGCTTCCCGACGCTCAACGACCATTTTTCGTGGACGCCCTCGATCAACAACGGCGATCCGGTCGACTGGTACGACAAGGCGATCGGCAAGCAACTGGTCTATATCCCCGAATATTCGGCTTCGGTGACCGGACGGTTGACTTACAGGTCGTGGAGGTTCATTTACAAGTGGTGTTATTACAGCGAACGCTTCACCACGTCGGACAACAGCATGAAGACGAAGATCGGCCGCGTGAAACCCTATTTCATGAGTGACGTTTCGCTCGAAAAGGCCTTTTCGCTGCGATGGGCCGACTTCACGGTCAAGGGGGTGGTCAACAATCTCTTCAACGAGGAGTACGAATCGGTGCTTTCGCGTCCGATGCCGCGCCTGAATTACGAACTCTTCCTCGATATCCGGCCGCGCTGGGGCAGGAGAAGGTAGAAGGGGCGTCGTGGGAACGGCCGGTCTGTTTTCGGGATCGGGCGGGGGTGCGAATCCTGCGGGGTGGCTCCGTATGCTGCGGGCGGGCGCTCCGGCGCGGGTTTCGTCCGGATATGCCGGAAGTAGGGGGCGGTGCGGTCGCCGGACCGGATGGCGGCGGGTTGTTTTCACCGCGGCGGACGGCCTTCCCCGCGTCGAAACACGGGGTGCGGGGCGCGGCGGACAAAGAATTCTTTCAGAGCCCTTCGTGGGCGCAGACGCGTCCCAGCTGCGTTTCGATGATGCGCGCGAGTTCGTATTCGGGCGTCTGGTCGCTGACGGCGTTGTTGACGGCGCCACCGGTGGCGGTGCCGAGCGTGAAGAGCTTGTCGGTGCGCGTAGCGTAGAGTACCGCATTGAAATCCCCCATCGGCGTCTCGGTCGACGCCTCGGTCGGTGCGGCGACGACGGCCGCGATCTGTTCGTCGTGTTGCGCCATGCGTTCGATGAAGGCGAGCAACTCCTCCTCGTTCTCCAATCGGGGTTGCAGCCAGAACCGGTTTTCTTCTTCCGTTCCGGTCTCGAACGGGCGGCACAAGGCGAAGCCGTAGTGCATGGCCGTGCGTTGTGCCAGTTCCTCTGAAATTCCGTACAAAACGATATTCATAACTCTACGTTTTAGAGGTTTATCTTCAAAAATTCACCGGTCGCTTCGATCCGCTGCGGCGCTCGGCCTGCCGGCGCAGTTCGCGGGAGCGGATTCGCCGTACCGGAGTACGACGGTATTCGCAGTCTGTTTCCCCGAATCCGTCCCGTCCGGAAACGGGGCGGACGATGTGTCCGGACGGCGCATCGTATCGCTGCAAAGAGACGAAGAATGCAATTCGACCTTTTCGTTAAGCCGAGCGCAGAGCCGAACTTGTTCGCGCTTTGCCGAGGCGGGAAAAAGGAGCATGAAAATGAACGACGCTCTGGCAGCCGATGCGATTTGCAACCGGAATCGGATACCCTGTCCACGAGGTTCTCCGACGTCGAATCGATCTGGCAGGTCTTCTGACTGACTCCTGTTTCCGAAGCCTTCCCGATCCGTGCGGACCAGTGGCTGAGATGTTCGTAACGTCGCGGAGCTTCACAGCAGCGGGACTGTCCGGGATTTGCACCCGATTCCCTTTTCATTCCGTCGTTTTGCGAACGGACGGAAGACCAAATCTGGGGCAAATATAGGGATTGAGTCCGAAAAACGGTTCGAAAAGACGAAATTTTTTTCGAAAAATCCCTGTTTCGAGCCGCCGGATCGACTAATTTTGCCGTATGAATTTTTCATACCGATATCGTGCCGAAGATTCCGCGGTTGAGCTGCCTGCGGCCGATTACGTCGCCCGTTTCCGCGATGCGCAGCGGATTGCGGAATATTGCCGCGCCTGCCCCAGTTACGGGAGCAGCTGGGGTTGTCCGCCCTTCGGGTTCTCCGTCGAGGAGTATCTGTCGGGCTATGCGACGGCGCTTGTCGTCGCTACGAAGATCGTGCCGGAGCAGGAGGGACTGCCCCTGTCGGAGGCAGGCCGGCTGATGCGTCCCGAGCGCAAGCGGATCGAAGCACGGCTGCTCGATATGGAGCGGCGCATCGGCGGCCGTTCGTTCGCCTATGTCGGCACCTGTCTCCATTGTCCGGAAGGCAGTTGTACCCGTCCCGACGGGAATCCGTGCCGTCATCCCGATCGGGTGCGTCCTTCGCTCGAAGCGTGCGGATTCGACGTCGGCCGCACGGCGCGCGAACTTTTCGGCATCGAGTTGAAATGGGGCGTCGAGGGGCGTATGCCCGAATACCTGACGCTCGTATGCGGATTTTTCCACGACGCGGAATCGGTCGTATGGAACGGATAAAAGCCGTATTCAACCGGAGCGGCGGCAAGGATTCCGCCCATGCGCTGTTGCGGGCGATGCGGTCGGGCGACTACGAGATCGTCGCGCTGCTGACGACCGTCGACGGCTCGACGCGGCGTTCGACGATGCACGGCATTCCGGCGGCGTTGTTGCAGGCGCAGGCCGAACGGATCGGGATTCCGTTGTATCGCCTCGATCTGGCTCCGAACGGCGATATGGCGGATTACGGAGCGGCGATGTCGCGTGCCGTGGCGCATTTCGGGGCGCGGGGCGTGACGCACTTCATCTTCGGCGATATTTTCCTGCACGACGTGCGCGCGTACAGGGAGCGGCAGCTCGCGCCGTTCGGCATCGAAGTCGTCGAACCGCTCTGGGGAGAATCTTCTCAGGAGGTGATGGCGGATTTCCTCGCGTCGGGGTTGAAAACGGTGGTCGTGACGACGATGGACGACGGATTGGGGCGTGCCGCCGTAGGGCGTGTCGTCGATCGCGATTTCGTGGCGTCACTGCCCGCCGGAACCGATCCCAACGGCGAGAACGGCGAGTACCACACTTTCTGCTACGACGGGCCGATCTTCGCTTCGCCCGTGCCGTTCCGGCTCGGAACGCCTTTCAGCCGCAGCTACGACGTCCGGCTCGACGACGGGACGTCGAAGAGCTACGCCTATTGGTTCGCCGATCTGCGGGAGGCGTGATCCCGCTTTTCGCGGCCGGACGAAACACGGGATTGTGTATTTCCGTATCTTCTTCCGCGATCGGTTTCGTCCGATGTGTTTTTCGGTCGGAACGGAGAGCGGTTGTCGCAACAGCCCTGTCGCTTGTTGTAGGCCGTGAGCATCCGGCCAGCTTTTCCTGCTCTTTCAGGTAGTCGCTCATCAGGGCGACGGTCGCTTCGTCAGCGCGCTTCACGCCGGTGATCTTCTCGATTTTCCGGATTATCTCCTATCTTTGGCTTCGCCTCAGATACTCCCGCTCGGCAATGTTCAAATAAATTTGCATTGCGTTCGGCTTATTCGTATCTTTGTGCATAAAGTTCCTGGCCCGATGCGAAACACCGGACGAAACATAACGGCGTCGTTGCTCCTGTTACTCTTTGTGGGGTATTGGAGCAGTGTCACGTTGTTTCCGCATGTCCACCGGATCGACGGACACGTTTTCGTCCATTCGCATCCCTTCTCCGGCTCTTCGGGCAATCCCGGTCACAACCACACGCCGCAGCAGTTCCAGCTGATCGCGCACTTGTCGTTGCTGATTGCCACGGCGGCGACGTTCGTCGCGCTGGTTTTCGGGCAGGCGGGAGCCGCTTTTGTCTTCGGAGTCCGGAAACCCGTCGCGCGGTGCGGTATGCCGGTGCGAGTCTACGGCTTGCGCGCACCTCCCCTGGATTGATGTTTTTGCGAATCTGAATGCGGAGCGGACGTTTTGTCCTGTCTTCGCCGTCATTTGTTGTATATTCATCAAATCCGAATCATCCAATGAAAAACATATCATCGGAGCACTTGTCGTGCTCCTGTTGCCTGCGGTGTGCCTCGCCGCAGGAGAAGCCGTCGTGAAAACCGGAAAACAAAGCGATGCGAATATTACGGGGCATGTCGTCGATGCGAAGAGCGGCGAGCACCTTGCCTATGCGACCGTCGCCGTGAAAGGTACGACCATCGGGTGTGCGACCGACGCCACCGGACACTATTTCCTGAAAAACCTGCCTTTGGGACGTTTTACGCTCGTCGCGTCGGTACTACCCAGCTGCGTATCAACGGATTGGAAGGGCAGTATTCGCAGGTACTGCTCGACAGCCGCCCGATCTTCAGTTCGCTGGCATCGGTGTACGGCCTTGAACAGCTGCCCGTGGCCATGATCGAACGGGTCGAGGTGATCCGCGGAGGCGGGTCGGCTCTGTTCGGCGCCAACGCCATCGGCGGCGTGGTCAACATCATCACCAAGGAGCCGCTCTACAACTCGGTGACGCTGGCCAATACGACCAATATTTCGGAGGACGGTACGGCCGATTTCAATACGTCGCTCAACGGGTCGTTCGTCTCCGACGATTACAAGACGGGCGTCTACCTGTTCGGCATGATTAAGGACCGCGATTCGTATGACCGCAACGGGGACGGATTCTCGGACATCCCAAAACTCAATTCCGAGACGGCCGGATTTCGGGCCTATTACAAAACTTCGCCCTATACGCGTCTGACGGCGGAATACCACCATATTCACGAGTTTCGCCGTGGGGGCAACGAGTTCGACCAGCCGCCCCACATGGCCGATATCGCCGAACAGCTGAACCACAAGATCGACGGCGGCGGTTTGAAGTTCGACTGGTTCAGTCCGAACAGCCGCCACCGGATGGGCATCTATACTTCGGCGCAGAATATCGACCGTGACAGTTATTTCGGCACGGACAAGAAGCCCGACGCCTATGGCGCTACGGACGACAAGACGTTCGTGGCGGGAGCCCAATATACCTACTCTTTCCATAAACTGCTGTTCCTGCCCTCGGAACTGACGGCGGGCGTCGAGTACAACTACAATACGCTGCACGACAAATACCTCGGCTTCGGGCGCGACTTCGAGCAGACCACCCATAGCACGGGTTTCTTTTTCCAGAACGAGTGGCGGAGCGAAAAGCTCAACTTCCTGATCGGCGGCCGCGTGGACAAGCACAACATGATGAAGAACGTCGTCTTTTCGCCGCGCGTGAACGTGCGTTACAGTCCGACGGAAAAGATCGGCCTGCGGGCCAGCTATTCGAGCGGTTACCGCGCGCCGCAGGCTACAACGAGGACCTGCACATCGACGCTTTGGACAACAAGGTGGCGATCATTCGACTCGCTCCGGATCTCAAACCCGAATACTCGCACAGCCTGAGTGCATCGGTGGATCTGTATCATAATTTCGGGCGAGTGCAGGCCAACCTGCTCGTCGAAGGATTCTACACGATGCTTGAGGACGTGTTTACGCTCGAAAAAATCGGCGAGGATGCCCAGGGCAACATCATTAAGGAGCGCCGCAACGCTTCGGGAGCCACCGTGGCCGGCGTGGGAGCCGAAGCCAAGGCGGGTATTCCGGGACGGTTCGAGCTGCAGCTGGGCTACACCTTCCAGCGCAGCCGTTACGACGAACCCGAAAAATGGTCGGACGACGTGACGCCCCAGCGGCGGATGTTCCGTTGCACGAGGAGAGAGGGAAGCGTATTTTTCATGCCGAGTGGATGGTTGGGATCGGAGGGATCATCGTTCGTGATCGCATGCTTTGGTGGATTGTTTGGCCCGAAAAGTTTTCGTGTTCGCGGTTCCGTGACGATTCTGTCGGGCGAAACGACGGTGGAGAAGAATACATTCGGGACTTCGGTCCGGTCGAAAAACGTGGACGGCCGGCTTTGCGTCACGCAGAGCCGGCCGTCACCATGCAGGTTTGGAATCACTGCTTTTTCACGCAGTCGTATACCAGAATGTTGGCGTACCGGTTGCTCGACGATCCGTCACGGCATGCCATTCCCAGATAGAGTTTGCCCTCCTTGACTTTGATGCATTCGCCTTCGGCGTAACCCGTTTGCGTGAAGCCTTCGGAGGCCAGTCCGTTCACATCGGCTATAGCCGCTACCTCGGTGCGTGGTACGACGATTCGGCCGTTGTAGTTGAACACGGTGACATAGGCCTTCGATTGATAGGTACCGGGATCATCCGAATTCTCGACGGCATTTCCTTCGTAGAAATAGATGTAGTCGCCGTTGATTTCGTGTCCCTGATGCGAATAGGAGTAGACGTCGTGCTCCTTGTCTGTACCTGCGGAGAACGAGAAATTGCCCAGTACGCGGCAGTCGTTCAAATCGTGTCCCATGATCTTGCGTTCGACGGTCTGCTTCTCGCCGTCGCCCGTACCTCCGCCTACGGTGACCGATCCGGTCATCTCCTTGAGTGGAAGGGCCAGCACTTCGTCGAGGTCGAAAATCCAGAAATGGCGCACGCCCGATTTACGCGAACCCACCAGCAATCGGCGTGCATCGAAATCGACGGCCACCTGTTGATCGTACTGCTGTTCCTTGTTCAGAAAGAAGGTATCGCCGGCATAGCCGTCTGCTTCGTTCGTTCCGGGTACAAACTCCACGCGCGAGAACGACCAGTTGTTGCCGTATTCGCCGCTGTCGTCGACCGAGGCATTGCTGTTGAGCCAAATGTAAGTCTTTCCGTCTGAGGCTTTCTCGGCGACGATCTGCGTGCCGTGGCCGAAATGTTTGAGGATCATCACTTCGTCCTGGGCGTTCTGGTTGGGGCCTGCTGCCCGACAGATATTGAGCGTGTAGGCGTTGCTGCCGACCTGTGAGTAGTAGATCTCGCCGTTCGGGAGGATGTCGAAACCCTGTAAAATGCGGCGGGGTGCATACAGCAGGACGTTCTTGCTGTGAACGATGTCCGATGAGAGCGGAGCCGCGAGAGCCTGCGAAGGATCCCAAACTTGTTCTGCGTTCAGCGTTACGGAACATTTGGCCGAGTAACTGCCGTAGCGTGCCGTGACGAGGGCGGCGCCGTAACCTGTGCCTGTGACGAGTCCTCGTTCGTCGACCGCCGCCACCGCCTCGTTGGAACTGCTCCATTTGATTGGTACGCCGGCGTCGGCAGGTCGGGTCGTGGCTTCCAGTTGAAAGGTTTCGCCGGGTTGGAGTGTAAGTTCCGTGCGATTGAGTTTGAGCGAGGTAATTTGTGCCGGACTATCGTCCGTACAACCGATGTTCGACGCCGTCGTCGTTAATAGGAGCAGCGTCGCAATGATCTGTTTTTTCATGCTATTCGTTGTTTTTCGATTACTCGACTACGGAAACCGACCATGTCTTTGCCAGACGGTTCGAACCTCCTCCGCCCGTCGTGATGGTGTTGTTCTGTGTGATACGGATGTTGGCCGAGACCCGCAAGCGGATGTAGAGGTTGCCGTTGGGAATATCCACTTCGACGGGGAACGTGCAGTCGAACGAACATGCCGCGTCGTCGGGGAATTTCGGTACGTCGCAAGCCTGCACGTGATAGATGGCCTCGACCGGCTTCTCCTTGATGGTGAAGGTCTCCGTCTTCGCGCCGTCGGCCTGATGCCATGTCAGGCCGTCAGCCGAGTATTCGAGCAGGAAGAACGCTGCGGCCGAACCCGATCCGCCGAAGCAGCCTTTCGCATTGAGGACGGTGCCCGAAGCGACGTATTTGACCGGAATGGTCATCAGCCAATAGTCGTTGTAATAGAGACCTTTGATGTAAGCATGGCCGTTGTTGTAGCCCCATGAGTTCAGTGCTGTCGCGGTTTTGCCTTCGGCTTCGACGACCGTGATGGTGGCCGAACCGACATCGGAGTTGAGCGTATGTTTGTCGGTCGTCCACTCGGGCTGACGCTTTTGCAGATCCGTTTTTTCGGGATCGCCGCCCATGATTTCGCTGAAACGCCACTGTACGGGCAGTCCTTCGACGGGCATTTCGCTGACGGAGTAGACCTTGGCGCGCACCTCGCCGATCGGCTGATCGTCGACGCTCACGGCGAAGGTGGCGTATCCGGGTTTCGTCGGCGTACCCTCGATGTCGAGCGCCAGCGTTGCGCCGCCGTTGGTCAGTTCGAACGAGGTGCCGGCTACCGACAACCCGTCGCAGTCGCCGCTGGGCGTGCATTTCACCGCAATCGTCTCGTCGCCGTAGGCTTGGAGTAGGTGAACCGGATGCTGGCTTCCGACGCTTCGCCCTCGATGAGATTTCCGTCAAGCGTCGGTGTGCCGTAGATGATCGCTCCGTTGGCTTGTGTCACCGTAATCGGATATTGTACGCCGTTGCATTCCAAGTAGAGCGTTGCTGTGCGTTCGGCCGAGCGGTTGTGCGTGGCCGAAACGGTGATCCATTCGAATTCGCCCGTACCGACGCCCTCCGAAGGAGTCGTCGAGAGCCACTGGGCATCTTCGGGTACGACCGAGCGCCATGCGCCGTTGCAACGCAGCGTGATGCGCTGCGAAGAGGCCAGATTGCTCGAAAACTGGATGATATCGGTTTCGCGAACGAGGTAACTCCCTTCGTCGTCCTTGCACCCGACGGCCAGTACGCAATAACTTGCGGTCAGCAGCAAGGTCCATTTATTGATTCGTTTCATGGTGATATTCGTGGTGTTTGGTACGTTATTATTTTTCCCATCCGTAGTTCTGTCCCAGTGCGGGGTTGTCGTTGAGTGCTGTCGTCGGTATGGGGCGCACATATTTTTTATCGTCCCACTTGCGCGTCATGCGGATGTAGCACTCGATGTAACCACTGTCGCCGTCGGTCAGCGAGAAATCGTCGCCCAGCACGCGATAGGTGATGCCGGCCTGCGGGCGTTCGGGCTCCTTGCGCACGAAGCAGACGTCGTCCTTCCCGTCGCCGTCCATATCGTATGCTTTGTCCAGCTCGCCTACATAGACGCCGTACCAGGGCCGTTCGGCCAGTTTGCCCATACCCCAACGCATATCATCGTCCCAGCGGACGTTTTCCAATATCAATTCGCAGCCGCGTTCGCGGCGAATTTCGAGCAATGCGTTGTCGGTGACGGTACCGAGGAAATATTCGATCATGTAGGGATCGGCCGTAGCAGGCATCGTTCCGTCGACACCGGCGCGTTCGCGCAGAGGTTTGATCGTCTCGTTCCAGACTGTTTCGTCGAATTCGTCCAACTCGCATTTCGCTTCGGCGTAGGTCAGCAGGATTTCGGCGTAACGAATAATCGGGATCGACGTGGAGCAGGGCGAGGTGTTGCTGTCGAGACTCGTGTCGTCGATCACCCATTTGATCGGCTGGTAGCCTGTCACGCAGTAGCCGAAATCGGGGGCATAGCGGGTATCCGTTCCGTTGTTCTTGCGAGTGTAGCCTGGGTAGCGGACGGTTTGCATCAGGCGGTAGTCGCGATTCTCGAACTCGTCGATGAATGCGGTCTTTTCATAGCCGGGTTTGTCGGTGAAACGCGAACCGTCGAGGTTGAGATAGGTATTGATGAACTGTTTGGTCAGCGAGTAGCTGCCGTACTGTTGCACGATGAAGTTGGAGTTGAGGTTGTGTGTCGCGTTCAATTCGGCATTGTAGACGCGGGCCCAGATTACCTCTTGCGTGAAGACGGATTCGCTCGTGAAGAGCTTCCGGTACTGCGTCGAAACGTTGGCCGGATCGGAGACCAGCGAATACTTTTTGCTGGTCATCAGTTCGTTGCAGGCACTCACGGCTGCACGCAGATAGGTCTCCGCTTCGTCCGCCGTCCATGGTTTCCCTGTCGAGGGATCGTTCGCGTGATATTTTCGGAAGGTGCCTTCATAGAGGCAGATACGGGCTTTGAGTGCCAATGCGACGTATCGGGTGATCTGCACGGAGTTGACTTCCAGAGCCGAACTCGATGTGCAGTACGTGCTGGCGAATTCGATGTCTTCGAGTACCTTGCGCATCACGTATTCGCGACTGTCGCGAGGCTTGTAAAGCGCCTCGTGGTCGTTGGAATCGATCGTCGAATCGTACCAGGGCACTGCCCCGAAAGTCTTGACCTTGTTCCAATAGAAATAGGCACGCCAGAAACGGGCGACGCCCTCGTAGTGAGCGAGCGTTGTCTCGCTGACGGCCGCCTGTCGGAAGTTGTCGAGAAAATAGTTGATGTTGCGCAGATCCTCCCAATCGCTCGTTCCCCAGCCCGACTGGTCGTCGGCATCAAAGTTGTCCGTGAGGAACTGGTATTCGCCGCGCCATGCCAGGCAGTCGGTACGGGCGTCGCCCGTGGCCACGGAGGCGGCGGTAGGACTCATCGTTTGCAGAAAGCCGTTGACGTAGGTTTGCAGATCGGTTTCGTTGCGGAAATAGCTCGGCGCGTCGATTTTGTTGGGATCCTCCTTCGAGAGAAAATCCTCGCAGGAACCGAAGAGCGCGACGCTCGCCAAGAGCATGAATATCTTTTTCATCGTTCGTATTTTTTGCAGGTTAGAAGGAAAGGTTGACTCCCAGTGTCACGGTACGCAGCATCGGATAACTGTAACCGTCGCCTTCGGAGGTGCGGAAATCCGAGTCTCCGGCGTTGATCACTTCGGGATCGTAGTTGTCGCAGTGTTCGAACATGGGCGAATAGGTCCATAGGTTCTCGCCCGACACCCATACTTTTAACCCTTTGATGTGTAGTTTCTTGCAGATGCGATCGGGGAAGGTATAGTCGACCGTGATGTTTTTCAGCCGGATATACGACACATCCTGCATATAGCGGTCGTTGTTGATCGTCAGCGGACGGTTGACCGATGACTGGTGGGTCTGGTAGGTCGTGTAGCGGGGCCAATAGGCCGTGTCCCAGTTGTCGAGCTCTTCGCGATAGACCTTGTCGCCCGTGTGCTGTTTGAGCATGTAGCCGAACGGACGGTTGTACTGGCCCCAGAAGAATCCCGAGTCGTAACGCGGATACCAATCCTTTTTGCCGACGCCTTGCCAGAAGGTCGAGATGCCGATACCGTTCCAGTTGAATCCCAGATTGATGCCATAGCAGTAACGGGGTGTTTCGTTGCCGATGACGGTAAGATCGCCCGGATCAGCGGTCGTGTAGGCGCCCCGATCGATTTTTACCGTCCTGATTCAGGTCGGCGAATTTGACTTGTCCCGGTCGGGTCACCTTGTCGAGCGTTTGCAAGAACGACTGCTCGGCGTGCGAGTCGATGTCTTCCTGATCGCGGAAAAGACCTTCTACGCGGTAGCCCCAGATTTCGCCCAGCTCCTTGCCTTCGTAGTAATCGCCCAGTGCGCCCGTCGGGTTGATGTATTCGGTCACCCATGTGCGGGCATCCCATACCATCGCTTTGACGTTGTAGCTGAAAGCCTTGCCGCCCAGTTCGAAACTGTCGCGCCAACCGACCGAGAGTTCCCAGCCGTTGGTTTTGAGCGAAGCGTTGTTGCCTTTGGGTGCGTCGGTGCCGTAAACGGAGGGCAGGCTCACGCCGACGGTGTACATGTCGGTGGTATAGCGACGGTACCAGTCGAATCCGATCGACAACCGGTTGCGGAACAGATCCATGTCGAAGCCTACGTCGTAGGTGGTCGCCGTCTCCCACGTCAGCGAGAGCGGAATGGCTCCGGGAGCCGTCGTATAGGAGCCCAGTGCGTCGCCGATGACGACCGTCGAGGTTTTGATGGTCATGTAGTCGATGTATTTGTAGGGGTCGATGTTGCCATTGCCCATCGAACCGGCCGAGAGACGTATCTTGAAATTGTCGAGCCAGTTGCGCGACCACTCCATGAATTTCTCTTCCGACAGGCGCCAGCCGATCGAAGCCGAGGGGAAGAAGCCCCATTTCGAGTTTTCGGGGAATTTCGAAGAGCCGTCGTAGCGGCAACTGAATTCAGCCAGATATTTGCCTTGATAGCCGTAGTTGGCACGGAAGAAGGCGCCCACGTAACTCCAGTCGTATCCCGAAACGACGGGATCGCTGGTAAGACCGTCCATCAGACCGAAACTCGGTTTCGAGGGTACGGTCAGCCCTTCGCGCTTGATGGTCGTTCCGCGGTATTTCTTCGTTTCGAGGTTCCAGCCGGCGAGCAGCTTGAGCGTATGGTCGTCGCCGAGTTTCGGCGTGTATTCTCCGTAAATGTTGCTCGACAGGTAGTTCGTGTCCTGGCGCAGATTTTCCAGCGTACTGCCTTGACTTTCGTTAACCGTGATCGGAGTGTCGGGGCCTCGGTAACCGGTATACATGTTGGTCACACGCTCGCGTTTGTTGCGGGCGAAAAGGTAGGAGAGATCGCCCGATATTTTCAGTACGTCCTTCACCACGTCGATCTCGATGCCCAGTTTGTCTTTCATGGTGAATTTGTCGTCCTGCTGGTAGCTCGATCCTTCGGCGAAGCCTGCGTAACCGTTCAGTACGGCGGCATAAGTCCACGTCCCGTCGGGGTTGGTGATGGGGTTGATCGGCTGTCCTCCGTGTTCGATCATGCGCTGCGGAAGTTGGAGACTGTAATAGAGCATCGGTTGGTGGTAGTCCACCACCGTGAAATCCATGTTGTTATTCAACCGCAGCCAGGGACGGATGCGGATGTTGCCTTTGGCGCGGACGTTGTACTGTTTATAACGTTCGTCGCCCACGCGGTAAATGCCGTCCTGATCGTAGAAACGGCCCGATACATAATAGTCCGCATTCTGATTGCCGCCCGATACGCTGATATTGTGCTCGTGCGAGTAGTTGAAATCCTTGTAGAAAGCGTCCATCCAGTCGGTGTTGGCGAAGTATTCGTACTGATTCTTGTCGTTGATGCGCACGCGTTCGAGCGACGGATCGGTGCTGCGGCGTGCCAGTTCCTTGTACCAGCTATCGGAATAGGGGGCGATGTTGTTGATGTAGGATGGCAGCGGATTCTGTCCGTTGTAATAGCCGTTCCATGCGTTTATATAGCCGGTCGTCCATTCGTAGCCGTCGGTTACCAGCTGTGGCTTGACCGTGCGCGCGTGAAGCGAAAAACTGCCGTTGTAAGTGACTTTCGTTTCGCCCTCTTCGGCCGATTTGGTCGTTACCAGAATCACTCCGAATGCGCCGCGTGCTCCGTAGATCGCAGCCGACGAGGCATCTTTGAGCACCGAGACGCTGGCGATGTCCTGAGGGTTGACCGTTTCCAGGTCGCCTTCCACGCCGTCGATGAGCACCAGTGCCCCGCCACCCGAACCGATCGAACCGGTACCGCGGATGTTGATCGTTGCTGCACGCGAGGGTTTGCCGTCGCGCATCGAGATGTTGAGGTTGGGAATGGCGCCTTGCAGCGACCGCGAGATGCTCGGATTCGAACGTTCGGAGAAAACCTTGCTGTCGACTTGATCGACGGCGCCGACCAGATCGCGACGCTTCACTGTACCGTAGCCGACTACTACTACTTCGTCGAGCATCTGTTTGTCCTCTTTCAGAACGACGTCGATGCGGGTCTGCGTGCCTACGCGCCATTCGGCTGAACCGTAACCCAAATAGGTGAATTGGAGCACGTCGTCGTCCGCAACGGCGATCGAATAGATTCCGTCGATATCGGTCGACGTCCCTTGCGTAGTGCCTTTCACCAATACGTTCACGCCGACGAGGGGTTCGCCTTCTTCATTGACCACGCGCCCTGTCACGACCGGCTTACGGTTGGCGGAGGGAGAGGGGCGGGGCCTGTCGACGTGTTTTTTTCGACGAGGGTATGGCGGTGAGAGCCACCACGTGATCCTTGATCTTCCAGGAGATGCCCGTGTCGTAGAACAGCGTATTGAGCATCTCTTCGAGTGGAGCGTCTTGGATGACGACATGCACGTCGGAGAGCGTCCGTTTGCCGAGCGAGGTTTCGTAGGAGAAGACCACTCCTGTCTGCTCGGTGAATGCCGAGACCACTTCGCGCAGCGATGCGCTGCCGAACGACAAGTTCAGGTTGAGACGCTGGTCGGCGAGTAACTCGCCCCTTGCACCGAGCGACGCCGACGGCAATGCAGCCAACCCGACGCACAGAAGCATCCGACACCATCCCGTCAGGAATAAACCGATTTTTTTCATGGATGAGTAGTGATTAGGTTGTTAGTATGAAAGTTTGTATGAGTTTGGGCAATCGTCTGTTCCTGTTCCCTTGCGGGAGCGGTAGCCGACAGGGATCGCAACCGATTCCGGCGCGCGGATTCAGTCGGAATCGGGATACCGCAGGATTTCGAAACGTGTGCCTGAGATGAATTGTAACAATTCGATCACGTCTTCGATCGGGGTGTCTTTCTGAAAACTGAAATTGTAGTTGGCATCGGGTGCATCGTCGTCGACCAGACGCAGTTTCACGCCGTATAGCTCCTCGATGCGGTCGGCGATTTGCCGGAGCGGAACGCCGTCGAGTGTGATGATACCGTAGCTCAGGGCCAGATGATCTCCGACGGGGACCTCCTTGATTTCGAGTTGTTCGTCCTGCGTATCGTAGATGGCGCGCTGGCCGGGGTGCAACCGGATCAGATTGCTGCCGTCGGCGCGCTGCAATGATACGGCGCCTTCGGCCAGCGTCGTCTCGGCCATGTGGTCGCCGCGCAGCGATCGGACGCTGAAAACCGTACCGAGCACGCGCACGCGCAGATTGGGAGTAACGACGTCGAAAGGATGCTTGGCGTCGTGCTCGACGTCGAAATAGGCTTCGCCGTCGAGATGTACGCGGCGTTCGTCGGTGTGAAATGTCTCGTCGTAGCAGAGCGTCGATCCGGGTGTAAGCCAGATGTCGGAGCCATCGGGCATCGCTACGTGCATGATCGTCGTGTCGGCATTGAAGTAAGTGATCGGCGCGAGCATCAGGGGCGGTACGCCATGCGAACATACCGGTCAGGGCCACGACTGCGACGACCGCAGCCGTTCGGAGCAGGGAGTGTATACGAATGTGTCCGAAAAGGTTCGAGAGACGATGGGGCCGCTGCACCGTGCAGGGAGCGTTTTCGAGCGCATCGATCCGACTGTTGAGTCGGTTGAGCGAACGGATGAAACGCGCCGGACCGTAGAGGGTCGAACGCCACTTTGCGAATCGTTGTCGGACGGCGCGTAGTTCGGCAACTTCGCGCCGGTGTTTTCACTGGTTGCTAACCACTGCGACAGTTCCTGTTCCTCTTCGGAAGTAGCTGTCCCGTCGAAATATTTCCAAATGATCCGTTCGTTGAACGGATGTTGCGAGTCTTCGTTTTTCACGGTCGTGCGTATTGACTTTCCGATTATAATACACACACGAGTCGGGGAAAGCACCTATTCGTCGACCGCTTTTTATTGTCCCCAAGATGTAAATCGTCAACAGCAAAAACATTTTCAGATGGCCCAGTTTGCCGCGTAATTGCCGCAACGCATTGTTGATATGATTCTCGACGGTCGAAACGCTGATATTCAGCCGCTCCGAGATCTCTCTGTTCGACAGCCCCTCGAAATGGCTCATACGGAATACTTCGCGGCATTTCGGCGAGAGCGTTTCGACGACTGCGTCGAGTTCGTCGGCGATCTGCCGTGCGTAAAGATTCCTGATAATTTCGTTTTCGTCGGGGTCGTAATAGGTGCAGAGCTGCTGTTCGATTTGCAGTTTTGTCTGCGACCGGTAGGACGAGGCATAGTTTTTTCGACCGTAGTACGTTGAGCGCGGTGCGGTAGACCGCACGCAAAAAGATAGCCGCGCAGCGAACCGTCGTTGCGCAGTTTGTCGCGGCCGACCCAGATGCGGACGAAAACCTCCTGTACGACGTCATCCGCGTTTTCGTCGCCGACGATGAGCTCCGCATAATTGACTAATGGTGCCCAGAATATGCCGTAGAGTTCGTTGAAAGCCGTGCGTTCGCCCTTCTTCAATCGTTCGATCAGTATCGATTCCTCTGCCTTCATTGGTCTAAAATCCTTACAAATATAATACTATTCCGCCATACTGCAAGAGGGGAGGGACTCTTCGCGGGACGGCGGGAGCACCGTTGTTTTGATCGGGGCGGTGGTTTCGGCCAAAGGGGCGCCGAAACAGTATACCTGTCGATGGTGGAATCGGGATTCGGACTCGAAGGAGTGCAGTTGCGGATTGTCGGGAAAGGGCGTTCGGAACGGATACGGGATTTTCACGGGAATCGAAAAAAATATCCTGCTGACGAATCAGCAGGATATCTGGTGCCCAGGACAGGAATCGAACCTGCACGCCTTGCGGCACACGCACCTGAAACGTGCGCGTCTACCTATTCCGCCACCTGGGCATGGGTACGCACCTTGTTGGTTTGCGTGGTGCAAAGGTAATACTTTTTTGGAAACTTCCGCTATTTTCCGCGAAAAAAATTGACGGTCTGCGATAATCTCCTGCCGTTTGCCGGTTCATGGCTGCGGTAGGGCGTGTCTGCGCTCGTCAGCGGGCATCGGCGAACGGCGATCGGTCGCTGCCGTCCGCCGGTGCGGAGGGCCGGCGGGGGGCTTCCGCGGAGAGAGCGGCGGATTTCTCGGATCGTTTGCTCCAAACCGCGTGCAGGGACGACTCGTTCGAGCTATGCCGGCGGAAAAACGGTCGTTTCTTTGCTATCGTTTTCCTGTGGCATCGTAATGCGGTAGTAGGAGCTGCCGTATCCGCTCCAAATGCCGCGGGCGTCGCCCTCGATGTTCGACGGGAGGTTTTCGTAGGCCGGAAAGACGGGGTTCATGGCGTTGAGCATCTCGTTTTCGAGCCGGCTCCAGAAATCGAATGTCGGGGAGGAGATATGGCTGAAACGGACGTCGACCGTCTCGCCGGGCCGGAAATACTGTTTGTAGTCCTTGATTTTGAGGTATTGGAGCGGCCGGTTGACGGTCAGCGTCACCGAACCGCCGTTGTCGAGCACCGAGTCGTCGACCACGCCCATCAGTGCAGGGGAGTAGGCGCCGGGATCCGTCGTGCGGCACTCGGCGAAGTAGGCGTTCTTGGCCGGAGGATCGTCGAAGAGGGCTTGCAGCGTGAAGAGCGAGTCGCAGACCGGTTCGGCGCGCAGTTCCCGCAGGGGGATCGGTTCGGGGACGGTCGTGACGGCCGTGCAGGTTCGTCCCCGATAGTCGACCGTGAGCGTATAGGTGCCGCCTGTGCGGCCGTGCAGGCGTGCCGATCGGTAGACGAAGCGGGTCGGATAGTTGCGGTCGTAGTAGCCCGTAAGGATTTCGCTTTGCCCGTCGTCGGAGGTGACGGTCACCTTCGCATAGCGGACGACGGCCGCTTCGAGCGTCTGTTCGGTAATGACATCCAGAAAAGGAAGGTTCTCGGAGAGCATCACCTCGGCCGGCCCGCCGGCTTCGATTCTCCCTTCGACTACCAGCTGACGATGGTATTCCGTATCGGTCGAGACCTTGCCCAGGCAGCTGCCCAGCAGCGTAAACAGCAGGATGACGGATCGTTTCACGGTGCATTCAGAATTTGAAAATCCAACTTACGGAGGGGATGACGGTGTAGAGGTAATGCCGACGCGGATGGATCTGGTATTCGTGCTTCTCTTCGTCGACGAGCACCGGCCACGAGATGTAGAGCGGGTTGCGGTGGGCGTAGAGGTTGAAGAGGGAGAGATTGATGCCGCTGCGCCACGGTTTCCGCCGCAGCCAGTAGGTGACCGACAGGTCGAGCCGGTGGTAATCCGGCAGGCGGGCGCCGTTGTAGGAGCCGTGTCCGCGGACGAACGAACCGCCGGCGATGTAGAGGTCGCGCGTCGGGGTATAGGCGCCGCCCGAAGCGTAGACGAAGACCGTCGACAACTCCCAGCGTTCGCCCGGCATGTAACTCGCCGCAAGCGAGAGGTCGTGCCGCCGGTCGAGCGAAGCGGGGAAGGGCAGTCCGTCGTTGAGGGCGGCGAATTGACGCACCGATTTCCCCAGCGTGTAGCTGATCCATCCGTTGAATTTCCGACCGGCGTAAGAGACCATGAACTCCATGCCGTAGGCTTCGCCGTCGCCCGAATGGAGGTACTGTTCCAGTTCGTAACGGTTGTTGACCATACCCGTGAGCGGCGCGTTGTACTCCAATACGCGGTACATGCGCTGGTAATAGGCCTCGGCCGAGAAGTTGAGCCGCCCGCCGGCCGCTTCGGCGAAGTAGCCGAGCGCCGCATGATGGGTATGCTGCGGCGGCGTGCGTCGGGTCGGCGCCATCCAGAAGTCGGTGGAGAAGCTGATGTTCGACGAGGGGACTTTGTGGATGTACTGCGTGATGTACTTGTAGGAGGCCCGCAGCCGGCTGCCGCGTGCGACCTGCCAGTCGAGCGAGAGGCTCGGCTGGGGCGAGGCGTGGCGGTAGGAGGCGATTCGCCCGTCTCCTTGCAGGAGATAGAACCCGTAGCGCAGTGCGGCGTCGCACGTGAGGCTGTGCGTCAGCGGAATCGTCGCGGCCAGGAAGGGCGCCAATTCGTGCGTGTCGTAGCGAGGCCCCCGTCCGGCGTCGGCGATCCCTCCGTAGTCGGAGGCGATGTGCTGCGGGCGGATGCGGCGGTAGGCATATTGCAGACCTGCGGCCAGTTGCAGGCGGCCGATGTGCCAACGGGTGCTGTGTTTGTATCCCAGGTCGCCGATCGACGAGGGCGCTTGGGCCGAAATACCCGTCGTGGAGGCGGTCAGACGGGTGTCGAGACGCGAATAGTAGAGTGCGTTCTCCATGTGCGTCGTGGGCGAAAGTTCGCTGCGCAGCGTGGCCGACGAGACGGAGGCATACCATTGCAGCCGCCCGCCGAGCAACCCTTCGTTGTAGGTGATATGCGTGCGGTCGTCGCCGTAGTGGCTGTTGACGATCAGTTTGTTATGGTCATCGATCTGCCATGCGAGCGTGGCGTCGTAATCTTGGAGCCGGTAATTCAGGTCGTCTTCGCCTTTCGGCGAAAGGGCGCCGATGAGCCATCCGTGTAAGAGCGGCGTCCCGAGAGAAACAGCGCCGCGCGGTCTGTGAGCGGAGCCGTGACGGTCGCCTGCGAGGCGATGATTCCCAGGTCGCCTTCGACGCCCCATCGGACGCCGGTCTCTTCGCGGCTCTGCACGACGACCGTCGCGGGCTGCATGGCCGTTTCGATGCGTCCGCCGCCCGTCTTGGAGAGCTCGAACGAAGCCACCTGTCCGGGATTGAAGACCGAAAAGAATCCCAGCAGATGCGCATGGGCGTAGAGCGGTGCCTGATTCAGCAGGATGAGGTTCTGACCGGCGTCGTTGCCGCGCACGTAGAGTCCGCTGTTTCCCTCGGCGGCGGTCTGCACGCCCGGCATGAGTTGCAGAATGCGCATCGGGTCGATGCTTCCCGCGAAGCGCGGCAGTGCGCTGCTGTTGCGCATCAGCAGCCGGAACCGTCCTTCGGCGATGCTTCCCAGCGGCGAGGGAGGACGCTGCGTCCCGATCACGACGCCGTCGAGCCGGTAGTCGCGCGAGATGCTGTCGGCCGGCATTCGGGGTGCAGCCGGATCGGGCGCGGACACGGCGTTCCGTTCCCGTGCTTCGGAAAGCAGGAACAGCCCGCAGAGCGCGGCGGTGAGCAGCAGTCGGGTCAGCGTATTCGTCATAACGGGCAAAAGAAGAGGGACGCGGCACGAGCCGTTCCCTCTTCTTTGTTGGCGGGGTTCAGGGTTTATTTCCCGTCGATGAGGTCCATGTAGGCGTCGGCCAGATCTTCGAACGTTTTGGTGAGCGAGTCGAATCCGGTTTCCACATACTCCTCGATAGCGATCTTCGAGCCGTCGGCGAATTCCAGCACCGGTTCGATGTCGTAACGGGTGACGACTTGGTTGTCGCCGGTCTGCGTGTCGGGATTCCAGACGTAGATGTAATCCTTGTAGGAGTAGCTCTGCATCTTGACGTCGGCCATCGTCGAGTTGTCGGCCGTGTAGGCGAGTTTCGCCTTGGCATTGGTGTTGTAGGCGTCGGCCTCCTGCTGCGAACCTGTCGCCGTACTGGTGTCGGCGATCGCGTTCACCTGCTGAATGATCTTGGCGATGTCGCCCGAAAGGGTGAGTTTGAGTCCCATCACCGTCACGTAGCCTTCGCCCGTCTTGACATGATCGACGATGTGATCTTCGGGATCGATGTAGGTGTCGGTGTCGTCGATGACGCCGTCGCCGTTCCAGTCGTACTCCTCCTCGACGATCCAGTTGTCTGGGTCGGTCAGGCCGTCGCATACCATTTTAGCATAGGCGTCGACGATCTGCGTGCCGTTCTTCGTGAACGAGGCGTTGGCCGTCACCTGCTTCGGGTCGGCGTTCACCTTGGCCGCAGCCACATAGCCGCCGTTGAGCGTCACCGTCACTTCGGGGGCGAGCGTCAGGCCGTCGGCCGAAACGTTGCTCTTGCCCACGACGCTCAGCTCTTCGTGGCCGGCGACTTTGAGCGACAGGTTCCAATCCTGCGGAATGACGATCGCATAGCCGTCCACGCGGGTGTATTCCACACCGCCCGCCGAATAGGTGAAGAGCGCCTCCGACTGCGTGCCGGCCGCGTCGGCCCATGTCAGGCGGTATTGGTTCGCCAACTCGCCCTTCTTGACGGGTTCGCCGTCTTCGATCACGTAGTCGCCCGCCCATTCGTCGAGCGTGTACTTTTCGGTGGTCGTCGCGCGGACGATCAGCGAGGTGAGCGCATGGACGTCGGGCCCTGCGGCGACCGCTGCCAGCGACTTGGCCGTTGCGACCGCATACGTCTTCGGAGCGGGTGAGGGGGCTACGTCCTCGTCATCGAATGCGAGCAGCTCTTCGAGAGCCGTGAGCGATTCGATGGCCGCTTTGCTGTCTTCGGGGTTGAACTGGGCGGCTACCTCCTTGCCGATCGTTTCGAGTTTGGCCTTGTGCTGCTCGGGTGTGATTTCGGGATTTCCGGGCTCGGGTTCAGGTCCGGTTCCTCCTCCGTCACCGCCGTTGCCGCCGCCGCCCTGTTCCGTGCCGTCGTCGGTATTGCTGTCGCCGCACGAGATGGGACCCGTTGCGAGACAGAAAAGCGCCAGACAAAGTAAGATCTTTTTCATGGTCTACGTGTGTTTATGCGTTAACTAAACTGTTTGTGCGCACAAAGATACGCAAAATCCCCCCCCCGCAAATTTTGGCGGGATTTTTTTGCAGGGACGACCTTATTTGAAGAATTTGTACTGGAAAATCAGCAGATAGACCACTGCCACCGAGATGTAGGCGTCGGCCAGGTTGAAGATCGCGCCGAGAAATAGTTGTTGCTGTCGACCAGAAACCGCAGCAGGCGGGGTACGCCGTTCCATTGGAACAGCGGGAAATAGAACATGTCGACCACGCGCCCCATCATCAGCGGTGCATAGCTGCCGCCGAAGTGCGCCACTTCGGTCGGAGTCGAGGCGGAGAAGATCAATCCGTAGAATGCGCTGTCGATCATATTGCCGATCGCTCCGGCCAGAATCAGCGTGAGCCCCACCAGTACGCCGGCGGGTGTTTTCCGTTTGCCCAGATAACGGAGATAGTATCCCAGCAGACCGATCATCGCCAGCCGGAAGAGGCTCAGCGCCAGTTTCCCCAGTCGAAGGCTCCGCCCGTCGCGAGCCGCATGCCGAAGGCCGCGCCGTTGTTCTCGATGAACCGCAGCTGGAACCAGTCGGGGAAGACGACGATCGACTCGTCGAGGTGCATATGGGTCTTGATCCAGATTTTGAGCGCCTGATCCGCCACGAGGAGCACGAGGAGCAGTATCGTGATTTTCTTGAAATTCATCGTTCGTACAATTTTCGACAAAAGTAGCAAAAAATCCGAATTTTCCCGTGCTGCGGATCGTATTCCCCGGATTTTCATTTCGGCCTGTCCGCGAGCTGCCCCTCCGGTCGATTCCTGAGAATCGCGCGACCGGCGTGCGGCGTCGCCGTTCTTCGCGTCTGCGTCGGGGGAGATGCCTGCCCGTCGTCGGGTAAGTCGAATCCGGATTTGTTTTTTATCTTCAATTGCAAAACTTGTCTCGACTTTTACTATCTTTGACTTCGTCTTAGATACTTCGCCTCGGCAATGTTCGAATAAATTTGCATTGCGCTCGGCTTAATCGTATCTTTGGCTGTGCCGAAGATACTCCCGCTCGGCAATGTTCAAATAAATTTGACATTGCCCTCGCTTATTCGTATCTTTGAAAGCTATAATTGAGAATGTATATGATGAAAAGATTCTGTTGCTGGCAGGTATCGTGTCGCTGGCGGCATGTACGAACGATCCGGAGGAGACTTTTTCGCAGGGCGGCGGCTCGTCCGCGGGCGTGAAGGTCATCTACGACGCCGAAGGCGCCGTCGAGGGACAGCTGATCGTCAAGTTCCGTCCGTCGGCCGCCGATTCGCTGGCCGCCGCGCTGGCTTCGGCTTCGGCGACCCGTGCGGGATTCGCCACGGCCGACGAGCTGCTCGCGGCCGTGGGGTCGACGGCATCCGGCCGCTGTTCGGCTCCGATCCCCGCTTCGAGGAGCGCCACCGCGCTTTCGGTCTGCACCAATGGTACGTGGTTACCTTCGACGAGTCGCTTCCCCTGCGTGAAATGGTCGGCGAATTGAGCCACGACGGCCGGATCGAGGTGCTCGAATATGCGCGTTGCCCGCGGTTGAAAAACCGTTTTCCGGCCCGGCCGCTGCGGAGCGCCGCGGCGGCTGCGACCCGTGCGTCGATGCCGATGAACGATCCGCTCCTGCCGGCGCAGTGGCATTACGACAATACGGGTTATCAGGTGCTTGTCACTCAGGCGGGCGCCGACGTCAACCTGTTCGACGCGTGGAAGAAAAATCAGGGCAGCAGCGACATCGTCGTGGCGGTGATCGACCAGGCCGTCCAGTATACGCACCCCGATCTGCAAGCCAATATCTGGGTCAATCCCAACCCGGAGGATGATGATCTGCACGGATACAACTTCGTCAACAACACGGCGGAGCTCGACTGGTCGTATGCGGACAGGGAGGAGTATCAGGGGCAGATCTACTACTCCAACGCCGACCACGGAACGCATGTGGCCGGCACGATCGCGGCGGTCAACGACAACGATCGGGGCGTTTGCGGCATCGCCGGGGGCCGTAACGGCGCAGGCGGCGTGAAGATCATGTCGTGCCAGATCTTTGGCGATCCCGACAAGAGAAGCTATCCCACCGAGGACGCGTTCCGCTATGCGGCCGACAACGGTGCGCTGATCTGTCAGTGCAGCTATGGATATTCTTATTCGACGGGCAGCAGGGATGAGATGGAGGCCATGCGGCAGTGGTTCATGAATTCTTCCGAGAAGGCGGCGATCGACTACTTTATCGCCAACGCCGGCAAGAACGATCCCGATTCGCCGATCGAAGGAGGAGTAGTGATTTTTGCCGCCGGTAACGACGGCGATCTGTTCGGGGACGTCTCCGAATATCCGGCCAGTTACGAGGCCGTCGTCTCGGTGGCGGCCATGGGATCGGATTTTCTGCCGGCCTATTATACCTGTTATAACGACGAGGTCGACATTACGGCGCCGGGCGGCGATCTCTACAATTCGAGTTTGGGAACGGATAACGGCGGCGTGCTCAGCACTATCCTGAGCGATCCGTCGGTGACCTATTACGACGACGAGCGCCGGCAGGGGTTGACCGATAGCAATGTCTACGGCTATATGCAGGGTACGTCGATGGCTTGTCCCCATGTGTCGGGCGTTGCGGCGCTGGGACTCTCCTATCTTTCGCAGCTGGGCTACCGCATGACGGCCGACGCATACAGAAGCTGTTGCTCGAAAGCGTCCATCCGATCGATCCTTACTTGACGGGCACCAAGCGTTATGATGGGCCGACGCTTTTGCTCGACGAATACAAAGGGAAAATGGGGGCGGGGTTACCTCGACGCCAACCTGCTGTTGGAGAATATCAAGGTCGCGTTCGGCGAAAAGACGCCGCCTCGGGTTACGGCGCGGATCGCCAACCGGTTGTTGAAGACCGATACGCCGACGAGCAGCGTCGCGCTGGCCGATTACTTTACCGACGATGCGGTTTCGCAATACGATGCCGTGGCCAACGACGAGTCGGTCGTGCGGGTGAATGTCAGCGACGGCGTTCTGCGGATGCTGCCCAAGAAGGTAGGGCAGGCCAGGGTAACCGTTTCGGCCAGGGGATTCGAGGGCACGGTCGTGTCGCAGAGTTTCTATGTGACCGTCCGCTCGCAGAGCAATTCCGCCGACGGCTGGTTGTAGCCGTTTCCAGGTTCCGTGCGATGGGTCTTCCGCGGAGGGAGGCCCGTCGCTTATATATATAAAGGTATGATTCCCCTGTCGGATTCTTTGAATTACTGGTTAATATTGAGAGAAAAATGTAGTATTTATCTGTCAAATTCCTTTTAAAGGATAAACGAGTAGTCAGGACTCTAACAATACATTATTTTATACAATGGAGAGTTTGATCCTGGCTCAGGATGAACGCTAGCGGCAGGCCTTAACACATGCAAGTCGAGGGGCAGCATATGGATAGCAATACTACTGGTGGCGACCGGCGCACGGGTGCGTAACGCGTATGCAACCTACCCTTTAACAGGGGGATAACACTGAGAAATTGGTACTAATACCCCATAATATTCATAGAAGGCATCTTTTATGGTTGAAAACTTCCGATGGTTAGAGATGGGCATGCGTTGTATTAGCTAGTTGGTGGGGTAACGGCTCACCAAGGCGACGATACATAGGGGGACTGAGAGGTTTCCCCCCACACTGGTACTGAGACACGGACCAGACTCCTACGGGAGGCAGCAGTGAGGAATATTGGTCAATGGACGCAAGTCTGAACCAGCCATGCCGCGTGCAGGAAGACGGCTCTATGAGTTGTAAACTGCTTTTGTACGAGGGTAAACGCAGATACGTGTATCTGTCTGAAAGTATCGTACGAATAAGGATCGGCTAACTCCGTGCCAGCAGCCGCGGTAATACGGAGGATCAAGCGTTATCCGGATTTATTGGGTTTAAAGGGTGCGTAGGCGGTTTAGTAAGTCAGCGGTGAAATTTTGGTGCTTAACACCAAACGTGCCTTGATACTGTTGGACTAGAGAGTGTTTGCGGTAGGCGGAATGTGTGGTGTAGCGGTGAAATGCTTAGATATCACACAGAACACCGATTGCGAAGGCAGCTTTCCAAGCTATTACTGACGCTGAGGCACGAAAGCGTGGGTAGCGAACAGGATTAGATACCCTGGTAGTCCACGCCGTAAACGATGATAGCTCGTTGCCGGCGATATAGTGTCGGTGACTAAGCGAAATCGATAAGCTATCCACCTGGGGAGTACGTTCGCAAGAATGAAACTCAAAGGAATTGACGGGGGCCCGCACAAGCGGAGGAACATGTGGTTTAATTCGATGATACGCGAGGAACCTTACCCGGGCTTGAAAGTTAGCGACGATTCTGGAAAGAGGATTTCCCTTCGGGGCGCGAAACTAGGTGCTGCATGGTTGTCGTCAGCTCGTGCCGTGAGGTGTCGGGTTAAGTCCCATAACGAGCGCAACCCCTACTGTTAGTTGCCAGCAGAGCAGTGTCAAACAAGATGGGCACTCTAGCAGGACTGCCGGTGTAAGCCGAGAGGAAGGTGGGGATGACGTCAAATCAGCACGGCCCTTACGTCCGGGGCGACACACGTGTTACAATGGTAGGTACAGAGGGCAGCCACCCAGTGATGGGGAGCGAATCTCGAAAGCCTATCTCAGTTCGGATTGGAGGCTGAAACTCGCCTCCATGAAGTTGGATTCGCTAGTAATCGCGCATCAGCCATGGCGCGGTGAATACGTTCCCGGGCCTTGTACACACCGCCCGTCAAGCCATGGGAGTTGGGGGTGCCTGAAGTTCGTGACCGCAAGGAGCGACCTAGGGCAAAACCGATGACTGGGGCTAAGTCGTAACAAGGTAGCCGTACCGGAAGGTGCGGCTGGAACACCTCCTTTCTGGAGAGTATGACTGCTTCGACAGTTAGATGCTGAGCTTTTTCTCAAAACCGGTAATTTTTATGTTATACAGTGGGGTTTCCTGCGGCACAGTCCCGTAGCTCAGTTGGTTAGAGCACTACACTGATAATGTAGGGGTCTGCGGTTCAAGTCCGCACGGGACTACACAACAAGCTTGGGGGATTAGCTCAGTTGGCTAGAGCACCTGCTTTGCAAGCAGGGGGTCAAGGGTTCGACTCCCTTATCCTCCACTGCCGATCGAATTTTCGATCATCGTTCATTGACATAATTAAGGAAATGAGATAGAAGTACCGACTTACAATAGGGGTCGGTATGAAAGAAAAGAAAGTAAGTAAGGGCGTATGGGGGATGCCTAGGCTCTTGGAGGCTAAGAAGGACGTGTTAAGCTGCGAAAAGCTGCGGGGATTTGCAAAAAAGACTCGATCCGCAGATGTCCGAATGGGACAACCCGGCAGGTAGAAGACCTGTCATACCGCGAGGTGAGCTAACCCTCTGAACTGAAACATCTAAGTAGGAGGAGGGAAAAGAAAGAAACATCGATTTCCAAAGTAGCGGCGAGCGAAATGGAAGAAGCCCAAACCGATATTGTTACGGCAATATCGGGGTTGTAGGACTGCGAGATTCGAAGGACAAAGAACTGGAATGATTTGGAAAAGTCGACCATAGAGAGTGAAAGTCTCGTACAGGTAATTGAGTTCAAAGATAGCAGTATCCTGAGTATGGCGGGACACGAGGAATCCAGTCAGAATTCGCCGGGACCACCCGGTAAGGCTAAATACTCCCAAGAGACCGATAGTGAACCAGTACTGTGAAGGAAAGGTGAAAAGAACCCCGAACAGGGGAGTGAAAAAGAACCTGAAACCATACGCTTACAACCTGTCGGAGCGGCTTTGTGCGGTGACGGCGTGCCTTTTGGATAATGAACCTACGAGTTACTAATCACTAGCGAGGTTAAGTGCTATAAAGTCCGGAGCCGAAGCGAAAGCGAGTCTGAATAGGGCGTATAGTTAGTGGTTGTAGACGCGAAACCTTGCGATCTACCCTTGAGCAGGATGAAGGTCGGGTAACACCGACTGGAGGTCCGAACGAATAAGCGTTGAAAAGCTTCTCGATGACTTGAGGGTAGGGGGTGAAAGGCCAATCAAGCTGGGAAATAGCTCGTACTCCCCCGAAATGCTTTTTGGAGCAGCGTTGTAATAAAGAGTCTACTGGAGGTAGAGCTACTGATTGGATGCGGGGGCTTCACCGCCTACCAAATCCTGACAAACTCCGAATGCCAGTAGAATGATTTGCAGCAGTGAGTGACTGGGTGCTAATGTCCAGTCGCAAAAGAGGAACAACTCAGACCAGCAACTAAGGTCCCAAAGCGTATGCTAAGTTGAACTAACGATGTTTTGTTGCAGAGACAGCTAGGATGTTAGCTTGGAAGCAGCTATTCATTCAAAGAGTGCGTAACAGCTCACTAGTCGAGCGACAGAGCGTGGATAATAAACGGGCATCAAGCATATCACCGAAGTTCTGGGCGCGAGAGCGCGGTAGGGGAGCATTCCATTCAGCGTCGAAGCAGCGTCGTGAGGTATTGTGGAGCGTATGGAAAAGCAAATGTAGGCATGAGTAACGATAATGCGGGAGAGTAACCCGCACACCGCAAGACCAAGGTTTCCTGATCAACGCTAATCGGATCAGGGTTAGTCGGGTCCTAAGGGTAAGCCGAACGGCGATCTCGATGGATAATCGGTTAATATTCCGATACTGACATATACCTCGATGGAGAGACGAAATCGCGTAAGTACCGCCTCCTGACGGAATA
>VOFG01000795.1_pt1 | contig 104001 bp, 153 predicted proteins | sample 5384171 | NCBI WGS metagenome assembly VOFG01 (sample SAMN12384726, study PRJNA508395) | human gut metagenome | isolation source: healthy gut F | host: Homo sapiens
TCGACCGTGATGATGCGCTGACCATCGGGGATGTAGTTGGACAGGGCGTTGAGGAGGGTGGTCTTACCCGAGCCCGTACCGCCCTCGATGACGATATTCATGCGTGCGAGGACGAGCGCCTGCAGGAAATCCGCCATGTTCTCATCCATTGATCCGTTGGCGACCAGCGATTCGGGCGTGAACACGTCGTTGCGGAACTTGCGGATGTCGAGTGTCCAGTGCTTCGCGATACCGAAGGCCACGGCGTTGACGCGGCTGCCGTCGAACGGTGCGCCCGCGCGGTGCAGCATGCAGTCGCACAGCGGGCTCTGGTTGTCGCACCTGCGGCCGTCAGAGGAGACGATGCGGGCGATGGTCCTCTGGACGTGTTCCTCGTCGAAGAAGTGCACGCCCGACGGCTCGATGCTTACCGCGGCGCTCGACCATGCCTGGTCGGGCGAGCGCCTGGCGCTGGACGCTCTCGTTCTCCTCGGAGAAGGCGGGGAGCGGTGAACGTACGCCAGTGCGCGGTCTCGGAGCGTATCGATGCCGTCGGACACCTGGCCGACGAGCGCGACTTGGTTCTGCAGGTCGTTCGCGCATCGGCTCATGACCTCGGAAAGGGCATCATCGTATTTCCTATCGAGCATGGCTACTCCTCGGGCTGGACGGGAGCGGGCTCCTGGGACTCATCGACCTGCTGGGCATCGGAAGCGCCCTCGTCGGCCTGCGCATCCTCCTGCGCGGCGGCATCGGGCTCCGCATCGTCCTTTGGGGTTCTCGCTGAGCGGCTGCGCGGCGAGGCTGATGGAGTCTGCGGTGCCGATCTCAGTGAGCTGCTCGGGAGTCAACTCGAGCGTGATGGTGGAATAACCCGAGCTCTGGGAGGAGCCGTCCGTGCTCTGGAGCGTCGCATCGGTGGCGAGCACCTTGACGTTCTGGTAGTTGACGGTCTGCTGCGTGATGCCGTTGCCTGACTTGAAGCTCGCGGTGACGGTGACGTAGTCGCCGGGCTTCAGCAGCGGGGGACATACTCGCCGCGGCATCGAGCGAGAAGGTTCGCGCCACATGGCCCGGGAGGCGAGGGCGAGGGAGATGGACGAGGGGTTGGAGGAACCCTGCACGGTACCCATGGAAATGGGCACGCCCTTGGAGAGGTCGCCTACCGGGGACTTTCCGATCGATCGGACTTGCTGGACTCATCGGCCGCATCGGCGGGGACGTAGCGCTTCGGAACCTGCGCCTCCTCGAGCATATCGGCCGTGATGGGGGTGCCGGCCTTGATGGTCTCCTTCGGGACTACGATCTCGACCATATTGGACTGGGTCTTCGCGACCGTGTCCTGTGCGACGGTGAACTCCACCGCAGCGAAGGCGAGGGAGCCTACCGCGACCGCGGCGCACGCGCCGCAGAGCCATGAAAGCTGGCGGCGGCGTTTCTCGGTGTGACGCATCTTGGAGGCGGGGTCCTTTTTCCTTCTTGCCCCTGAAGACGGCGAAGCCCTTCTTTTTGACGTCTTCGCCTTCCAAGGGCATTTCGGAGAAATCCTTGTCCTTCTTGTTGAACATGTCCTGTTCCTTTCCGGCGCTATCTGCGCCTGTCTCATCGCTTATAGCGCAGGTCTTAAGAGAGCTCCGCGAGTCCCCTTTTCTATTGCGGCGTTCAGCGCATCGGAGATACCGGATGCGGCGCTGAGCGTCTCGTATGTTTCCTGACCGACCGTCTTGCCGGCGGGCTTCGCGAGGCGGCAACCGTGGCCGTTCGCATCCTGTCGCCAGACCTCGGTCGAGGAGTACGGGTTGATGGTGAAAGTGATGGTGTTCTTCACGGGGATGGATCTGAAGCCGAACGTCTGGGCGAACACGCATCTATACGTACGGTGACGGTGACCTCGACGCCGATTAGCCTGTTCATGCTCCCCGTCTTGGTCTCGGGAACCTCCCAAGAGGTCACGGAAACCTCGGAGGACTCGATATCCTTGAGATTCTCCGTGAGCGAGGCGTAGACGATCTCATCGATGGCACGCGTGGAGTCGGTGGCGTCGAATTTGATTTCGTTGCTGCGCGACAGCGCCGACTCCTTCGCGATCTCGATGGCATCGTTCTGTCTCTGGGATTTCCACCAGCCGCCCGAGGCGTCGATGGCGAGACCCAAGACCATGACGAGGGCGGCGGAGACGAGGACGAACATGACGAGGGCTTGACCGCGCATCCCGCGGCTTCCGAATCTCATCATCTAAGCCACCTCCCAGCGGCGTTCCACGGTGAAGCTCTGCTTTACGGAGCGGCGGTAGGGGATTCCGCCGTTTCCGGCGAGTCCTAGGCCGCGCCCGAGATGCACGGTGATGTCCGCGCTGATGTCGAGATATGATACCGTGGTCGTCTTGAGCTCGCTGCCGAGTTGCACGGCCGTGTCGTCGCCCAAGTCCGTGCTCCCCTTGTCCTCGAGGTGGATTTCGGCGGTATTGACCTCGATATCGTCTTCGGAAAGGCCCGAGGCCTTCGCGACGCAGCTCTTCACGACCTGCTTGGCGTCCATGCTCTCCCATCCGCTCGGGAGCTCATCGGCCATATGGGATACCTGGTAATCGAAGGACGACTTCTGGAAGGTGATGAATCCGAAGCAGAGCACGGCCATCATCAACAGGATCAGCCAGACCCCGGCGAAGGCGAACTCGACGGTCGTCTGGCCTTTCGGCCCGCGGAATCTCATCGTAGGACACCCTCTTCCGATGCATTGCCGATGACGGTGGCAGATGCCGTTGCGGTGTGCCCGCCTCCGAAAAGGGACGGCAGGAAGGTCTTGATGGTCTTCTTGCAGGTAAACGCCTTGCCCCTTCGTGACGGTCTTCGTCTCGGCACTCTTCCAGCCATCGGGCTGCTTGACATACATGGTGTAGTCGCTCTCCTCGGTGCCCCTGGCCTGAGATTCGAATGAGAACTCGACACCCTCCGTTCCCTTGACGCAATTGAGAACGTGCGCCTTCACGTCCGCATCGCTCGCCTCGGGACGCTTCGTGTAGTAGGTTGCCGCCTCGGTCGCGGCCGTGCGGACGCACATCGCGCTGCGGTAGTATGCCGATCCGTCGAGGACGGCGAAAAGCATGAGGATGAGGAGCGGTGCGCACAGGACGAACTCTACGAGAGACTGTCCCCGTACCGAATTATGTTTTGCAAATCTATTCATGGCATCACGCAACCAAGACGAACGCGAGGGAGGGCAGGAGGGCGAGGGGCGCGAAAGGCAGGGCGGTGTCCGAGTGCCCGGCTTTGAGTATCGCGAGCGCGGCCGAGCATTCTGCTAATAGAACCAAGCATGCGGCGGATAGGGCCGGGGTGCTGTAGGCGGCGGAGGCGCCGACCGCGCCGAGAGCAGCAATACGTCCCCGAGGCCAAAGGCCTCACGGCCGCAGAGGAACTCGGCTCCCAGGGAGGCGAGATAGAGGGCTGCGGTCAGGACGAGACCTTGGATGAGCCTTGAGGTGATGCCGGCGTGACCGCCCATGAATACACCGAGCAGAGCGAGAAGGGCGATGGAGGCGAGGTCGATTCTGCGGTAACGGAAATCGTTTACGCAGATACCGATGAAGGTTGCGACCCAGCAACCGAAGAGAACTCCTTCGGTCGCACCGCCGATCGCACCGGCTGCGGTGCCGCCGAGAAGGCAGGTGGCGAGGAGCCAGTCCGAACAGCCCGTATCGAGACGCCCGGCTTCATTCCCGCCCCAGAACTTATAGGAACGGTCAATATCGGCGATATCCTGCTCGCTGAAACCGCAAGTCGAGGAGACCGCGCTGGCGACCGAGGGGGAGACGAGCCCCTTATATGCACCATCGCGAACTTCCTCGACCCACTCGGCATCGGCAGCGCCGCCTCATCGATGGCGCTAACCTGCTCGGCATCGGTTTTAAGCGAATCTCGATTCTTCGCAGCGAGGGCGAGGACTGCGCCATATGAAATCAGCGCTGCTCCGATGCCTCCTAATACTGCATTGACGATGGTCATCGGGTGTCTCCTGTCAGCCTCTGTTCCCGATAAAGAAAAAAGGCACCGCCCGTCTTGGGAAACGGACGGTGCCGAAAACGCAAGCAGCCCAGCAACTAGGCGCCGAAGCCGTTGGTGGTGCCGGTGCTCAGAGTGGTGGCAATCTTGTTGAACTGGTTGCGGATGGCACCTGCGACGGCGGGGCCGGCGAAGACGACGACGAGCGAGATGACGGCGATGATCAGGACGTACTCGATGAGGCCCTGGCCGGAAAGCTCGCCGGCCTTGGCGGCGCGGAAATCACGCACGAGCTTGTTCTTGATCTGGTTCTTGGCGACCACGGCGTGGGCGCAGGCGGAGTTGACGAAATCCATTGGATGAATCCTCTCAGTTGAGAACGACAGAAGGCGAGGGGCGCGCCCCTCGGCGAACATAATCGGACTCCGTCAAGCGGGAAAATTTGTCGTGCCGGAGCGGCAATCACATTTGCTCATTCCGCAGTGGATTTTGAGTATTCGGAACAAAGTCCTGTTTTCATTTGCCTTCAAGTCCGACTAAATAAAAACGGCTGACCGTATCGGCCAGCCGTTAAACATAGATATGTACGGGGAATCACTCTAAGTGAGCTTGGCGGACCCGTCCTTATCTTTCGACTCCAAGAATGCCTTCATCAGAGATTTGGCAGATGCCAGATCCGAGCAGATACCCACGAGCGGGCAGTCTTTCGGTTCGCGCTTAATGGAGATATACGGCAGGCCGGCCTTGTTGACCAGGACGAAATACTTCTTCACGAGATTGCTTCCTATCTATATAGGTTGATGCCGTCGCCGTAGGTGCCGTCTTCATCCACGTCGGCAATTTCATCAATATCAGCTACCTGATTAGCTGCCTGAAAGCCTTTTCGCGGCCGATGCGCTAGCGGCCTGAACTCATCGAGCGAGACGTCGAGCGCCGTGGCGATCCTCTCGATATTCGTGAACGATGTCATCCTTCGCCCCGTTAAAAGACGGGTGATTATGTTTTTCGACACTCCCTGAGGCCTCCGAGAGCGAACTCTGGTTCAAACCCTTTTTCCGCATGATTCGCCAGATGCGGACCCCGAGCTCCTTGTCCCCGGATTCGATATCGCGACCCGAGATAGTTTCCCTGCGGGTCACGTCCTTGTAAGTGTTCATAAGCAGCCGCCCGATGAGTCAAAATTTTGCACAAGTCAAAACTTAACCCAGCGGAACGTAAAACTTAAGTAGGGTCATTCTGACCCCAGTTCATTATGATTGCGGCTAAGCAAAACAAACATCTTCCTGCAGATTGATATTCATGGGAACAGAGGGTCTTCAGTCGAGACCGATTCAGTCTGCCTGTTCTTTGGAACCATAAGGCCTCCATATGAATAGGAACCCCTCCGGCGAATGCCGGAGGGGTTCAGGTGCGTAGATTAGAAGGAGAAAGCGGGGCAGACGCAATACGAGTACGTCGCAGAGTAGTTGCGCGACGGATTGCCGCTGCTGAGGACACGGAGGAAGCCGTTGGAGTCGGTCGGAAGCGCCGAGCGCTCCCACCAACTGCCGCCAATCTTCAGGCAATCGTTGCCCGAATAGTTCTCCGTCACCTTGCCCTTGAAGGCCTCGTACTGGGTTCCCTCGGAGGAGCTCCAGGGGTAGTCGGAAGCCCAATAGGAGGTGGGGACGATCTCGGAGTAGCTGAGCAGGAACAGCTTGTCCGAGGTTGCCGTCACGGCGGCATTCTTGTTCGCGCTACCGCCACCGACGTTGTTCGTGAGCTTCTTTACCGATTTCACCTTGGACTGGAAATCGGGCGGCATGAGGGCTCCGATCTCGCCAGAGTTCATCTTCTGGCGGAGATCGGACTTCTCCCAGCCTCCAGCGTTAGTTGCTGTGGCGTTCATGCGGGAAGAAATAGTCGTCGAGGTGGTGAGGAACGTCAGGCCCGCCTTGCCCGAACCGTCGGCGAGATCGTCATGATTGATGCCGATGATGCGGTACTCGAGCGTCTGTCCGTCGGTGAGTTTCATCGAGAACTTCGTCCCTGCATCCATCGCGGCCTTCGCCTTGGCGTAGACGGGAGATGACTCGCCCTTCGCCTCGATGTCCTCGGCGACCGCCTTCTGCTCGTCGAGCGTCCAGTCCTTCGGGTCCTTTGCCACCGCCGCCTGGACGGTCGTGGAGTCGGCCCCGGCGGAGCCTCCGCCGGACGTGCCGCCGCCCTCGGCGCCGCCCGTCGCCCCGCTGTTCACCGTGTTGCCGACCAGGTTGAACTGGTTTCGGATGGCACCGGCCACGCCGGGTCCCGCGAACACGATCACCAAGCCGATGATTGCGATGATCAGGACGTACTCGATGATTGACTGGCCTCGGAGATTGGCCGCTCTATGAGCGCCCCCCCGAGGCGAAAATGCCGCTGCATGCATATGCGGCTCCCTTCGCTCAGGGTTAACAGATACATTGCCGAGCGTAGGGCTATTTCATAATTCAGCTCTGGTCTTGCCGCTGCGGCAAATCCAGCCTACAGCATCCAGTCGAAACCGTTCTTGCCGAGCGTCTGGCGCATATTCCCCGATCTAGCATCTCAGTATGAACACCATCCTCATCGAGGACAGTGTTCATACCCCCGAATCCGGGAAATACCGTCTTGGTATCACCAGTCGTGAGGTCGATTCTCTGGTTGCCGAATTGCCGTTCGAGGTGCATCCTGCCATTCGAACCGAGAACGTTTTGAAACATAGCCGATTCTCCAATTCTCCTATTCGAGATATTTATTTTCCTTTGCCGCAATTGCAGTCCTCGCAGAGCGTCTGAAGGTTGTCCATGGTGGACTTGCCGCCGCGCGAGACGGGGACGATGTGGTCGACGTGCAGCTTCACGCCATCCTCACGGCCTCGACCGCACCTGACGCATTTGAATCCGTCGCGGCGCAGGACGTCATATCGCATCGCACGGGTAACCTTCGCATGCTCGGCATCGTTTGCCATACGGCGGTCCTGGTATTCCTGCCGCCGCTTCTCTCGCTTTTCTCACGCTCACGCTCGCGCTTGGCCTTCTTATGCTCGCGCCAGAGCATGTCGAACACGCATCTCTATGGAAAACAGGACGATGGCTAGTTTGAAGAACGGCATCATGGCATCGATAACTTGATTCATCTCTATCCTTTCGGTATGTTGGGGTTCTTCTTTGCCCAACATACCGACCCCTCGCGGCCTCCAACGAAGTCTTACCGTTGCGGCAATCGTGATAGCTCGCCAAAGAAAAGCCCGCGCGGGGTAGCGCGGGTTGTATTGGGAAGTTAAAAACAAAAGTATGGATTGGCAACAAGTTTCTCGGACTGTGAGTGATAGTCCGGGTATCCGTCAGATATCCAAGGGCATCCAAACATCCCAGGGTATATCGGGTTCTCCGCTCGCATAAAGAATTGCGTGCCCGCAAACGCCTTTCGGCAGTCATTCTTCGACACGCCCCATTTGGCGTAATACTCGTATTGTGTTCCATCGGAGTCAACATCGCCGTAAAGCTCCGTTCTGGACGGCAGGAACATCTTGTCTAGGGAGATGGTGGGCTCGCTATCTCCCCCGTGTTAACGGTCGGCTTCTTTACTGTCACGATATGCTTGGTGAAATCAGCTGGAAACAGGTTCCACAAGTCACCGGAGTTCAGGCGCTGGCGCAACTCGGACTTATCCCATCCTCCCGTGGCACCAGAAGGATTCATCCTAACTTTTCCATACCTGTATTCGAATAAGGTGGTACTGAAGGTCAATCCAGCCTTGCCGGAACCATCTGCCAAGTCGTCATGGTTGATGCCAACGATGCAGAAACCCAAGCTGTGTCCGTTGTTCAGCTTGACGGACCACAAATATCTACCTAGGGCCGCCTTCGCCTTGGCGTAGACCACGGACGACGTGCCGTTTTGGAAATATCGGTAGAGGCGGCCTTCAGCTCGTCAACCGTCCAATCTTTCACATCCTTGGCTGCGATGGTCTTCATCGTCTCCTGATGCACCTTATCCTCGGCGTTCATGAAGCTGTCACCGCCCGTGCCGGAGTCGACCGTGTTGCCGACCAGGTTGAACTGGTTTCGATGGCTCCGGCCACGCCGGGTCCCCGCGAACACGATCACCAGGCCGATGATCGCGATGATCAGGACGTACTCGATGATTGACTGCCCTCGGAGGCGGGTATTTCTAGGAGATACCCCCCCGAAGGTTCATTGCCGCTGCATGCATATGCGGCTCCCTTTCGCTCAGGGCTTGTAGATACATTGCCGAGCGTAGGGCTATTCCAAGTATTTGCGCGGGTCTTGCCGCAGCGGCATCCCAAAACATGCCGTCGATACGCACCGAATAGCAGACGGAATGTCTTTCTTGACATCCCGTAGTACAGCTAGTCGTTATTATCTTCATTCTTTTGGGGCTTACTACAGCTCAGCTTATACATAGCAGTCTTCTTATTGTTTTTATTATTCTTATCAGACAAAAAATGCCGTGCCGAGAGAGATTCACTCGGCACGGCGCCCCAAAAGGACGGAGGGCGAGACAGGAAAGCTGTAAGGCATGACCCTCCATCTGCCCAAGTATCCTAAACGGCAAGGCCGCGCAAGACCTCATGCCGCAACGGCAGCTGTCAACGTTCTAGAGCGACTTCCACTTCATTGGCTTCCATCTGATCGCTACCGTATACCTCAGCCAACTCATCGAGCGAGACGGAAGGTGCGTCCTGCTCGCGAACCGTGAGCCCTCGACGCTCGTCCATATCCTGGTCGGCATTGAGCCTGATTCGCCTGGAGATTTCGTCATCGGTCACGCATTCTGGCAGTTGGTCGATGGAGATGGCGAGGGCGATAAGGTAGTTCGTATCGTGCTCGTCTACGACCTCCTCGAAGACATTGTAGGGAATCATGGCGGCGGAACCATATTCGCCCGCGAGCGACTCGGCAAACGTTGCGGCATCATAGGCGTCACCGAGTACACCTCGCTCTTGAATCGCCTCGCCAGAAGTCCATACATCCAGCGCGTCGCGACTCCAGACCGTTACCCGAAGGTCCCAGCCTCGGTCGAGGGAGGAGTCCTCGATGGCATGGCAGTCCACGAAGATGGGGGAGCGCTCCGGCTTCTTCACGACCCACGCGGCGCTATGGTGAACCAAGTCCTCTTTTGCCTTCTCTAGGAAATACGGCTGGTGATGGGTTCCCATATCTTCTCCTAACGCTCGCAAAGAGATATTTCACGCCCCGACGACCGTGTATCCGACTGGATGGAATCGCGGGAGTCGGCTCGTTCGCCGATATGCCCAAACTGCTCAAAGGCATCGCGGGTGATGTAGATGCCGAAGCGTTCGGCGAGCTCATTCTCGATGCCGAGGTCCGCGTGTACCACGCCCACGGCGCATGCACCATCGGGCAGCGCGAGCTCGCCGGTGTGCTTGATATCTATGTCCCCGATTGCACGGCCTTGGAAGAAGTCCGTGAGTTGAAGTGTATATCCCGGATGGGAGGTACGGGAAAGCATGTGCGACACGCGATCGCCGCTCGACCAACAATATGCATCCATGGTGCCATTCATCAGCCTAGAGACCATGCTCGTCTCCCTGACCGTGTTTCGGGCGATGACCGCATCCGCCAAACTGAAGTCTTCAGAGACGTACGCTGCATCGATGAGCTCCTCGACAGGCTCGGAAAGCGATGGGGAAGATATTTCGTTTGATTCCCATGCAGTCTCCCTAACGCTCGCAGTTCGATAATTCGCGGTCAGAATTCTGCACGCGCAATAGAACGGATTCGTAACTCTCTGGCGCATCGCCGCAGCGACCGTACTGCTCATACGCATCGGGTGTGATATAGATGCCGAAGCGCCCGCCAAGCCCGCTCTCGATGCCCAAGTCCGCATGCTCCACGCCCACCGCGCATGCTCCGTCCGGCAAGCGCAGCTCGCTGGCGTGTTTGATATTTGTATCCCCGGTCGCATGGCCTCGGACGAAGCTGGTGAGCTGGAGCATGTATCCCGGATGGGAGGTGCGGGAAAGCACATGCGCAACGGCCCGCCCGCTCGACCAGCAATACGCATCCATGGCCCCGTTCATGAGTTTCCAGACCATGGCCGTCTGCTTGACCGTGTTGCGTACGATGACGGCATCCGCCGAACTGAAGTCACCGGAGCGGTAGGCAGCGATGAGAAGTTTCCTGACGGGCTCGAAGGTGATGGGGAAGATGTTGTGGCAGGTATCCATGAGACGCTTCCAAAACTCTATCTAGGTGCCTATACGCAGGAGTTCCATGGCATGCTCGCGATCGAAGGAGGCGGTGAGCTTGCCGAAGCGCTCGATATAGCCGATATGCTCCAGGCGCTTCACCAGGCGGCGAAACGGCTCGTATTGCACGCCCGCCTGGTTCGAGAGTTCCCGGATCGTGACACGCTGGCCGACGCTCTTCTCGAGGGCATCGAGGGCTGCCATGTAGAATTCCCGCTCCGATGGGGTCAACTTGAAATGGCTCGGGTCGCAACGGTCCGAGATCTCATCGGCTGCGGCATCGGCACGGCGAAAGAGTTCCGTGGAAATATGCATACCCGATGCCTTTTCGAGCAGGCTGAAGAGCCTGAGCGACTGCCGCGCCGTGAGCGAGAGGGTGAATTCGCCCGCAGGTGCGCCGAGGGGAGCACTTCTTGACGACCAGCTTGGCGATTTCACTGGATGGAATCGGGTCGAGAGACGAATACCCGCCATCGAGCAGGTAGAGCTTTGCAAGCATTTCGACGAGCTCGGCGCGGGTGAGGGAAATATCGCAGGTACCTTTTACGATCATCGGAACCCCTAGGCGATTGCCACGTTGCCGTACGAATCGAACTCGATGAGCTTCTTGACCTTGAGTGAGAGGAGAATCGATTCGAGCGTAGATTCCGCAGCTGCGGTATCGATATTCTTCCGAAGCTCGGTTTTGCTCACGGCATGGTCCCTGTTGTCGTAAAGGTAGAAGAGGATGCTGCTCAGTCCTCTCGAAAAAACTGTCCTGTTCGTTCATATGTGTCTCTTTTCATCGACGACGCTTGCTGTGGAACAGGATACGGGACTGATATGCGGGCGGTCAGTTCCTTGCCGCAGCGGCATACCGTCCCGATTCGACAGATGCCTAACGGTCCATCGACCGAGCTACGGAGTCGATCTCATCGTCCATAAAGCACCCATCCATGCGCTCCGCGATATCGTCTAGCCCTTCCTCGAGCCTGAATCCTTCGGGGACATCGAGCACGCCTGCGGAGCAGAGCTGCGTGATGGTCAACTCTATATAGTCCCTACCTCCGTCTTTTGACATCTCGCCCAGCAGGGGGGGAGTTCTCCAGATCGGGAGTCTGGACCACCGCGTCGATGTTCCACACGTTCGCCTCGATTCCCCTGCCCTCGAGCATGTCCGCCACATCGCTGCGCGTCCATTTGACGGTCGCATCCTCGATGATATCGGGGTCGGCGATATCCCATGCGACCGACAGGTCATCGACGCGCACGGCATCTCCCGACCATTCGCCGGTCTTGCCGTCATACCCCTTCACGACCGCGAACGGCTCGTCTCCGCCGCAAAACAGTATCGCCGTCGAGCCGAACCTCACGAGCTCCACGTTGCCCTTCGGATCGGGCGCTATCCCGGTGGCCCGGATATCGACATCCATTTCCGTCCTCCCTTAAAATCTCGATTTGCCGCTGCCGGCAGGTCCCTGCGGTTGCAGCTGTTCAAAGGTCAACGGCCTCCATGAGGTCGTTGAGGGATTCCATTCGCCCGTTTCCGGTGAATTCCCAACCGAAAATCGCGCAGATATCCCGTTCGATGTTGAGGATGCCGCCGGTCGTCTCAGCCAAGCGGACCAGAAGGTCCTCAGCGGAAGATCCGCGTCGCATATGGAGACGCGACATTTCCCTCGAGAGGTCTGCGTTCTCCATGGCAATCACCTTGTCGCTCAGTGACTTGGCGATGAACAGGACTTCGAATTTCATGTTGCCGTGCGCCATGCCCGGCGTCTCATCGAGGATTAACTTGCCGTCCTCCAAGATAAGCTCGAAGTCTTGCGAGCCGCTCTCGAGCCGATAGCGGCCGTCGGTCAGCTTGGATACGAAATCGCCGACATCGCGCGGTTGCGCCCTGATGAAGGACTCCGTGTCTGAAAACAGGTATTCGCAGGAATGCGAGGCTATATCCTTGAGAATGACGATGTATCCGGATGTGTCGATGACTTCGAGCATTGAGCAGACGTTGTCCGTTGCGCTGGAATCGTAGAACCCCGCCTCGGATTCGAGTTCCTTGCCGAATGCGGTGCGAATGACGTCCTGTGCGAACCCGATGTCCGACCGTAGGTCATCATAGACGGCTTGGTCTTCGCCCGCCCGCCGCCAAGCGCTATCCAGAATCTCATCGGTCAATCCGTTCGGTATCTCGACGTCTGGAAAGCGGGACGGCTCCGCAATTCGCGAGACGGCTTCACGCACCCAGCTATTGCATATATCCTCGACGAGCTCCTGTATCCGCGAGGCCCCATGTGATAGGACGATATGTCTGTCCGGTCGGACGCGTGCGGTCTCGGCCGCCTTCATGACGGCCGCGATGGGATTGCCGAGGTTGACGAGCGAGCGACTTCCCACCGCCTTGAGAGGAGCATCTCATAGCTTTCCCCTTCGGAGATGTCTCGAATCCCGCGGAACTTTTCAGCGACCGAGAACAGCTTTGTCGGGATAGCGGAGATTCTCGCGGACGCGGTATCGCCCCCGTTCTGGGAGAGGATGAGCTGCCCGTTGGGCTCGGGATATAGTCGCTCGCCCTCCCGAACGGAACCCGAGATGAAGGCACCCGCCTTCAATCCATCCTGTTCCACCGTCCACGTATCGGCTCGACGGCAGAGGAGAACCGCATCGGGTACCTTTGAATCCTTCGAGAACCTCTATGGGAATTTCCCACATTGCCACTGTCGTTCCAGTCCTTTCGATATTCTTCACATTCGTATAGCCTGACTTTACGAATGCGAATAGATGCATACCGAATGGGGGACAGAAGTAGACGCGAACGGCAGAAAGAGAGGGGATACCCTGCGGAATATCCCCTCTTTCTAGTTTGTTATGGTTCTAGAACTCGACGTCCTTGTCGTAGAGGTCGAGCTCGGGTCCCGGGATGACAGTCGGCAGTCCCGCTTGTCGGTCCGCCGCCTCGTCGCTCTTCGCATCGCACAGGTCGCTCAGCGGCATGTCCTCGCCATCGCCCTGATGGTATTCCAGGGCCGCATCCTTGCTGCCTTGGCGCGACGCCGCCGCATCGCGGTCCTCGAGCATCTGTTTCGCGTCTGCGGCGGCACGCGGCATTTCCTTGCCGGATGCCTCCAGATTCTGCTCGTAGTCGCGGGCGTTGAGAAGGCGGGCATCGTAGGCATCCTCGATGCCGGCAACCAATGCGCCGGCGTTGAATTCCTGCGGGGCGCGGAAGTCATAATCGAAATTGCTGCGGGAGTCCTCGCCGCTGATGGGGTAGACGCGGACGGGAGTATCCGACTTGAAGCTCGCCGTGAAGGGCTTACCGGACTGCGCAAAGGCGAGCTGCCTGTCCGTGAGGAACTTGCTCACGATCATGCCGCCGAGGTCTTGGTTGCCGACCATGGTATGGGGAGGGAGCTTGCACAGCAGGAAATTCTTATCTGGGCCGCCCTCGACGGGAACGGTCTTGACCTTCATATCGCAGGGGGCGAATGTGAGCCCCGTGTATTCGTGGGACACGTCGCGCTGCGGCTCAGACATGGCGGCTTCCTTGCCTGATAGGCCGCCGCCACGGCAGCCGCAAGATCACAAGGCAAGATGGCGGGATCTCCCTCGGCGGGATAGTCGATGCGCTTGTTCTGCTCATCGTACTTGAAGAACCGCACATCGCGGTCGGGCGGAAGCCGTACTTCACGGGCTTCCCGCATCCTGTCCTGCTTCATGAACTCACGGGCGGGCATGGAGACCTTCAGGCCCGAGAGGTCCTTGCCGCTGACAACGGTACCCTTCGGCATCGTCATGTTGATGCGTAGGCGCTCGTTGCCGTTGCGGTCCGTGTACGGCTTCACGCGGACGTCCTTGTTCTCGAAGCAGATATTGATGTACTCGGGCCTCTTCTCCCGCACCGTTGTTTTCCATGTCCTTCTCCTTTTTTTATTATCCTTATTCTTCTCTTCACCCGCTTTGGCCATCTCGTCTAGCACGGCGGCAGGCGAATCGGATGTTTTCCCTGCAGGACCATCCTCGGGAACGCCCGCTTCAATCGGACGGGCGATGGGGCGTCCTTGCGCTTGGACGCGGCATTGACTTCCGACTGCACGAGGTCGCCGAGGCTCATCGTCTTGCCCATCGGCTTTCTCACGGTCTCGATGTGGATTCCGCCATAGCCGTCCTCCAAGGCGCGGTTGACCATACCCTCGAGCTTCATCCTCATTTCGCTGCCTTGCGGTAGCTGCCTGATGGCCTCCTGCACGCTGATCGCGGCATTCTTGAAGCCAGCCACGGCCTTTTCGCAATCAAGGTCGATTTTGCCCTCGGGGGGGGTTCTTTATGGGATGTTCCTTTCGGTCGAGGGCCACTTCTTTTCGTACGATATCGATGACGTCGTGGTATCCGTAATCGAGCTGCCCGCTGATTCGCGGCCTGACCCCGCAATCTCGCAGGAAGGACCTGAACTTCTTGAGGGTCTGCTCGGTAAGACCTCCGCTGGGGACAAGTTCGTACTGTGCGGCGTCGAATTCGACCGCCGTCTCGATGGAGGCGCGGTAGAAGGAATCCGTGCGGTCCCCTTGTAGCCCCAGAAGCTATCGACGACCGGTCCGCAGACGATCACGGCGTCCTGCTTGGAATCGATGGAGCGCTGGTTGAGGTCAGCCTGCATGGCCGCAAGCTCGACGCAGCTTTCGAGCGAACCGTTCGTGAGACGGATGGCCTGATCGTCTCCGCGCATCGCCTCGAGTTCCATCTTGCGCCGGCAGGACGGGACGGCACTGGCGCTGTAACCCATCTCGGTGAGTGCGCCGGCGATAAGGTTGCCGAGCGTATTGGTATTCGGGCCGTGCAGGTTGATAATCAAGGCCATGGTAACTCCAATCGCTTCACGTAGCGTATTTGATTCAGAGTATGGAAGCCGAGAGCTTCTAGGCGAGACGATGGGACGGAAGTAGAAGGCGGGAGACCCGTCTTACTGGTCTCCCGCCTTCTGTCCGCTTGCTGTCGCTGATAGCAGATGTTAGTAGTTCGCGAGATGCTCCGCGGCATCCAACATGGGAAGGCCGACGCCCTCCATGCCGTAGCGCAACGATTTAGCCTCATCGGTCTTCTCCTCGCAGAGCGAATCGAGGCTCTGCTCGCAACCCGGCAACTTGTCGGGATCCATATACGGCGCGGCTGCCACGGACACGACCAACTCCACGATATCCCTGTTCTCATCGATGACGGCAGGAAGCTCGACTTCCTCGATATCGCCCTCGAACCCATCGGGTCGGAACGGCTCCAAGATGACCGAATCGTAGTCGTTCGGGTTTCGGGTATTGTTCGGGCAATTGAAATAGCAGGACTCCCCGTCGAGCGTCACCGTGCCGGTGATGAAGCCGTCGTCGTTCTGGCTGTCGATTTCGACTCCGATATCCGGCACATGCGTGCGGGCATGTTCTTTGCCTTCGCCGCCTCGGCGATACGGGTGCGCTCTTCAGGTTCGATGCCGAAACGCTCGGCCATGGTATCGAGAAGCTCTGGCACGGACTGCGTGCTGATGACATCGGCACCGTTAAGAAGCGTTGCGAGGCTGCGAAGGGTCGCATCTGCGGTACGTCCTTCGCCCCCGTCATCGGGAAAAGTGGCACAGAGACCGATGGGATCGACGACCGGTCCGCTGTAGGGGATGTCTGCCACGTTCTCGAAGCCCTGGAACAGCTTCCCGTAGGCGAGTTCGGACGGGAATACGTTGAAGACCGCCGTCTCGCGGTCATGAAGGCCGCTCGGGACATAATCCGTGGTCGTGGCGAGAAGGTTGAACTCGGGGAAATAGCTCACCGTCTCACTCGACGTGAGCTTATCGAGCAGCTCTTTGGCATCCGAGCGAGACTTGCCAACATGCACCTCAGATGCAGGGCTTCCATGCGATTGTTCAAAGATTTCTCGATCGGACAGCAGATGTTTTTGATAGTAGGTGACGGAATCGATCATACCGGGGATGGAACCGGTATCGATGGTAGGACTCAGGAGAACATATTTGAAAAGCATGAGCATTCTGGGGTCATTCAGCAGAAACCATCGGTATACCGCTCGAGTGAATCGAATATGGCGAATGCCTTTTTCTTTCCCGCTCTCGAATACCATATCGGAAACATAGTCACAGCCTTTGAAGAACTCGCCGCTTGCGATTTCAGAGGTACTGGCGTTGAAGATAGCTGTAATTCGTTTTGTCGGTTCTTCGCTCGGGTCGTAGCTGGAACTGACCACGAGGAGGTTGAACTCGGGAAAGAACGTCATGGAATCGTCCTTGACGAGCGCCTCGAGAAGCAGATCATTATCTTGGAAGCCATGCTGTCTATACATGTCTAATCTCCGATTTCCGAATTATCCCGCTGTTCGTCTTCATGGTAGCGCTCGCCCGTATGGGCATCCTGAACGGCAGAGGCAACTTCGCTCCTGTCCTCGCACATATCGTTGAGGCTCTCTCCGAGGCCGGCGATATCGCCGGCGAACCGCTCGCAAAAACCCGTGCGCATCGGCGAGGTCGGCGCAGAAGTGTCCGTAGCCGCAGTTATGCCCATCGGTGAGGACCTTCACATCGAACCGCGCTCCCTGGTCGTAGGCGAACGAATCCTCCTTGACCTCGGTAATCTGGAACTCGGTTTCACGCCATCATGTTCCATGATGTACTCCTCAGCGGGATAAGCGAGCGCTTTCTCGGCATAGAACGGCTTGGAACACATCTCGGGGTTGTCCCACAGGTCATGGATGAACGCATTCTCATCGCCCTCTCGGTAGACGAACCCCATCGTCTCGAAGCCGTCCTCCGGTAGATAGAACCCGCCATCCATCTGAAAACCCGAATAGAGGTCCTCGCCCTTGTCAGTCAGCTGGCGCATCTCAACAAGCGCACGCCCATCGTGGTGCGCCCCGGTCGCGAACAGCGACCCGTTCTCATCCCAGATTCCGTCTATTTCACAATCGGCGAAGATATTGTCCCCGCCATGCCAGTTAGGCGACGTATCGACTGCGTCCTCGAAGTTCTCGTAGACGGTGATTCCGCCACGCGGACCGTTATAGAGTCCGTTGCTGCCTTTGACGAGAATGGAGTTACCCCAGCTATCGTTGATTTTTTCAGACTGGTTGACGCTACCGGAACCGAAGAACTCTCCGAGATATTTGGAAACCTCGCCGAAATCGTCACCTTGTTCAGCATCGAATACGGTGCGCTGTTTGGTTGCAAGCTCGGCATGCTTCTCGATGGCGCGGTCGTTTTCCACGTCGAAGCCCATCTTCTCGAGGGCCGATGCGATGTACTTACATCCTAGAGCCTCATTGGCAAGTGTCGCGCAATATGTCTCACTGCAAAGCTCGACATCGTAGAAGTTGTCCAGCGCCTCGATTTCATCATCATCGAGTACCTGCTTCAATGCATCCATGTTCTTCTCACAGGTAGCCGTCAGCTGGTCTGCACGCTCCGCCGACAGTCCTCGGCCGTGCTCCTCGCGAAACTTCGCTTGAACTTCCTCGGTGCTGCAACCATCGGCATACTTGTAATAGTTCTCTGCGGTAGCGTATACCGCATTGGCGAGGTCGACCTTATCGGCATCGATGTCATCGAGCTTGAGAAGGACAGCGTTGCCTCGTCGCACCCGCGCTTCAGGTTGACCTCGATAGCATCACCATTGCTGCGAACGGAGCAGTCCACTTCATTGATAATCTCGAACGGGTCTTTCGCATCGACAAACAACTCGATATCCGAGCTGATGTCCTCGAGATCGTATCGGTTGGCATACTCAAGCCAATTGACAATGTCATTTATGCTGTCACGTGCCGTGTCGAGAAGCTCGGCATCGCTGACGCTCTCGAGATGCGCATATCCGTTGAGGCGGAGGTTGTCGGCACTTTGGTCTACGCGAGCCGCTTCGCCAAGGGCTTGCGCGGCATCCCAACCGTTAACCTCGGCAGCCTCCTCCACGCTCTTATATGTATCGAATTGCCCATACTCATTCGCCGCATCCCATGCTTTCGCACAGTCCAGCAAATCGTTGTCATCTGCGTGGTTGAGCAGATAGTCTTTCAAGCCGACACGGTTCATGGTTTCCTCCAAACAGCCAAGTTCGTCACATCCAAATCATCGCAACCGTCATCGGATGAACCGATTGCGGGACACAAGTAGATACTGTGATTGCGTAACTGATTTCTACATATGCGTTATCGAGTTTTAGTAGGGGTTGTTGTCGATTCATAGGCCGTGCGTAAATGCGGATTCACCTGCCCACATATCGACTTGTTTTTCTTCTTATTTTTCTTTTTATTATTCTTATTATTCTTATTATTCTTCTTCATAGCCGTGTAGCTCGGTAGCGCCCTACACGGCTACCGAGCTACACGCAAAACCGAGACATCAGCGGCTCTGATCTGTCCGCTCCCCACAATCCTCGACGACGTCGAGCGAGGACTCTTCAACTTTCGCGGCGGCAAGCTCATCAAGTGACTCACCCGAGTCTCGCTTCATCTCGAGCTCCATAATCGCGGCATCGACCTTCAGCTCGACTTCCGTTAGCGTGAGGATGGAAGACATCGTGTATTGCGGGTCGTTGAAGACCTTTCCGACTTCCTCGCTCGGTACATCGGAGATATAGCCGTCCTCATCGCGGAGCAAATCGACACCGTTGGGCGTAAGCTCATGAAACGTCAGGAGGGTCGGCGGCTCACAGTAGACCTTGAAGGCGAGGGCGTTGTCGCACTCGCCCCAGTCGGCTCCATCACGCGAATAGGGAACCTCATCCTCGATTTGGTCGATGCAGCTTACAAGGCCGTCTCCTCCCAACAGGAAGAAATCCTTCTCGCCCTCGGAACCCGAGGAGCGCTGAACGGCAAAATAAGTCTGGCACGCAGACGACCATTCACCTTGGTCATCCTTGGGAAACATGATTTCATCCAGCGCATTGATGGCCGCTACCGAGGCAGCGCGCGGAACAGCCAGCTCATCCTCCTGACAATCAGTTCGCGCCACGCCGCCAAAAGGACGGAAATCATTCATATCGTATTCAGGCTGACTCATAGCGAATCCTTTCAAAACGGTTTGCCCTCTCCATAATCAACGCATGACAGCCATCTCACCGATAGTGGGACAGAAGTAGCCGTCTTAGGGGAAAGTCCGTTAGGTGGTCGTCTACTTGGACTCATCCTCGCTGAGCCTGCTCGGTATGATCGTCAGCGAAGGCTCGCTGCCGCACTTGAATTTGATTTTCACGGGGGTCTGCAGGTCATCGATATTCCAGATGGCGATGCCGCTCACGGTCTGCCTCGGTTCGACCTCGACGGACTCGGGAATCTGGAATTTTCCTCATCGTCGTACAGCGCCCCGAACTGCAGGGTGTTGCCGTCCTGCGATGCCGACAGCAGGTCGATAGGCGAGATGACCGTCTTGACTTTCGACTTATTCGTCATGAGCAGGTCGCAGACGAGTACTTTCTGCTCACCGACGGAGCCAGATGAAGCCCCCGTCGCTGTCGATGCATTCACTTCCCAAGACCCTCGCCCCAGACGGTATCCGGAAACGCCGATATTCACCGAAGACTGGTTGGGCTCGATACTCGCAGATGGGGTACTACCTGATGAGCCGTTTCGCTCGATGCTTCCGCAACCGCCGAGCCCGCCGATCGCGATACCTAAAACGACCGCGGCCGCGGTCGCGTAGAGAATTGACCGTTTCATGTCTTATCCTGTCTATCTTAAAGGCCACTTGGGGTATGGCCGTTAGCGAAATGATAGCACAGCGATAAACAGCTACCCAGATTATCGGTACACCGTTGATATTTAATAGCTAGACTTACGCCGAGGCGGCGAGGGCGAGACCGAGAATCACACCGGACAGGTTGCAGGTGCAATGTGCGACGACGCTGGAACCGATTCCATCGCGCTGCCTGAGGCCGCCCAGAACCAAGGCGCAGGCGAAAGCATATGCCGACTGCACGATATTGAAATGGAACGCCGCGAACAGCGCAGCTTGGATGAGATTCGCAGCCCAGAACGGAAGTCCGCGCTGCTCCAGAACTGCCAGCGAGACCCCGCGGAAGCACAGCCCTCGGCGAGCGGATCGATAGCGACAAGCCGGAGCAGATAGGGGAGCGTGATGGCGACCGTGGTGGCGGTATCGACCTTGGAGAGCAAGGCGATAATGCCGATGGAGACGGCCTGCAGCAGGACTCCTGCGCTGATGGCGGAAAACACTGCAGGCGCACCGGACACGCCGAGACGGTTTGTTCCGGAAGCCCGCAGACCGATACAGCGAGACCATGACCATGAGAACGATTACCGAAGAGATGGCGTGCGCGATGTCGTCGGTAGCCCCTAAGGCGAGGGTCGCCAGCCCCGCAACGAAAAGCGAGCCGCCGAATAGCGCGGGCGCGATAAAGGCATAGCGCAGGGGTATGGAATTGTCCATGGCATCGTCCTCCGTTTCCTTCAAAGTGGCTACTTTGCAAACAGGCGCTTGCCGACGGCGCGGATACCCTTCGCCCCGACGATAACGCCGCCGATGGCGAGAGTGGCGGTCGCGACGAGCGCGGCAAGACCGAGTGCGACCGTGCCGCCGTCGATGCGCACCTCGTCCTCGAGCACCCTCTGCGCGATATAACCGGAAAACCCGAAGGAGCCCAGGCACGAGAGCCCCGTCATGACGGCACAGCGCTCGGTGTCGTTCCATGCTTCGGTGCGGGGACGGATGGAGAAGAGGAATCCGTCTGCCAAATCAATCGGCTCTCCGACTTCCAGCCCATTCGATTCAAACAAGGACCGTATTAGACGAAACGCCTCGCCGTTCGCCACATGCCCCGTACTGCCTGCCTTCCTGAGCACGATTACCGTGAGTTCGTTCATGTCGCCCATAGCTTATCTCCTTAACCCAGATCATCGATGATATTTCGGATGCTGTAGCTCAGTCGGTCTTCATTCGGGAAGGAATACTTGAGCAGGGCGAGGGCTGCATAGCGCACCGGCGTGCGCATGTTCGCATCGGGGACGAGCGCGATGAACCTGCAGTAGCGGTTTAAGGTCTCGTCCTCGTCGGGCAGGAAACCGCGCCCGAGACCGAAACTCAGGCTGTCGGACGGCCGCATGCCGTCTGAATTGCGTGAGTCAGCGGGGAGGGCTTGAGATAGGGGGAGCTGCTCGCCGGCGAGAGGGTCCCAATCGTATTCGATGCGGTAGCCGCACATCAGCTCATGGATAGCGAGGTTGAAGGGGTCTCTGACCTGCCCGTCATACGACCAAGTGCAATCCTCGAGCAGCTCTACGGCATGCCCGACCGTATGGCATTCGTCCGGCAGGTAGTCGAGAACGAATGTCAGCACGGCACCGAGAAGATCGGCTACCCCATCGCGAAACAGGGAATCGCCCACGCTTTCGCCATAGCGTTTGAGAATCTCGGCGATGAAGCTGTCCACCTCGGCGATCGCAGTCGGAAAGCGCACCTGCCCACTTCCGACAGATTCCTTATTCTTATTCTTATTATTCTTTTCCTCGTTCATTTCCTTTTGCCCTTCTCATCGAACACGAACTCGACCTTGCCGGACTTGTCCGCAGCCAACTTGAGCTTCGCGCTGAAATCCTTGCCCGCTTTAGACTTGAACCCGGCGATTTTTCCCGGTCGTGCCCCATCGAGCAGCTTCCCGAGCTGCGCCGCGCTCAGCTTCTTGCCTGCGACGGTCTTCCAGATCGCGAATCCGCAGCCCTCGGTCTGGACCCACTTGCCGTCCCCATCGCGTTTTCCCTTGTTGGAGGAGCAGCTGCACGCCTTGGCCTTCGCCCCGCGGTCGATGACGTCGGCGCCGCAGCGCGGGCATTTGCCGATGACCTTGAAACCGGCTGAACCGAGGCTGCCCAACTTCTCGCCGTTCCTTTTCATGACCTCGAGGTCATGGACGACCATTTCGGTGACGGAGTTCACCACATCATCGGCATCAAGCTCAAAACGGCCGACCGCCTCCATCTGATTGAAGAGCTTCTCGGTCGCTTCAGGCGAGGCTATCTGGCATCCGTCGAGCAGCTTGTAGGAGACCGCGCCGCAATCGGTGAGCGACAGCGTTCCCTTCTTCTCCCTCATGAGGGCGCGGTCCTCGTCCTTGGTAATCTCGGCGAGCGTGCTGGTGCGGGTGGCGCCCGTGCCGACGTTGTATTTCTCGAGTCGTTTGGTGAGCCATTTCATGGTCGGCTTCTGTGGGCGCTTGTTGGCGCCCTCGAAGCAGAACGGCACGGCGGTCTTGCCGAATTCGGCTGAGTTTTCCCTCTCCGCGCCCCTCCTGAGCTTCCTCCTGCGAGGCATCGGAATCGAAAATCGCCTTGAACCCTCGCGATAGGGGAATCTGCGTCGATCCCGTGAACTCGGGAAAATCGGCAACATGGGCCTTTACGAGCTCATATTCATAGTCTTCCGCGAGCATAGCGAGGTAGTTTTTCGCCAGGACGATATAGATATCGCGGGCGCATTTGCCGTATATATCGAGCGCCTCGAGGCTCGCCGGCACGTTCACGCCGGGTCGGTTGGCACCATGCGCCCCGCCTTCCTTGACATGCGTTTTGCGGGCGGTCCTGTGTGAGCAAACGGCCGGGTCGACGCCGACGACGGCGCAGATTCTGTCAACCAAGGGGAGCAGCTCGTTGAACTGCTCCAGGGTGATCTGCTTGTCCTCGGTGCGGGGGTAGCTCACCACCTGGTCTTCATACATCTTCTGATAGCACGCGAGTACGTCCGCGGGCTTGTGTCCGCGCCTCGCGAGGATGCCGGACAGCCCGGCGAGGTCGAGCAGCTTGCCGGGCGCGGTATGCTTTTTTCGTCCTGGAGTCCTCGATCACGCGGGACTCATGGAAAGGACTCAAATCGACCTTGTCGGCGGAATCGAGACGCCACCCGTCCCCGCCCTCATAGGTGCGTGCGAAAACGTTGCCGTTCTCGTCGCGGAAACGCGCCTCGAAGAACGGCTTCTTGACATAGCCGTTGTACGCCTCGAGCTGGTCGCCCGTGAGCCTCACCATGACCGACTTCAGGCGCCCCTCGCGCACTACCGTTCGGAACCCATGGTCGCGGGCGATGCAGCTCGCCGCACGCACGAACTGCATCGATGCAAGATCCCAGCGTTCGCGCACATGCGCCTTGACGAAGTCTCCGTCCTCTTCCATGGCCCCCGAGGTCCTTACGGTCCCTAAAGGCCTTCTGGACGCTCGCGGGAGCCTCGTCGGTGAAGTACATGCGGCTGGTCTTGCCGTGCCAACCGCACTTCTCGAGCGCCTCCCAGGCCAAAAGCTCGCCTTCGCCGGAAGGGTCCACATCGGTCGCTATGCAGACCTCGTCCGCCCCGAGAGTTCGCGTTTCAACTCCGAGATGACGTCTGAGCAGCCCTTCAGCACGCCCTTTTTTCCAACTGAACTGCGCGAGGTCCCAGGGCAGGTCGGAAAGCGACCATTTCAGCATGGCTTCGGACTTGTCGGCGGGAACCTGCCTGTCGGGCGGCAGCAGGCCCATGACGTGCCCCCTGAGGGCGCATATCTTGTATTGCACACCGGCATACGAACCGGAACTTCCTCCGAGAGCCTTCGCGAAGTTACGCTTCGCACTCGGTTTCTCTGCGAGAATGAGAATCATCGCAGCTCCTTTCAAAGGGAAGGACGGGGCATGCTTTTGCCCTTGGTTTTCCAAGCGGAATCGATCTCTCGCGCCTTCAGCACGGCGCGGAGCATCGGTCCCTCATCGCATCCCATGAGCCAATCGCAGGGTACGCCGAGGACGAGGGAGAGCCGCAGGATGCATTCGTAGTTCGGAAGCCGCGTCCCCGACAGGTACTTCTTGAAGGAATCCTTGCTGATGCCGCAGACGCGACCGAGTTGATACAGGTTTTCGTAACCGCATGCCTCGGCGGCCCTGCGCAGGCGCACCTTGAAGCGTGCCTTGCGCAGGGCGACCGTACGGTCGGTATCGGGATCGGTCGCGACCACGGCCATCAGCCACCCAGAATGCTGCGGGCGATTTGGGTCGATTTCAGAAGCGTCATAGCGAGGACGAGGCATGCGGCAATCACCTTGACGAGAACGCCGAGCGTGTCCGTGACGCTGATGCCATGGCTGATATCGCCCGCGACCGACACGACGATGAACGGGAACATGTAGAGGACGACGATCATGATGACGCCGGCGAGGCAGAGAGATAGGAATTGTTTGAGATATCCCCATCCCCAGCTGCGGGTCTCATCGAAGCCCATAAGGGCAAACGGAATAGGGGCGAACATGGCGGTCAGGTAGATTTCGAGGGCGCGTCCGATCATCATGTAATAGGAGATGATGACCGCGAAGGAACCGACAATCCAAGCGAGCAGGCACTCCAAGCAGATGATGAGACCCTGGATGAACTGGGTGTCATCCGCGAACTTGATGAGTGTATCATTGCCCGCCCAGGTATGGATGACATCGGCGGCACTGCCCATCGAACCCGCCGTGGTGTTGGCTGACTTGATGATTCCGAGAACCATCGTGTAGAGGTCCTTTACGATACCCAAGCCGTTGCGAACCATATACATCATGACGGCACACCAGACGAATAGCGAGATGACCTCGCGGACGGAAGGCATCATGCCGCCTTGATCCATCTTCTTTGCGATTTTCAGAAGCTGGAGAAGCATGCCCATGGCGAGCAGCGTTGCCGCGACTGGCTTGATGGCGGCATCGGAGACGTTCTCGATGAAGGCAGACAGGCTGAACCTACCGCCGTAGGATCCGAGGAGGTTATCGAACCCGAGCAGCAGGTCGGAAGACTTGAGACTGGACTCGATTCCCTGGAACAGGGCCTTAAGGAAACCGTTTGCTAGGGGCTCGACTGTCTGCTCTTGAAGTACTTTGAGAAGGGCGGTGAAGGCACTGCCGACCCAATCGCCAATCGCGCCCGCGACGGTCGTGACGATATCGTCAAGCCCCCAAGCGGTTGCACCCGGGGGCGGCGAGAATCCCGATTGCGAAGACCGCTAGGGGAAATCGTAAACGTCGCGATGGCCTGCCTATATGATGGGCTGCTGACACGGTCGAGGCGTTTGATCATCGAGTTGCATGCTGAGGCTATGGCGCTTTTCGACTTGTTGATGATGCCCTCGTTGCGGGCATAACCCAAGGCGTCGAACCTGATTGCGGCAGCGTCCGTCATTGGACATCGACCTCCTCGAACTCATGTGTGTCGGTGTGATAGGTGACGTTGATGCGGGCGCTGCTGTCGCCATCGCCCGTATTGGCATTCCTGATGCCGAAGCTGAACGTCTTGACTCCGTTTGCGAAGACATCGGTTACGGCTCCGTCCCAGACGAGTTCAGTGGTAGTCGAGTGGTTGGCGAGCAGGTAGTCTACAAGCGAGGCGCGGAGCTCTTTGGTTTTTTCCATCGATGGACGATTTGAAATTCGGGTCGTCGAGGGCGGGAATCGAGACGTCTTCGCAGGAACGGCTGTTGGTGTAGCCCCCTCGTTGTGAAAAGAGGTCACAGGAGATATCGTGGTATTCGTCATTGCCCTCGCCGTTGGCGGCGGGGTTGACGGTCGAGAGGGTCATGATATGGGACTTGCCATCGGAATCGATGACGGACAGCACGTTCCAAGAGAGAGCTCCGGACTGGTCGGCACCGAGCGTGTCAGCCGCCGTGATGGCGAAGGACTGCTTTTTGGTTACCGTCTTGGTTTTATCGCCATCGGTATCACCGTATTTTTCGGTAATGATACCGTCCTTGATGGTCATCGAGCCTGTGCCGTCGATGGCGCCCCATTTTGAGTTCTCGAGGGTGGCCACGATACCCAGTGTGGCATCGTCATAATCCTTGGCCACGGCCTGCTGTGCTTCGGACAGCGAGACTTTCTCTTTTTTGGCCGCCATCGGTGCCGGCGTCTTCCGAACGTTCAATCTGATCATGCTGCTCGGCCGGTGGATTGCCTCCGTCTCCGTGAGCGACGCACGACGTGATGCCGTTCATCGCGATGAAGAGAACTATGCCTGCAGCGACTGCGACGATGGCCGTATTGTTCTTAAGAAATTCGAAAACTTATCCATCCTGTCTCCTTTTCCTCATCATGGCTATTGCGAGAGGTCGATGCCTCCGAGCCAGCCCCATCTGCATCCGGTGCCTGCACCGTAGAATCTGATAAAGGCATCTAGGCTCTTAACCGTGATGGGTCCTTCGTTGCTCATGACTTTGTTGTTGCCGATGTAGATTCCGACGTGTCCGTATGTGAGTCCCGCCGATCCGGTACCCGGGTGGGAGACATCGGCAATAATCATCCCGACCTTAAGTTCGTTTCGGTTGGAGCTATGGCACCAAGAGCGACACATATCGCAGGCGTTGCCCCCTGTAGAAGCCGTAGCCCGCGTTCCTGAAGACGTTGGAGACCCACGCGGCACACAGGCCTTGACCGGGTGTCGGCGTCGCATAAGCCGAGTTGACGATTGCCTGCTGGCGGGCTGTGGCTCCTGCGATTTGCGGGGCGCCTCCATTGGCACCATGGTCGCCATCGGCATCCCCGCCGTTCTGCAGTGCCTCGAGATACCTTTCTGCGGCATCGTAACGAACCTTCAGGCGAGGGATACCTGCGACCTCCCAGCCATAGAGGAACTGGCGAACGGCGTCTTTGACATCGGTTGCTGCCAAAAAGCCCCTTTTCGAGCCTTCGACATAGGAGCCGGATGGTGGGTCCTCGGACATTGATTCGGGCGAGTGCTCATATGTGTTGATGTGGTAACCGCTCCACCAATTTGATTGCCACTTGTCGGATCCCAGAAAAATCAAGCTGGACACCGACGTCGGTCCAAGACTTACCGACTGAATTGGCGTAGTTCACGAGATTGGTGTGACGGCCGTTCGTCCACTGGCATAGGCCGATGCCGTTCGCGTTGGTGCCGCCGCCCTCTTCCGAACCGGCATGCATGCCGCTCTCTCCATACATATTGCCCATGATGGCGGCGACCTGCACGTCATCGAGTCCCTTTTCCCTGAAGAAGGTTGCGACCTGAGTCTCGGTTTCATTCAGGCCTTGGACGGTAGCCTGGCTCGGATCACAAAAAAGCGCGACGATGAACAAGATGATGAGTAGGACGACGACAGCAATGACGGCGAAGACGGAGCTGCCGAGGGCGGCGGCGATACTGCCGAATAGACCGGACAGGAAGGAGCCGATACCTTGAACGAGCGCGGCGAGACTTTGAAGAGCCTGCTTGCCGGCATTTGCCAATCCGGAAACGAGCTTACTGATAAGGCTTGCTCTTTTCGTTCGCGTCGGCGATTTCCCCCGCAGCGGCCTTAGCCTTTGCGATGGACATAGACCTACGCTGCATGGAATTTGAAAAAGGAAGCGCGTTGCACATCTCCAGATGTTCTCGCAGCCCTCTTCTCGGCCTGCGACATGAGCTGCGACTTGCTGCCGCCCTTGGCTTTGGCTCGGGCATTCTTGAAGTCCTTGGCCTTGCCGCGGACATAACGTCCGGCGCGGACGGCTTCATCGACCTTATCGAGTCCATCGAGACTTTCATCATCGTCAAGCGCAAGGATTGCGGCCTTGGAAGTCTCGGCGGAAGATGAGAAGAAGCTGCGTGCGCCGACTTGCTTGCCGACAGCTCTGCTGGCTTTGATTGAGCGCCGCGCAGCTACAGCGGCACGGGCAGAGGACCTGACGGCGGTGCCGGACACCGAATCGTCTCCGATGGAGACGACGGCGGAATTGACGGCCGCATTGGCTGCCGCAGATTTGAAATTCGCTACCGTCTGGGCTCTCTTCTCGGCCTTGGTGATGAACTCCGAGGCCTCCCTGTGGGTCGCGACCATTTCATCGGATGCCTTTCGGACGTCCTTGCCTTTGGCGACGACGTTCCTGGCGGCGTTTTCGCACGTCCTCAGGGGCATCGGCATACTTGGCTCCGCCGGCGGGGCTTTCCTTGCCAGCCCGATAGGCGGTGGGCTTCGGTACGGACGGCTCGGCCTCGCGCTCGGCTTGCGACATGAACCCGAAGTCCCGAGTATCGCTGATGCCGGCATGATCGATTGCGTCAGCGGATGCCTCGAACTTACCCTTAAACGTTTCGGCCCGCGATTCTGAACCGGACGGGTCGGGTGCCTGGTGGGCATGCTCAGAACCATGCTCTACCGTATGGGTTTGACTCGGGGAGGTCTCGGTCTTTTCGGAATGGGAGCCGTGGCGGGCAGGCATGCCAGATGGGACTTTCTGCTCTGTTTGCGCCACAAACCAGAAGTCGCGCGAATCGGATACTCCGGCTCGCTCGATGGAATCGGTACCTGTGCCAAGACCGTTTTTGAAACACTCGGCTCTCGCAGCGGAATCGGAGAAGGCGGATGTTTAGTCGCCCGAGCTCCAGCCCGATGCGCCGAGCGTCTCAGGGCATCCTTCTCGGCAGCGGCATAGCCCTGCTTCGCTTCGGAATAGGCGGCCTTCGAGTTATCCAGATTTTCTTGAATCTTCTTGCTGAGATGCACGTCTTTCGCATGGCCGCCGGCGAACATGTCGGCGGATGCCCACGATGAGGATGAAGGTCGATGCGGTCCGAATCGGCTGCCTCCGATACGAAATCGGTTTTATCGTCCGCAGGGGCGCTGACGGTGCCCATAGGGGATGGGCTGCCAAAAGATTGCTGTCCCGCCTGTGGGGAACCCGAATTCTGCCCGAGGCTGCCTGTCGGCTGGTCGAATCCGGTCTTGCTGGTATCGAAGGTGCCGGAGAAGGAATCTCGGGCATCGGCCTGCACGGACACTGCGGTACCCTCGATGAAATCGCGTGAACCGGCGACGCCAGCCTGCTCGATGCCGTCGATGGAGGTCATCATGTTTCGCTGTGCGGCGGCGTCGCGGTCGGCGCCGCTGGAAAACGGACCGTCAGAACCCTGCTGCTCCATACGGGAGTTGAAGGCGTTGGAGACTGGCTGAATTGGCTGGGCCGTAACGGCGGGGATGGCCTGCTGGGTCTGGGGCTGGCTGAAACCCTGTCCCGAACCGCCTGCCGGCTGGCAGAATCCCGTCCTGCCGTTATCGTAGGAGCCGGAGAAAGCATCGCAGGTGTCGACTTGCGCTGAGGCCGAGATGTCGGTACCGAACTCGGACGAGCGAGTTACGCCCGCCTGACCGAGCCGGTCGATACCGGAATCCATGACTGTCTTGAATGCGTCCTGCTCGCTTCGCGAGTCACCGAAAGAGGAACCGAACGTTTCCTGGGAGTTCGGGACGCTGGAATTAGATCCACTCGGTGGAATGGCTGCCTTTTCGGCATCTTGTGCCGAATTGGCCACCGGATTCGACACGCCGATGGCATCGGTTCCCGCAGAATATCCCGAGCTGACCGTATCGGCATGACGGGAGAAATCAGCGGTATGGGCGACAGCCCTTTGCACGCCGTCATCATATGACGCTGCAATCTGCTGTTTTCGTTCGATCTCGGAGGACACACCCGCCACGCTGCCGTTTTTCAAATTGGACGCGTCACTTGGATTTCCATTTTTGGAAGCGTCTGGCAAGATGTCCTCCTTTCGGAATCGATGTTGTTACAGCCTTGGAGTATCGGTCCGGTGGTCGAGAATATGGGGCAGTTGCCGCAGCGGCAACTGCCCTTCTCCACATTTGGCTACTCGCCCGGCTCTTTTTCTGGAATCGAGGGGCCGCGCTTTTTCTTGCGCCCGCGGACGCTTGCGGCGGCGGAATTCATCCTGAGGGGCGATATTCTCAGCTACGCCGCCATGCTTGGCGGCCTCGAGGGCCTCGCGGGCCTTCTTCTCAGCCCACTCGTTCGGGTCGGTCGAGAACAGCTCGTAGAGGTGGTTGTCGCTCGGGAACTCGCCCTTGATCGGGATGCGGGCGGAGCCGAAGACGAGAAGGCCCCATCCGCGGGGAGCGCCCTCGTCGATGCAGGCGACCTCGAGGGGGATAGACCGAGCGCATCCGCCCAGTAGTCGCGGTCCTCCTTGGACCTGCTTCAGCAGCATGATGAAGTCGGAATTCTTGACGATGGCGTTGGCGTCTTGGTTGCGGATCATAGATTCGGTCGACTGCGTGATGCCCGTCAGGTACATGCCGAACTTACGGCACTCGTTGGCGAATCGGCGGAAGTAGTTGAGTACCGACGGGTATTTGAACAGCGATTCCATCTCCTCGATGTACAGCCATGTCCTTCGGCCGTGGTCGAAGTTGCTGTACATGATGTTTCGCACCGTCTCGCAGAACGAGATCAGCGCGAAGACGAGCATGGAGTCGGGCACGTCCTTGAAGTTCAATCCGACGGTGCGGGCCGTGAGGTCGATGTCGGTCTCATGGTTGAAGAAGTTCGAGTAGCCGCTGACGAAACGCTCATAGCGAAGGGCGATATTCTGCGCCATCGGCTCGGGCTGGCGCTTCAGCTCCTCGTAGAAGTCCTCGAGGATGGGCTCGCGACCACCCTCCATGTTGTAGTGGCGGAAGATGTTCTCGACGCAGCGCTGGATGATGGAGCGCTCCTCCTCGGAGAACACCGTCATGGTCTCGTTGGCCGCGGCCGCCGCCTGCGCAATCATGGCATCCGCCTTGAAGGCGACCTGCGTGCCGAAATCCTCGGATTCGCGGCGCTTGTCCATGCCGAGCGGGTTCAGGTGCGCGTTGAGTCCGACGCCGAACGACGCATAGGTACCGCCAGCATGCTCGACCAGCAGCTTGTATTCGCCGGCGCGGTCGAAGATGATTACCTGATCGTCGGGCTTCGAGAGCAGAGTTCCCTCGATCTCGTTCTTGGCGAAGAATCCCTTGCCGGATCCCGTCTTGCCGGAGATGAAGCCGACGGGACTTGCCAGGTTGGCTCGATTGCCGAACACGAGGTTGTTCGACAGTTTGTTCTGGTAGTACCAGCTACCGCCCTCCTGTTCGAGCTCCTGGGTGGCGAAAGGGACGAAGATGCACGCCTCCGACGTGGTGAAGGGTCGGGAGATCTCGATATGGTTGAGTCCGAGGGGCAGGATCGAGTTCAGACCCTGGCGCTGGCGGTACTCGAGGGTCTCGACCTGCACGCCAGCCGACGACGCGACATCGAGAATCTGCAGTACCTGCTCGGTCAGCTTCTCGGGGAGACTCCGCCCACGTGAAGATGAGGCCGGAGAACATGAAAAAGGTGCTGCTGCTGTCCCTGGAGCTGTGTCAGCAGGTCCTCGGTCTCCTCGCGCGAGTATCGGAGTTCGGAGGGCAGAATCGAATAGTCGTAGCCCTGCTGGACGGCCTTCTTCTGCTCCTCGATGGTCTCGGCATCGATCCACGCGCGGCGGGTCTTGACGAAGTTGATTGCCTTCGCCTTCTCCATGGGCTGGAGGTACCAAGTCACCTCGATGGGCATCGACATGTTCACGAGGTTCGCGACGACCGTGTCCTCGAGGGGGAGTCGTACTTGCGCATGACTAGGACCTGGCAGTACTTATCGTCGACCTTGAAGTACATGTTCGAGCCGTCGGGCTTGAAGTTAATGCTCATCGGCGCGATGAAGTCCTTGGAGCTGTCGGGGCTGTAGATCGACAGGTCGCGCTCGTAATCAAACGAGAACTTACGGTCTGGACGTAGCAGGGACTGGAGTACGGAAAGTCGCTCGAGACCCGTCATCGGCGTTACATCGCAGCGGATCGCTCGAAATTGCCCGTAAGGTCGGTATTGATGCGCAGAAACGCGTGCGTGCCTCGATGGGGTTGTTCGCATGGATGCCGATCGTCATATAGCGGGCGCGTTTGATGTTCGACACGCCCTCCGCGAGTTTATCGGAGAGCACCTCGTTCATCGTCTCGGCATCCTCCTTGAGGACGTCGTTTGCCTGGCGTGATGGGTCGTAGAACTGACGGTCGCGAATCTGGTCGTGGCGCAGAGGGGTGTTGATGACGGAGAACTGCACCGTGGTGTCGGCAGGAAATAGTTGTAGATATCGCACATCGATGCAAGGATGGTCTTCTGGTCATCATCGCGGGCGTTCTGATAGGTGATATCGTCGAAGGAGGGTCTCGGGTAATATCCGTCCTCGACCTCGCAGATGCCGTTCTCGAACATTCGGTTGTAGCCGATCGCATCGACCACGTTCTTCGCGTTGTCACGGCGGCGGCGCTGCTCGGCGGTGAGTTTATCGCTCTTTGAGCTGCGCTCTTTGAGCTTCTTGGTCACCTCGGCGGCGCTTTTCGCCTGTGTGCGCTCGGCCTCCCTTCGCCGCGGCGCGGGCATCGCGGATCTCGTTGCGCTTACCGGCAAGCTCACGGTCGAGCTCCCTATGCACCTTCTTGACATAGCGCTTGCGTTCCCGCTTGCTCATCTTCGCGTACTCGGGGTCAAGTTCGAAACCGACCTCGCCCGGTTTGCGAAGGCCGGCGGCGAGCGTCTCCATGTTCTTGAAGCTCTCGTCCTTATTAGCCATTAGTCGCTCCAAAAGTCTTCAATCTGTCTCTTGTTGGGGTCTGTGATATTCATCGGCTCGAGCGCACCGCCGGGTTCCCACATCTCGATGCCGTTGGTCTTGTAGAGCTTCGAGAGTTCCTTGCCGTTGGCGCATTTCCGCTCATCGGCGTATGCCTTCTTGAGGGCATCCGCCTCGGCCTTGAATTCGCCTCGGTTGCTGGCACTGACGTATACGAGGCACTGCTCGTTGAAGTTATGCGCGAGCCACAGCGGCGCGAACTTCTCGAAATTCAATCCGTGGGGCGTATAGAAGCCGACCAAGGCGGCAGGTGCGGCGGCGAGCCAGACGAGGTAGATGACATCGTTGATATCCACATGGAACACAAACGTGCAGAGCATGCCGAAAGCCAAGGCACTGCCCACCGCCGCCCCGATGCAGATGATCGTGCGTGCGGTGAGGCCGCCGATGACTTTGGGCTGATACTCGGTTACATCCTTGTGGACAGGTACCGACAGCACTCGCTTAGCCTCGCACCCAGCTGGTGTCGAGCGTGCCGAAATAAAGCGCTGCGGCGGAGACGATTACGCCGCCGATCAGTGTGCCGACGCCTGCGGCGATGGCGGCGCCGTTACCGGATGCGCCGTTGTGGACGTTGATGCCGATGGTGACGCCGCCCCAGACGACCATGATGGCACCGAGCATCTGGATGCCGCCCTTGAGCAGTCCAGTGATATTGCCGAGGATGCCGCCCGCAGAATCGAGTTGACCGAGCTGGACGGTGGCGACGGCGAGGGCGTGGTAAATCGGGTTCATATGTGATCCTTTCAGGTATGTCGGCGCAGATGCGCTAAATCGACCATGTAGCTTGAAAATGCCTCATTGGTCCAAATGTGCCGAATGTGTTACTATTCCTATGCGCCGAAAGGCGCCAGGGTGAAGAGGTTCGTGAGAACCGCTGTCATCTCCTGTCTAGCGCACCCATGAACTGTTTGGGGCCCGTAAGGGAATGCAGGTAGACCGTTCGCGGTCGGGGTGCGCACCGCATGTCAAGGCGTCGGACCGTCTCTGGTCCGGCGCTTTTCTTTTCCAGATGCTTCGACAGGCATGCGATCCTCCGTACCGGGTACGGGTCGGCGATGCGCCGACCTCATGGACATCACGAAGATACACGGCGCGTCCATGAGGCTCCCGAGTCTTGCCGCTGCGGCAACACGGCGGCATTTATGCAGGTAGACCGTTCGGATTGAAAGTAAAAAGGGGTTCGGCGAGAAACCTCGGGAACCCCTTGCACATAATTCCCCTTAAAGGCGCGGGTCTTTATTTCTCCTGACTGCCCTTGTTTTCACCGGATGACTTATAGTGCCTACCGCTGGAGGCGTTCCGACAATCCGGCTTTGGCCTGTGCAGGCTTTTCGCCCTCGACTTGGCTGCGATACGGGCAGACAGCTCGCGTTCCTCGCGGCGTCGCTTCTCGGCCATATACTTCTTGATGTCGAACTCGGGTGAATCCGCCATCAGCTTGTAGTTCGGATGTTCGGTGAGCGGGTACTTCTCATCGATGATGGGGTTTGCACCGTTGATGAGCACGACGCACTCCGTCTTGGGCAGCTTCGCCACCTCGGCGGGATCGATGAGGGCACGACCGACTGTCTGGCCGCTCTTCGACCAGCTGCCCTGACCGCCGTGGCTCTGCGAGTAGTTTTCCTGGAAGACGGTCTGCTGACCGCAGGAATCGGAGATGAACTCGCAGGTGGATGTCGTTCCCTTTGTTTGTTGGCCTTGCCGCCGCCGAGGTACAGGATCGTATCGCAGCAGCCGACGATGGAATCCGCCGTCGCCTCGTCATACAGCTCGGCAAGCTGCGATTTCGCCTGCAGGATGACAGACATCGCGATGTTTCGCGACCTCAGGACGGAGATGAAGCCGGAGATGTCGGCGGGCAGGGACAGCGAACGGTACTCGTCGAGGATGAAGTTGACGGGGCGGGGGAGCTTGCCGTTGTACTTCTCCAATGCCTTGTGGCACAGGACGCGCACCGTCTGGTAGACCATCATGCCGTGGAGGAAGCCGAGCGTCCGCTGGTCGGTGTCGTCGAAGATGGCGAAGATGGCGTTCTTCGAGTCGGGGTCTCCGAAGCGCTCGAGGTGCATCTGGTCCTCGCCGACGACGAGCTGCTTCACTTCCGCAGCGGTGAACGGTGCGAGACGCGCGTTGCAGGTGATCAGGATCGATTTCAGAGTCTTGCCGGCTGCCGACTGGAACTTGCGGTAGTTCTCCAGGGCGTAGTCCTCGGTGGGGTCGAAGCCGCGCTTGCCGTTCTTGTGTACGTTGTCGTATGGGCGCTTGTTGTCCGAGTGGCGGCGGAAGGCGGACGGGACGAGGTCGAATCGCTCTCCGTCCGAGCCCGTATAGACGGTGATTTCCTCCGGGGCATCGGGCGGAGTCGGGTTCTCCGCCGCACGTTCCTGGACTTCGGGGTTCTTCGGCTGGCGCTTGACGCGGCGCATGCCGGTCTCGATCTCATCGAAGATGAGGTCAAGCGGGCTCTTGAAGTTCTCGTTGGATTCCGATGCCTTGGCCATCGACAGCAGCAGAGCAGGCCGCCGATATGGTAATCGCTGGCCGGGCAGTAGTCTCGCAGGAACGCGATGAGTGCCATATAGAGCATCTTCTCGGATTTCTCCCAGAACGGGTCGCCCGAACTCGACTTAGGCGGGGTCGTCATCGAGATGAGCAGTCCGGCGAAGGACTGGATTTCGAGATCGGTTCTGACATAGTGGAGGGATTGTAGATAAGCGAGCGGTCGGGGAAGAACGTATTGAACGAGCGGATCTCGTATCCGTTGTTCGTGAGCATGTTGCCGACATCGAGCAAAAGATCGCCCTTCGGGTCCGTGATGAACAGGTCGCTGTTCATCTGGCAGACGTTCGGCTTCACGTAGTAGCGCGTCTTGCCGGCACCGGAGCCGCCGATGACGAGCACGTTCATGTTTCCGTCGTAGTTCATCGAGAATCCCTCTCTGCTCCATGCTCGACCCGTGTTCTTGGAAAGAAGAAGTGCGTTCGAGGCGCCTTCGGGGTTCTTGTCATCGATAAATGGGGCGAGTTCCTCGAGGAGTCGCCCATCGCGCGGAGCCGTGTTCCTCGCCGACGCGCGTGTTCTTCTGCCCGTAGACGAGGCAGACCATGGCAAGCGCCCATGGGATGCAGATTCCGAGCAGTATGCCGAGCATTCCCGCGTCGTTCACCAAAAGATGGAACGGCTGACGGGCGATATAGCCCCACATCTCCGTCGGGGCGGCCGTGATTCCCTCGAGCATGTCCGAATACGAGCAGGCGCAGTCGATAAACCTATTCCCGAGGTAGGCAAAGGGGATGGTGGCAACCGCGGCGGCGGAGCGGCGCCACTTCCTTCGTGACCTTCATTATCGGTTCACCGTCTCGAGCGAGACGTCCTTCTCGGCCTGGGCTGCAGAGCGGGATGCCACGAAGGCGGCCTCTTCGCTCTTATCGCTCAACAATTCGTCGACGCTGCGCTCCTTCATGCTGACGGGCTCGTAGTCAGGGGGTCGTCGTCGATATACTCGGCATCTTGGTCATGGCTGTCTGGGGTTCCGTCACCATCGCGGTCCTCGGCTGCATCGCGGATGCCGTCCCATCGGAGTCCCCGGTACCGGGCGCGTCCTGTCCGTCGGCATGGGGGTTGAGAGGTCGCCGTTATGCGCATCGGGACGCGCCTGCACGCAATCCGCCGTGGTCTTGCTGTTGAGATGTCCTCATGCAGCTCCGCCTTACGGGTCTCGCGGGACAGCATCTCGTCCGCATCGTCGGCAACCAGGTCGCTTTCGGGTCGGGGGTCAGGCGAGGACTCCACCGACTTCTCGGCAAGCTCCTCCTCGGCGATCTCCTCCGTGGATTCGGGTCCGGTCTTGCCGTCAGAAGGTGAGCTGCCGGCGCCATCCCCGTCGCGAGCCTCATCGACGTCGTCGAGACTCGGTACGTAAAAGCCGTCCTTACCTGATTCGCGGTCCTCAGCATCGGTATCTACATGGACGTGCTGAGGATCGGACGTCGGCGCTTCAACGCTTAGGTCTCCGCCCGCACCCTCATATCCTTCGGCTTCACCGCCGATCAAAGGAGGCTCATATTCCACGCCGATACGGTCCATGAAGCGCTGGCGCATGAACATCTCTCCGCGCTCGGGACCCATAGCCTCGACTTTTTCTCTTCTCGAGGTTGAGGGCCTCGATGGCTCGTTCGCAGTCGGCATTGTCGAGGATGACCTGGTTGCCGATGTGGCGGGCGTTGATATCGTAATCCTGCAGGACGGAGCAGTAATATGCCGCATTGAAGGACGCACCCTCGTCACCGAACTCACCAAATGAGAATCGCGTGCAATTGCCATCGGGCTGGCTTTTCAGGTAAGCCGATTTAGACTTATCCCTGTCAAGCGCATCGAGGTTCATTGCATAAGTGACCAGTCGATGGTCTCTGCTGATATCTTCGATGGCGTCTGTGATGACCTTGTTCTTTGGATGGATGATGAAGTGGCCGATGACGGTTGAGTTGGCAAACAGCTTGGGGACAGCTGTTTGAGCTCTCGAAGTGTGGCTTGGGCGCCCTCATGCGATTTAAACCACGTCTGTGTATATGCTTGGGAAGCCCTCGCACCCTTGCCGAAAAGACCCTGACCCGCATTGGAGAGATCCTTTGCGGTCTTCTTGGCTCTGCCGGCTTCCTCGCGAAGCTGCGTGTTCTTGTGGATTTCATTTCTAATCAGCTCCCTGCCGAACATCTCGAGCAGGTTGAACAGTTTTGTCCCTGCCTCGTCTGCAATCGCTGGCATGTCTTCTACCTCCGTGTGTGTCCACTGTGGTCGAGCCCCATGCCCGACCACAGTGAAAGCTACAACGGAAAGGGAAGCTCCATCCCTCCGTGCCGCAGCGGCCTTATTCAACCGGATCTCGAACGGTCAACCGCCGATGGGCGCAGCGCGGCATCTATCTCCATGTCCCCATGGGAACCGATTGTCCCCGCTCGTTTTCCAAGAAGATGGTGCCATCGGATTTGTAGACGATTTTCTGGACGCGGAATTTCTGGAACCCGGACCCGAGGGCGACGGTGGTTTCCTCTCCGGGCAGAAGGCCGCAGGGCAATGCGAGGCTCTTCACGCCGTCCGCATCGAGCAGTGCGGCTTTCGCGCCTTCCGCCCTGGAGGACTCCTCGGCCAGCTTCAGGTTGACGCGCTCAAGCTCCCTGGAGAGCCTGCCGGAGTCCCGCTCGGCTGCGCGTGCTCGGCTCTCGGCATCGGATGCCCTCGCGGTGGCATCCGCCAGCTTGGTCTCCGCATCCGCGAGGTCGTCTTTCAGGCTCGAGCACACCGCCAGCTGCCGGCGGAGGGCGCTGACCTTGCCCCTTGAAGGTCTCCAAGTCTTCCTGAAGCAGCTCCGCGGCGCGGGCCTTGCCTTCGGCCCGGTCGGCTCGCTCGCGTTCGGACTCAACGGCCTTCTTGAGGCTCTCGAGATCGCCTTGATGTGAATTGCACGCGGCGCGGTCGAGTTCGGTCTGCTTGAATCGAGCGCTTTCTGCAGCTCGCCGATTTTCCTTTCGTACTCCGCCGTACTCTTGTCGTATCTGCTCTGCGCCGACCGTGCCTGTTCGTTGATTCGCGCGTTGCCGCGCTCCAACTCGCCGAGTTTCTGCTCGAGGTCGTGGCGCTGGCGATACGACTCTTCCCGTGCAGCCTGCAGGTCCGCTTGGACGAGGTCGTTCTTCTCTTGCGCGGCTTTGAGGGCCGCCACGGCATCGGCGCGGGCTTTCTGGGTCTGGGCCAGACTCCTGGCGAGGGTCTCTTTTTCTTGAGCCAGGTCGTTGAGCCTGCCGGTGTTTTTCCTGTTCGCTGTCGCGCAGCCGGCAGGCTCCCTCTCGCTCGGCATCAAGCGAGGATTCGAGTTCCTCGACTCGAGCTAAGGAATCGGCGAGCCTCTTTTGCAACTCGTCCCTTTCGGCCGATACCGTCTCGAGCTCTACTTTGGCCTTGGCGATGGAATCGGTGAGGGCCGCATTGTCTTTCCGCAGCTCGCGGTTGGTCTCTAGCTCGCCCTCATGGAGGTCATAGATCTCGCCGAGTTCGCCCTTGCGCTTCTTAAGTTCCTCCCTGCAGACCCTCATGAGACGCTCGTAGTCGTCCTTGGCCTCGTTGAGTTGCCTCTCATAATCCTCTGCCTGGTTCTGGAGGGTGGCCATGTTTTGGGAGAGCTCGATCGATTGCTCCTCGGCGGCCTGCGCCTTGGCGACGAGACCGTTGACCTCATCTTTTGAGAGTCCGCTCGCGTTCTCCATCTTGGATCGCAGGCCGAGGATCTCCTGGCGGAACTCCTCCTTCTCGGTTCGTTCGCCCTCGACCTGGGCATTGAGTTCTCCGAGCCGCGTCATCAGGCTCTGCGTCTTTCTCCGCTCGGACTCAAGGGATTCAAGCGTCTCGGCATTGACACGCCTCAGGTTCTCGGCCTCATGTGAGGACGCGGCATTTTCGGCTGCGGCTTCGGCCTTCGCGGTCAACTCGGCGGTCCTGAGCTTGAATTCGGCGCACTCGCGCTCGTGCGAGCGCTTGGCCTCCGTCAGCTGGTCCTTAACGGAAGAAAGTTCCGCTAGGGCGGCATCGCGCTGGCGCAGGGCATCACCGACCAGCCGTCTCGCCTCGGCCCTCGCGGCCTTCATGCGCCGTGCGCGATTTCGTGAGCTATGCGCCGCCTTGAAGGGGGCATCTTCAGGCAATTGACCCATCGTCTCTCCAATCCGAGCTTAAATTTCAGACATTTCTTCGATATCCTTTCGGGACCTCGATTCCCTTGACGGAACACATGTAGCGCAGGGCCTCGCGACGGTTCTGGGCGCGGGGTGCGACCATCGCCGAATGGTAATCGCCCATGAACGTCCAGATGATGCCCGAGGTGGTCTTGTTGGCAGTGAGGGAATATTTCTCTGCAAGCCTTTCCGCTTCGTTCGAGCATTCCCGATCGGCCTCGAGGGCGGTATCGCGGGAGGCGTCCGCCGCCTTCTCGGACTTCGCCCGAATCCTCTTCAGATAGAACCTGAAACCGTCCGCGCGGCGAAGCCAGTTGAGCGGGAACATCGCATAGCGCTTGAATGCCGCCGATCCGCCTTCGGAATTTTGATTCATGAGCTCGTCGAGATACAGGTCCCATGCATCGCAGATCTCATCGGCCTCGGCGCCCGAATCCATGACATCGCGGATTGCCGCCATGGTCTTATCGAGAAAGACCCCATCGATGTGTTTTGGAGACGATTCGACGATGAAACGTGCCACGTAGCGGACCTCGGCACTCCAGCCGCCGATGTCACCCGAATCGCAATCCCCATTCTTTCCAGAGAGTTCACTTCTCTTGTTGGAATTATTAGAAGAATAAGAAAAATAATTATCATTATTATTCTTATTATTTATATATACGTCGTTGCTCGTCTCGGGCATGTCGTTTTCCTGCGGTTTTGTTGCATTTTTCCCAGCTAGATGACGGTGCCGTAAATTCATCTTGCTCGACGTTTTCGCAGGTCGCGCCGATACGACGACTTGGCGCATCGTTGTGACAAAATGACGCATCGTTGTGACAACTTGGCGCATCGTTGTGACAAAATGACGCATCGTTGTGACAACTTGGCGCATCGTTGTGACAACTTGGCGCATCGTTGTGACAAAATGACGCATCTGCCTGACCTGCGGATTGTTGAAAACTCGAGTTTTCAACAGCCGAGATGTGACAAGTTGACGCATCTGCCTGACCTGCGGGTTCCCGAAAGTCGAAATCGAAGATTTGCCTGCCGCGGGATACGGAGACGGGGGTCGTCGCCTCGATTGCGGCGTTGATCTTCTCCTGGATGGCGAAATAGGAGCGGGGCGATTTCATGCCGTTCGCCTCCCTGCCGGTACGGTAAAGCTCGTTGTAGCCGATCAGCCCCCGACCTGCAGAGGCTGTCGAGCGCACGCTGGACGGAACGGCGCGAGATATAGAGGTCGAGCGCGAGCTGGTCTTGCGTGACGTAGTAGCCGTACGCCGAGTGGTGGCTCATCGAGTGATCTTGGCATACACCGAAAGCTCGGCGCTGGACGCCTTGAGACCCAATCCCGCAGGGTCTACCATCCAATCGAAAACGGTATAGAAGTTGCGGTCGAGGGCGTTATCAGACATCTTGTCGTAGGCACCGTCATCGACCTCGCTTTCGCTTGATTTATCGGTCGGCTTGGTATCTTCTGAGACGGACACGGCATCCGCAAGAATCGACTGCACGGCATCGTAATCGCACTTTGAAGCTCATGGACAGTCCGTCCTCGTCCATCACGGCGCAGACAAGGCCCTTTGCGGATAGCTCGTTGAGCACCTTGAAGACCCGCGCGACGCCGCCCTCGCCGCGACCGCGGACGGGGCAGCCCTCATCGAGGGCGCGGGCGATGTATTTCGAGGTGATGCGCTCGCGTGCCTGGTCATCGGTGCAATCGCGCTCGAAGATGAGCGCGAAGACGATAGCGCGGGCACCGTTGAGGCCGAGCTTGTTCATCCAGCCGTACTGTTTCCAGTAGGCCTCGTTTTCCAAACGGGCTGCGGGGGTGTCGTTGTAGCTGAAATCCATGGTAGTCCTCCTATTTTGCTATCGACATGACTCGGTTCCGACCGTTGCGGCCGGAAATGTTTTCGATAGGAGAGGAGGGTGGCAGGACCCTTCGGCGATGCAGGCGACCCAGGTGCTGGGTTCATTCTCTCCGACATGGGTGCGCACGATGTATCCGCGCTTGGACAACTTGCCCAGAACGCGTCTGACGGTCGCGACCGATGTGTTGGTGAGGAATGCGAGCATGGGTTTCGAGACGCTGACGCCCTCTTTGCCCGCTTCGCAGATAAGCGCGAAGACGATGAGCTCGTTTCCCGATAGATCGAGTTCGCGCATCATCCAAGAGTCGATGGTGATGCTCATTCGGGCTCACCTGCCATGGTGCACCTGCATGGCGAAAAAGACCCCGAAGGGCTTAATGCTCTCGGGGTCGACGGCTAACAGGTTGCACGGATAGGCGGCAGCATCCACGGCTGCACGCCCAGCAGGGCGGGTCATGCAGTTCATCTCCTATCGTCCGGCTTGGGGAACCGGTATGCCTTGATTTTGTGGCGGGATGCCGAGCTTGTCAACTAGGCATTTTGAGAAGGGCTTTGAGCAACAGCTTTCCGAGCTGGGCTTCCCGAGATGGTCGAGCAGGGCATCGTCCACTTCGTCTCCATCGTCCTTGACGATCGGGTCATCGGCGGTCGATTCGCCGCCCAAGAGGGGTTCGTCTCCGAGGATGTCCACGCCGTATTTCCTGAAGAGGGGTGCGTACTGCTCCTTGATTTTCGCCCTTGCCAGGCAGCGCTCGCTGACCGTCTTGAAGAGGGACTCGTAGCTGATTCCCGCGAGTTTGAAGACGTAATCGCGGTTGAAGGTGAAGCGCTTCTGGAGGCGCTGGTACTCAATGGCGTCGGCGCGGCACATGGACTGGAGCTTTGAGCGGCTGCAGCCGAGAATCCTTGCGGTCTGCTCGGAGTTCAGGACGAGGGGGAGCTGCAAGAGCTCCTCATCGGTAAACGGGGCGGGTTTGGTGCTCTTTTGGCTTCGACTTCATTCACCCTACATCGCCTCCGCGCTTTCGCCCTCGGGATCCTCAGCTGACCACGGGAGCTCCTGCTCGATAACGGATTCAAATGCGGCTAGGAATCGGGCGGCGCCGTCTGCTGGGAGCAGGAGTCTCATGAACCGGAACTCATTTGCAGTCGGTTCGCGCAGGAAGTTGCATTCCTCATCGAGCAATGCGGCGCCGTCGATTGACTCATTCATGGCGTTGGCGAAAGTTTTCTCATCTTCGACATAATCCAGAAGGACTGCCGTCGCAGATTCAAATGCAGGGTTTTTGGTCATCATGTCTCCGTAACTAAATCGAACTACTTGGGGCATAGTTGACGAATAGGGAATCGGATTCCGCATTCGTAGCTACGAGCGAGATATTAGTCCTTTTTCCAGATTTGGGCAATATGATTTAGAATCGCAATTTACATACGTGGAAATTGCCTATTTGCGCGATTTGTATCTACATACGCGGAAATCACCTCCAAATCATGTATTCTGTAGCCAGGTAGCAACCTGACTACAGATAGGGGAGACCATGACATTCAAGGAAATACTTTGAGAAATACGGCATCACCGCATCGGAGCTCAGCCGCAGGTCCGGTGTCTCGACTTCGACCCTAAGTACGTTCGTAAACGGAAGGTCGAAATGCCAGAACATGCAGATCTCCACGTTCCTGAGGATTTGCAAGGGCTTGGACATTCCGTTTGAGACCTTTGTGGATGACCTGTTCGATGGCGAGGAGGAAATCCGGGAAGGAGGCACTCCTTTCCGGTGACGAGGAATGCCTCGTGAGCGATTTCAGGGGCTTCAACGCACAGGCGAAGTCCTGCCTCATGCGCGTGTCGAGCGCCATGAAATTGGACCCCTCGAACATGCAGAGGAATCGCGAGCCGCAAGCGATGGATGAGGTGGCTGCTGGCGAAGACGGCCACAGCGATGTCTCCGAGGATACCGAATAGCCCGCCGCGGAGCTGCGGGCGAGACGCTTTGGGTGTACCTAGCTACATTGCTACATACGTAGCCGGATAGCTAGGTAGCCGACTACCTGACAACATCTAGACGCGTATGGAGAGATGGGAGTTTTAACCATGGCCGAGGAGAAAAGACTACCGGCAGTTAAAAAGCAGATAGCGGGCAAGGATCGCCCCTATACGAAGTTGGAGGCCATCATCAAGGGCGCCGGCTACACGAATACCCAGGTGGCACACCTGGCGGGTATACCGATCAGCACGCTTCAGACGATAATCCGACCCGAGGCCGATTTAGGAACCGTGCGCGTCTCGAACCTACTTTCGCTTTGTCGGGTGCTGAATATAACCATCGAGCAGCTCTTCGATAATCAAGCGCCACTTACCGAGGATACCGATGCCCCGGTGGGTCAGCGCTTGGAACTGGTCACGCTGTTCAATCGCCTGAATACCAAGACACGCGGCGAGCTGATTGGCATGATGAGAAGTCTCGCGAAGGACCCGAACCGTCTGATGGTCTGGCCGCAAAATCGAGAATAGCTTCAGGCGGATAGGCGGGCGTGCAGCCCAGGGCCCGACCACCGAGCTACACGCCTACACGGCTACACGCCTATTTAAGGCAGACGACATACCACTTACCGCCGTCCGCGATAAGTGACCTGCGGTGGGTCCCTATTGCCGCGACCGATGACATAGACGTCGCGGACATATGCGAACCTGCCCGCTGTCCGCGACGGGCACATGAGTGGCGCCCGCTGCTCGAGATCGAGAAGCGACGGCCATCGGGCCAGATGATGCAGGTCGGGTTGCCGTTTGAATCCTTTTCGATTGATACCTCCATGAGGTTCATCCCATCTCCGACCATTCATCCCCTATAGACGAAATTATCCAACGCCCGCAGCGATGCGGGCGTTTTTCATTACAGCACCATCGCATATTACCGAGTGTGTGGGGGACAGTTGCCTAAGCGGCATATCGGCTACACGGCTACAGAGCTACACGCATACGCGATTACACACGCAGCACGATAGTAGGGCAGTTGGGACGGTTCATCCCCCATTCGCCTGAAATCGGGTATGGCGGGTCACCGTATCGTCGTCTCTGCCCCTCCATGCGCCGACGCTGCTCCCGCAACCGGCTTCCTGCCTACATTGCTACCGTTCCGTTTTGGTAGTCGGCTACAGGGCTACATCGCTACATAACCGACAGGAATGCAGGTAAATGCAATATTTCGAGAATTCAATACGTCTGGTTGGAGTGTCCTGATTGCCGCTGCGGCAAGACCCGAACGGCGGCACATGGTTTGCCGTATGGTCGCGGGGCTAGCAAAACCTCCAATTGGAAGGAGTACCTCGATATGCGCAAACACGAGGCCAAGAGCAAGAAAATGATTATGAAGCCGGCAGTCACCATGGCCGTGACTGCGGGCCTCATGCTGTCCCCGGTCATGCAGACCATGGCATTCGCCCAGTCTGCCGCACCTAAGGACAACCAGGTTGAGACTCAGACTGAGACCCAGAAGGTCACCGAGCAGGCCGTGAAGGATGCCAAGGCGGCTATGGACGCCGCCGAGGGCAAGCTGGACGAGGCGAACGAGCAGCTATCCGCGGCGCAGGGCGTATTGGATGCCGCGAAGACGGCACAGGCCGATGCCCAGACCGCATACGACCAGGCGGCCGCCGGTGCCGAGACGGCAGAGACGGACGTTCAGGCCGCGACAGATGCAAAGAATGCGGCAGACCAGAAGCTCACTGAGGCGCAGGCGGCATATGATGTCGCCGTCGCGAAGCAGGCCGAGGCCGCAAAGGCGGCCGACCAGGCTCGAGCGACCTACGAGGCAGCCAAGACGGGCCGCAAGGACGCATTCAAGAAGATCGAGACCACCAAGCAGGCATGGGTCGATGCCAAGGCGGCTGTCCATACCGCGAAGAAGGCCGCCGAGGATGCTCAGCAGGCGGTCGACGAGGCTGAGGCTAAGGTAGCCGACCTCGAGCAGCAGGTATCCGATGCCCAGACAGCCGAGGATGCCGCCGGCAATCAGCTCGATGCCCTCCAGGCTGAACTCGACCAGGCAAACGTCGACCTCGCAGATGCCCAGAAGACTCTCGATGAGAAGCAGGCTGAGCTTGATGCCGCGCAGGCCGACATGGAGTCCAAGAAGACCGATTGGTATGGCAAGGTTCACGCCTATCTCGATGCCTTCGGCAAATGGGGTGACGGTGCCGTCCAGAAGTTGACTGAGGCCAAGGATTCCGCCGCAGCCAAGGCGGCAGACGCCCAGGCGGCCCTCGATCAGGCGAATGCCAAGCTCGAGGCGGCCAAGCAGGACGTCGCCAACGAGCAGACCCGTCTCGATGCCGCAAATGCCACCGTCCCCAGGCCGAGCAGAACATCGAGGACGCGAAGGCCGCTCTCGCTGCAGCCCAGGACGAGTACGACCTCGCCAAGTCCATTGCCGACTCGCTGCCCCAATATCACCAGAACCTGGATGCCGCCAAGCAGAAACTTGACCAGGAGCAGGCGGCCTACACCGCGGCGGCAGACGCCTATTATCAGGCCCAGGTTTCCGGCACCGCGACCGAGGATGAGCTGACCTCCCTCATGGACGCAGTCAATGCCGCCCGCGGTACACTCCAGCAGGCGCAGGATGCCTACAACGACATCAAGGCAGCTGTTGACGAGCGCGAGGCGCAGGCCGCGACCCTCGGTGACAAGCAGGCCGCCGTCGAGGCCGCCCAGCAGGCAGTCGATGCGGCACAGGCATCCTATGATGACATCGTGAACAACTACATCCCGACCTGCGAGGCACAGCTCAAGGCCGCACAGGAGGCCCAGACCGCAGCGGAGCAGGCCGTCGCGGAGGCAACCGATACTAAGACCGCTGCCGATCAGGGCCGCAAAGGACGCAGCCGATGCGCTCGATGATGCCCTGAGCCACGCCGATGACCTCGAGCAGCTGAATAAGACCCAAATCGAGGCGGGCAACGTCTTCGCCGCCGCCTCCTCCAAATATCAGGGCTTGAAGCCCAGCGTCGATGCCGCCACAGGTGTCCGCGATGCCGCCAAGGGCGTTGCCGACGAGAAGCAGGCCGGCTACGATGCGGGCGAGAAGGCTTTCAATGCCGCGCATGACAAGACCGTTCTGCTCCAGGGTCAGCTCACCGATGCTCAGGGCGCTCTCGTCGATGCCCAGAAGTCCCTTTGAGAACGCAGTCAACGAGATTGACGTGAAGAAGGGCGAGCGAGCCGCGGCGAAGGCTGCCTACGAGCAGGCTCTGAGCGATTACGAGGATGCGGTTACCGCCGAGCAGAAGGCCTTGGATGCCAAGGAGGCTGCGGAAGCCGACTTTAAGGTCGCCCAGAAGGCATACGATACGGCCAAGGCTACCTATGACCAGGCCAAGGCCGCAGCCGATGCTGCCGGCACCGCGCAGGGCGCGGCCGAGCAGAAGCTCGCCGGCCTCAAGGCTGAAGTCGAGAAGGCGAACGGCGTCCTGATTGAGGCCATCGCGGCCGTCCAAGTCGCACAGGGCAATTTCGATGCCGCATCGGATGCCGTCGATGCGGCACAGGCGGCATACGATCAGGCCGCTGCGACCTACAAGAACCTCTCCGATGCCTATGAGGCCGCCAAGACCGAGAACGGCGGTGACACCGGCAACGGTACTACCGGCGGCAACGGTACTACCGGCACCGAGGGCGGCTCCACCGAGAATGGCTCGAATGGCTCTGCTGGTGACAACACTGGCAGCGATGGCGAGACCGGTACCGAGCAGGCTGGAGTGACTGGCGGGAACGGCGGCAATGCCGAGCAGCCCAGTACCGACCAGCAGTCCGGTACCGATCAGGCCGCGAACGCGGGCTGTCAGCAGGCCGCAGACGGCGCTGCCGCTGCTCAGGGAACCATGCCCCAGACGGGTGATTCCACCCTTTTCGAGGTGAGCGTCATCTCCGGTATGGGCGCCGCCGCGATTGCCGCCGCCGGCATCGCACGCCGTCGCGGTCTCCATGCCGCACTCTAGGCTCTAGCGGTCTAGACCTCAAGCCCCTTTCCTCTAGAGGAGGATTCGCCCGAAAGGCGGTTCCTCCTCTTTTTGTCGCGTTGCAAAGCTATGTAGCTATCCTGCTACTTAGCTACATAGCTACATAGCTACACGGCTATACACCAACGCGAACTGCATGCCCATCACGCTTGGAAGCCGGTCGCTAACCGCTCCGCCATCGGTCTCATCCATCCATTGCCGCACCGCGCACCAACACGGCTTCCCGCACATTTCGCTACGGGGTTACGCTACTACGCCGCTACACCACTACAGAGCTACACGCCTACCATCAAGCAGGCATCCAGCAAGACAGAGGGGTGCCCGAAATTGCACTCCGCAGGATGGCTACTTGTTATTATCTTTTTTGCCCGCGCTATTTGACTACGCGCCTATCGCGCTACATGGCTACCGAGCTATCTGGCTATAGGGTCGCAACATTCTCCCGCAGGTCGCTGGCTACTTATCGATATCCTCGCTGCGCCCAACCGCGCGAGAATCATCCATCGGGACATCGATGGCAGAGCTTGCTCGTTCGCAAATATGGTCGAGCGATTCTGAATGGATGCCTTCCGTCGCAGTTTTCTCATCCCATGCGCTGGTGACGATTTGGCAGACAGCTTCGATACCGCAGATTGAACTCTCATAGGTAGATTTGAAGTCTTCGATGATTCGGTCGACCGAGGGAGCGCCTGGGCATCCAGCGGCGATGAGCGCCTCCTCGACCGGATCCCAGCTGTAGACGAGCTCGCGGATTGCAGACATCCAATCGCCGGTGGAGTCCATATCCTTACCGCTCAGGTCGATGTTGAGTACGAGATCGTAGCCAGTAAGATCCGTTTCCCGCTCGATTTCCAGATATCCGAGATTGCGTACGTTATCGTCAGAGACGGTCCATCCTTCGAATCGAGGGCATCGGCTATCGCTTCGGGAAGCGTATCGAGTTCTCGAACGGCCTCTTTTTGCTTGGAGAATCCATCGCAGCCGCGTTCGACCCTGTCAAGCCAATTGTCGAACGGTTCGTTGCAGACCAGTTCGAACATCTCTGCGATAGCCTCGCGGGCGGACGGATTGCCTTCATTGTAGAGTTTGAGGACGCTCTCTCCGAAGCCGCTGAGGTTATCGGATGGAACAATGCTACCGTTTACGGCTACATCTCGTGCGCTATTCGGCAACGAATCGAGCTTTTCGATAATTTGGCTGACGGGACTTTCGGTGGCGGGAAAACCCATATCGACCTCCAATGAATACTAACTTTATTCAAACGCTAGCGACCGATTGGGCAGAACGAGACATCGGGACAAAGGTAGCGACATGCAGGCATACACCGTTACGCGACTACCGCGCTACACGTCTACAGAGCTACACGCCTACACGCATAGCTGAACAAAGGGCGCCTGTAATGGCACCTCGCAGCATAGCTGGTCGTTATTATTGTTTTCACCAGAAAAGTTTCTAAACCTTATTCTAATTCGCCCAGACATCAACGCGACTGCCTGTGGCTACGCCGATATTGGAGAACTCGCTATCGTCGACTACTGAGCTGCGTGCCTGCCATGCTACAGGATTACAGAACTGCGTAGCTACCAAGCTACCATGCTACGCAGCTACACGCATAGCCACCTGCCCGCGTGACTATCTACCGCTCTTATCGGCAGGGGAGTACGACAGCGTATTCCTGAAACTCTCGCGCCGGCGATTGAGCTCATTGAGTTCCTGGGCGAGGGCGGTCTTGTCCTCAAACAGGTCGTCGAGACTCATATCCTTATTCGGATCCAAGCCTATAACCGTGTCCATGATGACTGGATAGGATGTTCGAAGGGCATCGGTATCCCCTGAAGCTGCGGATGATGAATCCGAGGCTGTCGTGGCTGGATTCAAGCAGTTGATCGTTGACGTAGAGAAGGGTGTCGTAGCCTTTTGCCGATGCGTCTTTGCTGAGCATGGCGACAATGGGCATCCGCCCACCGCTGGACTTCATTTCCACCTTTTCGGGCTTCAGAAGTTGCAGGCTACTTGGTACATAGCAGGATGAGCTGTGATACTCGGCGTTTACTCTTAGGCACCCGATGGCGAATTGCGCCACATCGCCCGATACCCAGATCTCGGCGTTGACTTGGGTTGATAGGGGGTCAACCTTGCTGACATGGGTGGCGGAACTGGCAAAGAGATTCATCATACGTGCCGCTAGGGTTTTAGACGGGAAGTATTGCGAGAGCGAGCTCCCCAGGTCGTGCGGGGTCAACGTCCCAGCGAGCGCCTTCTTATAGAGTGCCCACGGTTTGACATGGCATTGACTGATGTCGATGCCGACGAGGTGGTTAAATCTCTTCTTGGAAAATGTCACCTCGAGCATGCGGGTATTGCCTTCCTCCCCATAGCAGATGAGGAAATCCTTTCCGCAGAGATTACGGTTATATCCTTTGGCGAGATTGGAAATTCGCTGTACGTCCCTGTTGTCTGCTTTCATGACGTCCTCCTTGTCTTTCCGACAAGGATTGCCCGGACAATGGAAACCCAGCGAGTCATGCCGCAGCGGCATATGGCAAGCGCGAAGTGGAAACCAAAAAAAGGAGGGGCGCGAAGCCTCTCCTCCTAGATAGTCTATATCCCGGTTACCTGCCTGCCAGTTCGCTCTCCCCGAAAGCATCAGGGCGCTGTGGGGTCGAACCCCTATGCATGGAAAGTTCTATCGCAGCCATGCCCGCTATGCGTGTAGACGCACACCACGCCAAACGTCAGGTTTACCAGCCGGGGCTGAACCCTCTTTCGAGAGCAAGGCTATTATAGCATCTACAAACCCGGAATGTCCTGACGCATTTGAATACAATCTGACTGCAAGGCTACACGGCTACAGAGCCACAAGGCTACGCATGGGGAAGAATACGGGAATCATTTCGCCGTCCAAACCGTTGGCGCGATCACGCCGGGAGCGCCGTAATTGAAGTTATCATGTCGTATGTTGGCGGAGATGTTCCAATTCGAGCAGTCAAGTGTCAGGGAATTGCAATTCTCGAACATGGCATGCGCCGTTGTGGTTTTCGAGAAGTCGATATCGCCAAAGTCGATGCTCTCAAGAGATCGGCAGCTAGCGAACATGATGCCGGACTCGGTCGGAAAGCCTTTCCATCCGGAGAAGATAACGAATTTGAGCGAACGACAATCCACGAGCATCGATTCGATATTGCCGAGTTGCGAGACGTTCATCCCGGAGAGGTCGAGTTCTGTTAGCGATCTACAGCACCAGAAGGTATGTCCCCAATTCCTGCATTCTGAGACATCGAGCCTTTTTATATCGACAGTTTTCAGATTCGAAAACAGCTGGAACCAAAAAGGACATGCTGCGTGGCTTGATGCCGTAATCGATGACGGAGACCGATAGGATGTCATTATGATGCTCATACCAAGGAGCATTAGTTGGTCCATTGTTTTGAGAGGTATGCTCGGCATCCCATGTTGCGGAATACTGCGCCGTCTCGAACCCCGTATACACCGCCGTGACCCTGCGACTGTTCAGCATGTCACCGACCTCGGGCAGACCCTTCCGCTTGTAGAACATGAGGCTGTGGTCGTCCTCAGAGTACACGGCGAAAGCCGTGCCGTTCACGGGATCTACTATGTCGGCGTCGGTCAGCGACCCGTTACCGCCGCCCGTGCCGCCGGTTTCCCAGCTCCCTTTGTTGATCCCGTTGCCGAGCGTCCCAGCCACGAGGTTGAACTGGTTTCGGATCGCGGACGAGACCCACGGCCCCGCAATCAGGACCACCAGGACGATGATGGCGATGATCAGGACGTACTCTACCGTCGACTGCCCCTTCGGGCGGCGGGTAAATCTCGGAGATACCCCCCCCGAAAGGAATTTCCGCTGCATGCATGTGCGGCTCCCTTCGGATTGCTTTGGCTGATGTTGCAGAGGATAGACGCGATTTCTACTAGTGGAATCACCGTGCCGCAACGGCAATCACCCCTCCTGCGCTACAATAGAACATGCGTTCGTTATAGATTCCAAAGGAGTGCCGCATGGAGCAGGGCAAGAAGTCGATACGTTTAGTCACAGCCCTCGTCGAGTGCCGCCCCGACGGCGAGTATGTCCCCTGGGGGATTAAGTGGTACGACGGTACCGTCTACCCATTCGACCGCATCGAATCCTACAGCTCGCGTTCGTGGGTCTTGGGTCCCAAACGCCAATCCGAATCCTGGCGCGTGGTTGTCGGCGACGGTACCTGCCGCGACATCTGCCATTACGGGAACAGCTGGTACGTGGTCCACGACCCCGACAACGACACCCCTGCGGATCGCGCACCGAATGGACCGTGTAAGTAGCGCAGCCGGGCGTTAAGCCTGCGGGCGGTCTCTGATAGCCGCCGCGAGCAAGTCGGAGAGCCTGCCGATTTGCTCCGATGCATACTCGACTATCTGTTCCGGCTCAGCCATATCCCCATGAGCGGCGGCATCGAGCAACGCAGCCAGCCCGCGCATCTCGTGGTACACATCGAATACCCTGTCCTTCATTTCCTCTTCCATGGCGTTTTCTCCCTTCGCCCTACTTTCCTTATGTTCCAGCGCTTCGGCTGAGTCTTACGAGGCAGAAGTCTCCCACAACTCAGAAGATCGCTATTCTTGAGCCCAGAGGAGAAAAGGGGGAGAGCATGGCCAAGGGCAACCACAGCTTCACCGAGTGGGATATCATCCAGCGTTTTAATGCCATAGTCGGCCACACCGTGACAGAGGTCGATACCGCCGGCGTTCTTGCTGCATCGTCGGCATCCCGCAACAAGGGCCGCATCGGCGCCGTCATCGAACAGTCGGTACTCGGCTACCCCTCGGACTCCGACCGCCGCCCCGATATCCTCATCGACGGGCAGCCCTGGGAGGTCAAGGCGACGGGGCTCGTCGAGAGCGCCCGCAGCGGCTGGCGTGCGAAGGAGCCGATGTCCATCACCGCCGTGGCACCTGAGGGCATCGTCGCGGAGAGCTTTGCCACCTCTGCCTTCTGGCACAAGGCTGAGCACCTGCTCGTCGTCTACTACCTCTATGTACGCCCTGGAAAGGGAGTGGCGGTCGAATACGCCGGCTTCAAGTTCAAGGGCTACGACCTCCACACCTGGCGGGAGGTCGACCGGTGCCGCCTGGAGGCGGACTGGACGGTCGTGCGCGAATTCGTCCGCACCGCCCTCGAGGGCGATATCGATGCCGAGATGCCGAACCTCTCGACACTCGTCAATCCCCAGCTGCTCTACCTCGACACCTCGCCGAAGTGGCCCAACAGGCCGAGGTTCCGCCTGAAGGCATCCCTCGTCACCCAGATGGCGCGTGAGCGGCTGGACGACGGCATGCGCATGATTCCCGACCAGGGCGGGCTTTCCTCGATGAACGCCCTAAAGGTGCATTTGCATGAGATAGCCGAGACCTATGCGGGTCAGACACTCGAAGAACTCGCTGAGCCGTTCGGCATGCCGATCAAGACCAAAACGGGACGTGAGAACAAGTCCCTTGCCGAGCAGGTCGTGGTCAGGCTCTTCACGGGGCATGCCGGCAAGATCTCGCAGGTGCCGCTCTTCGCGAAGGCCGGTCTCGTCTTCAAGACGATGACGCTGACCCCGACAGGTGGTCGTACCGAGGACATGAAGCTGAACCCCTCGATTGACTTCGACGAGCTGTGCGACCCCTCGGTAGAGTTCGAGGACTCCGCATTCGCGGCTCCCTTCATTGACTCCACTATGGTCGTGGCGGTACTCGAGGAGCGATATCGCGACTGCCCGCTGAGCCAGTGCCGCTTCATGGGTTTCAAGGTCCTCTGGCTCGGAATCCACCTCGATGCCGCTAGGGCACTCTGGGACGGCATGCGCGACCTTATATTCAGCGATTGTCTAGTGAATGCGCCCGTCCTGAAGAGGGACGGCACGCCTTGCGTGACTCCCAAGACGGGGATTCCCATGACGGCTCCCAACTGGCCGAAGAGCCGCGACGGTGTCCTTTTCGTCCGAGGCACCGGCACCGATGCGAACGACAAACCAGTGACAGTTAACGGTATCCACATGTACCGCCAGAACGTCTGGATCAAGGGCATCGAATTGACAAGAAAGCTGGGCGTAACTGCATACCTGTAGGAAGTTAGAAACCACATCGGTCATTTAATATGTAGAAAACTCCACGGTTGATTCTTGCGGTTTCAGATCTCCCTGATTTTCAGTTGAAAATCAGGAGATCATATAGTGAGACCATAGTGAACCTATCGACATTAGTCGATAGGTCGTGTTTGCCAAAAGATGCTATCGGAGGAACTGAAATGACCGGAAATGGAGACGGGTCTCCGCTCGAAATCACACCGAAATACAAAGCCATCACGACTTCAATATCTAACCTAGCGATCGAAATGGGGCTTGAAGCTGCGGAAGCATCCTCGATAGATAGATTTTTGGAAAAGCCTAGCCTCGCTGCGCTGGTTGGTATCCCCAAAAGTAAGCAGACTAAGGAAATGGTCGATCTTGCAATCGAGGGCTACAGACTCGCAGCTGAAAGCGGAGGCTACATTAGTCCTGATTTGAAGTATGCCTCTCAAAAACTGTTAGATAGAGATACCTGTCTCACAGCCTGCGAATGCAATGGCTTGAACATCCGCCATGTCCCGCAGCGCTTTAGGATTATGAAATGTACCTGACCGCTGTTAGGGAGAACCCAAGTTGCCTTTGCGCCGTTCCAGAACAGCTGGTTGACGAGAGTCTCCTGATTGCAGCTGTCTCAAACAATCGTCACCCAGGAAGCCTCGTGTTGAAAGAGGCACTGAAGCACACAGATAAGATTAGAAGCGTTTCTGAGCTATGCAACCGTGCTGTCATGGCGGATCCTGAGTCTATAGGGATCATACCGTCAAGATACTTGACTATGGAGCTTTGCCATGATGCCGTAAGCCGAAAGCCTTCTTCGCTTTCAAACGTACCTCCGCGCTTTCAATCGGAAGAATTGTGCCGCCTTGCCATCGAAAACGAACCTCTACTTCTTGGAATCGTCCCGCATAAGAAGATTACAGACGAAATGATATGGAAAGCCGTAAAATGCAACCCACTAGCCTTGAAATATGTCCCTTGGGATTTTATGTCCGACTCATTGGTTACCATGGCGGTCGAAAACACCGAGATACCCCAAAATGGCGGCAGGAATGGCCAATTGCCTACGTTCCAGACAAATATCTGAGGCCTCATCCCGCTCGGAGGCTGAATCATCTAGTGGAGACGTCGCTGAGTATTGACCCGTACAGCATTTCGGTTATCTCTGATTCGCATTTGACGGTCAAGGCGGTGAAAAGGTTGATTGAAGTCCATCCTGAGATTTATAGGAGGCTTTCCGAGGCAACCAAGCTACGGAAGTCCATCGCCGAACTCGCAGTCAAGCTGGATGAAGCCAACGAGTCCTACCTTCCCGACAGTCTTCGCGGAAAGATTTTTTCGCAAAAGACGTAGTGCCAATAGCGAAAGCGCCAAGGGTCTCAATATCGACTGCACAAGCCGAGGAGACAGATAAGGCGCTTCACCGGGGCGAACACGGTATCCTGCAATCACTTCACGACTCAACGCAGCCAAATTGCCAGAAGAGGCTCATCCATTACATCACTGACATTCACATCGAACATCAGCTCGAATTAGTAAATGCTCAGTATGCGGATGTGGTTGCCTGCGTCCGAAAGAAGACCGACGAGCTCGTGACTTCGCGACACGATGAAGACTTATTCATGCTGGCTGGCGATATAGCCCCGTCCGTTCAGGGTCTAAACGCTTTTTTCGACGCCTATAGTCTTTCAGTCGGAAGGAGTGGAAGCAGGGGCACCCTGCTTTACGTCCTCGGCAACCATGAGCTTTGGAGCGGTCAGGTTCCCGGAGTCCCGTTCGACCTCGATTCCCTAATCGCTGAATACCGAATGGTGTGCAAGAAAAGATGGGTCACAATTCTGGAAAACGACCTATATGTTGAATATAAAAACAGGCTCGGTCGCGTGATTGACGAGAGAACACTCTTGTCCACCGATGACGATGACCTCTCCGCCCTCCTGAAACAATGCAGATTGATAGTTCTGGGCGGCTGCGGGTTCAGCGGCATCGGGGATGGTATCAAAGTCGACCTAGCCTCTTTCGGCAGAGCCGACGACCAACGCAGCAGACGCTTTCAGACTCCTTTATGACAAGCTACTCTGCTGCGCCTGTCATAAGAAAGTGATAATTCTCACCCACTACCCAATGGAAGAATGGTCGACCGAGCCAAAGAATCCCACTTGGATTTACGTAAGCGGACACACTCACCGAAATTACTTTTCGGATGGCGAGGGCGAACCGACGATTCTCTGATGGGCAGATCGGATACAGGGAGACCAAAGGGGCCTACAGGGCGTATGCGCTTGACACCACCAATTACTGTAACCCCTTGCCTGTCTAAAAGACGGAATCTACGAGATAGATGCCCAAACTTACGAGGACTTCAATAGGGCGCGGGGGATAGAGATGTGCAAGTTCAACCGCGGCGGTAGGATTTTCGCCCTCAAGCGGGGCAACATCTACATGTTCGTCCACAGGGGGGAAGACGGGGGCAACCTTCACCTTCTCGCGGGCGGTCACATCACCAACCTCTCGCAGGCGGACATCGGGTACTACTACCACAACCTTGCTGAATACTCCGCCCGCGTCGAGAGGCTCTTTGCGCCGTACTATTCAGCCCTCACGGCAGTTTCGAAAGAGGTGAAGAGCATTGGGGGCGATGGTTACATTCACGGAAGCATCGTTGACATCGATTACTTCAATCATATTTATCTCGACCCAATCGACGGCAGTCTGACGCCATACTATGCGGAGAGCACAGAGGAGAGGGGTGTCCTTCAAATCCGTCAACCGCCTGCTGAAGGACTCCCCATTTATCGACGGTTGCATCAAGCGCAATTTTCTGAGGTCGAGGAAGCATGGCGAACTCGCCATGCTCGCGAGTGGAAAATCGGAGTATGAACCCAGTCCGGCACTCGCGCCCGTGCTCAGCACGGACAAGGCAATGTACGCGAAGTCCAACGCGATGAAATCCGTCCAGTACCTGCTCGAGCGAAACGTCGTTCGCATCTGGAACGACCGCGTGCTGGAAGGCAATCCTTCCATCGGCATAGTCGGAAGCGCATCCGAGCACGCGAAGGGACTCATAGGTTAGGCATGCCTTCCCCCAACGATTTTCAATTCGGATCTTTACCTTTGTCCGCGAGATCGGTTGTCATCGATCACGCAAGAACGGACACAGCAGCGATTGGAGAAACGTGTCGGAGATCAAGATCGCCGAGCTCTTCGCGGGCGTCGGCGGGTTCCGCCTTGGCCTTGAGGGCTACGCGGACCCGAACCATCCCGAGTTCTACATGAAGCCGGCAGGTCCATTCACCACCATCTGGGCGAACCAGTGGGAGCCGCCCGGAACCGAGTCGAGGCAGTTCGCCGCCCGATGCTATGCCGAGCGCTTCGGCGAGGACTCCGTGGTGAACGAGGACATCAACAGGGTATTGGACAAGGCCGAGGCGGGGGAGATCCAGATCCCAGATGTCGACATGGTCGTCGGCGGCTTCCCGTGCCAGGACTACTCCGTGGCGCGTCCCTCAACCAGGCACACGGCATCGAGGGCAAGAAGGGTGTCCTGTGGTGGGACATCTACCACTTCCTCGAGATGAAGAAGCCGCGCTTCGGGCTGTTCGAGAACGTCGACCGCCTGCTCAAGTCCCCCGCATCCCAGCGCGGGCGCGACTTCGCCATCATCCTGAGCTGCCTCGCCGACCTCGGCTACACGGTCGAGTGGCGCGTGGTCAACTCCGCCGAGTACGGCTTCCCGCAGCGCCGCAAGCGCGTCTACATCTTCTGCGAGAAGGATGCCGGCGATACCGACCTTACCGAGCGCATGCACCGCGGCGTCATGGCCAAGGCGTTCCCCGCCGTCTACCCGGACGAGATGTTCGAACTCGATGTCATGCCCGACCCCTACGAGAACTCGACCCGCTTCGGCGTCGGCCAGAAGGTCTCGCAGTTCAAGGCGGCGGGCGTGATGCAGGGGATGCCACGTCCTCACCTGCGACTTCGCCGAGGACTACCACGGCGGGCGCCGCGTGCTTGGAGAGACGTTCTTGTTGATGAATCGGACGTTCCAAATCAGTTCTATATCGCCCAAGAGAAGCTGCCAGATTGGCGATACCTCAAGGGCGCCAAGCGCGAGGAGCGCACCAACAAGAAGACGGGCTTCACCTACACCTACTCCGAGGGCGCCATGAGCTTCCCCGACTCCATCGACAAGCCGAGCCGCACGATCCTCACCGGCGAGGGCGGCATCGGCGCGAGCCGCTTCAAGCACGTCATCGAGTGTCCCGACGGCCGCTTCCGCCGTCTGGTCCCCGATGAGCTCGACCAGCTACAGGGATTCCCCAAGGGCTGGACAGACACGGGCATGACCGATGGGCACCGTGCCTTCTGCATGGGCAACGCCTCGTCACGGGCGTTCCGCACCGCATCGGCGAGGCCATGGTCGAGGCCTACAGCCTATAGAGATGAAAAAGAGGGGAGGGCTTGAACCCTCCCTTTACTTTCCGCAGACGGGCAGCTTCCGCCGCCCGCCTTCCTCCTGTATATGATGGCCTGCCACTCATGTCCCATGGGACATCGCCACCAGACCCTTTTGGAGGAGCCGGCCACGACGTCGGTGGGCTTCAGCCCCCCGTTTCGCCCGTAACCCCACTCCGTCGCGATTTCCGGATGCGTGGTCGCGAGGTCGTTAATCCCCTCCACCGCGATGCGGTTGGTGCAACAAGGGCAGGAACAAGAGCGCAACACTGTCGCGGGGAAAGCGTCCCAAGAATAGCCACAGGTGCGGCAGCGGACGCCCAGCCTCGTGTTGGCGCCTGCGTACCTGCCGACGATTTCGACATCGGGGCAGGCATCTGCCGCACGCCCTACAAACGCCTCGTGCGTCATCGTCCTCGATTTCCCCGAGGTCTTGCCCGCTGCCTTGCGACCGCATTTCGGGCATCGGGAGTTGCGACGCAGCATCGAGTCGGGGTTGCCGTCCCAGGCATCGCCGCATACTAAGCAGCGGCACCGAAGGGGAGTGCTGATACCGGCATATTCGCCGAGCACCTCGAACTCGCCGTCGGCGTAGTGCGAGTTTCGCCCCGTAGCCGCCTGAGGAACTCATCATGGCTCAGTTTTCCCATCTTTCCCTCCCCGAGATCTAGACGACTAATCGCGACAGCGATAGACTCTTAACCGACGAAACTTCCAAGGAAGAGGTTAATCCAAATGAACCTGAACGAGAATACCGACGAATCAGCCATTGTCATCTGGGTGACGGCCCTTGAGGGTGCGACCTTCGAGACCTACCGTAACGACCCGAGTGTCGGCACCGAGATTCGCCTGCCGCTGGCACCCGCCGCGCTGGCGGACGCTCTCGCACACGAGGCCGAGCGCGAGGGGAGCCGAGACGGAGTCCCTCCGACTTTGCGCATGGAAGTACATCGGACGCTTCGCGCCGTTCGAGTGGCTCCCCCCTCGACGAGGTTTACAACATCGAGGAAGCCAACTTGCTTGCTGCCGTGGTCATGCATAATCCTGAAATCGACTGCGACGTCCTCTTCCAGTACTGCGACCTCCGCGAGGTCTATGACCCGAGCGAGGTCTTCAACGTTGCCCTCCAGTACGAGTCGATTCCGTACCGCAAGTGGTCATCCCCGCTCGACCTAAAAGAGACGGGATGGATGGCCTTAGCCTGCACAAGAAGTGCGCCCTGCAGCTCGGCTGGGAGCTCGCAGGGGAAGCTGGCGGGCGCGACTGCGACGACATGTCCGTCGATGAGCTGATTGAACTCGGCGAGAGCAAAGCCGAGAATCGAGAGCTGGTCGTCTGGCTCAACGGATACATGGACTCCTATGAGGGCGAGATAGACACGGCAAAGTATTCCAGGGCTGAGATTGTCGATAAGCTACTCTTCGATTAGATAGAAGGGGGAAATAGACCACTGATAGGTATTTCCCCTCTCATATGGTTACTGCCAGACCCTCGGAAGAATCACGCCTGGGGCGTTCACGTTGAAATAGGGATGATCTGCGGAGACCGGTACATTCCATCCCGAGCAATCGAGGTTAAGGTTCTCGCAATGCCAGAACATGAAACCAAGCCAATTGATTTGCGATGCGAACTTCGGCGAGGGTGGCATGTTGAGAACCCCGAGTTTCTTGCATTCGAAGAACATGTAGCCGAAGTCATTTACATTCGATAAATTCCAGCTTGAGAGGTCAAGTTCCGTAAGTTCGTCGCCGAAGAAAGCACAGCACATGTTCTTGACTTTTGACGTATCCATCATGGACACGTCCAAGGTCTGGAGTTTGAAACACCTATCGAACGTTCCATAAAGGCTTGTGACTTCGCTTGTGTCGATCGGTCCGAGGTCGATGGAGGTAACGTTTACGAACCAGTAAAACCAACCGCACATGTTTTTGGGCTTAATCCTGTCTATGACTTTCACGGAAAGTATGTCGGCCCTATGGGACCACCAAGGTGCATTGCCATCCCCTCTGCCGCCTGGGATATCGTAGTTGTAGTTCTCGATATCGGGTACACTTCCGTGACCCTGCGACTGTTCAGCATGTCGCCGACCTTGGGCAGACCCTTACGCTTGTAGAACATGAGGCTGTGGTCGTCGGCGGAGTACACGGCGAACGCCGTGCCGTTCACGGGGTCGACGATGTCGGCGTCGGTCAGCGACCCGCTGCCGCCGCCCGTGCCACCCGATTCCCAGCTCCCCTTGTTGATCCCGTTGCCGAGCGTCCCGGCCACCATATTGAATTGGTTCCTGATCGCAGACGAGACCCAAGGACCGGCGATCAGGACCACCAGGCCGATGATTGCGATGATCGGGACGTACTCGACTGTCGACTGTCCTTTCAGGCGGTGGGTAAATCTACGAGATACTCCCCCCCGAAAGGAATTTCAGCTGCGCGCATATGCGGCTCCTCTCGGATTGGATTTGAGTTCACGAGGAAGCGTAGCCTGAGATTGATTCGCTCGGTTCGGAATGCCGCTGCGGCACTATTATTGTCGCCCAGCCACATGCCTACTCACCTACACGGTTCCCATCACACCTCGCTACGGAGCTGCACCGCTACGTATCTACCGAACTACACGGCTACCAAGCTACACGCCTACAGGGCTATACGACTAACAAGTTAACTGCTATACGACTAAACTGCCGAGGATTTAGGACTAAAAGCTCGCGAAGCTGCAAATCCACCGCGCCAAGCGCATACACGGCTTTCCGCGCACCTTGCTACACGCCTACACCACTACAGAGCTACACGTAAAGCATCCAGCAAGACAAAGGGGTGCCCGAAATGGCACCCCCGCGGGAAAGCTGTTTGTTATTGTCCTTTTATCTTTATCGCTCTTTTTCGGCGATCCACCCTTCGGCGGCAATCGCTGATTTCCAGTCATAATGGCGGGCGTTCCTCCTATTCAGAAAGCGAAGGCTGTAATGGATGACGCCGTCGTCAGCGGCCATTCTATCAAAGCACCGTTGCCTCGGTCGGGATGGCCCCAGCACCGCCGCATACTCTGTGGGGTAGAGCCGGCTGATCGTCTTCACGTCACGGATGACGATATTGCGGTCATCCGGCTCGGTGATGCCGTATCCGAATGCCTGGAGCGTCTCGATAGCCTCCTGGATACGCTGCTGGAACACCGGACCCGGATCGATTCGAAGTCCGAGGTAACCGCGCCACATACACGGCGAGACGCGCAACATGTTCTGGATTTTGAAATCGGCTCGATATCGGCGTAGACGTTGAGCGTCACCATGGCGTCCTTGTGTCCCAGGATCGACTGCAGCGCCTTGATGTCCCCGCCTTGGCGGATCCACTGCGTTGCGAAGGTGTGGCGCAGGCCGTGGAACGTAATCAGTTCGTCATTGGTACCCCATGAGACCGTTGGTCTCCGAGAACGTCTTGAACGCCCTTCGGATATAGCTAGTCGTCGAGAAGGTCGCGCCTGGCTCCGAGAGGATGTAGCAGTCCCCGATTTCAATCGAACCGACTAGACCACGCTGGCGCATCTTCCGAGGTCAAGCTCGTATATCTCTTTTAGAAAAGGGGCAGGCCCACCGGGTCGATGGGGATCGACCTACAGTCATGGGTTTTGGTGTCCTTGATGAAGGACCCCATCCCCTTCGCGTACGCCACGGAGTGCCTGACCGAGATCGAAGCCCGCCTCGAAGTCCACATCGCACCATCGTAGACCGCAGACCTCGCCGATGCGCATGCCGGTGTGCAGGGCGAGCACGACTGCACGCTTGAAACGGGAATCGGGCATCATGGAGCAGATGGAATTGAGCTTCGGCACGAGGTCTGACCTGAGCGCGTTGCGCGGTTTCCCTAAGATACGGGGAGCGAGCGCACCGTCGAACGGGTTTTTCCCAATTGTGTCGTTGCTGCGCTTGACGAGGACGGTATAGAGGCGCTTTCCCAATTTAAACGCCTTGTTGAGCGTGTCGGGGGCAGTCGAAGCGCAATTCTCCGCGCAGACCATGCATTGATGTCGTCGGTCGTCACCTCATTCACGGGAATCGTCCCAGCTCATCGCGCTCGATGTGCAGGGCGCTGAAGTGGTAGTCATCGCGGGTGGTCGGGTAATTCGGTTCATTTGCAGGCAGAAGTCGATAAACTTCTCGAGCGCGAAGCCCAAGGGGAGAAGCGCGTAATCGTCCGATTCGAGTTTCGCCTGCCGTTCCTCGACCGCCGCCCTCAACTTCTCGTCTCGGCGAGCTCCGCCTCGATCTCGCGCCTGAAATCCGCGAGCGCGTCGAGGGCGGCCTTCTTGCCGCGGGTGCCCTCGTTGAAGCACGCGATGCCCGTGTTCTCGTCCTCTGCGTGCGCTCACCCGACCCCTCATCGACAAAGGGTGACGATGGCCTGCCATTTCCCCTTGTTCTTCCTGACGGAGCCGTTTCCACATATGCGTAAGTTCTTATTGTCGTCTTTTCGTTTGCCATGATTCTCCCCAAAACACTTTTTGATTCCAGATGGGCAATTCTGCCTGCGAAACCCAAATGCCGTGGATTCTGGGCGCTCCGGAGTCACCAGAGAATCAACGACTGCACTACGAGTTTCTAAGCTGAATAATAACGAAATGTAGAAACATGCGCTTACCTGCGTTAATTTACATCTGCGTAAACTGCTTACATCCGCTATTTGCGCGTGTTATAATAAAAAAAACACAGGCAGAGCCCAAAATAGGGGTCTGGGGGTCAAGGGGTCGCTGGTTCGAATCAGTCGTCCCGACCAGAAGTTTGCAGGTCAGGCACCTAGTGCCTGACCTTTTTTTTTTTAAGCAATTGCTTAATTTTGATTAAGCAACAGGGTGCCAATAATCTACCTACGCAATAATCGCCTTTAGCGGTTACTTGCGCGTTTTTGCACGCGCTTGTGCCGATTTATTAACGCGATATGAGTCTACATACGCGTAGCTGGTATACAGCCGAGTACAGGCTGTATTTATCGCGGCGATTTACACAGATATAGCCACCGTAACGAACAAGCGTGTCGCTGTATTTATCCAGTAGTTCACTTGATCGGTGGACAAGTGGGCTGTTGCAACGAAACACCAATCGGGATGGACTCCATACGAGGACGCCGCAGGAGTAATGGCGGGGGAGTACGGCAGGCGCTCTGAGAGCCGCTGTATGGCCCCATTTCTCCTCAACCCGATTACCTGTGCCATGTACTTCGAATTGTTCGAGTAATCGCCAAAAGAAAAGCCCGCACAGGCCGTGCGGGCTTAACAGATGAATCTAGAAGCACCAAAGCTGGGCAGACGCGATTCGAGTTCGTCGCGCCGTAGTTGTACGAAGGATCGCTGTTGCTGTTGACATAGAGGAAGAGCGCAGAGGCGCTCGGATTCAAGGAACGCTCCCACCAAGCGACGCCAACACTCAGGTAATCGTTACCCGAATAATTGTTCGTCACCTTACCCTTGAAGGCCTCGTACTGGGTTCCTTCGTTTCCGATCCAAGAATAACCAGACCAGCCGCTATAAGGGGTCTCGACGATTTCAGAATAACTGAGCATGAACAGCTTGTCCGAGGTCGCCGTCACGGCGGCATTCTTGTCGGTTCCATCAACGTTGTTCGTCAGCTTCCTGACCGGCTTCACCTTGGATTGGAAATCGGAGGGCATCAGGTTCCAGATCTCGCCGGAGTTCATCTTCGCGCGGAGTTCCGACTTCTCCCAGCCACCGGCATTGGTGTTGGTGGCGTTCACGCGAGATTTGATACCCGTCGAGGTGGTGAGGAACGTCAGGCCCGCCTTGCCGCTACCATCGGCCAAGTCATCGTGGTTGATGCCGATAATCTTGTACTCGAGCGTCTGACCATCGGTGAGCTTCATCGAGAACTTCGTCCCTGCATTCATCGCGGCCTCCGCCTTGGCGAAGGCGGACGATGCCTCGCCCTTCGCGGCGATGTCCTCGGCCACGGCCTTCTGCTCTTCGAGGGTCCAGTCCTTCGCGTCCTTGGCGATAGCCGCCTGGACGGTCGCGGAATCGGTACCTGCAGACCCTCCGCCGGATGCGCCTCCCTCGACGCCGCCAACCATCCCATTGTTCACCGTGTTGCCGACCAGGTTGAACTGGTTGCGGATGGCTCCGGCCACGCCGGGTCCCGCGAACACGATCACCAGGCCGATGACCGCGATGATCAGGACGTACTCGATGATTCCTTGGCCTCGGAGGCGGATACCTCTAGGAGATACCCCCCCCCGGAGGTTCTGCGCCGCTGCATGCATATGCGACACTCCCTTCGCTCAGGGTGAATAGAAACGAGCTGAGCGTAGGGTTATCGCGGGAATCTGTCTTTGTCTTGCCGCTGCGGCATCTTGTCTATTGCCATGCCTTGGGAAGGATTACGCCGGGGACGTTCTTGTTGGAGTCGCTATGCAGTGTATTCGGGCCGATGTTCCAGTCGGAACAATCCAGATGGAGACTCCGGCACTGCTCGGACATTCCCGTTAAGTCATATACAGCACTGAAATCGCACTTGGCACCGAGACCAGTTACGTCCACATCCGCGTCCGGAACGAATCGAAGCGGTATCCCGTTTCAAAACGAAGCCTCGGTCCATGAAGGAGACTTTCCAATATACATAGATTAAGATAAGACCGTGTATGACCAATATGAACTTGAGCATATTCCGTCCGTATTCATACTGGATGATCAAGGAAACATCATCGGCTTATCCGAAGGAGAGGAAGAACCTCTTGCCTTATTAAAGAAATACGCCGAATACAACGGATATAAAGCGGAAGGAGGCAACATCGAGTAACTATCAAAGGCCAGATTAAGGAGCCAGCCATGAAGAAATGCCTGCCCTCCATCGTCTCAGCAGCTCTTTGCCTCTCCCTTGTCATGACACCATTTGTGCCCGTTGCGGCAGCCTATGCCGACGAGGGATCTCCCGCCGAGAGCAGCGAGATCTACGTAGCAGACAACTACGACGAAAATTACGATATATCCCTTTTGAGCGCGGACGCTGCACGGATTCATATTCCAAGGCGTGGTGCGATTCTCACGGATTTGCAAATAACCGCACCGTCCCTCACAAGGTCAAGCTGAACGCGAAGGAGGAGGCTTGCCTGCGCGATCCCTACCTTGCTGGCACCGCTGAAGTTATCGCCGGTCTCGTGACAACCGGTCCTAGCGGCGGCTTTTTTGCAACCGCAATGACATCGTACCGGCTTTTCACTTGCATGTTCTGAAAGGAAGTTGCCATGTTGTCGCAAAATCAATCGAGATACTTGACCACAATCGGCTTTGCCCTGCTTGCATTACTCTTTGCTAGCGACCTTTTGCTGAAACCGCCCAAGGAACTCGTTTTGCTTGCCATAGACTGCATTTCCGCCCTTTACTTTACGGCAACCCTATTCGTCGGACTAAAGGAGAGGAAAAAAGGCGCAGTCGCCGCATCCGCCGTATGCTTGATCATAGCCATTGCATCATTCTTTATCTGACACATTGGTGATTTAGGGGCGATATCGTAGGAATACGACCGGGAGAGTCGGGACCAGATTGCCCGGGTTGCCCGGTCGGCTCGCGCGACGGCGCGGCGGTTCCACAGAAAGATCTCCGGACTTCACACCGTTTCTGATCGCATTGTAGACAGCCATCTCGTCTTCGCAGTCGGCGAGCACGCGGTGTGCGTCGTCGTTTTGGATGTCCAGTAAATCTCGAAGGTCCTCCATGCACCAGCGTCCGAGATTTGGCCATGCGCGTTGCGCGAGCTAATAAGTGTCGATTGCGATGTTGTGGTTAAAGTCCAGGCCAAAGCCGTCCCAGGCAGAACAGCTTTGTTTCCTTGATTATCACCTTCATCCGGACACTTCCCGCATTCATCCGTGTGTGCACGGATGAATGCGGGAAGTTCAATACCCGGCGGCCTAATCGGCAGACCGCCGGGAACTCTCACTCCTCGATAAAAGCCGGCACCCGGTTAGTCCTGCGCATCTTGAAATCGCCGGTCTCGTGGGAGACGAAGAGGATGCCGTCCATCCCATCTCGCGATGCATATGAAGGTGAACAGAACCGCAATCCGCTCCATCATTGTCGAGAAGATCGAACGAATTCGGGTCGCTCGTTGCGGCCAAACGACCACTCAGACAAGAGCCATCGCCATTACAGATTTGCCATTCCATGTCTTCGCCTGCAAGAATCGCCATAGACGGCCTGGTCGCGCCATCGTTGACATACATCCCGTCTATGCCAAACCCGTTTTCAGCGCCATCGATGAACGACTGCTCGGACCTATACCTCGCAAATGATGCACATAGCACCATTGCAAGACAAAGTACAAAGCCAACAATCGCTATCTTTGCATAGCTCTTGCCTATCATGTCATTCACCTCCCTCGTATGTATCGAGGTATTCCTGCTTGAGCGTCTGCGAGGACGACTTGATCTTTTCCACGAGCGTGCCGGCCTCGATGAAGTAGAACGAGTTGGTGAGGTCTGCCAGGTCGTCGAGCAGATGGCTTGAAATGAGCACGCTTCGTCCCCGCGCCACCTCGCTGCGCATCGCGTCGCAGGAGGTTTTCCGCTTTCCCGGATCGAGGCCGTTCAGCGGTTCATCGAGGATGAGGTACGGGCAACCGGTCGATATCGCCATGGCAAGCTTTACCTGCTGCTTCATTCCCGTCGAGAGTTTACGGGTCGGCTTGTCGAGATATGGGGAGATTCCGAGGGAGCTGCAGAGCGGGTCGATGTCGGTGGCCGATTTCCACGCCTCCCTAACGAAGGCAAGGTGCTCGATGGCCGATAGCGTGGGATAGAGATCCGTGTCGCCTGAAGAGCTCAGGTAGACGAGTTCTGCAAATTCGGCTGATTGACGTTGGCTGATTCCGTCTGCCGCCAGGCTTCCCGAGTGGATACGGGTGGGAAATTGGCCCGACAGCGCTTCAAGAAGGGTGGTTTTCCCCGAGCCGTTGGGGGCAACGAGGCCCGCCGCCGTTCCCGGGCTCAGGAAAAGCGACCCGATTGAAAGTATCGTCGTGCTTCCGTATCCCACGCTCGCGTCCAGGAGCTCGAGCCCATGGTGCTTTTAGCGGGTCCAGCCTGTTTGGGCGAACGTGTCGCAACGGCGCCGACCGCAAAAAGACCGCGACGTATGCCAGGGCCACGGCAAGCATCGATGCGCCGCCCGAACCGGAGCCAATGAATTCCGTCGGGAAGCATCCCACGTAGCCCGTTGCCTCGATAGGCGAGAACACGGGCAGCGGCAGGAGCCCGAGCACGGCATTATGCCCCAGTGCCGAATCGGACAATAACGGAATGCCGGGGCCGCGACAAGCAGCGCGGAGGCAAGGGGGCCCGCGAGGACGCGCCTCGTTGCGGCCGATAGGACGGCGGAGCAAACGGATATCAGGTTCCGCCCGCAAGCAGCGCGAGAAGCAGGGCTGTGAAGACGTCTCCCGCGGTCGTGGTGGCAAGCGCGCCGTTATGGAAGAAGGCGTCGGGTACCCGATCTGCCCGAAGCCGTTTAGGGCCAAGGCGCAATGCCCCCGGGCGCAAGGCCGGCGAGGAGCATCGCGGTCCCCGCGACGATTATCGAAAACACGGTCTGGATAAGGCGCCGGAATTTGGGCACGGGCGCCTTTGCCGCCAGGGTCCCGGGCCTTGTGGCGCCGAGCACGAGTATCGACGAGAGAAGGAAGGGGATGAAGGGAAGGAAAGACGGCGCCTGGGCAATGGCGTAAGGCAGGAAGGAAAGGAATGGCAGGTCGTTTGCGGAGGCTGGGATATCCGTGATGCCGGAGCTGCTCAGGGCGCGGCAATATGCGAGCTCCGCGTCATTGGTCTCTCGGTCTCCCACGATGGACCCGGATTGGAAGCCCTCGTCCATGAGCGCGTAGTAGCTCTCGGCAAAATCGAGAAAGGCGGCGTCGGTTTGAGCGGCGAGGGCGGCGTTCGCGTATCTTGCAAGCTCCGCGTCGACTTGCTGCTCTGGCGATAGGTCTGTGCCGCTGGCCTGGGGGCGCGCGTATTGAATGCGTCGACGAAGCCCTGCATGCCCTGCTTCATAAAGAAGGGCCCGTAGATGGGTGAATTGAACGCAATGGGGACGAAAAAGGCTGCAGCGAGAACGAGCGTACAAATCCATACGGCCCTGTCTCTTAGGATTAGTTTGAGAAGAAGTCGACAGTACATTTGGAAGCACCTACGTTCCTCAAAGAATTGTTAGATTAAAAGTAACAGACCGGATGAAGATGCGTGCGACGGGGGCGAGGCGAATGGCTGAACGGTATCGATACGCGGGTTCAACGGCATCATATTGACGCACATAGATTATTAACTTGCTTGACTTGTAAACCTAATCGTCCTGTCATCATATTCAACTTCGAAAAAAGGGGAATGAGGGCATCCCGATGCATCGAGTATTACTGGAACCCTGGCGATACGCTGAATGATTTGTGACGAATAGTCATGTCCATCAAGAAGGCTCGACGCTTCGGGCAGCTCGTCAATCGATATATCAATTCTTGGAGACATGTATTCCTACCATTTTTAAAGAAACAACGGCGGTAATCGCTATCGCGATTGCGCCAATAATACCGAGCGCCATCTATTTATACTTGATTTAAGGCGGAGTGGAATGTGGGCGCGCAAGGAGATGCGGAATCGATGAGAGCCTCAAAAAAAAATTACTGCAGTGTTATCATCTTTCATCCTCTCTATTCTTCCATTTCTGATTCTATGGGCGGCTTGGTCAGTCCTCCTGATACAATTCCCGCTCATTGGAGTGGGGGGTGTGGTTGATCGATGGGGTAATAAGCTTGAATTGCTGGTTGTTCCGCTGTTTTCTCTGATTGGTTCTATTGCAATTTCTGTGTACCTTATTGTTTCCACGCGGCGAAGAGAGTTCGCGGATTTCTCTGTTCGAATGCGACGGGACTTTGTTGCGTGCTATATTTCTAGTCTTCTTTTATCGACAACCTGCTCAGTGATAATTGCCGTTTGGGTTCAGTTGATTCTTACGCAAAGCACTGCGGTTGATGGGGGCTTGGACTATCGATCCTGTATTCCCTTCCCGGGCTATATGTGATCTTGTGCGCTTTGCCGCCTTTTTATGCGAGCGGCGAGAGCAAAAAGGCGGAGCGCCTGATAACAGTTCTTATTTGAGGCGCGGAGATTGTTCTTTGTGGAATAGTGCTTGAAGGTTCGGCTGCCTCTTATGCGATGATTGGACTGATGATTCTGTTCTGTGCGTTTGAGATTGTGTCACAGGTAAGGGATAGCCGGTCCTTATGAGTTGAATTACGCGCGTGCGGATATAAAGGGTGGCACGTTAAGCTGGTCGTTTTCTCGTTCTGGGACATTTGCAGTAGGATGAGTGGGACTAGGCGCGCTGCGGTGTGATGGGGACGATTGAGACTTGTATCGCTGCAAATCCGCTGATGCACATTTTGCTATTGGGCTTGAAGGTGGGACCGACAGGCCTTTGTTTGGGTTGTTCTGGTCGTCCAACGCGTGTTGCACGGCTTTATATTGTTACCCTCGTTCGGCGCTCCGTTGGAGCATTTCCGGGTTTGTCGGCATCATGACTTGGCCAAGCGACACGCTTGCCGGGACGGTTGTAACGCCGCGCCGGTTCCGTGTGCTCCTTCGTTGTTGGCCTGTCCAGCCGGGGGCGGATTCGGCCTCATGTTGTGGCGCACGGCCTTCAGGGGCTTCCCCTGGCGAGTTATGTTCGTCCGTATGGGTAAGGGTCGGGTTGAGCTGACAATCCCGTGTCAGAAGAGGCTTGGACCATGCGCGCGATGACAGAGATTGAGTGGCTGGACGGCCGTGTGACGAAGGTGCCGGAGCTCGCCTTGGGCGATGCGTTCGGCGAGAGCGTCCAGGCGGAGCTCGATTTCGGGTTCGACGATGTGTTGGAGGGCCTTTGGGTCGTGGTGCGCCATCATGAGCCGGATGAGGACTCGGACGGCGACCCGCGCGGGAGGGGCTGCGCACTGCACGCGGACTGCCGGTACAGCCTGGTCGAACCGTCGGACCTCGACCGTGACCTCACACGTCGCCATTGCCTCTCCAATCAATGCCGGTCCCGGACTTTACTGGTACACATCTTATTGTGCATATTCAACGTCCCAAAACGTATGCCGCCAGACACTCGGAAATCAAGTCATCGATGCCATGCAAATCGAGCGCCAAAACCTAGTGCCAAAACCTCCTCTTGCATTCCATAAGAAAATCAAAAGACAAGGCAGGAGGCTGAAAATGACACGATACGGTTATGCCTGTGTAAGTACGAAAGACCAGAAACTTGACCGCCAAATCGAAGCGTTGCTGAACGCCGGCATTGCTTACGAACGCATGGTCGGCCTCGGCGTCCATCACGGCGTTCACGACCTGCTCGGCGAGTCTGCGAAGCAGCTCCTGCATGTCGATGGCGCCGTCATCGAAACGGGGCATGGCGAGCATGTCAGGCGTCGGGTCTGATAAGATTTCCATAGCGGTCCTCGTCCTTTCCCAGAACCTGTTGTTGTGGTGATTTCAGATTCTAGGACGAGGGCCGCTCTTCGTTAAGCGGGCGCCGGGGCGTCACCCTTACACCAACATTTTCGACGCAATCATTCCTCTTCTCATGCCGCTGCAGCATCCAACACATTTCCGCAATCTCGAAAACATCGAGCCCGCGACGGAATATATAAGACCGATAGATGTTGCAAAATAGAAGGAGAGGCATTACACCCCTCATTCTGGACAGCCTGTATCCCGGTTCCCTGCCTGCCAGTTCGCCCTCCCCGAAACCCTCGGGGCGCTATGGGGTCGAACCCCTCCGCATGGAAAATTCTATCGCGGCCATGCCCACTATGCGCGTCACGCACACCACGCCAAACGTCAGGTTTACCAGCCGGGGCTGAGTCCTCTTTCGAGAGCAGGGTTATATTAGCATCTACAAACTCGAAAAACCCTGCCGCATTTGAGGAGTACCAAGAAAAGGTCTACACCTTGAATATCAACTTCACCCGAACACCTCCGCATTCATACGAACATGTACGGATGAATGCGGGCGATACCCTGAGGGCCGGATCGGCCGGCCCACTGAGCACGAGCGAGACACGGTCCAGAGGATGCCGGAGCGCAGAACCCCGTGTAGGGAGATCGCGAGGGAGCCGGGCAGGTCGCCCTCGACGGTGAGCGCCGAGGTGCCGCGCACGGGTTCATCGCCGCGCCCACCCATGAAAAGAGGGTTCCCTCGCAGGCGCCGCATCCGCACGCCCCCGCAAAGAAACCCTCGCACTCGCATCTCTACCTGCGAACCCGTATGCAGCCTCGCGCGTGTGTTCCGCAGTTGCTAGTCGCGGTAGAACGAGCCCATGTAGCGGATGTACTCGTCCTCGGTGTGGTTTGCCTTCAGTCGTGGACGGAGTCCTTGTTGCGCTGGCCGGCGATGACGGAGAGCTCCTTACCCAGCTTCTCAAAGGCCTCGTCGACGCACTCCTCGGGGGTGAGGGCGATCTTCATGACGGCCTCGCCCCTGCGGGCCGCCGGGGGAGGTTGGACAGCAGGCTGGGGGGTTAGGGTGGTGCCGAGGGTGATGACCTCGACGTCGACGCCGGTGCCCTCGCACTCGCAGGCCACGGCCTCGGTCATCTTGAGGATGAAGGCCTTGCCCGCGCCGTACTGGCCGTTCCAGGGGCTGGAGCTGATGCCGGTCATCGACGAGACGTTGATCACGGCGCCGCGGTCCTGGGCGGCAAAGATCCGCATGTAGTGGTGGAAGCACTTGAGGAAGGTCACGACGTTGACGTTGATCATGGCCTCGTGCTTCTCCCAGGGGGGTGTCCTGGATCTTACCGAAGCTGTGCAGGCAGGCCACGTAGCTCATGAAGCCCATGTCCAGGCCCTCGGTCGCGGCGAAGACGGTCTCGGCAGCGCCGGGCTGGCTAAAGTCGGCGCGCACGACCTTGGTCTCCACGCCGTAGGTCTCGCGGATCTCGCCTGCGAGCACGTTCAGCTTCTCCTCGCGACGGCCGACCATGACGACGTTCATGCCGCCAGCGGCGCATCTTCTCGCAGAACGCCTTCCGACGCCCTCGGTCGCACCAGGATCAGGCCCCACTCACCGTACTTCTCCCTCAGGTTCATGCTGCATCCTCTCTCTCGATGCCCATGCGGGCACATCTCCTTTAGCGTGCGACCGCACAGCCGCACACGTTGCACCATTATGCGCTGAACAAGAGGGGAGCGTGTTCACGACTTTGCGAACGAGCCCGTAACAACGATGAACGGTGTCGGTCTATCACCACGAAGAAACCCTTGCAGCATCGAGAGAGGAGGTGCTGGCAGGTGGAACCAAAAGGTGAACGCCGCCATCTCTAACTCCACCTTATCGGGTTTCCCGTCGCAAGCGATGCTTCAAAGAGCTTGCGCAGCGAAACGTTGGCGAAGGTCCAGGACCACGCTTTGCTGCTGCCCACTGTGACTCGGCCCTCGGCTCTGCGTAGAACCCGAAGCCGCTTTGCAGTCGATGCGGTTGACCCCGTCGAGGTCGGTGAGGGTGTAGCTTTTCGCCCTCTCCATCCTGGCTCGAGCGTCCCTTGCGCTCGAAAGCAAAGTGACTTGACGCGAAGAGCACCTCACCAGCGCCGTTATTTTTTGGCATCTTTGGGGGCTGATGTACACAAATGCGACTCCACGTGCCGACCAGCAACGTCCTCCACATGTCTGGACTCTCTATGCTTGCGCTGGATAGACATCGCAGGAACGGGTATAGTATCGAGAGTTTTGTCGTTAACCAGCGGGGAGTCCTGTGGGAATCAAAAAGAAGATCAAAAAGGAGCTTATCGGCACTTCCGATTACCCGTCGAATAAGATCTTCACGATCTCCAATTTCATCACCTTTACGCGCCTGATCCTCACGCTCGTCTTTCTGTACCTGTTTGTGACGGATAACAACCGCATCGTCGCCATCGTGATTTATGCCATCGCCGCCTCCACCGACTGGATGGACGGGCAGATCGCCCGCATGACCAAGACGGTCTCGTGGCTCGGCAAGGTCATGGATCCCATCTGCGACCGCGCGCTGCTGTTTACGGGCGTCTTGGGCCTGGTGGTCCGTGGCGAGCTGCCTATCTGGGTCTGCGTACTCATCATCGGTCGCGACATCTACCTGGGCCTTGGCACGCTCATCGTGCGCCATTACCACCGTCGTCCCATCGATGTCGTGTTTCCCGGAAAGATTGCCACTGCGCTGCTCATGACCGGCTTCTCGCTCATGCTGCTCGGTTTCCCCGTTATTGACGGCCTGCATCTTTTACCTTCAACCCTTAAGGCCTTCCCGGGCCTCAACGGAAGCTCGATGCCTCTCGGCATCTTCTTTGTGTACGGCGGCGTGATCTTCTCCATGCTCACGGCTGTCATCTACTCCATTAAGGGCGGAGCGGCCATTAAACAGGCTCTCGCGCATCCCGAGGACGAGGACATCGACTTTCTGAACCCTGAAATCGAAGACTGATTCGTTGGGGTATGATTACGTACGGTTCATTATTTGCGGCACGTCCGCGATAAGTTAGGGGTTGTCATGGACAACATGGTTAACAATATGCCTCAGAATGATAAGACTGCTGAAGCTACCTGCGTATTCCGCGTGCCTTCGAGCGATGTCACCGTTCCTGACCTCATGGCCAACGTGCGTATCACCGCTCCCGTTCTGTCCATCGTCAAGGGCCCGCAAACTGGTGCCGCCTTTGAGCTCGAGGACGACGTGACCACCATCGGCCGCGATCCCGCGAACGGTATCTTCCTCAACGACATGACCGTTTCGCGCAGCCACGCGCGCATTATTCGCGAGGGCCTCGGCGCTCGCATCGAAGACTTGGGATCGCTCAATGGCACCTGGGTCGACGGTGCCATCGTCAATGCAGCCCCGCTGCACGACGGTTCTTCCGTCCAGATCGGTACGTTTACGCTCATCTACCACGAGAGCACGCCGGAGCGCATCGAAACCGGTGAGTAGGGCATGGCCGAACGCAACTATCTGAGTATCGGCCAAGTCGTCAACCTACTTCGAGGCGCATACCCCGATCTTTCGAACTCAAAAATTAGATTTCTAGAAGATGAGGGGCTCATTACCCCTCATCGTACGCCTAAGGGATACCGTCAGTACTCCAAGGAGGACGTTGATCGCCTGGAGGTCATTCTGCACTTGCAGAAGACTCGCTACATGCCACTCAACGTGATTAAGCAGCGCTTGGAAAACGCCACGGACCTGTCAACGCTCGCCTACGAGGTGGGCTTGCTGTCCGATGTTCCGCTCAAGACGGGCCCAAGGAGACTAAGCAAAAGCTGCTTCCCATCGAGACCATTCCCGATATGCTGGGCGTCGAGATTTCGTTTATCCGCTCGCTCGCCGAGAACGACCTCATTCGCATCATCAAGAGTCCGCAGAATCGTGAGCTCGTCGATGGTCGCGATTTCCCGATCATCCGCTACTGCTCCGAGCTGTCACGCTTCCATATCGAGCCGCGCAACCTGCGCCAGTACGTATCGTCCGCAAACCGCGAGTCCTCGATGTTTGAGCAGGTGCTCGTGAGCATGCTCGGAATGGATACCTCCGATGACGAGCGCGACGCCAAGCTCGAGCGTGCGTTTAAGAAGCTTCACGACCTGACCGAGGGTGTGCACACTGCGTTGCTCAAGAACCGCGTTTTGAGTCGCTCAACGCCGTGGTCGAGGACGCCAACATCGATGCACTCGATGAGGAAATCACTCGCTGCGGAGTCCACCAAGGCCAAAAACGAAGAGATAGGCGCGCCGGCTTCGCACGAGGATTCCCTCGTAAAGCCGCTCAAGGTCGTCACCCCTTCGCAATCCGGCACCGCCACCGCGGGCAAATAACAGCTGCCGCTTATCCGGCAACCCATTGAAAGGTCATGCAATGTACGACTTCGAATCTCAAATCGTCGACATCCCCGACTATCCCGGCCCGGAGTCGTCTTTAAAGACATCACGCCGCTCTTTGGCAATCCCGAGGCGCTCAAAGCCATGACCGATGCCCTCGCCGAGCACTTTGCCGGCATGGGAATCACCAAGGTCGTGGGTCCCGAGGCTCGCGGCTTTATGGTTGGCGTACCGGTGGCTGTAGCCCTTGGCGCCGGCTTTGTTCCCGCACGTAAACCGGGTAAGCTGCCGCGCGAGACCGTAAGCCAAAGCTACGAGCTCGAGTACGGCACCGATTCAATTGAGATCCATGCCGACGCTATCAGCTCTAAAGATACCGTGTTGATTCTGGACGACTTGGTCGCGACGGGCGGAACCGTCGAGGCAACAGGTAAACTGGTGCGAGATATGGGCGCAAAGCTTGTCGGTTACGGTTGTATCCTTGAGCTTGCGTTTCTCAACCCGCGCGAGAAGCTCACGCCGTCCAATGACGATGTGGAGCTCTTTTAGCCTGGTGACGGTGGACTAGCCGTTACCCTTAGTTACTGGAAAGGAAGCTACATGCGCACAGCAAACACGCACAAAAACATGGCACGCTGCGCTGCTACGGCAACCCTCGCTTGTGTTTTGGGCTTGGGCCTCGCGGCTCCTGCCTACGCCGATACCGCATCCGACCTTGCCGCTGCTCGTACGAAGCTCGAGCAGATCGGTACCCAAACCCAGCAGATTTACGATGAGCTCGCCACGCAGACGCAGGCACTCGATCAGACTGCTGGCGAGATCACGCAAAAGCAGCAGGAGATCGCCGATGGTCAGGCCAAGCTCTCGACCTATGTCGCCGGCGAGTACAAAACCGGCGGTCTGAGCCTGCTTCAGGTTCTGACGGGCGTCGATGACCTGAGCGATATGCTCAACCGTCTGTTCTACTACGGCAAAGTTTCCGATAAGCAGGCTCAGACCATTCAAGAGGTCAAGGAGCTTAAGCAGCAGCTCACCGATAAGCAGGCCGAGCAGGAAAAGAACGTCGCCGCCACGCAAAAGAAGGTCGACGAGCTTAACGCTCAGCAGGCTGAAGCCCAGAACGTCGTAAACTCCCTGGATTCGCAGCTGCAGGCCGAGCTTGCCGCAGAGGCCGAGGCCAACGCCGCGCTGCAGGCCGGCATCAACGCCAGCACCGCCGAGAAGGCCACGGTGAGCAACGAGACTGCCGGTACGACCGAGAACACCAACAACGGTGGCCAGACCAGCAATAACAACAACCAGGGCGGCAACACTCCGGCTCCTACGCCGGCACCTGCTCCGACGCCGCAGCCCTCCACGCCTCCTCCGGCTCCGACGCCTTCTGCTCCGAGCCAGTCCGTCGACGGCGGTTCCGTTGTTTCGCGTGCATACAGCAAGCTTGGTTGCGCTTATTCTTGGGGCGGAATTGGCCCGAACAGCTTCGACTGCTCTGGTTTTTGTGAGCTATTGCCTCACTGGTCGCTATTGCCGCCTGGGCACCACGGGCACCTTTATGGGCTGGACGCGTGTGTCCGATCCGCAGCCCGGTGACGTTGTGGTCAACTCGTACCACACCGGCATTTACATCGGTGGTGGTCAGATGATTCATGCTTCCGACTACAACACGGGTGTTATCATCAGCTCCGTTGCCGCCGGCATGAACAATAACTACATCTTCGTACGTTACTAAGTATTCAGATAAAGCAAACGGATATGGACCTCGTGGCTTTGAGCCATGGGGTCCATTCTTTGTCTTTAATGCAAGCTGCTATCTAGTTTTGAATACTAGATAGCAGCCCAATCGGTCAGAAAAAAGCTATAATTGATGAAGAACAATTAGAAAGGACCCTCTATGAGCTGGGCACTTATCTCCGATTCAAGCTGCAACCTCCGCGATTGGCAACCGACCGCGCCCCATACCACCTTTGCATTTGCGCCCCTCAAAATTCGAGTGGGGGGAGCGTGAATTCGTCGATGACCTTTCGCTCGATGTGCATGAGCTCAACTGCGCTGTTCAGGCGGAGACGAACGCTTCTTCGAGCGCTTGTCCCAGCGTAGGGGAGTGGGCCGAGCTCTTCAAATTGGCAGACAAGACCATCTGCATGCCGATCTCTGAGGGCGTGTCGGGCAGCTACAACGCGGCAGCCACGGCTCGCGATATGGTTCTTGCCGAGGAGCCCGACCGACAGATTCATCTAGTCAATTCACGCGCAGCTGGCGGCAAAATGGACCTCATTTTCTTGCTGTTCGACCGCTATCTTGCAAGCAACCCGGATGTCTCATTCGAGGACGCTTGCGCATACTTCGATAGCCTTGAGCAGAACAGCAAAATCCTCTTCAGCTTGTGCAATTACGAAAACCTCGCCAAAGCCGGACGTATCCCTAAGGCAGCCGGCGTCATTGCCAACAAGCTCAATATCCGCATTTTGGGCACGGCGAGTGAGGCCGGTAAAATCGAACTCGTGGGGCACACGCGAGGCGAAAAAGAAGATGCTCAACAAGATTATCGATACCATGGAAGCCGAGGGTTTTGCCGGCGGCGAGGTCATCATCGATCACGTTGAGAACGAAGCTGGAGCACAGGCGCTTACTGACCGCATAGTCGAGCATTGGCCCGGCTCCAAGACCATCATCATGCCCTGCAACGGCCTGGATTCCTATTACGCCGAGATGCACGGCCTCATCATCGGCTACGGCATGGGCTTAGCTTCGGGCAAATAAAGTCCAACCAAGCAAAAATACGGGCGGGACAAAGCGACAGATGGCTCTTTGTCCCGCCCGTTTTATACGTCGGCTAGCTATTAAACCCGTTGAACTTGAGATAGCTCATCAAGTAAGCCTTCGAAACAAAGGATGAAACCGCGCTGCGCACAAGCAGCGACTCACGCGTTACCTGACGCGCCGTATCGGGAACCGGTGTCTGCTCGACAGAAAACGCCGACCGAATCGATGCCTCAAGCTGATCGACCACATAATCGAAGGCCGTCGGGGCATCGTAGCTCAAACGTTGAATGTTAAAGAGTGCCTGCACCGCAGCAATAGGTAGCACCTGCTTAAAGATGCAGATAGCGATCAGGCGGGCAATCTGCTCGCGGCCATATTGTTTTTGACCGGAGCAGGCACCAAGCCGACCTTTACGTAGTTATTGATCATCGATGGCGTAATGACAGGCTGCTCAACGCAGATGGACAGCGGCTCCATCCACAGCGCAACGTACTCAATGACCTGGTCGCGGTAGAGCGTCACATTGGGCAACTGGTTATAGCGCGGCAGACTCAACGTATTGAGTTTGCGCACGATATCGGACTGAATAAATGCATCGGGCAGCACAGTGGGCTGAATATCCTCAGGCTTAATGCTGACCGACGAATCGGACATCGGGATAACGCGTTTGGCGTGGTTCATAAGGATCCTCCGTTCATTAGCTATATTGTATTCTAGGTTATCTAGTTTTGCATACTATATAGCAGGAAAGTACTGTCCAACCACTTTGTTTTGAAGTTGGACTTATCCGCGTAGAAACAAACCGTTCCTTCAACTGGAAAATGCGCTCGTTGCTCGGCTAGTGCGGAACGGCCTATTTGCTCCGTCATCGTCCGTTGAAACGGCGGTCGCATAATTTTTATTTTAAAGAACCTGACGTAAGCGCTTGGAACGGATATCGCCAGCAGCAAATAGACCTGGCGTGCGGGTCGCCATGGATTCATCAGTCAAAATGCCGCCATCAGGCGCCAGATCGACAAGATGCTCAACAAGCTCGGTATGGGGTTGCGTCCCGGTAAAGACAAAGATGCCAAACGAGCCAGGCTCAAAGGTCTCAGCATGCGTCTTACCGCTTGCATTGTCCTTGAACGTAATTGTCGTGGGCATCGCTTCACCAGAAAGCTCAACAATACTAGTTTGGTACCTAACTGTAATATTGTCCTTTTTGAGTACTTTCTGAACAACACCATCAGGCGCACGGAACTGGTCGCGGCGCAGCACGATGGTCACACTGCTGGCAATGTCTGACAGGAACAGTGCCTCTTCGCATGCCGAATTGCCACCACCGATTACAAAGACCTGTTTGCCGCGGAAGAACATGCCGTCACATGTTGCGCAATATGAAACGCCACGACCGCGATAGGTATCCTCGCCAGCGAAACCTGCCGGACGCGGCGTGGCACCATGCAAGCGATAACGCTCGAGGCAAGCGTATCGCCCATATCGTGATGCACCGTAAACAGCGCTGCATCGGCATCGTAATCGATACCCGTAACCATGCTCCATGTAACCTGCGCTCCCAGCCCCTCTGCATGTTGCTGAAAACGCTCGCCGAGTTCGGCGCCACTCAAGAGCGGAATGCCCGGATAGTTCTCGACCTCATTGGTCGTGGCGATCTGTCCACCCGACATGCCCTGCTCAATCACGGTCGTCGTCAGGTTGGCACGCGCAGCGTAAATGGCGGCAGCATAGCCCGCGGGGCCTCCACCGATAATCGCAACATCAATCGGCTGATCGGTAGTCATGAAGAATCCTCTCGTCGAAACGTTGTCGTTCTTTGCGCTCATACCCAAATTTACGTGAACATGACACTCATGCACTACAATGATAAATCGCGTAACAAAGCTGAAGGGGAGTTATCGATGGATCAAACGCAGACGAGCAATAGCGCTCCCCTGCCCATGCAAGCCACTCCCCAACCGGAGCAAATGACCGTTTTACCTGCACACAAAACCCCTGGTAACCATTGTGCACGCATCAGTTGGATCGGGCCACAAAGCCGCCGCCAACGCGATTGCACAAGCATTTGACCTTATCCGCGGCACCAAGGGAATCCCTGAGGATATTGAAATTGAAGTGCTCGATATCCTTGATTTTGGACGTATTAAATTCGACGGCAATAAGACCGCGGCTTCTTTTACGGGAGCCACACGCCCCATTTACGACCTGACCTGGCGATATACGCTTACGGGGCATCTTCTCTGGGGTGGCGGCACGGCATGGTCGCGAATTATGTTCCCCGCCTTCAACGAATATATTCGTCGCCGCAGGCCTATAGCCGTGGTCGCAACGCACATCACAGCAGCCAATGTTGCCGTGGGTGCCCGCGTTATTACGGGTATCGATTATCCGGTCATCTGCGTACCAACAGACTATGAAGTCGAAGGCTTTTGGCCCCACAAGGACACCGACCTGTTCTGCGTGGCCAACGAGTTTATGGCCGAAACGCTGCGCCCCCGCAAAGTTCCCGAGTCAAAAGATCCGCATAACGGGCATCCCCATCCGAGCCGGTTTCGATTCAAATTACGATCGCGAGGATGAGCTGAGCAAGTTCAATCTCCCCATAGACAAAACCGTCGTATTGGTGATGGCCGGCGCCAGTTTGCCCCAACCATACGTGCGTTTTCGTGCCGCGATGGACCACACGCTCCCCTTCTTACGCAGCTTTGAGGACATGCACTTTGTCTTTTTACCGGGCAAGGATAAGGAATACGCCGCCCGACTCAAGACGCTCTTCGACGCCATGAAGCTCGACAACGTCACGGTTCTGGACTACGTGGACGACATGGCGGCCCTCATGCACGGCTGCGACCTGGCAATCCTCAAATCAGGCGGACTCACGGTCACCGAGTGCCTGTGCGCTCATCTGCCGATGATCCTGCTGGGCAAATCATACGGTCAGGAAAAGGCCAACACCACGATGCTTACCGGCATGGGCGCCAGCATGCACGTCACCACCGCACGCGAGCTCATCGTGACGCTTCGTCACCTGCACGACCACCCTGAGTCGCTCAAAGCGCTACTCATCAACGGCGAAGTACTACGCCGCCCCCACGCAGCCGAGGACATCGCCATCGCAACCATGGAGCTAGTAGGCAAACCCCAAAAGCGCAAACGAGCCTTCTGCCGCTTCTACTGGGGCGAAAAACCCGCGCATATCCGCTAGCACCGGACTGTCCGCCGTGGCGCAGGCCGCCCACACATATCGTTCCATGCTCAAACATTCTCGCTTCGCTTCGCTCGCTGCGAAACTGCGCGTGGAACGATATGTGTGGGCGGCCTGCGCCACGGCTATACGTACGCACTAGCAGCCATATCGGTTACCCTACTAAAAGCAGCGAAGGAAAACTCGAAAACAAGAAATCAAAGTAATCCGATCTGACAAAGGAGCCGTCTCTTTGTCAGATCGGATTACTTGTTAGACACAGCTTCTAGATACAGCATTAGGCTTCAGATGGGAAGCCATAACCGATTGCGAGCATGTAAACGTAGCTCGCCCCTGGGGGATGCCCCTATATATCGTCCCGCGCGCAGTTTCGCAGCGCAGCGAGAATGTTTGAGCACGGATGATATGGGGGGCATCCCAGGGCGAGCGGACATTACGACACTCCGTTCAACGAAGCAAAAGACTAAGCGATGCCGCTGGAGCCGAAGCCTCCGTTGCCTCGGTCGGTTTCGTCTAGTTCTTCTACTTCTACGAGGTTGACCGTGGGAACTTCTTGGATGACGAGTTGGGCTATGCGGTCGCCTTTGTTGATTTGGATGTTGTTGGTGGAATCCAGGTTGATGAGGATAACCTTGAGTTCTCCTCGGTAGTGGGCGTCGATGAGGCCCGGCGTGTTAACTATAGACAGGCCCTGCTTGATGGCCAAGCCGCTGCGGGGCTGGACGAAGCCGGCGTAGCCATCGGGCAAGGCGATGGCCAGCCCAGTAGAGACCAGACGACGTTCGAAGGGCTTGAGGACGCAGTCCTCGTTGGAGCGCAAATCCAAGCCGGCATCGGTGGGATGGGCGTATTTGGGAAGCTCGACGGTGGGGTCGAGACGCTTTATGTTGACGGTAATGTTGGACATGGAATCACCTTAGCTTGTCGAGCTCTTGCAGAAACTCATCGACGTCTTTGAAATCGCGGTAGACCGAGGCAAAGCGGATGTAGGCCACCTTGTCGATCTTGGCCAAGCGCTTGAGCACCATGTCACCCAACTCATGGGACGTGACGGCCGTCAGCGTGCGAGAGCGCAGCTCGACCTCGATGTCGTCGATAATCTCATTGAGCTTCTTAGTATCGATATCACGCTTGATGGTGGCGCGCATCAAGCCGACGAGCAGCTTATTGCGATCGAACCGCTGCTTGGTTCCGTCTGACTTAATGACCTCGATTGGGTCTTCGCATCGCTCAAACGTTGTAAAGCGATAGTTACACGAACAACATTCGCGACGGCGCTTAATGGTGTTATTTGACTCCTGCATACGGGAATCAACGACGCGGGTATGTGCCTTGCCACATTTGGGACAGCGCATGGTACCTCCTCTTAAACGATAACAAGGGTACCATGCGCAGCGCGATAATGATTACGAACGAGCAGGAACCTTAAGATGCGCACCGGCGGCGAGCGAACCATGCTCCAGATGATTGACGTTACGGATCATGTCGGAAGTCTCTTGCGTGGAAAGGCCTTCGATAGGATATTCCTCGGCAAGCGACCAAAGAGAATCACCAGGCTGAACGCGAATAGTCTCGTAGGTAACGTTGGAAACGGACTCGGCATACGCGGCGTGACGAGCGCTAAAGACCGACGTAGCGAGGACAACGAAGAGCGTAAGCGCAACGGCAACGGCGACAATCGTCGGAACCTTCAGGGCAACGCGGGCCGGCGCAACTACAGCCTGCTGATTGCGAGCAGACTTTACGGTCAAAGGCTGAAAGCCGGAGCGGCCACCCTGAACAACCGTAAAAAGTGGGTTCTGCAGGCGTCTCGAGTTTAAGGGCAAGGTTTCCCTGGACCATATTCGTTGCGTTCATCATGTTCTCCTCTCGCGTGTTTTGCTGAGAACAGTTTTATCAAGCCGCGCGGACAAAAATGTCTAGCGCGAGAACGAATGTTCGGTTATTATTATCTTCGAACAGTTGTTCCTGTCAAGCAAAATTCGAACATTTGTTTGACATGGGTAGAGAGGATGCCCTGATGGCTCGCAAAATTACCAAGCGTCAGCAGCAAATTTACGACTTCATCAAGGAATATCAGCAGGAGAAGGGTTATCCGCCCAGTGTGCGCGAGATGGCATCTGCCGTGGGCCTTTCCTCCCCCAGCACCGTGCACGCCCACTTATCTGCCTTGGAGGCGCGCGGGCTGCTCAAGCGCGATGCCACCAAACCGCGCGCCCTGGAACTCTTTAACGAGGACGGCTCCTCTGTCTCAATTTCTAAATCTGACGAGCCCACCGCACCTCGCGGAACGGTCTCGCTACCGCTCGTTGGTCGCGTCGCGGCTGGGATTCCCATTCTGGCCGAGCAGAATATCGAAGACACTTTTACTATCCCGACCGAAATCGCCACTGATCAGGGGTTCCTTTATCCTTGAGGTGCATGGGAGCTCAATGATCAATGTCGGCATCTTCAATGGCGATTACATCATCGTCCGTGAACAAAAAGAGTGCCATGAACGGCGAAATCGTCGTGGCCATGATTGATGGTTCAGCGACCGTCAAGACGTTCTACAAGGAGCAGGGACGCGTACGCCTACAGCCTGAGAATGACACCATGGAGCCTATCTATGCAACAAATCCCGTTATTTTGGGCAAAGTCGTCGGCTTGATGCGCCGGTTCTCGTAATGCAAAAACGCATCACCATCTTTGATACCGTCCGCGGGTTTACGATGATTTCAATGGCAGGTTTTCACGCTTGCTACGATCTCGCCTACCTGTACGGTTGGGATATGCCCTGGTTTACCCAGACTGTCTTTCAAGGCATCTGGCGCGCCAGCATCAGCTGGGTATTCTTGTTTATCGCGGGTTGGATGTGCACTCTTTCGCGCAACAATATCAAACGTGCCGCCAAATACGCCTTAGCAGCACTCGTCGTCTGGCTGGCAACAACACTTGTCTCAGTCGATGATTCGGTTAATTTTGGCATCATCTACTGCATGGCCGCATGTACCGGCATCGTGGCGTTGACCGATCCCGTCCTTAAAAGATATCAGCGAGATGGGGCATGTCCCTATGCCTTCTGATGTTCGCCCTCACCTGGAGCATCCCCAAAACAATCTACCCTGTCCCCTACCTGGCGTGGCTGGGATTTCCGAGCCCTGGGTTTGTCTCAGGTGATTACTACCCCATCATCCCGTTTATCTTTATGTATCTTGCAGGATACTTCGCCGCACATATAGCGCAGGGAATCGATAAGACCGTCCCTAGCTGGGCCTACGCCAACTCCCTGCCGGCGCTCGCCAGCCTTGGACGTTATGCACTACCCTTTTATCTGCTGCATCAGCCCATTATACTGGGCATTTTGGAGCTCGCCTACTCTGTGCGATAACGCTCGAGCCGCGGTGCGACACGAGCCGGCAGTTTCGCCACAATACGAACGCCATCCTCAAGATATTCCTCATGCAAAAGGGTCCCCTGCTCATGCACGAGTGTAATGAGCGCACCTTCACGATATGGAATGTCGGCTGAAAGCAGTACATCGGTGGCAGCTGCCTCGCGAGCAATGCGATCGACGAGATCGTCGAGCCCCTCGCCCGTTTGGGCCGAGAACAGAACGGCTTCCGGAAAACGACGACGGAAACTTAATCGATCAACGTTATCGAGAAGATCGATTTTATTGAATACGGTCAGCGTTAGGCGCTCTCCGGCGCCGATCTCATCAAAGCACGCGGTCGACAGCCTCCAGCTGTCGCTCATAGTCCTCGTCAGACGCATCTACGACTTTGAGAATTAGATCGGCACCCAACACCTCGGACAGCGTCGATTTAAAGGCATCGACAAGACCATGCGGCAGCTTTTGAATAAAGCCGACGGTATCAGTAATCGTCATGCCGCGACCGCCGGGCAGGCGATACGAACGCGTCGTCGGGTCGAGCGTAGCAAACAGCTTGTCCTGCGAAAGTACCGTAGAGCCGGTCAGGCGATTGAGCAACGTCGATTTACCGGCATTGGTATAACCGGCTAACGCGACGCGAAACGCCGGTGACTCAATGCGGCTCTTGGACTGGACATCGCGATGCTGTTCAACCTGCTTGAGCTCACGACGAAGCGCGGCAATCTTATTGCGAATCAAGCGACGGTCAACCTCGAGCTGGCTTTCACCCTGGCCAAAGCGCGAACCGATGCCGCCGCGCGTCTGCTCCTTGGCAAGATGGCTCCACATGCCACGCAGACGAGGCAACAGATATTGAAGCTGCGCCAGCTGCACCTGTAGACGACCCTCGCGCGTCTGGGCATGCAGGCCGAAAATATCAAGAATGAGCGCCGTGCGATCGATGATCTTAACCGGTTCGCCCACGGCCTTCTCCAGATAGGACTGCTGTGAAGGCGTCAGATCGTCGTCAAAAATAACGACATCGGCATCCATGCGATGCACTAAGCCGCACAGCTCTTCAACCTTGCCGGAACCGATAAACGATTTAGGATAGGGTTTAACCAGTCGCTGCGACAAACGAGCAACACACCGGGCGCCAGCCGTGTGCGCCAGGCGCTCAAGCTCATCGAGCGAGCGATCGAGCGGCCACGCATTGTCGCGCCACTCGACGCCGACAAGAATGGCACGCTCAGGCTCGGGTGCTGTGGGAACGAGGGGAAACCGGGCCATCAGGCAGCCTCGATGCGATGCAAGATATCCTCAACGACCTCATCGACCGTATATTCGTCCATATCGAACCACACAATACGATCGTCGCGCTTAAACCACGAAAGCTGACGCTTGGCATAGCGACGCGAACGCATCTTAATGAGTTCACGAGCCTCATCCATAGTCATCACACCGTTAAAAGCATCAATGATTTCTTTGTAGCCAATCGCCTGCATCGAAGTGAGCGCATCTTCAAGCCCCTGGTCCATAAGGCCACGGACCTCATCAACAAGACCTTGCTCAAACATGAGGTCAACGCGCAGGTTAATGCGCTCGTAAAAGCAGCTCACGATTGCGTGTCAAGCCAAACCACAAGGCATGATAATGCTCACATGGAACACTAAACTGTGACTTTGCTGTGCGTAGGAAACGCCGTCATCATGCATTTCGAGCGCACGAATCACGCGGCGCACATTATGAGGATGAATGACCGCGGCAGACTCAGGATCGCGCTCGGCAAGCAGCTTATGCAGCGCTTCCTCACCAATGCGCTCGGCAAGTTCCTGATAACCCGCACGGCGATCGTCCTCAAGTTCTCCCGAGGGAAAATCCATCTCATCGAGGGCGGCCTTGAGATACAGGCCCGTACCCCCGCAAAACACCGGAAGACGTCCAGACCCGAGCAGGCGCTCAACATGCGCGCGAGCGTCTGCCTGGTAAAGCGCCGCAGAGTACGCGACGCCCGGCTCTACGATGTCAACGAGACGCAGAGGCGCCGTACACTCATCGGGCGTCATCTTTGCGGTGCCGATATCCATACCGCGATAGATTTGCATCGCATCGCACGACAGCACTTCAGACGAAAGGCGAGCGGCCAAACGGTCAGCGACGTCACTTTTACCAACCGCCGTCGGACCGACGATCGCAACGGCGGAAAGACCTGCCCCGGGAGAAATCATTAGCGCGGCTCACCCACAACGGAGCCTGACAAATACCACGTCTTAGCAACGTCGACGTCAACATCAACGATCTTTACCGACAAGCTGGTCGATGCTATATCCCTCGGGAATGGGCGCATGAACGGTCTGATTCTTGGGGCTCTTGCCCAGCAGCACCGCATCGTTCTTTTACTCGTACCCTCAATGAGCGCCGGCACCACGGTATGGAGCTCACCCTGGTTGTACTCGTGCGCTGTCGTCTCGATAACCTTGACCAGACGGTTAAAGCGCTCAAGGATGACCTCGTGCGGTGTGGGATCATCAATCTCGGCGGCCGGGGTACCAGCGCGCTTGGAGTAAATAAACGTGTAGGCCTGGGCATAGCGCACCGTCTCGGCAAGCGAGAGCGTCTGCTCAAAGTCTTCTTCAGTCTCACCTGGGAAGCCAACGATAATGTCGGTCGAGAGCGCGATATCGGGCATACGGTTGCGAATGCGATCGACCAGGCCCAAATAGTCCTCGCGCGTGTAACGGCGATTCATCTCTTTGAGGATCCGCGTGGAGCCTGACTGGACGGCCAAGTGCAGCTGCGGCATAACGGCAGGCGTCTCGGCCATGGCGTCGATGGTCTCGGGCAACAGGTCCTTGGGATGCGAAGACGTAAAGAAGATGCGCTCCACACCCGTATCGCCCACGGCACGCAGCAGATCGGCAAAACGCGGCTTGCCAAACAGATCGCGACCATATGAGTTAACGTTTTGGCCCAGCAGCGTAATCTCACGCACGCCCTGGCGCACCAAACCGGTCACCTCGTCGACAATCTCCTCGAAGGGGCGGCTCTTTTCGCGACCGCGCACGTACGGCACGATGCAATAGGTGCAGAAATTATTGCAGCCCGTCATGATGGGCACCCAAGCGTGATACTGGGTCTCTCGATGCCACGGCATGCTCATGGCATCCGTATCCTCATGCTCATTGGTGCGGATATGACGCTTGCCGTCAAGGAACGCCTCGGCAATGAGCTCGGCCACATGTTGCGATAGAATGCGTGCCAAAGATGACATTGACGTTATCGACGTTGGTGAGCAGTCCCTCGCCATCACGCTGCGCGATGCAGCCGCCCACGGCAACCACGCTTGCCCGAAGGCGAAGGCGGCAGGCTTTTTGCAGGAATTGCACTGACCGTACAGGCGAGTATCGGCGGCCTCGCGCACGCAGCATGTCATGAAGACAACGATATCGGCATGCTCAAGATCGAGCGCCATGAGGCAACCATACGAATCGAGCAGACCGCTCACGCGCTCAGAGTCGTGCTGATTCATCTGGCAGCCAAAGGTGCGGATAAAGTAGGTTTTACCGGCAAGAATATCGCGTACGGAACGCTGATCCATGTGCATAAGTCCTAACGTTGGGGGAGCGAAACGAGGCTGGAGCAGAAGCTATGCCACAGGCTTAACATCATCCATGACGACGTTATCCATAGCAGCTCGATTGATCTGGTGAACGTAGATAGAAAGGCGGATGGCCGTGCGCGACTCCCCGTTAATGAGAATGTCGGAGAACACGGGCGCGCAGGAAATATCAAAACCGGTTGGGATCAAAAAACCGCGCGCGATGGCAACGGCCTTAATGGCCTGGTTGACAGCACCGGCGCCGACACACTGGATGTTGACGGGTACACCATCCTTGACCATGCCGGCGATGGCGCCGGCAACGGACGCGGGGCGATGATTTGCTTGATACCTTCAGGCAATCCATGAAGAAACTCCTGCGTTTAAAAGTACGTTTTAACTGCAATAACTGTATCGTACCGAGAGGACTCGGTAAAGGCACTATTCCTCTTTGGCAAGATCGAAGGTCACAGTGATTCGATCACGCGAAACACGAATCTTTGGGTCGCCGCAAAGGTTGAGATAGTACCTGGCGGCAAGGTCATTGAAGTCCCGCTCCACAGCACGCGAAAACTGTGCCATGTCATCCTTGGCAATACGTAGCCCGCGACGATCCTTCGCGAGATCGACAGGAGCCGGCGCATGCGAGGACGAATCACGCTCGCGCAGCAGACGCGCGGTCACACCGCGAACGGGCTTAATCTGCCCTGCCAAAATGCGATGTGCCGTGCGCTCCGGACATCCCAAGACCCAAACCCGAGCAGATACGGATAAAGTCCTCGGCATCAGAGGCAAGGCCTAAACGATCGACAACCGGAAGCTCGCTCTCGTCATCAATAAACAGGAGACGAGACGTATCGAGCCGACTTGACGCCTGAGCATAAAGGGTCGCGGCAATCTCAGACGGAGAACCAAGATAGACATCGCAACCACGCAGCTCCTCGAGCGCAAACTCACAGGCAGCGCGAATAATATTATGCGGGCCGCGAGCACAGACATAACGTCCGTCCTCATCCTTGACGGCCTGGGGCCAGCTGGACTGATCTGCACGCTCACTGAGGCGGTCGGCTGCAACGCTCACCTTAAAGGCTGAACCAAGATCGACGCCGGACGTGACCACACGGGCCTCGTCGGTGTTCTGCTTGATCGAAAACAATGCCATGCCACGACCGTGAACGCCCCAACGGTCCATCTTCATGCTCTCGAGCTTGGAGGTAACGCGGGCATCGAAGATTCGCTCTTGCATATCCTGCGGAACGCCCGAACCGTTATCCAGAAAGACAAGCGTGCGGACGCCATCTTCCTTGGTCGTGGCGAGATAGACCTTGTCGGCGCCGGCATCGCGAGCATTACGGAGCATTTCGATGACGATATCCTCGACATGCCGAATGTCGTGTTTTGCCTGGCGCCGCTCGGCCTCCGAAACGCGGAGGCGGACATACCCCTCGCCAAGGTTGTCCTCGACGCGAAGGTTGCCCTCCCCCGACATCGACGCGATAAATGAGATGAGCTCGTTCGCGTCGCTCATGTTATTTAGCGATATCGACAGCGCGGCTCTCGCGAATCACGACGACGCGCACCTGACCGGGATACTCCATCTCTTCCTCGATCTGATGGGCGATATCGTGAGCCAGGACCGTGGACTGGGCATCGGAGATCTTGTCCGGCTGAACCATGACGTGGACCTCGCGACCAGCCTGCATGGCATAGGTACGCTCGACGCCTTCATGGGAGTTGGCAATCTCCTCGAGCTTCTCAAGACGCTTGATGTAGTTCTCGGCAGACTCGCGACGGGCACCGGGGCGAGAGGCGGAGACGGCATCGGCGGCCTGTACCAGGACATCGAGCACCGTGTTGGGGTCGACATCGGCATGATGAGCCTCGATAGCGTGGACGATAACGGGCTTCTCACCATAACGGCGGGCAAGCTCGGCGCCGATGACGGCATGCGGGCCCTCGACGTCGTGGTCGATTGCCTTGCCAAGGTCGTGCAGCAGGCCGGCGCGCTTGGCGGTCACAACGTCCAGGCCAAGCTCGGAAGCCATCACGCCGCACAGGTCAGAGACTTCGAGGGAGTGCTGAAGCACGTTCTGACCAAACGAAGTACGGTAGCGCAGGGCACCAAGGGTCTTGACGATCTCGGGATGCAGGTCGTGAATGCCGGTATCGAAGGCAGCCTGCTCGCCAGCCTCGCGCACGCGCTGCTGAACCAGGTCGGCAGCCTTGTGATACATCTCCTCGATGCGAGCGCGGGTGAATGCGGCCGTCGGCGATGAGGTTCTCGAGGGCAACGCGGGCCGTCTCGCGACGGACCGGGTCGAAGCTCGAGAGGACGACGGTCTCGGGCGTATCGTCGATCACGAGGGTGACACCGGAAACCTGCTCGAAGGTCGGATGTTGCGACCCTCGCGACCGATGATACGGCCCTTGAGGTCATCAGAGGGAATGTGCACGGAGGTAACGGTGACCTCGGCTGTGTGGTCGGCAGCGCAGCGCTGAATCGCCAGGGACAGAATCTCCTGGGCGGTCTTGTGGCACTCGGCGCGAACCTGCTGCTCGGACTCGCGAATGATGATCGTGGCGGCCTCGTGGGTGACCTCGCCGCGAACCTTATCGAGGAGCTCCTTGTGGGCGTCCTCGCGGGTAAGGTCGGCAATACGCTCGAGCTCGGAGGTCTGCTTAGTGCAGAGCTCCTCAAGCTCGCGGAGCGCTTCTCGACCTGACCGGCCTGGCTGGACAGCTGGTGCTCACGCTTGTCGAGAGCGTCGTTTCGGCGATCAAGGGACTCCTCGCGCTGCATCACGCGGTTCTCAAGCGTACGAATCTCGCTCTTACGCTGCTTGTCCTCGGCCTCGGCGGCCTGCTTGTTCTTGATGATCTCCTCTTTAGCCTCGAGCAGAGCCTCTTTTTGAGGGTCTCGGCCTGACGCTTAGCATCACCGATCAGGGACTCAGCCTGTGCGTGTGCCGACTGGATCTTTTCGTCGGCCTCGTGAAGACTACCCTGCTTGGCGGTGCGCATGTAGGCAATGGCGGCGATGGCACCCAAAACGATGCCAACGAGCGCTGCGATGATAGGCATGCTCACTCCTTTTTATGGATTCGTTACACAACAAAGCGAACCGTCCTTACGAACGGCTCGCGACATTTGAGTAATATGGGCGCAGCTTATGCGGGTCGGATACAGATAAACATATAAACAAACTCATCACAGATGAGCACATATCACAAAAAAGCAAATGACAGTGTTTATCGTACGTTGAACCACAACAACTGTCAAATAAATGGCCCCAGCACGGCGGCTAAAACGCGGTGAACGGCAGGGCAACAAAGCGCATACGCCTAAACTGCACATTCCTCGCGTTCGGCATCGAGACGTGCCTTAACGGCATCGGCGGCGATGTGATACGAGAAGCCCTTGCCCATCAAAAACCGAACCAGTTTTTCGAATCCGCGCGTCTCTGGAACACGACGCTTGGCGAGCAGGGCTGACGCACGCGTCAAATCGTCTTCGACGGCAAAATAATCCTCGGGATAACCGGGAATGTCCTCGAGCACGACATGACGGCGCTTGAGCTCGGTCTCGATTTTGCGCTGTCCCCAACCGCGCCGCTTGCGCTCCTCGATAAAGTACGAGCAAAAGCGGCTCTCGTCCAAAAAAAAGCGATACTCGGTGGCGCGCTCGACGGCGAAATCGATCGCAGGCTGGTGAAAGCCGTAGCGAGCCAGCTTGTCACGGACCTCACCCGTCGCATGGTCGCGGCGCGATAACATCTCGGTCACCATGGTAAGTGCACATTTACGCTCAATGAGCTGCACCGCCTCACGGAAGTTGTCCCAATCACAGGGAAGATCGGGGCGGTTTTTGACATACAGCCGCGCGACCCGCACGGGAATCCAAATGGACCGCTCAAAACCGCCCTCAAGCTCACAATCGATATGTGCGCAAGGCTTTTTGGACGCATACCCGCTCGAGAACGAGGAGGCCGCCTTCTTATCGGGAAAGACGACCGTGGCCTCGGTCACCGTATACGACATGAGCGTAACCGCTACTCGTCGTCATCATCGAGCATGGCGGAACCATCGATGGCGTAAAGCTCGTCAAACTCCTCAGGCGCAGGCTGATCGGTCAGCTCGACCTCGGACGGAGCATCGTCATCAAACTCAAGTCCGCAGGCAAGGCGGACCTTATGCTCAATCTCGTCAGCGCAATCGGGGTGTTCGCGCAGGAACGCCTTGGCGGCCTCGCGACCGTTGCCGAGCTTGTCCTCGCCATAGGCAAACCAGGAGCCCATCTTCTTGCAGATGCCGCACTCGACAGCCATGTCCAGAATCGAGCCCTCCTTAGAGATGCCCGTACCGTACATGATGTCGAACTCAGCAGAACGGAACGGAGCTGCCACCTTGTTCTTAACGACCTTGGCGCGCACGCGGTTACCGATAACCTCGTCCTTAAGCTTAATGCTGTCGATACGGCGAATGTCGATACGCACCGAAGAGAAAAACTTAAGGGCGCGGCCGCCCGTCGTAGTCTCGGGGTTGCCGAACATGACGCCGATCTTCTCACGCAGCTGATTAATGAAGATGCACGTCGTGTTGGACTTAGAAAGCGAGCCGGCGAGCTTACGGAGCGCCTGGCTCATCAGGCGAGCCTGAAGACCGACCGTAGTGTCGCCGATTTCTCCCTCGATCTCGGCACGCGGGGTCAGCGCGGCGACAGAGTCGACGACGATGGCATCGATGGCGCCGGAACGCACGAGCATGTCAACGATCTCGAGCGCCTGCTCACCCGTATCGGGCTGGGAAATCAGTACCTCGTCGATATCCACGCCAATGCGCGCGGCATACGTGGGATCGAGCGCATGCTCGGCATCGATAAATGCCACAACGCCACCCATTGCCTGGGCCTCTGCCAAAATCTCGAGCGAAAGCGTCGTCTTACCGGAGGACTCAGGACCGTAAATCTCGACGATACGGCCGCGCGGCACGCCGCCGATACCCAGCGCGGCATCGAGGGCCAGGGCGCCCGTGGGAATGGCCTCGACCTCGAGCTCGGGACCACCGTCGCCGTACCTCATGATGGAACCCTGGCCGAATTTCTTCTCGATCTCGGCCTTGGTGGTGGCGATCATCTCATCGCGCTCTTTACCCGTCGTGCGAGCATGAACGGTACGTACGGGACCTGAATTCTTGGCCATGAATAGCCCTCCTCTTAACAACCTGCATCGATAATAAACGAACGGCTGTTCGTGGTCAACCGATCAGGCCAATCATATGCAGGCGGTCTTTCCAAAACCCAACCAAACGCCGACCAAACACTGACCAAATGCTTGACCACAAAGGACCAAAATATGAACAAGGCAGGCAAAAATACATCTACAACCAGCACAAACGCCAAATGAGCCTAAGGTCCCTATCTCCACAATTAAGGGGCCCGGAGGCCCCTTTAAAACACGTCTATTCCATAGAGTTGAGCACAAGGGCAATGCGACCCAATGCCTCCGTGACCGCATGGGCACGAACACACGAACGGTCGCCCTCATAGTGGCAGCGCACAGAGTCCACGACCGGCACTCCCCATCGGCGGAACGATGTGCCCAGCCAATATAGAAAGTGCCAGCAGGATCGTCCTCAGTACCCCCGCCGGGGCCGGCATAACCCGTTGCGCTCACTGCAATATCGCGCTGGTACAGTTCCAGCGAACTCGACGCCATCTCGCGCGCAGTTTGATGCGACACCGCGGTGTAGCGGTCGAGCGTCTCCTGCTCAACACCCAGCACGCGATGCTTAATCTCATCGCAGTAGGTCACCGCACCGCCACGCAGCACCGCCGAGGCGCCCGGGATATCCGCAATCGTCGAGGCGATCATACCCGCCGTCAGCGACTCAGCCGTCGAAACCGTCACACCCTCGAGCGCTCGCGCGCTCGACGATATCGCGCGCCAGCTCCCTCGTTATGTGCGGAAATCTGCTCAAAAGAGTCCGTCATACCCACCAGGACCTAGACCGAAAAGACGATCTTGCGGCAGTTCCAGAAGTACTGGGCGCCCGAGATAACGGTCAAGACAACGGCAACGGCATACAGGAAGCGCGACACCGAGTAGATGCCGAGCGTCAGCGCCACCGGGCCAAGGTGCAAGCCGGCCATCGCAAAGACGCACAGATAGCCGCAGATAGAGACCATCGTGGTCGCCGTCTTGTACTTGCCGAGCTTATCGGCGGCAACGACTACACCGGCAGCACTCGCGACCATGCGAAGGGCGCTCACCAGAAGCTCACGGAACAGGATGATGAACACGGACCACACGGTCACCGCGCCAAAATCAAGGAACAGCAGCAGGGCCGAGAACACGAGCAGCTTATCGGCGATGGGGTCCAAGAATTTACCGAAGTCGGTGATCTCGTTGCGCGAACGCGCCAGATAACCGTCGACCTTATCGGTGCACGACAGGATCACATACAGAATGAAGGCAGCGGCGGCGAGCGGGCCGTCGAAGGTGCTCCAATCCGTACCGGCAACACTCGTGTGAGAAAGCGCCGACACGATCATGAACACCGGGATAAAGACGATGCGAACGCACGTCACGATGTTGGCGGGCGTCCAAACACTCGTCAGTTCCTTATTGCTCTCGTTTGCCACGATGCTCTCCCTACTCCACAACATGGCCGATAAGCTCATAGCAGAAGCTATCGGTAAACTCGACAGTCAGAATATCGCCCACGGACGCCTCACTGGCGTCCAAGTGGACCGCGCCATCGGAATCGGGCGCCTGGAACCAGGCATGGCCGATCAGCTCGGTGCCGTCCTCGGTTTCTTCGATACCGTCGACGATCACCTGGGCGCGCTCGCCCACATGTGCGGCGGTGGCGGCAAAACCGAGCGACTCGGCCAGGTCCATGGCCTCCTGGGCGCGCTCGAGCTTGACCTCTTCGTCGACCTGACCCTCCATCTTAGCGGCCAGGCTGCCCTCCTCCTGCGAGTAGGCAAAGACGCTCGTGTAGTCAAAGCCGACGGTGTCCATAAAGTCGATAAGGTCGCGGAACTCGTCGTCGGTCTCGGTCGGGAAGCCGACCATAGCCGTGGAACGGATCACGATGCCGGGGATACGCTCACGCAGATCGCGGAACAGGTCCTCGAGCTCCTGGCGCGAACCGGAACGGCGCATAGCCTTGAGGATGCGCGCGCGTCGCAGTGCTGCACGGGGATATCGATATAGGGCAGCACCTCGGGCGTATCGCGAATCGTATCGATAAGCTCATCGGTCATGCCCTCGGGCTGCAGATGAGCACGCGGACCCAGACGTTGTGCGGGCGCACGGCCTCGGCGACGGCACGCAGCAGCTGCGCCAGATTGCGCGGCGAGCCCTCGGCGACATCCTCGTCAGTAAAGTCGGTGCCCCAAATACCCGTGTCCTGGCCGATCAGCACGATCTCGCGCACACCGCCGGCAACCAGGTCGCGTACCTCGGAGATAATGCTCTCGGCATTGCGCGAATGATAGCGACCGCGAATATAGGGGATCATGCAGAAGCTGCAGAAGCGGTTGCAGCCATCGGAAATCTTGACGTAAGCAACGGCGCCCTCGACGGTACGCTTGACCTGAGGGATATAGGCCGCGATCTCACGCTCGACACCCAGTACGCCATCGATGACCGCCACGATGCCGTCCTCCTCGTCGGCCTTCACAAAGGCAGCGACCTCGGGCAGCTCGTCGGGCAGGTCGTCGCCATAGCGCGACGGCACACAGCCGCACATGACGATGGGGCAAGAACGAACGCCGTCCTGAACCTCATTGGCGAGCTCGAGCGTGGTCTCGATGCTCTCGGACGTTGCGGAGGCGAGGAACGAACATGTATTGACGATGGCGATATCGGCATCCTGCGGGTCGAATGCTTCCTCGTAGCCTGCGGCGGTCAAAAGAGAACGCATGCGGTCGGTGTCAACCTCGTTCTTAGCGCACCCGAGGGTGATGTAGAGCACGGAGCCCAACGGTGTATCCATGTTGGAGAGCGGTCCTTTCGAATGATATTAGCGGTAGTTGGTGAACTGTAGCGGCTGGCCGTAGTCCTGGTCGCGCAGGAACTGAATCACGGTCTGCAACGCGTCCTTCGAAGCAGAGGAAACACGCAGTTTGTCGGCCTCAATGGTCACCTTGACCTTGAGTTTTGGTCCTTGATGTCCTTGTTGATCTTCTTGGCGGTCGCCTGGTCGATACCCTCGACGATATGGCCGAACACGCGCACGGTGCCGCCCGATGCCGCCTGAGGAGCATCCCACGAGACAGCCTTGAGGTCGATGCCGCGCTTGATGAGCTTGGAGCTCAGCACGTCGATAATCTGCTTGGAGACAAAGTCGGCCGGGGCGTTAATCGTAAAGAGCTTGTCGCCCTTCGAAAGCTCGATCGTAGCGCCGGAATCCTTAAGGTCATAGCGCTGGGAAATCTCGCGCGTGGTCTGCTGAAAGGCGTTGTCGACCTCTTGCATGTTGACCTCGGACACGACGTCGAAGCTGGAATCTTTAGCCATGATGTTTCCTTTCGCGTACGAGCGGCTTAGTAGCTATCGTACGAATAGTCGGTAGAATCGGTGGGCGTCTGACCGTCAGTTGCGGTATCGGCGCCATCCGCGGACTGGACATCGGTACCGTCGGTGGTATCGTTACCATCGGTGGCGTCGGCACCATCAGAACTCTCACCATTCTCCGGAATCAGTCGTCTCCCTTCTTGGGAACGGTGATCGTCACGCGCCACGCCCGAGGTCTTGGTATCGTAACGAACCTTTTCACCGTTCTTGGTAACGGTGACATCGGAAGGCTTGGACGTGGTGATCTCGATCGAAGACTCGGGCGTGTACTCCTGCTCAAAGGGGCCAGTCGCCTGGGCGCCATAGACCGACTTGCCGTCAACCTTGACCTCAATCCACGCGGTCTTTCCCTTGGCAACGGAGACTTTGACCTTCGTGACCTCGTTCTCTTCCTTCTTGGCCGTCGTCATGGTAGCGTCCGAGTCAGTCGACTCATCCGTCGCCTCATCGGTGTCTTCGTCCTCGTCGACCGTTTCGGTCTTCTTAGAAGACTTCTTGGTCGTCGTCTTGGTAGCAGTGGGCGTCTCGGGCGTGGTCTCGGGCGCCGAAGATGCGCAGCCGCGCAGAAGCACCACGATGAGCACAATCAACAACAGCGCAACGGCACCGATGCCGGCGTAGACGATACGCGGATCGAGCCCGTTGTTTTGAGGAGTACGTGATCCGCCGCGTCCACGATTGGAACTGCTGCGGCCGCCTCCCTGAGGCATACGACCACGATTGCTATCGGAACGGCCGCGATAGCCACCCTGGCCCTGAAGGCTGCGCTGACCCGAGCGGGGCGCAAGTTCACCGCGGCCTTGATAGCCACGCTGGCCCGAACGCGGAGCCGAAGAGCGCTGGCCATACGGCTGTGATTGAGAGCGAAGACGCGGCGTCACCTGCGTGGCATCGGCATCCGCATAGCCACCGCGAGAGCGACCAGAAGAGACCCCACGGTAACCGCGATCGGAATAGCCGCCGTCGCCGTAGCCGGCACGAGGGTCACGAGCCACGCCGCGGGCAGCGGGAAGTGCACGGTCCTCGGGCATCGGCGTACTGCGGAACCGGTCACGCTGCGAACGAATCTCCTCGCCCGAACCCGTCTCGGTAATATAACCGGCCTGCTGAGGACGCTGTCCATAACGCGTCGAACGACCGCCCTGAACCATCAGGAAGCGCCCGTTATCGACCGAGGAACGCGAATTGACGTAGCCAGCGGCGTCCTGAAAACGACCGCCCTGCTGCGAGGTCTCGCGTTCATATGCCATCAGATCGTCAAAATAGGCATTGAGCATAGCTCGAAATCATGCCCTGCGCATAGCCGCGCGGCGGCATCGAAGCAAAGTTACCGGTCTCGAAAAACTCGATGATCTGCGGCCTGATTTTGATGGTGTTGGCGACTTGCTGGATGGAAAGGCCCATCCGGCGACGCTGCTCGAGCAGCATGTCACCAAAGCGTGCAGCCATCAGAATCCTCCAAACTCACGATCTTCACGTGCCATCTCGGCGTCGACAGATTCCAGCGCGGCAAGCCCCTCCTCGTCCAGCAGGACCTCGCGCGGCTTGGAACCGGCGGGCGGACCGACGACACCCTTTCTTCCAGCATGTCCATAATACGCCCGGCGCGCGCATAGCCAACCTTCAGACGGCGTTGCAGCCCAGATGTGGAGCCCAGCTGCGATTCCACCACAATATGGGCGGCTTCCCAAATGAGAGGATCATCGTCTTGCGGCTCGGCGACTCCGGTGCGGACAATGCCGCCGCCACCCGCCATGGACATGGAAGCGGGCGCCACGGCAGACAGGATCTCCTCGTGGTAGTCGGGCTCGCTCTGCGACTTGACGAACTCGACAATCTCGTTGATTTCGTCATCCGAGACAAAGCAGCCCTGGATACGGCGAGGCTTGCCCCAGTCGACCTTTGAGAACAGCATGTCGCCCAAACCAGTGAGCTTTTCGGCGCCCATCTGATCAATGATGACGCGCGAGTCGATACCCGTGGCGACGTTAAAGGCGATGCGGTTGGTGATGTTAGCCTTGATAAGGCCCGTCACCACGTTAGAGCTCGGGCGCTGCGTAGCCACGATAAGGTGGATACCGGCAGCGCGGCCCAGCTGAGCAATACGCACGATCGAGGCCTCGACATCCTTACCGGCGACCATCATCAGGTCCGAGAGCTCGTCGATGATGATGACCAGGTAGGGCATCTTTTGCGGCGGGTTATCGTAATGCTCAAACTCGCCGGCGGCCTGCTTTTCGTTGTAGGTCGAGATCTTACGCACGTTGAGACGCTCGAAGACCTTCAGGCGACGCTCCATCTCGGACACGGCCCATTGCAGAGCGCTCGCGGCCTGCTTGGGCTCGGTCACTACAGGCACGTAAAGATGCGGCAGACCGTTATAGCCCGCAAGCTCGACGCGCTTGGGGTCGACCATGATCAGGCGAACGTCCTCGGGAAGGGCGCGCATGAGCAGGGTCGTGATGATGGAGTTGATCATCACCGACTTACCGGAACCAGTGGTACCGGCGATCAGCAGGTGGGGCATCTTGGCAAGGTCGGCGACGACCGGCGTGCCCTCGGCATCGCGCCCGATTGCGAGCTCGAGCGGACCGCCCCTTCACATAGGGCAGCACGTCGCCCAGGTTGACGTTCTGGCGCTTGCGATTGGGGATCTCGATGCCCACGAGCGAGGTGCCGGGGATCGGGGCAAAGATACGCACCGACTGGGCAGCGAGCGAAAGCGCGATATCGTCCTCGAGGCTCGAGATCTTGCTCACGCGCTCGCCCTCGCCAGGTTGCAGCTTAAAGGTCGTCACCGTGGGGCCGGCGATCCAGCCGACCACGCGGGCACTGCGGCCAAACTCAAGCAACGTGGACTGAAGCGACTCGGCAGTCTGTTCCAGCTCCTTGTCAGAAGACGCGGAGGACGCCGACTGCGGGTTGGCATGCAGGATTTCGAGTGGCGGAAGCTTAAGGCCATCCTCTTCTTCGGCCTCGTTATCTGCGGCGCCGCCGTCCGCTCCCCCATCCCTAGCCGCAGCCGATCCGACAGCACTCGAGGCAGGCGCATCGGCAACCTTTGGGATGCTTCAAGAAGTCGGGAATCTGAGGTGCTGCCGAGACAGGATTCACGGCAAACGGCGGCTCGGACTCGTCAATCTTATCGGGGTCGTCTTCCATCGAAAGCTGGCCGGTTACCTGTTCGCGCTTGGCATGGCGACTCGGCAGCAAAGTTGTCTTTGCGGTCTCAATCGGCGCCTCGTCGTCCTCGTCATCGCCCTCAGTGAGTTCGATTTCGCTATCGGACCAAGACGGGTCGGGCTCACTCGTATTGAGCTTAGGCGCAGCCTTGCCCTTCTTGGTATGGCGGCGCGGCAGCAGCGTGGTCTTGGCGCGCTCGGCCTCCACGGCCTCGGACACGTCGACAAACGGGTCATCGTCCTCGTCGTCATTGTCCAAAACCGGGTCCACATCGTTGCCCATGACCGTGGTCACTGCAGCATCGGAGCCCTTTTGACGAAGAATGCTCAGGTGCGGACGGGCAACGCCGGGCACCGACAGGGCTTCGTCGTCACCCCACGGACTCGCGTTAACATCGGCACGACGGCGCTCGGCAAAATCGGCCGCACGGTCGCGAGCAGAGCGCAGCACGCCGCCAACCGAAAAGCCGATGATGACCAAGCCCACGACGACAAGGCCCAACAGGACTACCATCGCGATAGGCTTACCCAGGGCATTCTGCAGCGCACTCGCAATAAACGCACCGATGTAGCCACCCGAGGCGGACAAATTTTGCGGCGTGAACATAAGGTCACACGAGACACTCGTACCCGGCACCATCAGCGAAAGAATGGAAACGACGGCGATAAAGACCACGGCGCCGCCCGCAACAGAGCGCACGTTGAGCGGCGAGTCCTCGCCTAAAAAGAGTGTGGCGGCAAACAGCAAAATGACGATCGGCAGCACGTAGGCGCCCAGACCAAAGCCCAGGTGGTAGAAACCAGCAACCGCAGCCGTAACGGTGCGGTCGCCGGCGAAATCACGGCAATGAAGGACGCAATCGCCAAAACGGCGATGACCACGCCGGCGATATCGCGGTTGGCCGAGGACTCGACCAAGGGCTCAAAATCGTCGAAGTCGGCCTCGTGGCCCTTATTGGCACGCAGATGGGAACCGGCACCCTTAGCAGATGCCGGTTGGTTATTGGCCTTATTGCCTTTGGCGTTTTGTGCAGATCCGCGCGCCAAACTAAACCTCCATGACGACCGGGATGATCATCGGACGGGTGCGCGTACGGCTCCAAATAAAGTTGGAGAGCGAATCGCGCACGGCCTTGCGAATGGCATCGGAGCCGCTGCTCGTAAAGCTAAACTTGCCCTTCTCGATCGTCTTCATAATGGATGCGGAGGCATCCTCGGAGAACTGGTCGTCGATGGCAAACGAGACACCGCGGCCCGAGAACTCGATGGCCTCGATCTTCTTGTGCTTGAGCGAGACGATGGCAACGGCCGTGACCATACCGTCGTTGGCGAGCTTTTGCCGATCGCGCAAGACAATGGGGTCGGTATCGCCGATACGCAGGCCGTCGACGTAGACGACGCCGGACTCGACGGGTGTACCGCGCTTGACGATACCACCGCGCATCTCGAGCGTGTCGCCGTTATCGAGGATAAAGATATGATCGTCCTTGATGCCCATCTTGCGGGCGAGCTGGGCATGAGCGCGCAGATGCACGGCCTCACCGTGAACCGGCATAAAGTACGTGGGTTTGGCCATGGCCATCAGGAGCTTGAGCTCCTCCTGGCTACCGTGACCGGAGACGTGGACGAGAGCGCGGTTCTTATCCCACACGTCGCAGCCGAGCTTGGCCAGGCTGTTGACGACCTGCTGGACGGCCTTCTCGTTGCCGGGAACGGGAGTTGCTGAGAGGATGACGGTATCGCCCTCGTGGATGGAGAGCGTCTTGTGCTCGCCATTGGCCATGCGGGACAGGGCCGACAGCGGCTCGCCCTGCGAACCGGTGCACATGACGACGATCTTGTCGTCGGGCAGGTTATCGATATCGAAGGCATCGATGATATCGGCATCGTCGATGTTGAGGTAGCCCAGCTCACGCGCCACGCGGGTGTTGGTGAGCATGGAACGTCCAGTCACAACGACCTTACGGCCGCACTTACGGGCGGCATCGCAGATCTGCTGCAGGCGATGGATGTGGCTCGAGAACGACGCGACGAACACGCGACCCGGCGCGTTCTTGATGGCGTGCAGCAGATTGGGACCAACCTCGGCCTCGGACTTGGTAAAGCCAGGAACCGTGGCGTTGGTGGAGTCGGAAAGCAGCAGGTCGATGCCCTGCTTGGCAAAGCGGCTGATAGCGGCATAGTCGGGCGTGACGCCGTCGATGGGCGTCTGGTCGAGCTTAAAGTCGCCCGTGTGCATAACGGTGCCCTGGTTGGTGCGAATGAATACGCCCAAAGCGCCCGGGATGGAGTGCGTCATCGAGAAGAAGTCGAGCGAGATGCCGCCGAGGTTGACATGGCTGCCGCCCTTGACCTCGCGGAACTTGGGTGCGCGGATGCGGAACTCAGAAAGTTTGCCCTCGATAAAGCCAAGCGTCAGCTTGCTCGAAAAGATGGGCACCTTGTTGTTGAGGTCCTGCAGCAGGTACGGAAGCGAACCGGTGTGGTCCTCGTGGCCGTGGGTGACGACGATACCGCGGAGCTTCTCCTCGTTCTCCAGAACATAGGTGTAGTCGGGAAGCACCAGGTCGATACCGGGCTGGGAGTCGTCGGGGAACATGAGACCGGCGTCGACGAGCACCATGTCGTCGCCGCACTCGAAGACCGTCATGTTCTTGCCGATGCCGTCAAGGCCGCCGAGCGGGATGATCTTCAAGGGAGATGATTTTTTAGCTGCCATAGGTTAGTGTGGTTTCCTTTCTTCGAAACGGGTCTGGAACAACCGACGGGGCGCTTCTGGCAAACCGACCGCCGGGAACGTACAAACATGCATCACGGAGTCGATGCAATAACCACAGTATGATACCCATTTGCCCACCAACAGACCACCCATGCATCAAAGCCCCATCTGAACTGGTCTATCCCGCCGGTCTGGGGCCATCGGGGGCCGGGCCGGGTTAAGTTTTTGCTGCTCTACAGTCCTGCGCAAGACGGAAAGCACGTTAAGTGCTTTCGCTTTGCGTGCGGAACTCGCGACAAACTTAACCCGCCCCGGCCCCCGATGGCCCCAGACCTGACTAAATAAGGACAGGTTTATTTTGGTCGGTTTTATCTGGCGAAGGCGCCGAAGAGGCTGGATACCGACGACTCGCCCCGGTGTACTCCTCGCCGACCTCGGGAACCTTTACGATGCCCAAGATCTGATGCGCTCGACAGCCTGATCGGACTGGACTCGCCGGTGCCGCCGACAAAAACGGTGCCGTCCTCCTGGATGTCGACCGAAGCGCCGGTCTCATCCTGGATGCCACGGACGACCTTGCCGCCAGAACCGATGACGTCGCGGATCTTGTCGTCGGAACCTGGATGGTCTCGATGCGCGGCGCGGTGCTGCGTGTGAAGCTCAGCGCGGGCTCGGGCAGCTTCATCGAGCATGGCGCTCAAGATGAATGCGCGGCCTTCGTTGGCCTGCTTGAGCGCACGGGCCAGGATGTCGAAGGTGAGGCCCTTGGCCTTGTTGTCCATCTGCAGTGCGGTGATGCCCTCGACGTGCCGGTGACCTTAAAGTCCATGTCGCCCAGGAAGTCCTCGAGACCCTGGATGTCGGACAGGACCACGACATCGTCGCCCTCCTCCTTGATCAGGCCCATGGCGATGCCGGAGACGGGGGCGCTTGATGGGCACGCCCGCGTCCATAAGCGCGAGAGTGGAGCCGCAGGTCGAAGCCATCGAGGAGGAGCCGTTGGACTCCATGACCTCGGAGACGACGCGGATTGCGTAGGGGAACTCGTCCTCGTCGGGAAGCACAGGCAGAAGCGCGCGCTCAGCGAGGGCGCCGTGGCCGATCTCGCGGCGCTTCGGTGCGCCCACGCGGCCAACCTCGCCGGTGCAGAACGGCGGGAAGTTGTAGTGGTGCATGTAGCGCTTGCCCTCGGTGGGCTCGATGGTGTCCAAGCGCTGGCCCTCGTTGAGCATGCCGAGCGACAGGACGGAAAGCACCTGGGTCTGCCCACGCTGGAACAGGCCGGAGCCGTGAACGAGCGGCAGGTACGTTGTCCTGATGGGACGGATCTCGTCCGGCGGCGGCCGTCGACGCGCTCGCCGGTCTCGACGACCATGGTGCGCATGGCCTTCTTTTCGAGCTTCTTGAGCACCACGGGGATCTCGCGCTCCCAAGCGGCCTGCTCCTCCTCGGTGAACTCGGCGCGGATGGACTCCTTCAGAGCCTCGACCTTACCGATACGGGAGAGCTTGTCGGCGTCGCGAAGGGCGGCAGCCATCTCGTCGTAGTGGGCGAAGATGCGCTCCTGGACCTCCTCGACGGGCTGGTCGAGCGGGTACTCCTTCTTGACGATGGGGCCGTTAACCTGCTCCCACTCGGCGACGAACTCGTCCTGAGCCTGGCAGAAAGCAGCAAGGGCCTCCTGGCCAAACTTCATAGCGGCGAGCATGTCGTCCTCGGAGATCTCCTCGGCGCCGGCCTCGACCATCGAGATGAAGTCGGCGGATCCGCCCAGCTCCAGGTCCAGATCGGAGTTCTCGCGCTCCTCGTAGGTGGGGTTGACGATAAACTCGCCGGTCTCCACGTTACGGCCGATGCGCACGCAGGCAAGCGGGCCCTCGAAGGGCACGCCGCCGAGCGTCATGGC
>VOFG01001128.1_pt1 | contig 104001 bp, 131 predicted proteins | sample 5384171 | NCBI WGS metagenome assembly VOFG01 (sample SAMN12384726, study PRJNA508395) | human gut metagenome | isolation source: healthy gut F | host: Homo sapiens
ATAACAAACAGATTTTGCGCTTTCGTGGGTTCGAATCCTACCGGAGGAGAAATGGAGTTGTTTTGTAGTTTTTGCTTTTGGGCGCATCGCGGGTTCAAATCTTCACCCAACTCCGAGGGATTTATTTTGTAGTCTACGATTTGTAAACATTCCGTGAAGACAACAAAAAGCCGAAAGGGTTGGAAACCGTGTCGCGAGTTCAAGTCCTTTCGGCTGTTCAATTCGGTTTCGCTTTTTGAAAATCCCGTTTTCGCGGGTTCAGATCCTTGCGGTCGGAAAAATCGCAAAATGGATCGGTATTTTTCGAAAAAAGCAGGGGACGAAAAAAACGGAGAAATCTCTCGAAATCTCCCGTTTTCCGCCGTTTGGTTTGCCAAACGGCTGTTTTCCTCGTGCGGATCGATTTTGACCACACAACATGGGGTATCACTACAAAACCGATGCACATAGCACTTTTTCAAAACCGAGCCGGGATTATTTGTTTTTGGATAGACCTCTCCCTTGGTGAAACAGGGGCTTGCAAGTGACCGCGATCTTCCGGGCTTGCAGAGCCACGCAGATAAACGAGCTCATGTATTTTGATTCGCAAAAAATTCACATTTTCATGATATAATTTTGTTAAAACACCGAATCGACCGTAGTTTTTGCAACTAATAAGGCGAAAGCAGCCGGTGACGGCAGAAAGGAGGAACCTCTATGATCGGATTTGGCAATGATTTTGAGAAGCAGTGCGGCGAATATTTGGAATATCTCTATCATCTTGCGGAAAAGCGATATAACGATTGCCCGGACATTGATGCCCTGGTACAGGACACGCTTACGGCTTTGATTGTAAAAATCAGCCTCGGCAAGAGCATAGAATACCCAAAAGGCTTTTTTGTCGGCAGTTCTCAAGAACAAATACAATGCGTGGCTTCGCGAAAAGTACAGGGCGGAATACGTAGAATACTCGACGGTGCAATCAGCGGAACCTACAATGAAATCGAGGAAAAAGAAGAAGCCGAGCGCAAGACCGAAGAATACGAAGCGGTACGCCGCGAGATCGGACGCCTGATCTGTATTTATCGCGAGGTTATAGTGCGCCACTATGTTCACGGACAACCGGTAGAACAGATCGCAGGGAGCTTGGTATTCCGCGCGGAACGGTATTATCCCGTCTTTCCGCGGCAAGAGATCGATCAAGGAGGGACTTGAAAACATGGAAAAGTATTCGCAGATCAGTTATGAGCCCCAAACCGCCTCCATTGGTATATGGGGGAACCCCGGACTTAAAGGCGAACCGTTCTCGCTTATGCGTTCGGATATTGAAGCCAACATCTTGAATCTGGCATATAAAATCCCGTTTCTGTGCGTGGTATTGCCGATACGATGGGGATGCCCAGTGCATATGTGGAGCCAATTATTGACTCTTTGGTCAAGGGAGAGCTGATGGGCAGAACTGCGGGAGGACTCGTCTATACCCGTTGCTTCATGCAAAGATATGAGGATGCCTTTGGCGATATTCCTGCTCAGGAAAAGCTTGCCGATCAACACGCATCCGGGGTGTGGGAGATCGTTTGGAAACACATTGAGCCGTTGACAAAGCGTGACGACTTTGCGGAAATGTCCGGCAAGCAAAAAGCAACCATGCTTTTTGTTTGTGATGAACCAAATGCTAAGTGATATTGTGCATAAAAAAGCCGTCCCGATTGAGCATTCTCCCAAACAGCCCCCCGACCGTCCCGATGCAGGCAGATGGTTGGCAACAGTGACCGTATATGCGCACAATCAAATGCAAGATAATCCATATGATGGCTCCGGTCCCGTGTACGTCGGATACAGTGCCAATAATGATGGCAAGTTTGATTGCCAGATGTTCGATTGTCAATCACTTTTCGGGGATGCACATTGGGCATACAATCAGTTCAAATACAAATGTTCCTTGCAAAGCATTTTACGCTTCTACGCATCCTTGCTGCCTTGTGACGTCAAAACCGACAACGAACTCTTATATGAGCGATTCCGGAATTTGAAAAGCTTTGTATATTAAAGCGCGGTGCGGACGGCGAGATTAAATTGGATATTCCGGCATTGCCATTCACCGAAGTAACGGAATATTGGAATCCTGCTTGTAAAGCAATCGAGGAAGGAACTTTTCGATTTGTTGTCCGATGATCTGTGCAGGCTTTGGGCAAAAACCAGAAACTGCGTTCCCAAGCATGTGGATAAAGCAGAATATTTTGTTCACGCAGGTGCGGTGAGAGCGTACCCAAAAAGCGCAGCTTCTTGCCATTGTTCACAAAGAGCTTTTTGCCCTATCCGGTGATCGTTGGAAAACACCACTGATCTACATTGCTTATCGGAAGAAAAATGTATAAATGAAATTTTGGTATTCAGCAATTGTCGGTGCTGCAGTTCACGGTATTCCGGATTATCTGAAATCGATTGCCCGGCGGACGAATCCCGTGCCCTATAGTTCGTGCGGCATCTTCTTCATCTTTATCGCTCCTGTAATCGCACAACTATAAACCATCTTCGCCGTGCCTTTAGTTTCTTCCAAAGCTTCCCAAGAAAAAGCCACAGGCAACGCCTGTGGCTTTTTCTTGGCAGGGCAGGAGGATTCGAACCCGCGACCCACGGTTTTGGAGACCGGTACTCTACCAGCTGAGCTATACCCCTGTGCAACGCCAGTATTATAGCACACATCCGGCAAAAAAGCAAGGGGTTTCCCGAAAAATCAAAAACTTTTTTGCGTACAGATTGCCCAACAAGGATCCGGAAGCGGGCGATCGGCAGAGGAAGGTCTTCCGGAAAATACGGGCGGTATCCGTACAGACAAAGATCCGAACTCTTGTCAACCGACAAAAAGTCCGGATTCTGTACTGGTGGAGATAAGGGAGTCGAACCCCGACCTCTTGAATGCCATTCAAGCGCTCTCCCAACTGAGCTATACCCCCGTGAAGCATCGCGTGACTGTCCACTGCCATGCAACGCGCGGTTATTATATCACACGGCAAACGGTTTGTCAAGAGCTTTTTGGAAAAGTTAAGAATTGATTCGCGCGCTGCCGGCTTTTATCGTCTGCGCCTATGCCAGTCCTCCATAGCCTAAAAACGTAAGCCCCAAATACCACCGTGTCCCAAACAAGAAAACCGAGCCCACGTACATGAGCCCGGTCAAAATATTCGGATCGATCAAAGCGACGTGTGAATGCTTTTAGCCTGTTTTGCCGACAAGTAAATATCTTTGAAGATTTCTGCGTATCCCCTTCCGATGATCACATTGCTACCAGTCACAATACTGTCGTAAATAATCCTATCCTTGAAGGGAATGAGTGTCGCCCGCAGAAGGATGGGAAGGTCGGCTTGAGGGCTTATTTCTTCCCAGCTTGAAAAAGATGCCGCTCACCAGATAGACCTGTTCATCCTCCGATGAGATAAAAACCGAGCCACGTTTCAGATTCCGTTCCAAAATGAATTACCGGATACAAAGCGGCTCCAGCCTGCGATGATCTCACGGTGATCCGGGGGCAACTCGGCGGGAGGCCAAGTACCCATCAATGACCGCGGGATGGCTCCACAGGAAATCGGCTACCACCCGTACCTCTTGGATATCCAGCCCATCGCCCGCGCCATTTTGCCGAGCTTCGGATTGACGTTGTACGTCTGATTGACGTGATCCAGAAGAGGGATCCATAAGTCGTAGAATAATTTTGCATCGGCGAAATCAAGCTTGGGAATCATGCTTCGACCTCCTTCCAAGGCAGTATCTGTTTCATTCGACAAAGCTCTGTGAAATATTCCTCCACGTTTAATCCGTTCCACTGCGGTGGGAAGCTATCACCGCTAAATTGCGGTGATAGCCTTAAACCCAAATTACTATACATGGATGAGCTTCATCTTGGTGATAATTTACAATGCTTTGATGTACAGCATTTTGGGGTCAACAGGCTCTAATAGATTGAGCCGTTTCTCTTGTGTCACTGCCTTCCATAACCCCCATCTGTTGACACATATATTCCCTCGAACCTTTCGCAGACGATGATAATATGCGCCTTTACTGATCCCCAGGCTTGCACACCATGCATCCACCGGTATCCCTTGCTCCTGCCGCTCCTGTACCTGTCGCTGCCACTCGGACAGTTGCACCTCTCGCCTTACCGCTACGATTGCTTGACTTGATTCATTCATCTTTCCTTTTCCTCCGTGTGTTTCGGACTGCAACGAACTTCAATTGTACTTCGTTACAGTTTGTTGAAATTTGTTGTACTTCATTGTACCACATTCAGAAAGATTCTTGAAGGCGCGGGGGGATTTGGGGGTTACGATAATAATTCCAAAAGAAATGATTTGTCTAGTTCGTCTTGAATCTGATAAAACAATTTGCCAAGTTGCTTCATTGCAGCATTATGCCGTTTAACATCTTCTTTAGTAGTGCAATCACTTAAATTTGCACAATGCAGAAGATATAATTCCTTATAATCCGTCATCATATTTTTACTCCAAACATTCTTAATACCTTAATTCCACATTCATATTGACTGGATTGTTTAGGCAGTAAGAAAACTGATTGAATCCAAGATCCCAAAGAAGTGTTTAATTGTGAATCCGCGTTTATAAACCGTCCAACTTCAAGATCATTCCATGATATTTATTCCTGGTGTCCATTTCCCATCGCCACGATATATATAGTCCTCATCCCAATCCTCTGATTTGATAATGTAGATAGATATCACACCGACATTATTATTGTCAAAATCATCCTTTGTACATTCTCTAATAGCTATATAATATTTTTGCGCACTTGTTTCAAGATAAAAGGCAGACTGTACTATCTTTTGCTTTTTTGCTTGTTCTGTTTTATAATCAACTCCTACTCCCGCTTCTGACGCATCAAGAAAATGAAACAATATCTCCTTGAATAAATTTTAAATAATTTTATGGAATTTTCTCCAAGATTACTTGCCTCACTTTGTGCGACTTTTGAAAACAGCGCTTCAAGTTCGGTATTGTCTTTAAACTTTATCGTATTGATCACTTTTTCAAAAGTATTATTAGCGATACTTTCATCATTTTTCTTAAAAGCATTCATATTTTCATCTCCAAGCGAACACGATGTAAAAAAAAGTATTAGCACAATAAATAGAAAACACATCTTTTTCATATTCATAACCTCATTATCAAAATTGGAGAATGGCTATAGCAATTCTCAAAATTACAGGCAATATCCACCAACCTTAAACCACCCAACGCAATCCCGTTGACTGACGCACAAAAGCGCGCAGAAGACGGTTTTAGGCAAGAGTTCAGCAGTCCGGCACTTCCATTTGCGCAAAAGCGCCTTTACCTTCGACCACAGCATTTCAATCGGATTCATATCGGGGCTGTACGGCGGCAGATACCGCAGCTCTATGCCTGCGGCGTGATATGTGTTGTTCGTCCTCGTCGTTCAGCAGCTGCTTTCTGCCACGCATTGTGCAGCATTTTGCCTATTTTCTCATCTCCCGTGACATATTGTACCACTTTTTGCTGTAGTTGTCAAGGGTGACTGCTATTTTGGAAGTTGCTATAAAAAAGAAAAAACCCCGAAATCGTTGGATTTCGGGGGTTGAAGCCATGATATCTTTTGAACAGGCAGAAGGGGCGTTAAATCATCACGCTTTCTGTCATCAAAAACGGGCAGCTACAAGGATAAGGTTCTACGGCAAGTCGTTTTGGGGCGGAGATTGGTTCAAAGTAAGCGTTTCTTCTCGGCAATTGTTTGACCGTCGAAACGAATATAACTGTTGGAAGAATCCGAATAACCGGCTTCAATGGTGTGACCGCCGATGTTTGCAAACAGATTATGGGGAAATTCAATCACGGCTTTCATTTCGTCATATACTTTTCCATTGACGACTAATTCGTTGACAGATCTGATACGACGATACATGACGCAAAAATCTTTAACGTTTGCACTCAATAAGATTTTTGCTTTTTTTACTTTGTCTGCATTCCGCAGGGGCGGCGTATCAACGTGGTGTGCCCCGTCCTTGATTTTAGCTTTTTTGCTTTTTTGACGGGCAGTTTCTTTTTTCTCTGCTTTCTTTTCAAGCCCCAGAAGCAATATAATGATGATGGGAGCAATGCACATAAATGCGCCGATCCGAGACGTATCCCTTGTTGTAATTATAAGTGGTTTGCTGTGAAATTTCAAAATTCAGAAGTTCTTCCGTTTCGGTTCGGATTTCCGCAATACAGTGACTGTTCGGATTGACAAGCAAAAACAGCTTTGTGCCCTTCTCCATAGTTTCAAAAGATTTGAGAAGCTCCTTCGGTATGGTGTGGGGGTAAAAGCTCGTATTCGGCTCCGTCCGGAAACAAACTGTTCGGAAATTCCTTAGCGATTCCAATTTCTCAAAATAGCCGACATAAACCTCTGCGTCTCGCGGGCAACCGGAACATAATTCCGGATCGGCAAGATAAACGCAAACAAACCGACACCAACACCGACAACCACAACCAGTACTCTTAACAGAATGCCTCGTTTTCATCTTTTCAAGAAAAACATCGGTCAAAGTTTTTTCCGTAAATACCTCAAAATTGCAGAACTTCTTCACTATTCCTTATTACTCCTTATTACTTTGCCAAACCTCCCGCCGTAAGTGAAAAGAAAGGAGGAGATAAGTAAAACTCCGCGCCGAGGCGCGCTGCGGCACAAGGATTCGAACCTTTGGTAATGACGGAGTCAGAGTCCGTTGCCTTACCGCTTGGCGATGCCGCATTGCTCACCAACGCCCCACATTATAGCAGATTCCCGCGCGCTTGTCAAGAGCTTTTGAAAAAAATCACGGAATTTTCTGTGAATTACAGGAATTTCCATCAACTGTGGGAATGGGTAGTTGCAGAAATGCCGGGGCAGTGCGCCGGGGCATGGGCTGAAAAGCCCACGCCCTTTCTGTGTGTCCCGGATTGGCGCGGAGGAGCGCCGGCGGAGCCGCGCCGACAGCTCTTTCAGGCGGCGGGATGGTGTCCTTATATGGTGATATTTCCATCTGTGCAATAGACGGTACAATGGACATCGATCCGGTTAATCCCTTCTATCGCATACCATTGTGCTTTTGTTCCTTGGAATTTGATTGATGCCAAAACCGGTGCAACCCTCGAACGCACCTGAGCCGATACTCGTCACGCTGTCAGGAATCGTGATAGAGGTCAAGCCGGTGCACCACGAGAATGCAGAATTGCCGATGCTTGTCACGCTGTCAGGAATCGTGATAGAGGTCAAGCTGGCGCAATCGAGGAACGCACCTGAGCCGATGCTCGTCACACTGCTGGGAATCGTGATAGCGGTCAAGCTGGTACAACCGAAGAACGCAATCCCGCCGATGTTTGTCACGCCGTTGGGAATAACAACATTTGTAATGAGCGTTCCATTCAAATAAAGATTGTGTGCATAGTTAAGCGGGGTTGCAAACCAATTTTCAAAAGAGATATCACACCATTTTCCAATATCGGTAATATAAACATCTTTCATGCCAGTGCAACCGTAGAACGCATCCTCGCCGATACTCGTTACGCTGTCGGGAATCGTGATAGAGGTCAAACCTGCGCAACCAGAGAACGCGCTCCCACCGATGCTCGTCACGCTATTTGGGATCGTGACAGAGGTCAAGCCAGTGCAACCCGAGAACGCATAATCTCCGACGCTCGTCACGCCATTGCCTATCGTGACTGAGGTCAAACCGGCGCAACCAGAGAACGCGCTCCCACCGATGCTCGTCACGCTGTTGGGGATCGTGACAGAGGTCAAGCCAGTGCAACCCGAGAACGCATAATCTCCGACGCTCGTCACGCCATTGCCTATCGTGACTGAGGTCAAACCGGCGCAACTAGAGAACGCGCTCCCACCGATGCTCGTCACGCTATTGCCTATCGTGACTGAGGTCAAGCCAGTGCAACCCGAGAACGCATAATCTCCGACGCTCGTCACGCCATTGCCTATCGTGACTGAGGTCAAGCCAGTGCAACCCGAGAACGCCCTCGTGCCGATGCTCTCTCCGCTTGTAATCGTGACGACCTTAAGCTGGTTGTTCTTGATATGATTTACTGCTAACGCAGGAATCACTGCCGTCTCAATCGGGCAACCCGAGAACGCACCTCTATCAATGTCCGTTACGCTGTCAGGAATCGTGACAGCGCTCAAACCAGTGCAGCCCGAGAACGCATCATAGCCGATGCTCGTCACACCGGTGGGAATCGTGATGGATGGTAAGTCGGTGCAACCCTCGAACGTAGAATCGCCGATGCTCGTCACGCTGGCGGGGATTATGATAGAGGTCAAGCTGGCGCAACCGGAGAACGCATACCTACCGATGCTCGTCACGCTGTCTGGAATTGTGATAGAGGTCAAGCTGGCGCAACTGGAGAACGCATAACCTCCGATGCTCGTCACACCGTTGGGAATCGTGATAGAGGTCAAGCCTTTGCAACCCGAGAACGCACCCCCGCCGATGTTTGTCACGCCGTCGGGAATCGTGACAGAGGTCAAGCCTTTGCAACCTGAGAACGCACTCTCACCAATGTTCGTCACGCTGTCGGGAATCGTAACAGCGGTTAAGCCCGGTTACAACCGGAGAACGCAAAATTGCTGATGCTCGTCACGCCGTTGGGAATAACAAGATTTGTAATGAGTGTTCCGTCCAAATAAAGATTGTGTGCATAGTTAAGCGGGGTTGCAGACCAATTATCAAAAAAGAGATACCGCACCATTTTCCAATATCTGTAATATAGACATCTTTCAAACCAGCACAATCGAAGAACGCACCTGAACCGATGCTCGTTACGCTGTCGGGAATTGTAATAGCTGTTAAGCTGGCGCAACCCGAGAACGCCCGCTCGTTGATGCGCTCCCCACTTGTGATTGTAACGGTTTTGAGTTGGCTGTTATTGATGTGGTTTGCTGCTAACGCTGGTATCGTTGCCGTTTCAATCGGACAGCCTTTGAACGCAGAATCGCCGATGCTTGTCACGCTGTCGGGAATCGTGACAGAAGTCAAGCCGGTGCAACCCTCAAATGCACTGGCTCCAATGCTCGTCACGCTATCGGGAATCGTGATCGGGGTCAAGCTGGTGCAATCTTTGAACGCATTCTCTCCGATGCTCGTTACCGTGTCAGGAATCGTAATGGTTTGGATGTATGATTGCTGAAAAGCTCCGGGCAGTATTTGTGTTACCGGTTTTTCCCTTATATGTTGCAGGAATAGCGATATAGGCAAGGTATCGGTTTGCTTTTGCTCCATACGTTCCGTCAGCCAGAGGATAGAAGTCCAGCCCTTCGGTAACTTCCTGCGTTTCAGCATAAGCATTGGTAATTTCAAACGTTGTGGTTGTGCCGTCCGTAAAAGTGATTGTGTATGTGTCCACATTGCCGTTCGTGGCAGTCTTTACAATGGAAACAATACCGACTCGGCGTCACCCTTGTCACCCTTGTCGCCTTTGTCGCCTTTGTCACCTTTGTCGCCTTTGTCTCCCTTGTCTCCCCTTGTCTCCCTTGTCTCCCTTTTCACCTTGGATACCCTGGGATCCTGCCGCACCGCCGCATCCCGACAGAGCAGCCATGCTTACAAGCAGGACTGACGCCAATATGAGCGCTAACATAAAAATCCTTTTCATGATTACCATTCCTCTCAACAAACTTCCGTGACGTTCAAATCCGCAACAGCAAACGACCATACAGCAAAAAGCGCTGAACCACAAACAACAGTATATCATGGAGACGGCAAAAAGTCAATGCATTTTGCCGATTTGGGCAGGAAGCCGCAGCGCTTTTTCACGCAAATTGCTACTGTGTGCCACAGATTGCGCCATTTTTCTTCTGTCGGTCGCCGTCGCAGAGGGCGTTTTCCTGTACCGGACGGAATCAAGAAATGCGCTCTCTGGCGGTTATCACCTTTGCCGTTCTTCTCTGCTTCCGTCCCCGGAGGAGGAGAGCGGAGGGGAAGGAACTGAATTCGCGGACGGACATATGGGAGCCGGCGTTCCGGCTTGCTTTCCGCATCGCCCGTCGGGAAAAACCGCCTTGACTTTTGCGCTCCGGTCGGGTATAATACGGGTATACCAAAAGCACTACACCCGAAGGAGGCTTTCCATGAGCACTACGGAAGACAGGCAACTGCGCGCGCGGGTTGACAAACTCCGCGAGGAGCTGAACTACCACGCCAAAAAATATTACGTGGAGGATGCACCGGAAATATCCGACTACGAGTACGACCGGCTTTTCTATGAGCTGGTGCACATCGAGCAGGAACACCCGGAGCTGGACGATCCCGCGTCCCCGACCCACCGCGTCGGCGGCAAAGCCTCCGACCGCTTTGAAAAAGGTCACGCACAGCGTTCGCATGGATTCGCTGACCGATGTGTTTTCCTTTGAAGAGCTTGAAGAATTCCTGTCCCATGTTGCGGAGCGGATCCCGGATGCCGTATACTCGGTCGAGCCGAAGATCGACGGGCTCTCCTGCGCGTTGCGCTATGTGGACGGCGTGCTGGTTCAGCGGCAACGCGCGGCGACGGAACAGTCGGCGAGGACGTGACGCAGAACGTCCGCACCATCTTCGATGTGCCGCTGACCTTGCCGGAGCCGCTGTCGCTGACCGTCCGGTGCGAGGTATATATGCCCCGTGCGGTCTTTGAGCGACTCAACCGGCGCCGCGCCGAGGCGGGCACCGCCCTGCTTGCCAACCCGCGCAATGCCGCCGCCGGGTCGCTCCGCCAGCTTGACCCCAAGGTCACGGCATCGCGGGCGCTGTCTGTCTTTGTCTTCAATTTTCAAGAGGGGGCGCTCTATGCCGAGGGGCACGCGCCTGTCTCGCACACCGAAACGCTGGACCGACTGCACGAGCTGGGCTTCCACACACTGGAGGAACGGATCCGCACCGCCGACCGCGCCGCGATTCTGGCGCATATCCGGCATCTGGGCGAGGCGCGGGACAGCCTTGCCTATGACATCGACGGCGTGGTAATCAAGCTGGACAGGCTTGCCGACCGGGCGACTATGGGCGAGGGAACCGCAACCCCCCGTTGGGCGGTCGCCTACAAGTTCCCGCCGGAGCAGAAAATCACACGGCTGGAGGACATCACCGTCGCGGTCGGGCGCACCGGCGTACTGACTCCTACCGCCGTACTGCACCCCGTCCGGCTGGCGGGCACCACGGTTTCCCGCGCAACCCTGCACAATCCGGATTTTATCTGCGAACGTGATATCCGCATCGGCGATTTCGTGACCGTGCAGAAGGCGGGCGACATCATTCCGGAGGTGGTCTGCACGCATCCGGACAGGAGAACAGGTGACGAGCGCCCCTTCCGTATGCCGGCAGTCTGTCCCTCCTGCGGGGAGCCGGTGTTCCGGGAGGAGGACGAGGCAGCGGTGCGCTGTACCAACGCCGCCTGCCCGGCACAGCTCTCGCGCGGCATTGAGCATTTTGCGTCCAAGGACGCCATGGACATTGACGGACTGGGTCCCGCAGATTATCGAGTCCCTCATCCGGGAAGGGCTGATCCATGATGCCGCCGACCTGTACCGCCTCCGCGCCGCCGACGTGGCAGGCATGGAGCGCATGGGCGAAAAGTCCGCCGCCAACCTCATTGCCGCGATTGAAAAATCCAAGACGGCTGGTCTGGAACGCCTGCTGTACGCGCTGGGCATCCGCAACATCGGTGCGGTGGCGGCGGCGGCGCTTGCCGGACACTTCGGAACGCTGGACGGCGTCATGGCGGCGACGGCGGAACAACTGTGCGACATTCCGGATTTCGGGAAAATCACGGCGGAATGCGTAGTCAATTTCTTTACGCACCCGCAGAATATCGCGCTCTGCCGCCGGCTGGAGGAGGCAGGCTGCGACCTCCGCCACCGCCGCGCCGACCGGCGACAGGCTGGCAGGCATCACCTTCGTGCTGACCGGAACCTTGCCCACGCTCAGCCGGGACGAGGCTTCCGCGCTGATCAAGGCGCAGGGCGGCAAGGTATCGGGATCCGTGTCTTCCCGGACAGGCTATGTTGTTGCCGGTGAGGCGGCAGGCTCCAAGCTGACCAAGGCGCAGGCGCTGGGCGTGCCTGTTATCGACGAGGACGGACTGCGGCGGCTGCTGGAAGGAAAGTAACGGACTCTGCCGGAGATGTCAACCGACATCTCCGGCTCTGCGAAGGAGGTATCATGGAAATACGGTATGCAACTCTCCGCGATGTTGCCGCGGTCGCCGCAGTGGAGGCGGCGTGCTTTCCGCCTGCGGAAGCGGCGACCGAAGCGCAGTTTGCCGAGCGGATCCGGCATTATGGGAATCATTTCTGGCTGATGTTTGACGGGGAAAAGCTGATCGCCTTTGTGGACGGTTTTTGTAACGGACGAGCCGGATCGACCGACGGGATGTATGAAACTGCGTCCATGCACGATGAAACCGGTGCGTGGCAAATGATTTTCGGCGTCAATACGTTGCCGGCGTATCGCCGGCACGGGTATGCGGGCGCACTGATCCGCCGCGCCGTTTCCGATGCGAAACGGCAGGGGCGCAGGGGACTTGTACGTGACCTGCAAGCCTGATCCCGTACTATGCGCGTTTCGGCTTTGCGGACGAGGGTGTTTCGAGAAATCCACCCACGGGAACGTCGTGTGGCACCAGATGCGGCTGTCTCTGACGGCGAACCGAACACAGATCCCCTCCGGATTCCGGGCTATCCTGCGGAGCCCGGAAACGCCGGCAATTCGTAAATTTTATTGAACCTCTTGCCAACCGGCAAAGAAGCGTGATATAATGGAGGGAACGATAAATTCACCCTGAAAGGCAGGTTTCAGACAATGCATATGCAGGAATCCGGCGAGATGTATCTGGAAACGATTCTCATTCTGTCCCGTACCAAAGGGCAGGTGCGCTCCATAGACATCGTGGATTATATGTCCTTCAGCAAGCCGTCTGTCAGCCGCGCCGTGGGGTTGCTCAAAAGCGGCGGCTACATTCTGGTCGATCCGGAGGGCTACATCACGCTCACGGACGCCGGACGCGAGGTCGCGGAAAAGATATACGAACGCCACACGACCCTGACCGAACTGCTCACGCGGCTGGGCGTTGACCCGGATGTGGCGGCGGAGGACGCCTGCCGGATGGAGCATACCATCAGCGATGAGTCCTTTGAGGCGCTCAAGCGCCACATGAATCAATTCCCGAACGCGAATCCGGACTCGGCACACTGAAAAATCACAAAAGCAGGCACCCCCACAGCAAAAAGCGCTGCGGGTGCCTGCTTTTGCGGAAAGCGGCAGGGTTCCGGGGATCACGGAAGCGCCGCACGGTTCCCGGATGTGCCGGCGGAGTATGCATCCGGAATTATTGCACGGGACGCCAGCCCGGGGCGTGCGTGTGCAGCTCAAAACGGCAGGACGCCGAGATGCTCCAGCAGAATTTTCAAGCCGATCAGGATCAGGATGGCGCCGCCGACCACAACGGCGCGGCTCCTGTACTTCAGTCCGAAGACGTTGCCGATCTTCAGTCCCACGCCGGACAGCAAAAACGTGACGGCTCCGATAAGTCCCACCGCCCAGCCGATGCCCACAGTCGGGGGTGCCAGCGCAAAGGTCACACCGATCGCCAGTGCATCAATACTGGTCGCCACTGCCAGCAGCAGCATGGTTCTGAACGAGAAGGAATCGTCGCCCTTTTCGCCATCGCCCGCGACGCCCTCCCGGATCATATTCCCGCCGATCAACGCCAGCAGAACAAACGCGATCCAGTGGTCAAACCGGGTGATGTGCTCCGCAAAGGGTTGAGCCGAGCAACCATCCCAGCGTAGGCATCAATGCCTGAAATCCGCCGAACCATGCGCCGACAATCAGGTAGTGTCGGGGGCACAGCCGTTGCGTGGACAGTCCCTACAGACGGCAACGGCAAAAAAGCGTCCATGGACAGCCCCACGGCGAGCAGGAATAATTCGATAAGGCTCATGATTTCAATATCCTTTCGGCAGAGTTACGTTTACGGGAAGCGGATCGGGAGCCCCCGCGCGGCAGACGTGTGCGCGGTTGCGTCGGTTCCGCCTTCGCGGGGCATTCCGCGGCGTAAAAAGCGGTTCAGGCACATCGCACCCGAACCACTCTATGCCCAAGTACGGGTATGCCATACCTGAAGCGATACCGCGCAGGTTGGTGGAACAGATGCGCGGTATTTTCTTTCGTTTCGCTGTTGCAGGCAAGGCAGACGGGGTATTCCGCCCTGTCTGTTGGCGTTGCCGCCGTGCGTCCTCTGCGGCTACGCGGGTACACGGCTGCCTGTTCTCTCAACGCCGGGCATTATAGCATATTTCCGGCGGATTGTCATGATTTTTTCGGAGGAGGGGGTGCCCCCGGTGGCACCGGATCCTCCCTGCCCTCGCTGTCCCCGGCGGAACAGGGGGCAATCCACAAGGATGCCCCCGTCTTCTCATTGTTCTCCACGATTTCCGTTCCCTTACCGCTCTTGAGAATACAGCGGGAGGCACAGTGCCGCGCACGGAGGACAGCGGATAAATATTGGAATCCGCACCGACGACAGTACCGGGGTTCAGAACCGAATTGCAACCGACTTCCACTCGGTCACCCAGAATCGCACCCATTTTCTTCCAGGCGGGTCTCAAGAACCTCGTCCCCGGCGCGAACCGAAACAAGCGTCCGGTCGCTCTTGACATTGAGGTCACGGCGCCGGCACCCATGTGCGCCTTGTAGCCAAGCACTGAATCGCCGACATAGTTATAGTGCGGCACCTGCACGCCGTCAAACAGGATGCAGTTCTTCAACTCCACCGAGTTGCCGACCACAGCCGTCCCCCACCAGCGCCGCGCCGCGGATGAACGCGCCGTGTCGCACCTCCGTGTCCGCCCCGATGATGGCGGGCGCGCCGATATAGGCTGTGGGCGCAATGCGGGCGGATCCTGGCGATCCGATGTCCTCGGCGGGATGATTGTACTCGTCGGGCGGCAGAGTCGCGCCGACTTCACGGATGATGTCCTTGATCTCCGCCAGGATCTCCCAGGGGTACTCATATCCCGGACAGATGCGCCCATGCGCGGGTGTGACCGGGAGCGAACAGCTCCTGCGTGGTAAGAATGTGGTTCTGCATAACAATTCTCCTTCTGCAATCTATTGCAATCTACGAAAATCCATGAATCCGCAAAGAGCAGTTCCGACAACAGGAGCCGCTCAGTGCAGGCGCTCCGGAGCCTCCGCTTCCTCTGCCAGCCCGCGTGCGCGGATGAGCGCCAGCATTTCGTCCGCGCAGGCTCCGCACAGCGCAAGGGACGGGGACTCCGCCATCACGCGCACGACCGGCTCGGTGCCGCTCCGGCGCAGGAGGATGCGTCCGGAATTCCCAAGACGGGCAGCGATATCCGCCAGACGCGCTTTCACGACAGGATCGGCAAGTACGGCGTCCTTGTCCGGCACGCGGATGCTCTTCTGCAGTTGCGGGGACAGCACAACGGGCGCGGCAAGACGCGAAAGCGGCATTTTGGCGTCCACCATGCGCTCCGCCAGCATGATGGCAGTCAGGAGCCCGTCGCCGGTCGTGGCATACTTGCGCAGGATCACGTGCCCCGACTGCTCCCGCCCAGTCCGTAGCCGCCGCGTACCATGCTCTCGTATATGAAGCGGTCGCCGACGGTGGTCTCCACATGGCGGATGCCGGCGGCATCCAGTGCCCGGTACAGCCCCATGTTGGTCATGACCGTGGTCACGACCGTGTCCTGCGGCAACGTTCCGCTCTCCCGCATGGCGCAGGCGAGGATGTACAGGATCCGGTCGCCGTCCACCTCTTCGCCGTTCTCGTCCACCGCGATACAGCGGTCTGCGTCGCCGTCAAAGGCAAAGCCCACGTCCGATGTCCGACAGAACCAGCCGCCGCAGTCCTTCGATATGCGTAGAGCCGGCATTCAGGTTGATGTTCAGTCCGTCCGGGGCGGCGTTGATGATGTAGGTGCGCGCGCCGAGCGCCTCAAAAACCGCCTTGGCTATCATCCACGAGGAACCGTTGGCGCAATCCAGCCCGATGCGCAGGGATCGGTAGGAATGTGCCGCCAGCGAGATCAGGTATCCGACGTACCGGTTCCGCCCGGCGGCGTAGTCCACAATCTGCCCGATATCGGCTCCGTACGAGAGCGGCAGTTCATCCGCATCCAGCCCCAGTGCCCGCGCGCCGCCGTCCAGATAGTCCTCGATGACCTGTATCGTCCGGTCGTCGATCTTCTCCCCGTCGCCGTTGACCAGCTTGATGCCGTTATCCGTAAAGGGATTATGCGAGGCGGATATCATAACGCCGCAGTCAAACTCCCCGCGTGCCGCCGCAAAGCAGACGCTGGGTGTGGTGGTGACGTGCAGCATATAGGCATCCGCGCCGCCCGCAATCAGCCCTGCGACCAGCGCATACTCAAACAGGTAGCTGGAGCGGCGGGTGTCCTGCCGATGACCACGCGCACTTTGTGCGCCGCACCGGAAGCCCCGTCGCGCCCGCCCCCGTAGTACCACGCCAGAAACCGCCCGATCCGCCAGGCATGGTCGCCTGTCAGTGTGGCATTTGCTTCCCCGGAAGCCGTCGGTGCCGAAATATTTGCCCATAGCTGCCATCCTTTCCCGTCTGTCGGAACAGAATCGTATTCCCGGTTAGTATACCACGTTCCGAGTCAGAAATAAAGACCAATTTTATGAACAAGTGCAAGGATTTTTTGTGCTTTTCGCAACTGCCGCGTGCAGCAGATGCAAATCCCGGTGGGCAGTCGGAAGAACGGTTGGGCAATCCGCCGAATAATCCCCGTCAGATTTTGGTCAAAGCGCCGAAAATGAACTTTATTTGAAAAAGAAGGGAAACCCATTGAAAAAAGGTGCCGGATGCGGTACAATGGTACTGTCCCTCTTTGGGCGGTCGATGCCGCCGGGACAAATATAAGTACAACTGAACAAGGAGTATTTTTCTCATGGGAAACGAAAAACCGTACGCATCGGCATCATCGGATGCGGAGGCATTGCCAACGGTAAGCATATGCCCTCCTCCGGCAGATCCCGGGCGTCCAGATGGTCGCATTCTGTGACATCATTGAGGAGCGTGCCCGCAAAGCCAAGCAGGACTACGGCACCCCCCGATGCGGCGGTATACACCGACTACCGCAAGCTGTTGGAGGACAAGACCATTGACGTGGTACACGTCTGCACCCCCAACCGCGCCCACAGTTTCATCACGGTGGACGCTCTGCACGCGGCAAGCACGTCATGTGCGAGAAGCCGATGGCAATCAATGCCGCCGAGGCAAAGAAGATGCTGGATGCCGCGAAGGAAACCGGCAAGCTGCTGACCATCGGCTACCAGAGCCGTCAGCGCGCCGATGCGCAGTACATGAAGCAGGAGTGCCTCGCCGGCACGTTCGGTGACATCTACTACGCCAAGGCTACCGCTATCCGCCGGCGCGCCGTGCCGACGTGGGGCGTGTTCCTGAACGAGTATGAGCAGGGCGGCGGTCCGCTGATCGACATCGGCACCCACGCACTGGATCGACGCTGTGGATGATGGACAACTACAAGCCCAAGTACTGCCGGGTCAAACCTTCCACAAGCTCAACAAGGACACCAACCAGGGCAACGCCTGGGGCAACTGGGATCCCGAAAAGTTCACGGTCGAGGACAGTGCGTTCGGTATGGTCGTCATGGAGAACGGCGCTGTCATCAATCATGGAGTCCGCGTGGGCGCTCAACACGCTGGACGTGCGTGAGGCAGTCACGACCATCTGCGGTACCCGTGCGGGCGCCGATATGGATGACGGACTGCGCATCAACGGCATCCGGCAGAACTGCCAGTACGTATTCAAGCCCAATTTCTCCGCCGCAGGCGCCGCCTTCTTTGATGGTGTGACCAGCGCGGATCCCGCGGTGCTGGAGGCGGCACAGTGGATCAATGCCGTTGTCAACGACGGAACGCCCTGCGTTCTTCCGGAGCAGGCGTTCACCGTGACGCGCATCCTGGAGGGTATCTACACCTCCGCCAAAACGGGAGACATCTTCCGCTTTTAAGGCATTACCACGCAATTCCGATGGTGCAATTGCGCAGTCGGATTTTCGTCAGACAATACAAAAATTCGCAGGCTGTAGTAGAGCTACTGACAAGAATTTTTGTGAAGTATGACGGAAAAGCCGCAAAGTGTGCCATGCGTGATTGCGCGGTAATGCCTTAAGCAAACCGCTGCTGTATTCGGCATTCCCCATTTTTACTCCCTCTGCCCCGGCGGGGGCAAACCAAACCACCCAGAGAGGATAACCACCAATGAACCGAAATAGGAGACTGACTGTTCTGCTTCTTGCCACGCTGGGCACTTCTGATGCTGGCGTGCTGGATCCGTTGCACCCGGATCACGAGGTGACGGGCACCGGATGAGCGCGATACGCGCTTTGTGGAGGGCAGTGCCTACCATGGAAAAGACCCGGAAACTCGCGTGGAGCCGGTAACCGATGAGAACGGTGAGCCGGTCACGGATGAAAACGGCGAAATCGTAACGGCAGTCGTCCCGGTCGGGACGGAAACCGCGACGGGGGAAGCGGAAAACGCAGGATCCCTACCGCGACCTGACCGAGCAGGAGCGGAACGATCTGCAGTCCCTGTACAATCAGGTCATCCGATCCGGCGGATTGCTTCTGGTCGGCGGATGGGGTACGCCGAACGGCGCACTGCGCGATTCGACCGACGGGCAGACAGGCAATGCGTTCGGCGCGGCGTTTGACTCGCCTGAAGGACGCAGGCTTCAACTGCGTTGTGACGGCAGACGAATGGAAATCCCCGGAGGCGCTGGCGGCGTCGCTGTCTGCCGCGCGGAGCCGTCGATGAAGCTGTGGTACAACTGCGGCGGGCAGGACAGCGACAACACGGTCGCCAAGCTGCGCGATCTGCTCAAGTCCCGCGACTCCGATGCGCTGGGCGCCATCGTCGTCACAATTCCCGACAGCACGGACGATCCGAGCGCGGTTGACCTGCCGGATTTCATCCAGTACGTGGACAATCTGCGGACCGGTCTCAACACCGACAAGCTCAAGATGACGGTTCGGTTGCTGCCGTCCTATGCGAATTTCAAAGGGAACGGAGTCCTACGATCTGACATACGGGCAGTATGCGCAGAATTACATGAAGGGCAGGGGCTGGATTATACCCTGTTTGCCTATGACTCCTTCCCGTCGGACGGCACGAACCGGCTGGCGGGGCTGATCGGATGCATGAAGGCTGCCAAATTCGGCGCACGTCCCGTCTACCCGGTTCTGCAGTGCGCCGGTCAGTGATACCCTGCGGGAGCCGACGCTGGAGGAGTTGCGCCTGAGCGTCCATATCAGTCTTGCCATGGGTGCCAAGGGGTACTTCTTCAACGGCATCTGCGGACGCCCGGACAGCACAGACACCGGCATCCTGGATGCGAACGGCAACCGGACTAACCTGTACAACCGGGTCAAAGCCGTCAATGCCGAAATTGACGGTATGCGGGAGATCTTCCTGAGCTCCAACCATATTTCCACATCGGTCTTCAACTTCCCGGATGCCGCCGCCGAGCTCGGCGTCACATCGGATTCCTTCTACGGTGCGCTGACTGCCGTATCCGAGGCACACGACGGCGCAATCCTGGTCGGTAACTTCTCTGACAGAAACAACCGGTACTCCTACTATGTCGTAAACGCCGATCCCACCCAGAATGCCAGCGTCACGCTGACATTCAACGAACGCCGTCTGGTCGTTACGTGGGGCGACAACGGCTGTGAGTACGTCAACCGGACAGATACCGTCACGTGAATTCAGAGAAGCCGGGGGAAGGGATGTACGTCTTCACCTCCTCGCTGGTCAACGAGTAAAATCTGTCACGGTCAAATCGGTCAAATAATGAAAGGACGGTTCCTATACCATGAAACTGAGTGTTCTGACAAACCTGTACGGTGCCAAATCCCTGGAGGAAACGCTGCAGATCCTGACGTCGATGGACATCCACACGGTGGAGCTCGGCGCGGGCGGCTACCCCGGCAAGGCGCACTGCAACCCCGAAGAGCTGCTGGCTGACCCGGCAAAGTATGACGCCTTCATGGCACTCCTCAAAAGTATGACGTGGAGGTCTGCGCCCTGTCGGCGCACGGCAACGCCCCTGCACCCCAACCGGGAACTGGCGGCACGCTACGACCGGGATTTCCGCAATGCGGTTCTGCTGGCGGAAAGATGGGTGTCGACTACGGTCATCACCTTCTCCGGCTGTCCCGGCGACTGCGAGGGAATCCCAAGTTACCTCAACTGGGGGACGGTCATCACCTTCTCCGGTGGTGGGAGGATTTCCTGCCATTTCCGGGATTGGCAGTGGAATCGAAGCTGATCCCCTACTGGAAGGAAGCCGGCGCCTTCGCGCTGGCGCACCATGTGCCGCACATCGCTTTTTTGAGATGCACCCCGGCTTCTGCGTGTACAATCCCGCCACACTGCTGCGCCTGCGTGCCGCAGTCGGCGCCGCAGTCGGCGCCGCAGTCGGCGATGTCATCGGGCTAACTTTGACCCCTCGCACCTGATCGGCAGGGCATGGATCCCGTTGCGGCAATCCGCGAACTGCAGGGTGCCATTTATCACGTCCACGCCAAGGACACCGGATCGACGCCATCAATACGGCGAAGAACGGCGTTCTGGATACCAAGCACTACTCGGACGAGCTGAACCGCTCGTGGGTGTTCCGCACGGTGGGCTACGGCAACGGTGAAACCTACTGGCGCGACCTGATCTCCACCCTGCGGCTGTGCGGCTACGACCGCGTGCTGTCGATTGAGCATGAGGACAGCGTCATGACCATTGACGAAGCGACTGCGCAAGGCAGTTGACTTCCTCAAGGGTGTGTGCATTTTGATCCCAAGCCGACCGGCATGAGCTGGGCGTAAACGGCAAGCGAACGGCGCTGCCTCAAGCAAATACAGTGCGCTCTGGGAAGCTTCCTGCGGGAAGTTTCCCCAGGCTGTTCCGTGACTTTCCGGGTCCACCGGCGAAAGGAGAACACCGTGGGCGAGAGGGATAGCATAAGCAGAAGCAGAATCGGCAGGAAAAAGGCACCGTGCGCGGCACCGCCGGGAGCGGTCACGGCGGAGGAGGCGGCGCGTTTTGCCGCCGCCGCGGCAGAAGTGGTGCGTCTGCCGGCGGCGCAGGCGCAGGGTATGCCGGAATCGGGACTCTGCGGGAAAAGCGTCTGCACATGGCAGTCAAGCGCTACCTGTCCCCCGATGCAACCGGGCAGGAGGTGCCTGTCCGGGAGCTGGGTGAGGCAGGCACGGCGCGTGACCGGATCGCCGATGTACGCCTGCCGGACGGGCACATTTTCGAGGTGCAGACCGGCGGATTCTACCCCCTGCGCCGCAAGATCGGGCTGTACATGGCGCATACCGACAGCCCGGTGACCGTGGTGCATCCCCTGCCGTACCGCAAGTACCTGTCGTGGATTGACCCCGCGAGCGGACAGATTCTCAGCCGCCGCCGGTCGCCACGCCACGCGGATGTGCGGAGCGCGGCGAGGAGCTGTACTGGCTGTCGGATTGGATCGGCGACCCGCGCCTGACCGTCAGCCTGCTGTTTCTGGAGCTGGAGGAGTTCCGCATGCAGGACGGCTGGGGGCGGGACGGCAAGCGCGGCTCCAACCGGTACGAGCGCATCCCGACCGCGCTGTGCGGACGGGTGGATCTGCGCACCCCGGCGGATTACGCCGCGTACTTCCTGCCGCAGGAGCCGACTGCGTTTCCGGACGGATACTTTACCGCCGCCGGGTACGCGCGGCTGACCGGCATCCGGGGACGGACGACCTACGGCATCCTGCATCTGCTGGAAAAGCTGGAGTTGATCCGCGAGGACGGCATGGAAGGACGCAGCAGGCGCTATCGGATTGAAGCAAAATCGGATGGATGAGGAGATACTGTCATGTATGACTGTCATGTATGAGAACATCGGACTTGTGTCCGTAACCTACCGGCGCCTGCCCGCCGAAGCGGTAGTGCGCCTTGCAAAGGACGCGGGGCTTGCGTGCATCGAATGGGGCAGCGACGTCCACGTGCCGGAAACCGACCCCGCCGGCGCACGCCGGGTAGGTGAATTCACCCGCGCCGTCGGGCTTTCGGTCGCTTCCTACGGCACCTACTACCGACTGGGACAGGGGCAGGACTTCTCGGCTTACCTGACGGCGGCGGAAGCGCTGGGTGCGCCGTCGCTCCGCCTGTGGGCTGGTACGCGGGGCAGCGACGCGGTGGATGCCGCCACGCGGCGCCTGTGGACAGCCGACGGCATCGCGGCGGCGGAAGCTGCGGCGGCGCGGGGTCTGCGCATCGCGTTCGAGTATCATCCCGGCACGCTGACCGATGCGTGTGACTCCGCCGTCCGGCTGATGCGGGGAGATCAATCACCCCGCCGCCGGTCTGTACTGGCAGCCGGACTTCCGCAAATCGGAATACGAATTGCTCCGCGGACTGGAGGCGACACTGCCGTGGCTCCGGGCAATCCACCTGTTTTCGTGGTTGCCGGACGGCACCCGCCTGCCGCTTGCCGACCGGCGCCCCTGTGGGAAAGCCTACTCCGCCACGTGCCGCAGTGCGACCGCATCCGGTTACTGCTGGAGTTTGTCCCCGGCGACGACGCTGACCCGGCAATCCTTGCACGCGAGGCGGAGACGCTGCGCGGGATCGCAGACCAAGCGGGCAGGTAATATCCCGCAGGACGCACAAATTTTACAAAAAGTTCAACGACACTCCACAGAAAGCGGCGGACAACCGGGCAAATATCGGATATAATAGGGATGATAAGTATCAAACAAGGAGGGTCTGAACCATGACCGTTACCAAAAAATCCATCATCGGCGACGTGCTGGACGCCGCGCCGGATACCGCCGCTTTCTTCTTTGAGATCGGGATGCACTGCCTCGGCTGTCCGTCCGCACGCGGGGAGTCCATTGAGGACGCCTGCGCCGTCCACGGAACCGACGCCGATGAGCTGGTCGCCAAAATCAACGCATATCTGGCAGACAAGAAGTAAAGGTCGCCCGGAAGGCAATGCCGCACACCCGGGTGCGTGCGGTGTTACTGTTAAGTGTGACCTGAGCGACCCGGAAAAGCAGGGGCGGGGAAACGCGGTTCAGCCGGATTTCCCTGCCCCTTTTGTAACGCGACCACTGATGCCGGAAGGAGACACATGACATGACGGCTTCCCCATCAAGCTGACGCCCCGCCTGATGACGGCGGTGCGCTATGTCCGTCCCGGTCACCTGCTCTGCGATGTCGGGACGGATCACGCATACCTGCCCATCTGGCTATGCCAGACGGGTGTGCTGACTCCCGTCCCCCTGCCGGACGGCGTGCAGTCCCCCGGCGGGGCACTGTGTGCCATCGCGTCCGACGTGCGGGACGGTCCCGTGGAACGTGCGCGCCTGCACGTTGCCGCCGCCGGGCTGACCGACCGTATCCTGACCGTCCGCACCGACGGGCTGTCGGGGCTGGAGAGCTACCGACCGTCGGATATCACGGTATTCGGAATGGGCGGGGAGCTGATCGTGTCCATTCTGGAGCGGGCGGCGTTTGTCCGCTCGCCGGATGTCCGGCTGATCCTCCAGCCCATGACACACCCGGAAATCCTGCGGAAATGGTTGCTGGACAACGGCTTTTCCATACTCGGCGAGTTGCTGTCGGCAGAGGAGCATCGCATTTACCAGACGGTCTGTGCCGCCTATGCGCCGGATGCCTGCGCCGCGCCCTACGATGACGCCGAGCTGCTGACCGGACGCGCCTACCCGCCGGAGCAGACGGATCTGCACCGGGCGCTGATTTGCAAAACCCGGCACACCCTGACCGCCCGGCGGGACGCCCGCGCCGGCTCCGGTCATACGACAGCCGGCGAGGACGCCCTGCTCACCGCTCTGGCGGCGCAGGAGGCACGCATCGCCCGGCAGATACGGTAAACTATCCGGGAAAGGGATCTTACATGACGATACAACAGCTGTACGACGCGCTGGAAGCGCGCATTCCGCGGTCGCTGTCCTGCGGATGGGACAACGACGGACTTTCCTGCTGTCCCGACCCGGCGGCGCCGGTGCGCGGCGTTCTGGTGGCACTGGACGCGACCGAGGACGCCGTCGCCGCGACGGAACGGCGGGGATGCAACCTGCTGGTGACGCACCATCCCCTGCTCTTCCGGGGTCTGCGCGCCGTGGACGGTGCCGACACATCCTCCCGGAAGGTGCTTCGCCTGATCCGTGCGGGCATCTCCACCGCCGCCTTCCATACCCGGCTGGACGCCCTGCCGGGCGGCGTCAACGATACGCTGGCGGCTGTGCTGGGACTGCACGATGTCCTGCCCTTCGGCAGTGGGGCGGGTGAGGACGGAAACCCGGCGGGTATGCCGCTGGGGCGCATCGGTTCCCTGCCCGCGCCGGAATCCTTTGACGCCTTCTGCGCACGGGTCAGGGCGGCACTGCACCTGCCTGCCCTGCTGGGCGCGGGTTGCGGGCGGGACATCCGTCGGGTCGCCGTGCTGGGCGGCGCGGGGGACGACGACGTGGACGCCGCGCGGGCGGCGGGCGCGGACGTGTTTGTGACCGGCGAGCTGCGCTACCATCAGCTCTGCGATGCGCCCTACGGCGGCATGGCGCTGATCGCCGCCGGGCACTACCACACCGAATTTCCGGTGGTGCCGGTGCTGGCGGACACCGTGCGCGGCATTCTGCGCGCGGCGGGAGATGCAGATGTTCCGGTGTCGCTGTACGGCGGCACGCGGGTGCAAATACGGTAAGGGGGACTATGCCATGAAAATACGGCTCAATGAAGATCCGGAGATCGTCCGGACGGTCAAGGAGGGACTTGCCGCCCGCGGCGGCTACTGCCCCTGCCGCACGGTCAGAAACGAGGACACCAAGTGTATGTGCCGGGAATTCCGCGAGCAGATCAAGGATCCGGATTTCGAGGGCTACTGCCACTGTATGCTGTACTACAAGGAGAAGTAATCATGCCGCGACAGGGAAAAACTCTGCCGGACTGCCTTGCGCAGGCAGTCCGCGTCCTATCGGTACCGCCCGTGATGGTGGCGGCGCTGACCCTGATCCTGTACCGACGCCGGACGGATATGTTCCGCTCCCCGGCGGACGCTATCGTGATGTTTGTCTGTCTGGCTGTTTTTCCGATGCTGGCATACCCGCTGGCGCGGCTGATCCCCGCCCTGCGGCGCCGCGGGCGCGAAGCCGAGCGCCGACTCGCCATGCTGCTGTCTGCGGTCGGGTACGCCGCCGCCTGCGTGTACGGCTTTGCCGCCGCCTGCGGACGCGATCTGATGCTGGTCTTCATGACCTATTTCCTATCGGTCGTGGGGCTGCTGATCTGCAACCGGCTCCTCCGCTTCCGCGCCAGCGGGCACAGCTGTGCCGTGACAGGACCCATCCTGCTTGCCTGCCGGTTCCTGTTTGAGCCGGATCGGCTGGCACTGAGTCTGGCGGTGTTTCTCGCCGCGCTGTTGCTCTGGGCGGTTATTCTCTGGGCATCCCTGCACCTGCGGCGACATACCGTCGGGCAGTTGCTGGGCGGCGCCGCTGTCTGCACCGTTGCCATGGCTGTCTCCCTGCTGATCTTTCACTGATATCCGTCCGGAACCGAAACAGGGCGGCTCTTGCGAGCCGCCCTGTTTCCATATCCCTATACACTGCCGTGGCAGAGAAAGCTCTGCAACAGCGGGCTTTTCGGGTTCCCGAACACCTCATCCGGCGTACCGGCTTCCTCTATTCCCCCGTTCGCCATGAAGATCACCTGATCCGCCACGCTCCGGGCAAATTCCATCTCGTGCGTTACCACCACCATGGTGCTGTCGTGGGATTTCAGCCCCCGGATAACCGACAGCACCTCGCTTGTCAGCTCCGGGTCAAGCGCCGAGGTCGGCTCGTCAAAGCACAGAATGTCCGGGGCAAGCGCCAGCGCCCGCGCGATGGCAACCCGCTGCTGCTGTCCGCCGGACAGCTGTCCCGGATAACTGTCGAGTTTGTCGGTCAGCCCCACGCGGTCAATGAGCGCCCGTGCGCGGGCGTCGATCTCCTCCGCCGTCCCCAACCGGTTCAGTGTGGGTGCCAGCGTGACATTGCGCAGGACGCTGTACTGCGGAAACAGGTTGAACTGCTGGAACACCAGCCCGAAATGCCGCCGTGCCGCGCGTACCTCCGCCTCCCGGCGGCGGCGCCGCACCGACTCCGATGCATCGAAAATGCACGATCCGGCAACGTATATCTGTCCTGCATCGGCTGTTTCAAGAAAATTCAGACACCGGAGCAGGGTTGTTTTACCGCCGCCGGAGGAGCCGATCAGCGCCAGCACCGCGCCGCGCTCCAGTGTGAAGCTGATGCCACGCAGTACCTCCGTCTTCCCGAAGGATTTGCCGAGATTCCGCACCTCCAGCGCGGGTGGATTCGTGTTGTTCATATCACCATTCCTTTTACTGCGTATCGAAATCTGCCGTGTACTCACGGTACTCACAGCGAGAAGCGCGCCATCCGCTTCTCCAGTCTGCCGAACAGGAGCGTCAGCACACCCTTGAAGATCAGGTAGTAGCCCACCGTGAAGAACAAGTACCACATGACGCCCGAAATGCCGCCCGAGCCCTTCATGAAGGCTTCGCCTGCCCAGATGACCTCCTGCAGCGCAATGATGCGTGCCAGCGACGTGTCCTTGACCAGCGTAATAATCTCGTTGGACATGGGCGGCACAATGCGCTTAATCATTTGAATCAGCGTCACGCGGAAAAAAAATCTGCGACCGCGTCAGTCCCAGCACCTCGCCCGCCTCAGTCTGCCCGTGCGGGACGCCCTGAATGCCCCGCGCGGTATATCTCGGAAAAATAGCAGGCGTAGTTGAAAATGAACGCCACCGCCGCCGCCGTGAAGCGTCCCGCCTCGCCCGTCCCCCAGATGTTGTTGCCGAACACCATGCCGGGAAAATAGAAGATAATGATAAGCTGGATCATCAGCGGCGATCCGCGGACGATCCAGATGATGCCCCGCAACAGCCACGAGAGCGGCTTGAAGCGGGACATGGAGCCGATGCAGATGAGAAGCCCCAGCGGGATGGCGCCGAGCAGGGTCACGGCAAACAGCCGGAGCGTTTGCAGAAAGCCCTGATTCAGCGCCTGAAATACCGTGGGAAACTGTTCCAGAAAAACGTCCCGGCATATCTCTGTTCCCGCCCGCGTCAGTTCCCGATCAGGTAATCCTGAATGCCGTACTTTTCCGCGATCTTCTTCAGCGTGCCGTCCGCCGTCTTGGCGGCGAGGAACTCATTGAGCTTTTCGGTCAGGTTGGAGTTCTTGCGGAAGCCGACGCCGTACTCCTCGTCAGCCAGCCGGACGGTATAGGTGAGGTCGCTGTAATCCGTCCCTTCCCCGACCATGCTGATCGCCATGAGGAAATCAACCACGGCGGCATCGCTGGTGCCCGCCTTTACCTCGGTCAGCGCGGTTGCCTGATCCTTGACGGCAGTGATCTTAAAGCCGTTGGCGGTTGCCGCCGCCTCGCCGGCAGAGCCCTTCTCCACCGCAAAGGTCAGCCCCTTGCAGTCCTCGGCAGTCTTGATATCCGCCGCGCGGTCGGCACGGACGATCACGACCTGCGCGTTGTTGAAGTAGGGCTTGAGGTGGACATGGCTGCCTTCACATCATCGGTCAGCGTCATGCCGTTCCAGACGCAGTCGATGGTGCCCGCCTCCAGCTCAAAGGTCTTGCGATCCCAGTCGATGAGGGAAAACTCGACCTCCACGCCGAGGTATGCGGCGAAGGCGCTGGCGGCATCTGCATCAAAGCCTATCCAGTTTTTGTCGGCATCGCGGTAATCCATCGGTGCAAACTCGGTAATGCCGACGACCAGCTTGCCGTTCTTCCGGACGGTTTCCAGATCGTCCGCCTTCTTGCCGCAGGCGGCGAAGCTCAGGGTGCAGGCAGCGATGGTGGCAAGCGCCAGCAGGGTGCATACGATTCTTGCTATTCTTTTCATTGGTGTGTCCTCGTCTTTCTTTGCGTGCTTTACCGCTTTATCACGGTAAAGTGTTGAATGGCTGTATTATACACGTTTCGAGCGCGTTTGTCAAGGGGTTTTTCAAATATTTTTTATTTTTTGGATTCCGGTATTCGGCGGAAAAACAGGGCTGTCAGGTCAAATCCGCACCGCACACACGGCAACCGACCGAAAAGCAGCCGTCAACCACGGATTCACAGAAAATTTTAACATTCCCCTTGTCAGCGGGGCGCAAATGTGGTATACTGAATCAGATAGATATATGTAATTCACTGTGAATGCCGAGGTGTTTGTTTTGATCGTTGAATTAGAGGAAGCCAAACGGGAACTGGTCGGGATGCGTCCCGACATAGAGGAGCTGAGTCAGGCACTGCATATCCAGGCGCTGACAGCCAAGGTTGAAGAATTGGAGCAGACCACGCTTGCCCCCGATTTCTGGGGCGATCGAGGCGCGGTCGTCCCGCGTACTGCAAACCATCAAGCAGTCCAAGGACACGATTGAGGAGTACACGGATCTGAAAAGCCGGCTGGAGGACGCTATCGCGCTGGCAGAAATGGCAATCGAGGAAAACGACGAGGACAGCCTGCCCGAGGTCAAATCCGAGCTTGCCGACCTCAAGGCACAGGCGGAACGGATGCGCATCGAGGCGCTGATGGTCGGCGAGTACGACAACAGCACCGCCATTGTCTCCTTCCACCCCGGCGCCGGCGGAACCGAGGCGCAGGACTGGTGTCGATGCTGTACCGCATGATTACCCGCTGGGCAGAGACCAACAAATTCAAAGGTCAAGTTGCTGGACTGGCTGGACGGAGACGCCGCCGGACTGAAATCCGCCACCATCACGGTGGAGGGACCCCATGCCTACGGATTCCTCAAGAGCGAGAACGGCGTTCACCGGCTGGTGCGCGTCTCGCCCTTTGACGCGCAGGGGGCGGCGCCAGACCTCCTTCGCATCCATCGAGGTCATGCCGGAATTCCCCGATCGGACGAGATCCAGCCCGGGACGAGGACTATGAATTCGTGCCGTTTCACTCCAGCGGCGCGGGCGGACAGAACATCAACAAGGTGTCCTCCGCCGTGCGCATCACGCACAAGGCAACCGGCATCGTCGTGACCTGCCAGACCGAGCGCTCCCAGCTCCAGAACAAGGAAACCGCACTCCGTATGCTGAAAGCAAAGCTGATGGACATCAAAATCCGTGAACGGCTGGATACCATCGAGCAGATACAGGGCAACAAGAACAACATCGAATGGGGCTCGCAGATACGCTCCTACGTCTTCATGCCCTACACGCTGGTAAAGGATACGCGCACGGGCTACGAGGAGGTGGACGTCGAGGCTGTCATGAACGGCAGGCTGGACGGATTCATCAACGCTTACCTCAAATATATCACCATGGACAAGGCAAAATAAATCCGCTCAAAAAGTGCTGTCAGCTGTCAGCTGTCAACAGCACCGGGACAATACGTCAGGGGTGTTAAAAACTCATTCCGGGTTTTTTAACACCCCTTTTTCTGCCTTCTGCTGCCGGAAAATTTTTCCGCGAGCGACAATGCGACACAATCGGACAGAGGGTGTGCGGTATAATAGAGCAAACAGCCGGATACCTGCGCCCGACGCCTTCGGACAGGCTCCGGCGGAAAGGATGGCTGTACATATGCTCTGCGATACCTGCGGCAGGAAGAAGGCTGCCGTTTTCTACCATGAAAACATCGGCGGCAGGGTGCGCACCTTCAATCTGTGCCCCGCGTGCGCCGACGCCATGAAAAAATCCGGCGAACTGGAGGATTTCAGCGACGCCTGCGCGGGACCGGGGGAGCCGGTACTCTGCCCCGAAGAGCCGGTTCTGCACGAACTGCCGATCCCCGCCGCAGTCGGGACCGACGGTGCGCCGGGATTGCTGTGCCCCCGATGCGGCGGATCGCTGTCCGACCTTGCCGCCTCCGGCGGGGCGGGATGCGCGGTATGCTACACGGTATTTGCCGCGGAGCTTGCGCCGCTCCTGCCGACCTTCGGCGGGCGGCTCTGTCACGCGGGAGCCGTTCCGGCGGGCTATCGTACCCGGCAGGAGCGGGCGGAACGTGCGGCGGCACTCCGGCAGGAGCTGGCGGCGGCGGTCGAGGCAGAACGTTTTGAGGATGCGGCGGCTTTGCGCGACCGCATCCGGGAACTGGAACAGGAGGCACGGTGATATGGCATGGTACGAAATACCCGGTGCGGAGCAGGATGTGGCGCTCTGCACCTGCGCACGTCTTTCGCGGAATCTGGAGGCGTTCCCGTTCCCGGCGCGGCTGGAGCCGGCGGGGGCAAAGGAGGTCATATCCGCCGTCGGTGCCGTACTGACCGAAAACGGCTTTACCGCCATTGACTTTGCGGAAATTTCCCGCACCGCCGCCTGCGCGCTGGTCGAAAAATGCTATGCCGGTCCGGAATTTATCCGCGAAAGTCTGCCGCACGCCCTGTACCTGAACGAGCCGTGCGGCATATCCGCCATGCTGTGCGGGCAGGATCACGTCCGGCTGCGCTGCATCCGTCCCGGGCTGGCGGTGCGGGACGCGTATGCGGGAGTGAGCGGCGTAGAGGGGCAGCTGGACGCACGGTTTGACCTTGCCTTCGACGAGCGGCTGGGCTATCTGACGCATGACCCCGGTGAACTGGGAACGGGGCTGTGCGTCTCGGTACTGCTGTTCCTCCCGGCACTGGAAGCCGCAGGACAGACCGGACTGCTGGCGGCACGGCTGGAGCGGCAGGGACTGACTCTGCACCGCGCGCTTGCAGGCTCCGCGCGGCAGGAGGAAATCCCGCTCTACCGGCTGTCAAACCGCATTTGCTTCGGACTGTCGGAAGCCGATATTCTGTCGCTGATATCCGGCTGTGCCGGGCGTATTTGGAATCCGAACGCCACCGGCGCAGTGCCGTCAGCGGTCACGATCTCATCCGCCTGACCGACCGCATACATCGCGCCGCCGGCATTCTGCGACACGCCTGCGTTCTCCCGATGTTCGAATGCCTCCGCTGTCTCGCCGACCTCCGGCTCGGCGCTTCGCTGGGACTGCTCCCGACATCCGGGTCGAGTCGCTGACCGCTCTGCTGTTCGATACCCTGCCCGCTTCGCTCTCGCTCGCCTCCGATCCGCCCGCTTCCGGCGATTTCAACCGTGATATCAGCCGCGCCCGGCTGGTGCGCGAACGGCTGTCGCAGGAAGCATAGGGCTGCCGATCGGATTCCGCTATTTCGGGGCGTCCCCGCGCCGTTCTTTCATCCGGTCGCGCGGCTCCGCCCCTGCCGCAGGAGGATCTCCATGACAAACCGTTTCACGGAACGCGCCCAGCGCGCGCTCAATGCTTCGCTGTCCGCCGCCGCCGATCTGGGGCACACCTACATCGGATCGGAGCATATCCTGTTAGGACTGATGGCGGATGACGCCTCCATCGCCGCCAAGATGCTCCGCGCGCACGGCGCCGACCGGACGCGGGTGCGGGAGGCTGTGGTGAATATGGCAGGCGAGGGAGTGCCGAGTCAGGTCTCCCCCGCCGACATGACGCCGCGCACACAAAAAATCATTCAGGAATCCGCCACGCTGTCGGTACACGCCGGGCAGAGCTACATCGGGACGGAGCATCTGCTGCTGGCACTGCTCGGGGAGGGCGACTGCGTGGCGGTGCGCCTTCGGACGATCTGAACATTCCCGTGGACGAGCTGGAAGCGGACGTGCAGAATTTTCTGGGCGCATCGCCGGGGGCGGAGAACATCGGGCAGAGCCGGAGTGCGGGGAACGAAAACCAAGCCGAGCAGTCCGGCGGTCGGTCGCGGAGCGGCAAGGAGAACCGCCGCACGGAGAAGGCGCTTGCCGGCACGCCGACGCTGGCACAGTACGGGCGCGATCTCGACCGCCATGGCGCGGGAGGGCAGGCTGGATCCCATCATCGGGCGGGAGACCGAGACCGAACGGGTGATTCGATTCTGTCCCGGCGCACCAAGAACAATCCCTGTCTGGTAGGGGAGCCGGGCGTGGGCAAAACCGCCGTGGTGGAGGGGCTTGCCCAGCGCGTGAGCGACGGCAGTGTGCCGGATACCATCCGCGGCAAGGTCATCGTGACGCTGGATATCGCATCCATGATCGCCGGGGGCGAAATACCGCGGCGAGTTTGAGGAGCGCTTCAAGAACGTTATGGAGGAGGTGCGCCGCAACCCGCAGATCATCCTGTTCATCGACGAGATCCACACCATCATCGGGGCGGGCGCGGCGGAAGGGGCGGTGGACGCCGCCAACATCATCGCCGGCGCTGGCACGGGGCGAGATGCAGGTCATCGGCGCCACGACCGTGACCGAGTATCGGCGGCACATCGAGAAGGGACGCAGCACTGGAGCGGCGCTTCCAGTCCGTGACGGTGGGCGAGCCGAGCGGGGAGGAAACGGTGCGCATCCTGGAGGGACTGCGTCCCAAATACGAGGCGCATCATCGGCTCCGCATATCGGACGGGGCGCTGACGGCGGCGGTCGCACTGTCGGTGCGCTACATCCCCGACCGCTTCCTGCCGGACAAGGCGATTGACCTGGTGGATGAGGCGGCGTCCCGCCTGCGTATCCGGTCACGGACATCGCCGCCGGGGGTCAAGCAGCTGGAGGTTCGCCTGACGGCGGTCAGCCGCGAGAAAGCGGAAGCCATCAAGGCGCAGGATTTTGAGCGGGCGGCAGGTCTGCGGGACGAGGAGGCAGGTCTGCGCGGTCAGCTGGAGGCGGCACGCGCGAGCTGGCGCCGCGAGCAGGACACAGGCGCGCTGACCGTGGAGCCGGACGATATCGCCGAGGTAGTGACGCAGTGGACAGGCATCCCGGTCAGCCGCCTGCTGGAGGGCGAGGGGGAACGGCTCCTGCGGCTGGAGGATACGCTCCGGGCGCGCGTAATCGGGCAGGACGAGGCTGTCACGGCGCTGTGCCGCGCCATCCGGCGGGGGGCGCATGGGGCTGAAGGATCCCCGCCGCCCCATCGGATCCTTCATTTTTTCGGGCAGAGCGGCGTCGGCAAGACCGAGTTGTCCCGCGCGCCGCTGGCAGGGGCTTTGTTCGGCAGTGAAAACGCGCTCATTCGGCTGGATATGTCGGAGTATATGGAAAAGCAGAGCGTATCCCGGCTCATCGGCTCGCCGCCCGGCTATGTCGGCTTTGAGGAAGGCGGGCAGCTGACCGAAAAATACGGCGGCATCCGTATGCCGTGGTGCTGTTCGACGAAATGGAGAAGGCGCACCCGGACGTATTCAATCTGCTCCTGCAGGTGCTGGACGACGGCAGTCTGACCGACGCGCAGGGGCGGCGGGCGGATTTCCGCAACACGGTGGTCATCATGACCTCCAATCATGGGCGCGGCAGGCGGCAGGCAGACGCTGGGCTTTTTCGGGCGGCGGCGCCGACGGCAGTGCGGAGCGTGACCGGATGCTGTCCGCGCTCCGCGCCGCGTTCCCCGGAATTTCTCAACCGAGTGGACGAGATACTGGTTTTCCGTCCGCTGGGGCGGGAGGAGCTTGTCCGCATCGCGCACCTGATGCTGGAGGAAGTCTGCCGCCGTGCGCTGGAACTGGACATCGGGCTGTCCTTCGATCAATCCGCCGCGGAGCTTATCGCAACTGCCGCACAGAGCGGGCACGGCGGAGCGCGTCCTATCCGGCGTGCCGTGGTGCGGCTGGTTGAGGATGCCTTCTCCACCGAGTTACTGGAAGGGCGTCTCAGCACCGGCGACCGTGTGCGGGCAAGCGCACGCGACGGGAAAATTGTATTTGAAAGCGAGTAAGGCAGCTGTCAGGGCTCATCCTCCGCAGTCCTTTGGGGTAGTGGTTCTTCATAATACCACGATCCGCCTTGCCCCAGCCAAGCGGGAAACCGTCCACCGTCACGGTGTACCATCCAGCCAGCTCAGACGGGCAGGAAACCGTCTCGCCGCGCAGGTAGGCGGCGGGCTGACCGCCCGCAGAATCCAACGCGCAGCGTCTGGCGCCGTCCGGAACCGGCAACGCCGCCATAGCCAGCGCGTGTGCCGGGGTAAAACGACCACCCGCCACACTGCCCAGGCTCCAGCCCCGCGCGCAGGACACGCAGACCGTTCAGACTTTCCGCCGTCAGGTCGCACCCGGCGGGCAGAAGGGACAGTGTCTCCCCGAACAGGCAGGGGATGCCCTCCGGGATATACCCCAGCACGCTGCCGGCAAAATCCCGGAACAGACGCAGCGCGTCCGGAAGCGATATACCCCGCCCCGGGCGGTTGTCGCGCCGACCAGGGCGCTCCGCGCGACGCGACACGGCACCGCCCGACACGGCATCGCCAGACGCCGCATCCGCCCGGCGACGCAGCAGGACGGCAAAGTGTCCCTCCCCGTCCGCATGATGCGGAAAGAGCCGCACCGCCCGGCGCAGACTTCCGGCATATTCCGTCCCGCCGGGCACCCAGTCAGGTCTGCCGGCATCCAGTCGCCCGTCCGCAAGGCAGGCGAGAATGGCGGAAGCGTCGGTCATGACGGTATCAAAATCCGGGTGTTCCCGCAAAAAGGTCAGAACGCTGCCTTCGTCCTCCTCCGGCGTGAAGGTGCAGGTGGAATAGACGATTGTACCGCCGGGTGCCAGCATCCGGGCGGCGGCGCGCAGGATCTCCGCCTGCCGCGCGGCACAGCGCGATATTCTCCGGCGACCACATCTGCCCGCCCGGCTCGCGGAACATTCCCTCGCCGGGCAGGGCGCATCCACGACGATGCGGTCAAAAAAGCTGGGAAAACGTTCCGCCAGCGCCTGCGGCTCCATGTTCAGCACCAGCGCATTCGGGATGCCCATGCGCTCGATGTTGCCGGACAGCACGGCGGCTCGCCCCGGATGAATCTCGTTGGCAACCAGCAATCCCTGCCCGCGCAGGGCACCCGCCAGCTGAGTCGCCTTTACCGCCCGGTGCGGCACACAGGTCAAGCACCCGCTCGCCGGGACGCGGCGGGCACAGTGCCGCCGGGATCATGGCGCTTGCCTCCTGAATATAGTACAGCCCCGCCTCATGGTACGGGTGTCTGCCGGGACGCAGGGCGGGGTCGTCGGGATAGTACCAGCCGTCCGCCGTGAAGGGTACGCGCTCCGCAAGGAAGGGGAGCAGTGCCCGCACGCCGTCCGGGATGCCGTCCAGCCGGAGCGGATTGACGCGCAGGGCGGGGCGGCGCGGCTTGTCGTAGGACGCAAGGAACGCGGGGTATTCCGCCCCCAGCAGGCGGCGCATCCGGTCGGTAAAGCCGAGCGGGAGTGCGCAGGTCTCCGGCTCACTCATGCGTTCGCATCCTCCTTCAGCATAACCTGATACACATCGTTTTTGGGCACGCCGCGATCCTTTGCCGCCGCCTTGACCGCGTCCTTGCGGGACAGCCCCTGCCCTTCATAGTGCGCGACATGATCGGGAATACTCATATCCGCCCAGAAAACAGGTGCATCGGCGGGATCGGCTCCTGCCACGACCAGCACGTACTCCCCGCGCGGGTCGTGGTCGGCGTAGTACGCAACCGCCTCCCCGACCGTCAGGCGGAGGATTTCCTCGTTGCGCTTTGTCAGTTCCCGGCAAAGCGCGATACGCCGCTCCCCCCCGAAGACAGCGGCAAAATCCGCCAGCGTTTCGCACAGGCGGTGGGGGGCTTCATGGAACAGCATGGTGCGCGTCTCGCGCGAAAGCTCGTTCAGTCGGGCGGCACGCTGGCGGTTATCGGTCGGCAGAAAGCCCTCGAAGGTGAAGCGCCCGGTGGGCAGTCCCGACAGCGTCAGCGCCGTCACACCGGCACAGCAACCGGGCACCGACGTCACGGGAATACCGCGCGCGGCACACAGCCGCACAAGATCCTCGCCGGGATCGGATACGGCTGGCGTTCCGGCATCGGTGACAAGCGCGCAGGACTCGCCCGCCGCCAGCCTGTCGCAGATCTGTCCGCCGCGCTCCCGCTTGTTATGCTCAAAATAGATACCATCGGCTTGCGGATGCCAAGCCCGGCAAGCAGTCTGCCGGAGTTGCGCGTATCCTCGGCGGCGATAAAGTCCACACCCGCCAGGACAGCCTCCGCCCGATGGGACAGATCGGCGAGATTGCCGATGGGCGTCGCCACCAGGTACAGCGTACCGGGAACGATGCGGTTCTTTTTCCCCGACGGGGGGGCACGGATTGTTCGGTGAGCATACAGAGAGGCACCTCTTTTCACAGGGCGGCAGACCGGAAACGGTCTGCGCAGAATGCGCCGCTCCCCATATACTGGCGTATATCCGGAAACATATGGAGGAGGGCAGGATAACATGGCTATCAAAATCTATATCGACCAGGGGCACAACCCGGTCAATCCCAACGCAGGCTCCGAAGGGAACGGACTGCGCGAGCAGGACATCGTCTACCGCATCGGGCAGCTGCTGGCGGAACGTTTGCGTGCGGACGGGCGCTTTGCGGTGCGTCTGTCGCGTCCCACCGCCTCGACTCAGCTGGGAACCAGCAACGCCACCAGTCTGGCGGCTCGCGTAAACGACGCCAACAGCTGGGGGGCGGATTACTTTGTCAGCCTGCACACCAACGCCTCGGACAATTCCGCCGTCAGCGGAACCGAGACGCTCGCCTATTCCCGCGACACGCGTGGCTACGGCTTGGCGCAGGCGATCCAGAAGAACGTGGTCGCTGTCACCGGACTGCCCGACCGGGGAGTCAAGCTCCGTCCGGGGCTGTATGTCCTGCGCAAGACGCGGATGCCGGCGGTTCTTGCCGAGCTTGGCTTCATCACCAATCCCGGCGATGCCGCGTTGCTGTCCGGTTCGCCCGGGCTGTTTGCGGACGGCTTATTCCGCGGTATCACGTCCTACACGCTCGACCCCATTATATCACGCAGGCGGGCGGCTGTCAACAGCCGCCCGCCGATTTCAGCCGTGTCACGCATACCCGGCTCCGCCGCGGCATACATTTCAGGGAACCCCCGATCGTTCGGGGAACATCCGCAGGCAAGGAGCGCTTCTTATGACGCAACGCAAGACCGCAGACACACGCATGGACTCCCGGATCAGCCCCGCCGTCTGGGCAGGCGGAGGCATCGCCCTCGCGGCGGCACTGTTCACCCGATTGCGGGTCGGCAGTCCCCTGCCGCTCCTGCATCTGCTGAACGCAGACAGCATTCTGCCGCCCCTGTGGCTGACAGGTCTTTGCTGGCTCAGCAGCTTTTTCCTGTCGGGCTGTGCCGCAGGCTTTATTTTCAACTGCCGCACGGGCGGATGCGCCGCCGCATGGCGCCTGCGCGGTGCCGTGTACGGTCTGCTCTGCCTGTTCGCCGGGCTGGGATGGTACCCGCTCCTGTTTGCGGCGCAGGCACTCCGGCTTTCGTGGCTGTGTCTGCTTGCCGCCGCTTTGTCCGGTATCCTGTGCCTCGCGTGCTGGGTGCGCGTCCGGCGACGCGTCCTTCTGTTCCTGCTCCCGGCGGCGGTGTGGATGTGCTGCCTGACCGTACTGCAGCTGGTCGTCCTGCTGCGCCGGTAGCGCCGATTGGCAGTTCTGCACAAATGCGTGGCAAAAATTTTGGTCAAAAAGGAAAAAGTCGTGCAGTCCTGTTGACAAATTCCGCCCGATGTTGTATAATGACGGTATCATAAATTCTGTTTGGAGGTCTGTTATGAAATTTGCAAAGATTCTGGCTACTGTTCTGGCGGTCTGCCTGTTGAGTTGTGCCTTTGTTGCGTGTGACACCGGAAGCGGGAACGGAACGGAATCCGCGACCGAAACAGCGACCAAGTTCAAGGCGAGTGTTACGCTGGTGATCAAGGAAGGCGACAAGCAGGTTGACAAGGAAACGCTTGCGTTTGAGGGGCAATGATGCCACGCTGAAGAGCGTGATTGAATTCTACTGTGCCATCAAGGGCTATGCCTCCGAGGGATGCTTTGCTTCCACCGGTCTGCTGCAGAAGATCGGCGATCTGGAAGGCAGCTGGAACGGCTACGACGAGGGCAAGGGCAGTCAGGCAGGCAAGATCGAGTCCCTCCAGAACTTTGAGGTCTCGGACGGCATGACTGTTGTGCTGGTCTGCACGAAGTAAATCCGGAAACAGAAAGCGGCGATCCGTGTACGGACGCCGCTTTTTCTGTCGGCGTTGCGGGTGGGGATAATCCCCCGGCGACGCGGCAAGCCGGCAACACCCTTGACAACACGCCGACCGGATGGTATAATACGGACGAGCGCCGACCGAAACGGCATATGACCTGCGCCCCGCAACGCAGGTACAACATCGCAAAATTAAGGAGATTCTGTCATGACAGAACTGCAGCGTCTGCGGAACCTGGAGGTTCCCACCGGCAACATCGACTGCGTACTGGATACCGACACATACAACGAAATCGACGACCAGTACGCGCTTTCCCTGATGATCAAAAGTCCCAAGCTCAACCTGCGGGCAATCTACGCCGCCCCGTTCTTCAACACGCACTCCACATCGCCGGAGGACGGCATGGAGCGCAGCTACGACGAGATTCTGAAGCTGCTCACCCTGATGGGCAAAGAGGACAGAAAAGCCGACGTGTTCAAAGGCTCCCGCACCTACCTGCCGGATGAAAAAACGCCGGTGGACAGTCCTGCCGCCCGCCATCTGTGCGAGCTGGCAATGACGTACAGCGTGGAGAAACCCCTCTATGTCGTCGCCATCGGTGCCATCACCAATGTTGCCTCCGCGTTGCTTCTGGAGCCGCGCATCGCCGACCGCATCGTGCTGGTCTGGCTGGGCGGTCACTTCGACACGTGGTCGGACACGCGGGAATTCAACCTTTTCCAGGATGTCGCCGGCGCGCGTGTCGTGTTCGGGTGCGGATGCCCGCTGGTTCAGCTGCCCTGCATGGGGGTTGTGTCCTCCTTCTACGTAACAGGTCCCGAACTGCGCACCTGGCTTTCCGGCAAAAACGCCCTCTGCGACTATCTTGTCAGCCACACGGTCGAGGAGGCAGAATCCTATGCGGCGGGGCAGGTCGGAGCCGCGTGATCTGGGATGTGACGGCAGCCGCGTGGCTGCTGAACGACGGCGGGCGGTTCATGCTCTCCCGGCTGATCCCTGCGCCTGTTCCGGAGTATGACGGGCACTGGGGGCAGGCTCCCTACAATCATTTCATCCGGCAGGTGACGTTTATCCACCGCGATGCTCGATGGGAGAGCTGTTCCGCGTTCTGGCGGAATAAGAATATCCGCGTTGCTGTTTTTCGCAGGGGCTTGCGGCGCGGTCTTCCGTCCCGCTCCCCCGCGATGCCGGATGCCGGAGGGCAGAGTCCCCGCCGCGCCGTCCCTTTTGGGCATCAAGCCCCCTTGCCGGTCGTCTTTCCCTTTCGGTTTTTGCCGTGATCCTTACGGACACGGACAAAGAGTGAGCGCAGAGCGCGTCCGTTGAAGGGCAGAAGCGGATAGAGGTAGCTGCGGGTTCCGTTGACAGTGGCGTTGGTCAAAAGCAGGATCGAGGATACAGATACTGCCAAGCGCAAATCCCCAGACGTTGAACAGAGCCGTCAGCAGGAGCAGTCCCATGCGCAGAAACTTGAACGCATAGCCAAGCTCATAGCTCCGTTGGGTGAAATTTGCAATGGCGACGAACGCCATATACAGGATGACCTCCGGGATCAGCCAGCCGATGTTGACGGCAAAATCGCCCAGAATCAGTCCGCCCACAACCGAAAGGGAATTGACAGCATATCCGGCGTGTTGAGTGACGCCATGCGCAGTCCGTCTATGATAAACTCTACCAGGAACAGCTGCGCGATAATGGGAATGCGCCCGATCTCCGTGGGTAAAATGAAGGAGAGCCAGCCGGGGATAGCCGACGGATTCTTCAGAAGCAGGTACCACAGCGGGTCAGGAACAGCGTCAGCCAGAAGATAATCTGCCGCAGGATACGGATATAGGTGCCGGTCAGCGGGGAAAGTAAAGTCGTTGGTCTCCTGCATGAAATCAAAGATGGAAGTCGGCAGGATCATGGCGTCGGGCGAATTGTCGCAAAGGATCAGCACGCTCCCCTCCAACAGCTGCGCCGCCGCCGCGTCGGGGCGCTCGGTGTAGCGGATCTTCGGGAACGGGTTGTACCAGCGGTTCCGGATCAGCGATTCCGCCAGCGACTCATGCCCCATGGACAGAGAGTCCGTGCGGATGCTGTTCAGTCTGGTTTTTATCTTATCCACGTAAGCAAGATCCGCACGGTCCGCCATATAGCAGACAACCACGTCCGTTCGGAGCTGCGCCCCACCGACAGGTAGGACATGGTCAGCTGGGGGTCACGGATGCGCCGCCGGATCAGCGCGGTGTTGAAGACCAGCGTCTCCACAAAGCCGTCCCGTGCGCCGCGCATGACCTTGTCGCCCTCCGGCTCGCCGGTCTCCCGCGCCGGGTAGGAACGCGCATCCACAATGACGCCCGCGTCACCGAACGCGCTGCCCAGGATCAGCGTTGCGCCTGCCAGCACCATCCGCACCATGCTGTCCACCGACCAGGACACATCGGTTTCCACGTACGGCAGTGCCGCGTCCACGAAGCGTTGTACCGGCAGGGGCGACTCGCCCGGCGCGCCACTCTCCTCCGGAACAAGCCGTTTCAGGGACAGGAAAAATATCATCAGCTTTTCCATCACGCTGTCCTTGACGAAGCCGTCAATATAGTAGAGCGTGATCCGGTCACGCCCGATCTGCATATCCTTTCGGATCACGTCGAAGTTATCCCTCACGCGCAGGATGTCGTCCATCATGCGCACATTGGCGGCATAATCGGGACTCAGCCGCTCCTGCCGCCCGCCTTTTTTCTGCCATGCGATTGCCTCCTTTTTGAAAGCAGCATTGATTCATGTATAGTGTGCGGCACCCGGCACGGCGATATGACAGGGAATATATTGCATATCCCATATCCGTGTTTTCGCTTTGCGTTGCCTGCTCGATCTGCCGCTGTGGTTCCGTAGGGAAGCATGGCGGTTTTTGTTTTTTAGTTTTCCTGCCGTATCAATGATTTCTTGCCCCCATCCCCCCTCACCCCCCTTCCCCCTCCGGGGAAGGGGAGTCTCAAAAGTTTATTTCGCCGGGGCTTCGCCCCGGCACCCCTGCATTGAATCGCCTACGGCACTTGCAGACGCTGCCGTGCAGGAACCCGGCGGGGGCTTGCCCGGCAGGTCGCCGGCTCGCCCTGCCTTGAGCTTTATTTTGCTGCCCCATCCCCCCGCCCCCCTTCCCGGCGGGAAGGGGCTTTTTTTATATGCAGGGGCTTCGCCCCTTGCATCCCCGCGCCCGAGCCGAAAGCGGCACGGGCTGCACCTGCGTTGCAGGTGCCCGGCGGTGGTTTGCCCGGCAGGTCGGCGGCTGACCTTGCCTTTAGCTTTATTTCTTTCCCCCATCCCCCCGCCCCCCTTCCCCCTCCGGGGAAGGGGAGTCTCTCAAAGTTTATTTCGCCGGGGCCCCGGCACCCCTGCACTGAATCGCCTACGACACTTGCAAACGCTGCCGTACAGGTGCCCGGCGATGGCTTGCCCGGCAGGTCGGCGGCTGACCTTGCCTTTAGCTTTATTTCTTTCCCCCATCCCCCGCCCCCTTCCCCTCCGGGGAAGGGGAGTCTCAAAGTTTATTTCGCCGGGGGCTCCGCCCTGCACTGAATCGCCTACGACACTTGCAAACGCTGCCGTACAGGTGCCCGGCGATGGCTTGCCCGGCAGGTCGCCGGGTCGCCCTGCCTTGAGCTTTATTGGCTGCCCCATCCCCCCCCCCCCTTCCCGTCGGGAAGGGGGGTTTTCTTATGCAAGGGGCTTCGCCCCTTGCATCCCCGGGGGCTGAATCCATGGTTTGCTGCAAACCCGACAGGAAGCAATTCCCTGCGAGTGGTGCCGCCCGGGTTCAGCCTCCGGGCACCACAGCGGCAAAGTCTATAAGTGCCGCAAACGGTTTAATGCCGGGGTGCCGGGGCGGCGAAATAAACTTATAGTCTCCCCTCCCCCGCCGGGGAAGGGGGGCGGGGGGGGATAGGGGGCAGAATCAAAACTAAAGGCAGGGTAGGCAGGCGGCAAAGGAGAAAGCCACCCTGTCCCCAGTTCTGCCCGGGTTCAGCCGCAGGGAATCTGTATGGCGGAAGCTACAATACCGGAAGCGGTCGATGCCGAGCGGAGAGACAAGCCCCGGCAATAATTTCCGCAAATAATTTGCAGAATAATTTATATAAAACCTATTGACAAATTCTATAAATTGTGATACAATATAGGCACAGTAAAAAGGGGAGGTCAGAGCATGAAGAAAAGCACCTATTCGGTCGTGCTGTCCGACCGGGTCGTCGCCGAGATCGACAGACTGGCGTACCGCAAAGGCACCAACCGTTCCAGTATGATAAACGAAATACTCGCCGGATATGTGTCCATGACGACGCCGGAACAGCGCATCAGCCGTATCTTTTCGGATATGGCAGCCGTGCTGTATCCGGGCGAGGTATTCCGGGAACTGGCACCCCCGACGCCGTCGGTCATGTCCATGCGCGCGGCACTTGCCTACAAGTACAACCCCACCGTGCGCTATACAGTGGAGTTGTTCCGCGATCCGGGCGCAACGCACGGCGGCGCGCAGGGCATCATCCGCGTGTCGGTGCGCACGACCAGCGTGGCTCTCCTCACCGAACTCCGCCGCTTCTACCGCCTGTGGGCGGAAACCGAACGGCAGTACGGCTTCCCCGGTGAGTCCACCGTAGAGGACGACGTGTTCCGCCGCCCGATCCTGCACCGCACCAGCCCCGCCGCACGCGACACGCACACATCCGGCGGCGAGGAACGCGCCGGCGCTATGCTGGCGGCTTACGTTTCGCTCATGAACAGCGGCATGAAGCTGTGCTTCCGCGAGCCGGATGACCGCGCCGCTTCCGCCGCGCTCTCCGGGCTGTACGCCGCCTACCTTGCCGAAAACCGCGAGGTCGTGTAGCGGCACGGAGGAAGCACAGGCACGGATCTTTCCCCAAAATTACTTACCCCGTGAGAGGAGGTATCTTGATATATGAATACCGAAAAACTGACACAGAAAACCATAGAAGCCCTGCGTGGCGCTCAGAACGCCGCGACAGAGAACGGCAACCCCTCCGTGGAGGAGGGGCATCTGCTGTATGCCCTGCTGACACAGCCGGACGGACTGGTCGGAGAGGTCATGCGCAGCGTGGGCGCTTCTCCCGAGGACATGATCGCCGAGCTGGATCGCCTGATTGCGCAGTTCCCGAAGGCGGGCGGCAGTGGCTATGACCCCAGCCGCATCTATATCTCCGCATCGCTCGACAAAGGCGCTGACCGAAGCCGAAAAGCAGGCAGGCAAGATGAAGGATGACTACATCTCAGTCGAGCACGTCCTGCTTGGCATTCTGGAGTACCCGACCGACAACGTAAAAAGCCCTGTTCCGTGCGCAGAACGTCACCGCCGCCGCCGTGCTGGAGGCACTGCGGAAGATCCGCGGCAATCAGAAGGTCACGAGCGACAACCCGGAGGACACCTACAACGTCCTCAAGAAATACGGCACCGATCTGGTGGCGCGTGCGCGGGAGCGCAAGCTGGATCCCGTCATCGGACGTGACGAGGAAATCCGCCATGTCATCCGTATCCTGTCCCGTAAGACCAAGAACAATCCCTGCGATCGGTGAACCCGGCGTCGGCAAGACCGCCATCGCCGAGGGGCTTGCCCAGCGTATCGTCAGCGGCGATGTGCCGGACAACCTCAAGGATCGCACCATCTTCTCGCTGGACCTCGGCGCGCTGATCGCGGGAGCGAAATTCCGCGGCGAATTCGAGGAGCGGATGAAAGCCGTGCTGGAGGAAGTCAAATCCTCCGAAGGGAAGATCATCCTGTTCATTGATGAGCTGCACACCATTGTCGGTGCGGGCAAAACGGACGGCGCGCTGGACGCGGGCAACATCCTCAAGCCCCTGCTGGCACGTGGTGAGCTGCACTGCATCGGCGCGACCACTCTGAACGAGTACCGGCAGTATATCGAGAAGGACGCGGCGCTGGAACGCCGGTTCCAGCCTGTCATGGTGGACGAAACCGAGCGTGGAGGACACCATCGCCATCCTGCGTGGACTGAAGGAGCGCTACGAGGTCTATCACGGCGTCAAGATCATGGATAAAGCCATCATCGCCGCCGCGACTCTGTCGGCGCGGTATATCACCGACCGGTTCCTGCCGGACAAGGCAATCGACCTGATTGATGAGGCTTGCGCACTCATCAAAACGGAAATGAACTCCATGCCCACCGAGATGGACGAGATCTCGCACAAGATCATGCAGCTGGAGATTGAGGAGCAGGCGCTGTCCAAGGAGACGGACAAAATCACGCTGGCACATTTGGACGATATCCGCGCCGAGCTTGCCCGCCTGCGCGATGACTTCAAAGCCATGAAGGCAAAGTGGGACAACGAGAAGCAGAGCATCGAGCGTGTGCAGAGCATCCGCTCCCAGATTGAGGACATCAACCGCCAGATCGAGCGCGCACAGAACGAGTACGATCTTGCCAAGGCGGCAGAGCTGAAGTACGGCAGATTGCCCGGTCTGCAGAAGGAGCTGGAAAAGGAGGAGGAAGCCGCCGATTCCCGCCAGAACACCCTGCTGCGTGACCGCGTGACCGATGACGAGATCGCCAAGATTGTCTCCCGCTGGACGGGTATTCCCGTATCCAAGCTGGTGGAGAGCGAGCGGCAGAAGCTGCTGTCGCTGGATTCCATCCTGCACCGCCGCGTCATCGGGCAGGACGAGGCTGTCAGCAAGGTGGCGGACGCCATCCTGCGCTCCGTGCCGGCATCAAGGATCCCCCGTCGCCCCGTCGGTTCGTTCCTGTTCTGGGTCCGACCGGCGTCGGCAAAACGGAGCTTGCCAAGGCTGTCACGGAGGCTCTGTTCGATGATGAGAAGAACCTCATCCGTATCGACATGAGCGAGTATATGGAAAAGTATTCGGTCTCCCGTCTTATCGGAGCGCCTCCCGGATACGTCGGCTACGACGAGGGCGGTCAGCTCACCGAGGCGGTGCGCCGCAAGCCGTATTCGGTCGTGCTGTTTGATGAAATCGAGAAGGCGCATCCGGACGTATTCAACATCCTGCTTCAGGTGCTGGACGACGGACGCATCACCGACAGCCACGGCAAGACCGTGGACTTCAAGAACACGGTCATTATCCTGACCTCCAACCTCGGTTCGGACATCATCCTGGACGGTATCACGCCGGACGGCGAGATCAGCGACGCAGCACGCGCCCAGGTGAACGAACTGCTCAAGCGCAGCTTCCGCCCCGAGTTCCTCAACCGTCTGGACGAGATCATCTTCTACAAGCCGCTGACGCGCGACAATGTCCGCGAGATCGTGGGGCTCAAGCTGAAGGAAATGTCCGACCGGCTGAAGGAAAAGAGAGTTCACGTGGTTGTGACCGACGCGGCTGTCGAGCGCATCATCGAGCAGTCCTTTTGACCCCGCCTACGGTGCGCGTCCCATCAATCGCTTCATCCAGTCGCACATTGAAACGCTGATTGCCCGCAAGCTGATCGCCGAGGACGTCGCGCCGGATTCCACCATCACGGTGGGGCTGGACGCGGACGGCGCCTTCACCGCGAGCGTATCTGCTATCGTTCCGGCGGAGGAGCAGAACGATTGATGCGGGAGCTTGCCCCTGCGGCACCGGTTTATCCGGCTGTACCATGAACTTTTCGCCCTTTTCCCCCCTGCCCCTTCCCTCTCCGGGGGAAGGGGCGTTTTTGTTTTGCCGGGGTTCCGCGCCGGCGCCAAAAAGGCAGCAACCGCTCGCTTTTCTTATGTGAATAAAATGTAAAATCTCAAAAACCCTCTTGCAATCTGCAGGAGGGTATATTATAATATAGCTGAAGTGGTGGAAAGTGGTGCGAAGTGTGGAACTTTGGTGCGTATTTCAACCATAGAGACCGGAGGGTATTCCTCCGGGTGAACGACAAAAAGAATTCCGGAAAGCCGGAGGGAAGGGGGATCGCGGTATGCTGACAGGCGAATACAGACACTCGGTTGACGCCAAGAACAGGCTTTTCATTCCTGCCAAGCATCGGGAGGAATTGGGGACCTCCTTCGTCATCGTTAAGGATGTGCGCGGTCCCCGCCTGAAGGTTTTCTCCATGCAGGCATGGGAAGCCTACCTGGAGCCTATCAAACACCAGGACAGGAAAATCGTGGATCAGCTGATGCGGTTCCTGCACAGCACCGCGATATACGCAGAGCCGGACAGCCAGGGACGGGTGGTTCGACCCCCGCACTGCTGGAGTACGCCGGCATCGGCAAGGAAGCCGTGATCGTCGGCTGTGCGGACTATGCGGAAACTGGGCGGCAGACAAGTATGACGCCGAGATGAATACCGTGAATCCGGAGGAGCTGCGGAGCGCTGCTGGAGGCGCTCGGACTGTGAGCCGGACAGATACCGGAACGTCATCGCCGGAAAGCGGAACTTTTTCACATAAGCCGGTTCTGTTCGCGGCGTGTATGGACGCGCTGAACATCAGACCGGACGGAATATACGTGGACGGAACGGCAGGCGGCGGCGGACACTCCGCAGGCATCGCCTCCCGCTTGACAACAGGTCGCCCTGATCGCCATTGATCAGGACGAAGCCGCCGTGCGCGCCGCCTCGGAGCGGCTGGCGCCCTTTCGGGGCACGCGCCACCGTGGTGCGGAACAACTTCTGCCGGCTGGCGGAGGTGTGCGCGGGGCTGGGAATTGAACGGATAGACGGCGTTCTGCTGGATCTGGGGTTTCCTCCTACCAACTGGATACGCCGGAGCGGGGATTCTCCTACATGGCGGATGCCCCGTTGGATATGCGGATGGACGGTCGCGGGGAACGGACGGCGTACGATGTGGTGAACACGTACTCCGAGGCGGATCTGCGGCGCATCCTGTTTTCATACGGCGAGGAGCGCTTCGCCGGGCGCATCGCGGCACGCATCGTGTCCGCGCGCGCCGCTCACCCCATCGAAACAACGGGGAGCTTAGCGAACTCATCAAGGCGGCTATCCCGGCGGCGGCACGCGAGGGCGGACATCACCCTGCCAAGCGGTCGTTCCAGGCTATCCGCATCGAGGTAAACGGCGAGTTGGACGTCATCCGCCCCGCACTGAGGCAGCAACAGACCTTCTGAACCCCGGCGGACGGATGGCGGTTATCACCTTCCACTCGCTGGAGGATCGGATCGTCAAGGACACCTTTGCGGAGCTGGCACGGGGTTGCATATGCCCCTCTGACCTGCCGGTGTGCGTCTGCGGGCGGAAGCCCCGGGTGCGCCCCGTCAGCCGCAAGCCCATCCTCCCGTCGGCGGAGGAACTGGAAGACAACCCCGCGCCCGCAGTGCCAAGCTGCGGGTGGCGGAAAAACTGTAAAGCCTGCCGAAGGCAAGCGGGCATTCCCGGATACGCCACGGCGGATATGCAGGAATACCCGGAGCCGATTCCGGCGGAGAGGAGTTGACCGGCATGAATCGGGAATACGAAAGACCCTCCCGCGTTTCCCTTTCGGGAAGCGGGAGCAGCGCCCGTCTCCTGCGTGCGGACGAACTGACGCCCGCTCAGCGGCGGAGCAAGGATGCGCAATCGGCGGATACCGACAGGCAGTACATTGATATGCTGTGCGACCGCTACCGCGACCGCGGCGTCGCAGGCAAGGTGCACGCCGACGAGGCGCGGCAGAAGCGGCAGGAAGCGCTCAACCGGGCAGTCACGCCGGGAAGCTACGTGGCAACCGGACAGCTGGGCGGCAGGCGGAATCAGACGTCCGGCGAGGACGACATGGCGGAATACAGGAGCGGAAGGTCGGAAGGCAGACGGTTCATGACTGCGGATGATTTCAGCCGCTACTACCGGGACCGGCGGAATTTCCGGAACCCCCAGTATCAGGCGCCCGTTGTGCAGACGGTTCGCCACGATCCTGCCGAGCTGGCGGCAGAATATTCCGGCATGGAGGGCATCCCGCCAAAAAAAGCCGGCTGGCTTACTGACACAGACAAGCTCCCCGCACCCTTTCGCAAGCTGATGAAGCTGCCCTTCATGCAGCGGCTGAACGTCTGGGCGGCGGAAACCTTCCCGAAAGAAACCGCGGTTGTCCCGTCCCGCAGACGGGCAAAGCCGATCCCGGTCGGGGCGGTGGCTGGGCTTGCCGTCGTCGCCGTGTCCATGTCCCTGGTCATCGGCAGTACGGTGTTGGTAAGCCGCCCACACGGGAAGTGAGCGAGCTGAAGGACAGGCTGGAGGAGCGCCGCACGGTGCAGTCCGAGCTGTCGGATCAGCTTGACCTGAAGAACGACCTCCTCTCCATCCGCGAGCGCGCGGTCAACGAGCTGGGCATGGTGGGCGAGCAGTACTGAACGGCTCCCGCCTGGACAGCACGGCGGAGGATCATCTGGAAATCGAGAACGGAAGCAGGAGCGGGGAGCGCAAGTCCGGCTGGGCGGCGATCCTAAGTGCCTTCGGCATCGGGCGGGACTGACGTCCCGGACGTGCGGCACGCTCCAAAGCAGGCATAATCGACGCCCCGACGTCATACCATGAGGATGGACGGACACCGGGGCAGTCGGGGAAAGCGGAGCGGAGGCTCCGGACAGATCGGGCGGCGTGTGTGCTTCACCGCCGGGCGGCGCGGGTGGTTCCGTTGCTCCCGGAGGAAGTCGGCGCCGCCCGTGCTTTTGGGGCGTTCCCTGCCCCGTCACATATCCGATTGAAAAGCAAAGGAGAACCCCATGAGCGACGAGAACAGACCCGGACGCAGGCAGCCGCCCGACGGCGGGCAGGCAGGGCGAAACGGGCGGCTCCGCCGGATGCCGTACTGCATCCGGTCGATTCATACCCTGCGCCGCGCCGGGATCCTGTGGTTCGTGATGATTGCCGCATTCGTATACCTGCTCGTCCGCATCCCTGATTCTGCAGACCGGCGGGTACGAGAAGTACCAGAACAAGGTGCTCAGTCAGCTCACCACCGAGTCGTCGGTGACGGCAGAGCGCGGACGCATCTACGACACCAACCGCACCGTGCTGGCAACCAACGTCACCACCTACCGGGTATTCATCTCCCCCCGCACCATCCGGGAGTACTCCGAGGAGGACGGGACGCGCTATGACGAGATCATTGCGAACGGGCTGTCCGGTCTTCTGACACCACCTATGAGAACGTGATGAAGCAGACCACCTACACGCGGTATCGGACCGCACCATCGCGCGGCAGGTGGACGAGCAAACAGCGGCGCAGGTGGAGGAGTTCATTGACAAATACCGCCTGAACAATATGGTCTTTCTGCAAGCCGGCAGTAAACGCTACTATCCGCACGGCACGCTGGCGTGCCATGTGCTGGGCTTTACCACCAGCGACGGCGGCGGCGCCTACGGGCTGGAACTGCAGTACGACAGCCTGCTTTCGAGGCACAAGCGGACGCTACATCACGGCGCGGGACTCGCACGGCAACGAAATGCCCTACGAGTACCAAAGCTACATCCGCGCCAGCGACGGGCACTCCATCGTCACGACGCTGGACGTTTATGTCCAGTCGGTTCTGGAGGAGCAACTCTCTACCGCCTACATTGAGTCGGGCGGACAGAGCCGCGCCTGCGGTATCGTGATTGATGTGGAGACAGGCGGCATTCTGGGCATGGCAACCTACCCGTCCTTTGATCCCCTGAACGATCCCCGCACGCTCAATGCGGACAGTCGAGCAAGCTGAACGCCAGCGGCTATGCCGCCGGCACGGAGGCATACCTCAAGCTCAAGCAGGAACTGCAACTGACCACGTGGGCAAACAAATCCATTACAGAAGCCTATATGCCCGGCTCGACCTTCAAGATCGTGACTGCCTCCATGGCGTATGAGGAAAATCTGGTCAGCGCGGGCGAGACCTTCTACTGCCCCGGCTACTTCAAGGTCGGCGGACGCACCATCCACTGCCACAAGATCGCGGGGCACGGCTCGCTGACCTTTGCACAGGGACTGCCAGCAGTCCTGCAACCCGATTCTCATGATGATGGGACTGCGCATCGGGCAGGAGCGCTTCTACAACTACTTCCGCTCCTTCGTTACCGGAAAAAACCGGCGTGGATCTGCCCGGCGAGGGCGTCAGCATCTTCTACAAGCCGGAAAACTTAAGGAGATCGACCTTGCGACCGCTTCCTTCGGGCAGAACTTCAAAATCACGCCGCTCCAGCAGATCATGGCGGTCACGACAGTCGCCAGCGGCGGCTACCTGCTGACGCCCCACCTGCTCAAGGAGGAGCTGGACAGCAACGGGAACGTGGTCAAATCCTACGAGACCAACGTCCGGCGGCAGGTCATCTCGACCGACACGGCAACACAGCTTGCCAAAATACTGGAGGAGGGTGTGTCCGGAAACGGCGGCGCCAAGAACGCCGATGTGGCGGGATACCGCGTGGCTGCCAAGACCGGTACCTCCGAGAAGATCGACAAAAGGACGACAGCGGGCGGGAGTACTACGTCTGCTCCTGCGTGGGCTTCGCCCCGGCGGATGCCCCCAAGGTGGCGGTGCTGATTCTGGTGGATGAGCCGACCAAGGGCGTTCTGTACGGCTCCTATGTGGCTGCCCCCTACCTTGCCAAGGTGATGGAAGCCATCCTGCCGTACCTCGGCGTGGAGGCTGTCTACACGGACAAGGAACTGGCGAACATGGCACGCACCGTGCCGGATGTGGCGTACTGGAGCGTCAGCACGGCGCGCAAGTATGCGACCGAACACGGTTTTACCGTGGAGGTCGTGGGCGACGGGAACGTCGTGTACGGACAGTCCCCGGCGGCGGGCGTCAAGGTGGAATCCGCGCGGGCGCGGCTGATCCTGTATACCGAGCGGCGTGCCGAGCGCACAACCGTGACGGTGCCCGACCTTCTGGGCAGGACTGCTGTCTCCGCCAACGAAACGCTTGCCGCACGGCAGCTGAATATCCGCATCCAGGGAACCAATAATTATCTGAGCGGAACCGGCGCCGTCGCAATCGCGCAGGATCCGCCCGCCGGGACCGAGGTGAAATCGGCACGGTCGTGACCGTGACCTTCCGCAGCAGGAGGACCCGGAATAAGGAGCCGGACGCCGGCATAACCCGCAAAAACACGGATGTACCAAACGGAACCTCATCATCGGACTTCCCGGAAGGAGGAAACGGTATGGAAACATCCGGAATCGGTCAGACCGAAATACAGGGTGCCCCCGCGTACTGCCGCTCGGCGATCTGTGCATCGCCGCCGGCATTCCCTGCCCTGCGGGGGCGGAAAAACTGCAAATCCACGGCATCACGGCGGCTTCGGCGCGGGTGCGCCCCGGCTGGCTGTTCGCCGCTCTGCCCGGCAGCCCGCACCGACGGGCGGCAATACATCCCGGATGCACTCCGTGCGGGTGCGGTTGCCGTGCTGTACCCGACCGAGGCGAAAGCACCGGCGGAGGATATCCTCCCGGCGGGGACTGCCGTCGGCATTCCCCTGCCGCCCGATGCGCCCGCCCGCGCGGTCTTTGCCCGATTGGTCAGCGCGTGGTACGGGGATCCCGGCAGGCGCCTGCATCGGTCGGCGTGACCGGCACCAACGGCAAAACCACCGTGACCGCCATGCTGTGCCACATCCTGCGCACGGCGGGCACCCCTGCGGCTGTATCGGCACGCTGGGATACCAACTTCCTGCGGGCGGCGGGCTGGACGGATTTCAGCCGCACCGAACCGTTCCGCCCGGCGGACGAACGCGCCGCCATGACCACCCCCGAGCCGGAAGAGCTGTACGCTGTTCTCGCCCGGATGGCGGACTGCGCCCCGGCAGGGGTCTTCCCCACCGTGGTGATGGAGGTCTCCTCCCACGCGCTGGCGCAGGGACGGGTGGAACCGCTGGCATTTGACCTTGCTGTCTTTACCAATCTTTCGCCGGAGCATCTGGACTACCACGGCAGCATGGAGGCGTACTTCGCCGCCAAGGAGACGCTGTTCCGGCAGGCGCGGGTCGGGGTTCTCAACGGCGATGACGCCTATGCGCGCCGTCTGCCCCTGCGCGGACTGCCGGTCGGCGTCTGGTATGTCTGCCGGGTGTACGGACGGACGGCGGACAGTGCGCCGGAGGTGCTTCCCGGCACCGCCGGCTGCATCCCGTGCCGGTCGGAACGCATCCGCACCCGGCAGGCGGACGGTGCGGCAGGCGATCCGGGCGGTGTGGATTTCCGATTCTCCACCCCCGACCTGCGTATGCGCCTGTCCTGCCCCCTGCCCGGCGAGTTCACGGTCGCCAATGCATCGGTTGCCGCGGCGGCGGCACTGGCGCTGGGCATCGCTCCCCGGCAGATCCGGGAAGCGCTGGACGGGTTCCCGGGCGTCCCGGGACGGCTGGAACGTGTCCCGACCGGCGGCGCACCGTTCTCGGTTTTCATCGACTATGCGCACACGCCCGATGCGCTGGAGCGCCTGCTCGACCTTCCACGGTCTGTGCCGCGAGCCGGGCGGTTCGCGGAAACGTCCGGGGCGCATCATCCTGCTGTTCGGGTGCGGCGGCGACCGTGACCGCAGCAAGCGCCGGCTGATGGCTCGCATCGCCTCGCGGTTGGCGGACGCCGTGGTCATTACATCGGACAACAGCCGGAACGAGGATCCCGCCGCCATCATCCGGGACATCTGGCGGGCATTGACCGCGAAAGCGAGTACGCGGTCATTCCGGACCGGGCGGAAGCAATCCGCCACACGATCCGCACGGCGCGGGCGGGCGACGTCATCCTGCTATGCGGCAAGGGACACGAAACCTACGAGATAGACCGCACCGGGCGGCATCCCTTCGACGAGCGCGCCGTCGTCCGCGAGGCGCTCCGCTCACGCGGGGAGGAATGACCGGACACGTGTCCGCAGAAAAGGAGTTCTCATGAAAACAGATTTTTCGGTTCTGCTCTCCCCGGACAGCCTCGCCGCATGGAGCGGCGGCAGGCTGATCGGGGCGTCCGACGCACCGGTTTGCGCCGCCTGCACCGACTCCCGCGAGGCGGGCGCCGGGGTGCTGTTCTGCGCCATCCGGGGCGAGCGGGCGGACGGGCACGATTATATGGCGTCCGCATATGCGGCGGGTAGCCGGTGCTTTCTCTGTGAGCGCCCCCCGCAGAGCCGGAGGTGCAGGCTGCCTTTCCGGATGCCTGCTTTATCTGCGTACCCGACACGGTAGCGGCGCTTCCGGCTTTGGCGGCGGGCTTCCGGGCGGCACACCTGCCGGCGTTGCGCGTGATTGCCGTCACCGGGAGCGTCGGCAAGACCACCACCAAGACGCTGTGTGCCGCCGTACTGCGGGCGGCGTTCCCGACCTTTTGCCGGGAGGGGAACTTCAATTCCGTCATCGGGATGCCGCTTTTGCGTGCCGGGCATCGGAACCGACGTGCGCGCGGCAGTGCTGGAAATGGGCATGAGCGCGCGCGGCGAGATATCCGCCCTGTCGCGTGCGGCGTGTCCGGATATCGCAGTCATTACCAATATCGGCTCGTCGCATCTTGAATCCCTCGGCACGCGGGAAAACATCGCCCGCGCCAAGCTGGAGGTGCTGGACGGAATGCGCCCGGGCGGACAGCTTCTCTTTGACGGGGACGAGCCTCTGCTCCGGGCAGGGGCGGCGCACGTCCGGCAGGACATCACGCTCCGTCCGGTCTCGCTGACCGACAAGGCGGCAGATTTCTTTGTTTCCGGTATCCGTGCGGCGGCGGACGGCACGGTCTTTGACCTGCGCCTGCCGGACGGCTCGGTGTGGCACGACCTGCGCATCCCCGCGCCGGGGCGGCATCTCCTGCTGGACGCCGCCTATGCGGCGGGCGTGGGTACCTGTCCGGCGTCAGCCGGGAGGAGGCGGCGCGGGGGCTGGCTGACTACCGCCCCGCGGCAATGCGCCAAACCCTGCGCCGCGCGGGCGGAGTCACGGTGCTGGAGGATTGCTACAACGCCGCGCCGGAGTCCGTGCAGGCGGCACTGGACACGCTGCCGCTGCTGACGCAGTCCGGCGGGCGCCGCATGGCACTGCTGGGCGACATGAAGGAGCTGGGCACCGACACGGTCGCCCTGCACCGGGCGGTGGGTGCGGTCTGCGCCGGACAGCTGGACTGCCTGTGGACGGTCGGCGCGCTGGGCGCGGAGATTGCCGCCGGGGCACGCGACGCCGGCATGAGCCGGGTGCAGGCGCTGTACCCGGCAGGCGATCCGGACGCGGAGGCGGTTGCGGCAGAGATCCTGACCGGGCTTGCGCCGGGGGATACGTTGCTGATTAAGGCAAGCCGCGCCATGCATCGGAAACCGTGGCGGAGGCATTGCTCCGGGGACTGATGCAGGGAAACCTCTGAAAAACACATTTTAGGAGAGCTCGATTGAATGGGTGGCGCAGAGAGGCTGTGCCGCCGGATCAATCAGCGGTTCCCCGGAAAAAGCAAAGGAGATACAGACATGGGATCGCTTTCCACTTCCGAACTTGGTATTCTGGCGGCAGCAACGGGCGGCTGTGCGCTGATTCTGACCGTCATTTTCGGCTTTATCCTCCTGCCGGTTCTGCGGCATTTCAAGCTGGGACAGCCTATCCGGACGGAGGGTCCCATCGGCACCAGCCCAAGGCGGGAACCCCCACTATGGGCGGCATCTGCTTTATTCTGGCGTTCCTGCTGGCAACGGCGGGCTACGCCGTGTTCCGCGCCGTCCGCGGTGAGGGGGGGCGTCTGATCCCGCTGGCGCTGGCGGTTCTGTTCGCGCTGGGCAATGCCGCCATCGGCTTTATCGACGATTACTGCAAGCTGGTCAGGCATCAGAACGAGGGACTGACCGAGCGGCAGAAGCTGTTGCTCCAGCTGGTGCTGACGGCGGCGTACCTCGCTATGCTCCGCGCGTCGGGGCATCTGGAGACCTCGCTCCGCATTCCCTTTACCGACATGCGGCTGGAGCTGTCGTGGTTCGCCTATCCGGTCTACCTGCTGGTCATGGTCGGCTTCGTCAACGCCACCAACGACCGACGGGCTGGACGGGCTTGCCTCCTCTGTCTGCGCCACGGTTGCCGCCTTCACCCTGCTCGGCAGTCTGGAGACGGGACGCGGACAGCACGGTGCTGGCGGCGGCTCTGCTGGCGGGTATGCTGGGCTTTCTGGTTTTTAACCACCACCCGGCGCAGATGTTCATGGGCGACACGGGGTCGCTGTTCTGGGCGGCGTCATCATGGGATGCGCCATGATGGCAGGGGAGCTTCTGCTGTTCGTGCTGGCGGGCTTCGTGTTCGTGGCAGATATGCTGACCAGTCTCCTGCAACGCTGGTACTTCAGGCTGACGCACGGCAAGCGGCTGTTCCCCATCGCGCCCATCCACCACAGCTTTGAAAAATGGGGCTTCGGCGAGTACGCCGTCATGGGACTGTTCGCGGGCGTATCGGCGCTGTTCTGCGTGCTGGCGTGGTTTGGAAAGTAACGGATCCCGCCCCGGCGGGCGAGAGAGGAGGGCATGAGAATGCCGGAAAGACCTGAACGGGAGGATGCGCGCCGCAGGACGCAGGACAGCCGGGAGCAGTCTGCTCCGGCACAGGCGCCGAGCCGCCGGCGTCCGGAACGCAAGCCGCGCAAGGGCTTCGGCTCCCGGCGGCTGGACAGATGGGGGCGCTGGCTGGACAGCCAGACCGAGAAAGACGATCCCGTCTACACGCAGTCTCTCCACCCGGAGCCGGAGCTGCGCGAGGCGGATCACGTGCTGGTACGGGGACCCATCGACACGCCGTTCCTGCTCATCGTGCTGGTGCTGGCGGTATTCGGCGCGATCATGGCATACAGCGCCAGTTCGGTGTACGCCGCGCAGTACCACAGCGACAGCACCTACTATGTCAAGCGTCATATCGCCTACCTGCTGCTTGCCTTCGGGCTGACGACGCCCTTTGTCATCAAGGCGCGCCCGTGGTTCTGGCGGATGTTCGGCGTCATCGCATATGCCGGATCGGTGGTACTGCTGCTTCGGTTCTTGTCATCGGCTCCAGTTACGGCTCCGGCGCGACGCGCTGGATTAGATCGGACCGCTGTCGCTCCAGCCGTCCGAAATCGCCAAAATGGCAGTCATCTTAGTCATTGCGCTGGTCATGACCAAGCATGAAAAGCAGATCGCCATGCGGCAGAAGTTCGGCGGGCAGTTCCGTTACGGCGTTCTGCTCCCTGTGCTGATCTTCGGGCTTATCTGCGCCCTTGTCATGCTGGAGCATCACCTGTCGGGCATCATCATCATCGGTCTGCTCGGCATCGTGACCATGTTCCTGGGCGGAACAGACCGCAAGTGGTTCTTCTTCATTTTCGGGGCAGGTCTTGTCGCGGTTCTGCTGGTTCTGTCCGTGTCGGATTACGCGCGGGTGCGGCTGGATACATGGCTCAACATCGACGAGGCAGACGCGCTCGGTTCCGCGTGGCAGACTCTGCAGGGGCTGTACGCCATCGGTTCGGGCGGCTTCTTCGGCGTGGGGCTGGGCAACAGCCGGCAGAAGTACGGGTACGTCTCCCAGCCGCAGAACGACTTCATCTTCACCATCATCTGCGAGGAGCTGGGCTTCATCGGTGCGGTGCTGGTGGTGGTGCTGTTCGGACTGCTGATATGGCGCGGGTTCCGGATCGCCTCGCGCGCGCCGGACAAATTCACCTCGCTGGCGGCTTACGGGCTGATTGCCAAGGTGGCTCTGCAGACCGTGCTGAACATAGCCGTTGTGACGAATTCCATGCCCAACACCGGCATTTCCTGCCCTTTTTCTCCTCCGGCGGCACATCCCTGATCCTGCAGATATTCGAGATGGGCATCGTGCTGAACATCTCGCGGTACTCGTATCAGAAGCGGGTCTGAGCGGGCAGCGGGCTATCCGTCAAAACTCCAAAAAATGGGTGTTCAAAAGCTCATCCTGAGTTTTTGAACACCCATTTTTTGTATGATGCGCTTCCCCGGTCAGGCGCTGATCTTCTTCCTGCGGGCGAAGTGAACCACCAGCCCGATGGCAAAGCCGAGCAGTGCCGGGCAGACCCACCCCAGTCCCAGCTCCGCAAACGGCAGGAATCCGGTAACAAACGCCTTTACGGCATCGCCGTGCAGTGCGTCATAGATCCCCTTGGGCAGGCTGACAAAGAGGTCGTAGAGCGCGGCGACCAAGGTCAGTCCCGTCGTCCAGGCAAAGACCGCGCGGTCATACCGGAAGAAGCGACCGCAGAGCGAGAGCAGGATCAGCGTGATGGCGAGGGGGTAGAGGAACATCAGCACGGGGACGGAGTAGCCGATGATGCTGTTCAGCCCGAAATTGGTGAAAAACAGGGACACAAGGCTGAAGATGACAGCCCACAGGCGGTAGCCGGGTCCCTTGGGGAACAGTCCGACAAAGGTCTCCGCGCAGCTCGTGATAAGCCCGACCGATGTTTTGAGGCACGCCAGCGTGACCGTTACGGCAAGGATGATAAGTCCCGCCTTGCCGAGGTAGTGCTGCGCGATCTGCGTCGAGGGCGATGCCGCCGTTTTCCGAGGTCTCGAACAGTCCGCGGCTCTGCACGCCGACGATGGTCACGAGGACGTAAATGGCAGCCATCAGCAGGCAGCTGAAAATACCTGCACGGACGGTGCTGCCCGCCACGGCATCCGGCCTCGTTGACGCCCAGCCCGCGGATGACCTGCACGACCACGATGCCGAAGGCAAGGCTTGCCAGCGCGTCCATCGTGTTGTACCCCTCCGAGGAAGCCGGCAAAGAACGGCTGGGTGGCATAGGCGCCCTCCGGCGCGACACTGCCGACCGAGGCACCGGGATTGACCAGGGCAACAACGACCAGACACCGAGAAACGCGAGGAAGCAGGGGTTGAGCACCTTGCCGACCCAGACGAGGATCTTGCCCGGGCGGAGCGCGAAGAACAGCGCCGCGCCGAAGAACAGGAAGGAAAAGAGCAGCAGGTACATCTGTGCGCTCCCGTTCTGCGGCAGCACCTGCTCCAGTCCCACGGTGAAGGAGGTGGTGGCGCAGCGGGGGATGGCGAAGAACGGCCCGATGGTCAGGTAGAGCAGGCAGGTGAAGAACAGGGAGTAGGGGCGTCCGACACGGCTCCCCAACTCAAAAAGTCCGTTCGCGCGACTGATTCCGAGCGCGGCAACGCCGAGCAGAGGCAGTCCCACGCCGGTCACGCACAGTCCGATGATTGCAAGCCGACGTTTTTGCCCGCCATCTGACCCATGTGTACGGGAAATATCAGGTTGCCTGCTCCGAAAAACAATCCGAAAAAGCATACTGGCGATATAAGCATACTCACGGCAGTTCAGTTTCTGTTTCATCTTCTTTCCTCCGTTGTTTTGTATTGCCGGATTATGGGCACCGCTTATGCGGCGTCATGCCGCGCTTTATACCGGAACGCCAGCACGGCGGCGATCACGAACACGGCGGTATAGGCGCACACGACCGCCTCGTCCCGCCAGAAGTCGCCGGTCAGGGCATTGCCCGCCAACGCCGCACGCCCGGCACGGACGGCTGGATAGAACGGGAGCCATGCGCAGAAGGTGCGGAAGCCCCCGACAGGGATTCGACCGGCATCCACGCGCCACTGAGAAAGCCCGCGCCTGATATGACCACTGAGGACAACCCCGGCGCCGCCTTGTCCGAGAACAGGGAGCCGGACAGGATACCGATAAACACAAAGCACACCACCATCGGCAGAGCCGACAGCACGGCGGGCAGGATGCCGATGCCCAACCAAGCCGTCTCCCCGGCGACAAGTCCCGTCACGGCGGACGCCGCCCAGCAGATGACCAGCTGTCCCGCGCCGATGAGTATGCCGGGCAGGGCGTATCCCAGCACGAAGTCCCCATCGGTCAGCGGCGAGGAATACAGCCGGGTAAGAAACCATGTTGCGCGATCCCGCGAGACCAGCAGCGCCATGTACAGCATAGCGAACGCGCCGGAGAACACCGCGATGCCGGGTGTCAGCATATCCAGCGTGAACCATGGCTCGGTGGGGGAAAACAGTGCGTACATCGCCACGAGCAGTACCAGCGGCACGCCGAGGCAAATCACAAAGCTCAGCGGGTCGCGCAGAATCTCCCGCAGGGTACGCACGGTGAACAGTCGGATGCGGCGCGCGTGTCCGCCCGAACGACCGATAGAGTCACGCATATCACACGCCCTCCTTTTCGCCGGTGGCAAGTGCCACAAAGGCATCCTCAAAGGTATCCTTGCCTGCCTGCGCACACAGCCCGGCGGCGGTGCCCAGCGCCCGCAGGCGCCCGCCCGCCATGATGCCGATGCGATCGGACAATGCCTCGGCTTCCTCCAGATAATGCGTCGTCGAGAATCAGCGTCACCTGCCCGTGCAGGGACGAGATGACCGACCACAGCTCCCGCCGCGCCAGCACATCCAGCCCCAGCGTCGGCTCGTCCAGAAACAGCACGCGCGGTCCTGTAATCAGCGCCATGGCGATACTCAGCCGCCGCTGCCAGCCGCCGGACAGTGTCCGGGCATAGTCATGCCGGCGGGGAGCAAGCTCCATGCGTTGCATGATATCCTCTGCCGCGCGGCGCGCCCCGGCGGTATCCGCCCCCCACAGCCCCTGCCATGAAGGCAAGGTTTTCTTCTACGGTCGTTTGTGCGACCGCCGTATTCTGCGGTGAAACATTCATCAGCCGCCGCACCGCCTCCGGTTCGCGGCGGATATCATAGCCGCCCAGCGTCGCCGTACCCGCCGTCGGGGGCGTCAGGCAGGACAGCATCTTGATAACGGTGGTTTTGCCCGCCCCGTTGACGCCCAGCAAAGAGAAGAATTCCTCCCGCGCCGACAGACAGATTCAGTCCGTCCACCGCCCGGACGGTTCTGCCGCGCGAGCGGTACTCCTTGGTCAGCCCGACCGCCTCGATAGCCGCTCCGGTTCTCATGCGTCCGTGCCTCCTTCCGCTTTTTTTCGTCCGTGCCCGACTCCTCCGGGCGTTCGTTTTCAAAAACCTCTCCGCTGATCTTCTCGACCAGTCCGCACTCGTCCACCTTGACCAGTGCCATACCTTTCTTGACATCGCCCAGCAGCAGCAGTTGGTCTCCGGGCTTCAGTCCGAACACCTCCCGCGCCTCCTTTGGGATGACGATCTGCCCCTTGTCACTCCAGCCGAACCAGTCCGAACAGGTATTTCCTCTTCGCGTTTTTCATGTATTCACTCGCCCTTCTGAAATGTAGGAAAAGTTGGAATTGTTGGAACAGTATAGCACAAATTACTGTATCTGTCAAGAGGATATTGCTTTTTTTCGCGGAAGCGGCGGTTGTTTTATGGGGAGGTGGGTTTTGCGGTTCCGGTGCCCGGCGGGGGGGCTTGCCTTTTGTCGCCTGCCGACCCCTGCCTTTTGCTTTCCTTTTTGCCCCTATCCCCACCCCCCTTCCCCGGCGGGGAAGGGGGAGACCAAGGTTTTTCATGCAGGCTCCGCCCCTTGCATCCCCGGGGCTGAACCCACGCGGCACCTGCACGACCAAAGGTTTCTGTTTGTTTACGGGGGGGCAGTGCCGGCAGCCAAGGAGAGGGGGGGACCGGGGGAGAGGAACTTCGGCGTTTGAGATGGTCCTCTCCCCCGGGGCAGGGATAGCAAATGCCGCGGGGGCTTGCCTTTCTTGTCGCCTGCCGACCCTGCCTTTGCTTTCCTTTTCTGCCCCCCTATCCCCCCACCCCCTTCCCCGGTGGGGAAGGGGGAGATTCAAGGTTATTTCATGCAAGGAGCTTCGCCCCTTGCATCCCCGGGGCTGAACCCGCGCGGCACTGGGAAAGGGGGCGAACCACGCACCCGGCGGGGCTTGCCCCGGCGTTGCCGGTTGACCTTGCCGCTGTGGTGCTCGCAGGGGGCTTATCTTTTGGTCGCCTGCCGACCCCGCCTTTTGTTTACTTTTTTGCCCCCTATCCCCCTGCCCCCTTCCCCGGCGGGGGAAGGGGGAGACCAAGGTTATTTCATGCAAGGGGCTTCGCCCCTTGCCTCCCCGGGGTTGAACCCGCGCGGCACTGGAGCAGGGGGCGAATCACGCACCCGGCGGGGGGCGTACCTTCTTTGTCGCCTGCCTGCCCTGCCTTTTGCTTTCCTTTCTGCCCCCTTCCCCGAAGGGGAAGGATATCCCCCAACCCCCTTCCCCGGTGGGGAAGGGGAGACCAAGGTTGATTTCATGCAAGGGCTCCGCCCCTGCATCCCCGGGGCTGAACCCGCGCGACACTGGGAAAGAGGGCGAACCACGCACCCGGCGGGGGCTTGCCCCGGCGTTGCCGGTTGACCTTGCCACTGTGGTACTCGCAGGGGGCTTATCTTTTGGTCGCCTGCCGACCCTGCCTTTTGCTTTTCCTTGCCCCCTTCCCCGGAGGGGAAGGATAGACCCTCAGGAAGGGGGGCGCGAACCTGTGCCGTAGGAAAATCAGCCCGGACGGGCGTCTGTGTGGCAGGGCGAACCTGCAACAATCGGCATCCTCTGTTGACAATTGCCGCAGAGTATGGTACAATAACACACAGAAAAAATCCAAAACGCGGAGGAAAACGGTAAACCATGCGAGATGTGCAATGCGGGAAGGTCGTGATCCGGGACGGCTGGCGCTCGCTCCCATGGCGGGCGTTACAGACCGCTCCTTCCGCCGGGTGTGCCGCCGCTTCGAGCGGCATACACGGTCAGCGAAATGGTATCCGCAAAGGCACTGTGCTGGAGCAGGCAATCGGAATCCGGATCCGTCCCGCATCATATCCGGCGAGCTGGCATCGGTCATGCCGGACGAAATGCCCATGGCAGTCCAGCTGTTCGGACATGAGCCGGAGGTCATGGCGGAGGCGGCGGCGCGGCTGGCATCCGGCGACTTCCGCGGTCGGGCGGGACACGTCATTCCTGCCGCCGTGGATATCAACATGGGCTGTCCCGTCCGCAAAATTGTCGGAAACGGGGAAGGCAGCGCCCTGATGCGCGATCCGGCACTCGCCGGACGCATCGTGCAGGCGGTTGTGCGGGCGGCGGATCCGCTTCCCGTCACGGTCAAGCTGCGCGCCGGCTTTGACGAGTCCTCGCTCAACGCCCCGGAGCTGGCGCGGGTCTGCGAAGCGGCAGGCGCCGCCATGCTGTGCATCCACGGGCGCACGCGCGCGCAGGGCTATGCGCCCGGCGTCAACCGGGCTGTCATCCGGGCTGTCAAGCAGGCGGTTCGCATACCCGTACTGGCAAACGGCGACATATACACGCCGGCGGACGCGCTGTCCATGCTGGCGGAAACCGGATGCGACGGCATCATGGTCGCGCGCGGCGCCATGGGCAGACCGTGGCTGTTCGCCGAGATACGTGCCGCCCTGCGCGCGGGGAGGACTACACGCCGCCCGATCCGGAACAGCGCTTTGACATCGCGCTGGAGCAGGTGCGCGCCATGATCCGGGAGAAGGGTGACCGCGTCGGACTGGCGGAAGCCAAAAAGCACCCTCGCCTGGGTACTGCACCGGGCTGGACGGTGCCGCCGAATGCCGCGCGCGCATCATGCGGGCAGGCAGTTGGATGAATGCAGACCGCCGTGCGGGCGCTTGCCGCGGCACAGGACGGTCGCCTGCGGGCACTGCCGCCCCGGTCATCCGGCGCGGAGGATCCGGAAAAAACTGGAGGAGTATTGCGATGAATGTGGCACAAAGCAACCGGGTCATGTCCCGGATTCTTGCCGTTGTCGGCTGTCTGGTGATTCTGATGCTGGCAATTCTGCTGATCCGCGGGTGCGGCAGGCAGGACACGCCGCCGGACATTCCCCCCACCGCGCAACCGACCGAGGAGGAGACCGGCTATCGCCTGCTACCGGGCAGTGAATCCGTAACCCTGCGGCTCAGGCAGGTCGGGGACACGGAAATATGGGAGGGTACCGACGCGGCGGGCGTTACGCTGGCGCTGGTCTGCGATACCGCGGCGCAGGAGTACCATTTTATCCGTGACGGCGTGTATCTCAGCCGCGGCAGTTACCGCGGGCGGAGCTCGTGGGACGGCGGCAAGACTGTATTCCTTCTGTACGAAAACGGCATACACAACCCGGATGACGCCGGATTCCGGGCGGTGGAGTATATCGCGTTGAGCGGCGGGGACGGAAGCGGTACGGACAGCGTATCGGAGATACAGCTTATCCTGCCGGACGTCTGGCGCGCGGGGTTGTCGGATGGCACAAACGGAAGCTGACCGCGTCGCGGCGCGTCCTGTCGTCCGCCTTATCTGCCGTGACGAGCGTCGGCTCGTGGGCTGTGTCTGTTTCTTGTGGATCTCGGGCTGGAGGTCGTCCCGGCGGAAGGCGGTCGTCCGCCCGCTCTGATTCTGCTGGATGCGGACGATCCGGTCGTGCCGGATCTGCCGGCAGGCGTGCCGGTGGTCGCCTTCGCGTGCAGGGAAACGGCAGCCGCTCTCGGCGGGCATCGGTTCGCCGCGTTGCTCCGCCGCCCGTGTCGCTGGACGAGCTGGAGGCTGTCGTACTGCGCATCCTCGGCGCATTGCCGTCTGTCGGATGTCATCCGGCATCACGTACAGGCGCGTGCATCGGAGTCTGCGGCGGTTTTCACGGCTGTCCCGGATGGGGCGGCTGGCTGGTTGCGCTCCGGCGGGCAGACTGTCCGTCGACCCCGACCGAGTGGGCACTGTTTGCCTGCCTGCGCGAGGCGGACGGCGAGCCTGTGTCGCGCGAAACGCTTGCCACCCTTGTCGGAAACGGCAAGCCCCCCGTCAGCTGCCATCCCGAACGCTCGGTGGACGTGTATATCTGCTACCTGCGCCGCAAACTGGCTCACCTGCCCGGATCGGACAGGTGCTGACGGTGCGCGGGCATGGCTACCGCCTGGTGCCGTAATGCGCTGCGGAAACAGGAGGCGCGTGGGGAGAACGTTGGGGGCTTCTTGAAAGAAGCCCCCAAACCCCCCAAGAACTTTTCTTGAATTTGTCTTTGACCGAACCAACGCACTCCGGCAAAGCCACGCGGAATCGCTGTTCCAAGGCAATTCAATGCCGCCCGGGTTCAGCCGCCGGACACCACAGCGGCAGGGTCAGCCGGCAACGCCGGGGGCAAGCCCTCGCCGGGTGCCTGCTTCTCAGGTTCAGCCAGTGCCGCAAGCGGCGACAATGCTGGGGATGCAAGGGCGAAGCCCCTGCATGAAATGGGTCCTGGTCTCCCCTTCCCCGCCGGGGAAGGGGCTGGGGGATAGGGGCAACAAAGAAAGCTAACGGCAGGGGCGGCAGGCGACCTAAAAGGCAAGCCTCCCTGTGAGCACTACAGCGACAGGGTCAACCGGCAACGCCAGGGGGGCAAGCCCCTGCCGGGTGCGGGAGACACCCCGTCCCAGCACCGCCCGGGTTCAGCCGCCGGACACCTGCATGACAGGGGCAACCGGCAACGCCGGGGGCAAGCCCTCGCTGTGTGCCTGCTTCTCAGGTTCAGCCTGTGCCGCAAGCGGTTTAATGCTGGGGATGCAAGGGGCGAAGCCCCTTGCATGAAATAACCTTTGGTCTCCCCCTTCCCCCCGGGGAAGGCGCTCTGCGAGCGCGGGTCGGGGGGATATCCTTCCCCTTCGGGGAAGGGGGGCAGAATCAAAACTAAAGGCAGGGCAGGCAGGCGACCAAAAAGGCAAGCCGCCCATGCAAACATCACAGCGGCAGTGTCAACCGGCAACGCCGGGGGGGCAAGCCCTCGCTGGGTGCCTGCTTCTCAGGTTCAGCCAGTGCCGCAAACGGTCAAATGCCGGGGTGCCTGCATGACAGGGTCTGTAAATGCCGCAAACGGTTTAATGCTGGGGATGCAAGGGGCGAAGCCCCTTGCATGAAATAAACCTTGGTCTCCCCCTTCCCCGCCGGGGAAGAGCGCTCTGCGAGCGCGGGTCGGGGGGATAGGGGCAACAAAGAAAGCTAACGGCAGGGGCGGCAGGCGACCAAAAACGCAAGCCGCCCACGCAAGCACCACAGCGACAGGTCAAGCCAATACCGCAAAAAGCAAAAGACATTACGGAAAACAGCACGCAATCCACTGTTGACAACCCACCCGGATTTATGCTATAATGGTAACGAAAAAGCCGGGCACCCGGCAGACGGAGGAAAACAGATATGTTTTGCAGAAATTGCGGCAACGAGCTGATGGACGGTGCCATTGTTTGTGGGCGCTGCGGCTTTGCACCCGGAAAACGGAACGTCATTCTGTCCGCACTGCGGACGCCCGGTGATGGAGGGACAGGCAATCTGCCTGAACTGCGGTTTTTTCGCTCGAACCACCCAAGAGCGACAAATCCAAGCTCGCGGCGGGACTGCTCGGACTCTTCCTGGACGGGTACGGCGTACACAATTTCTATCTTGGCAACACGAAGCGGGCAGTCAGTCAGCTGCTGCTGACGATTTTCACCTGCGGATTGGCGGGTATATGGGGATTTGTTGAGGGCATCCTTATCCTCACAGGCGCGTCCGGCTATCAGACAGACAGTTCGGGCAGACGGCTGCAGGATTGACAGGGACAGGCGCAGAGGGCGCGGGCTGATTTTCATCAGTCCGCGCCCTCTGTCCGGTATGAACCGGGCAATTCCCCCTTACGCCCGCGCCACGCCGCTTGCCCGCGCGGCAGCAATGACTGCGTCCGCCACGGCGCGCGCCACTCCCCTGTCCAATGCAGAGGGGATGATGTTGGTTTCGGACAGCGCATCGGCGGGAATGTAGGCGGCAAGCGCCTGCGAGGCGGCTGCCTTCATTTCCTCATTGATGCAGGTGGCACGGCAGTCCAGTGCGCCACGGAAAATGCCGGGGAAAGCCAACACATTGTTTATCTGGTTCGGATAGTCCGACCGTCCGGAGCCGACGATCCGGGCTCCCGCCTCCAGCGCAAGCTCCGGCAGAATCTCCGGAACGGGATTTGCCATGGGGAACACGATGGCGTCGGGTGCCATGGAACGCACCATGTCCTGCGACACGATGCCGGGTGCCGACACGCCGACAAACACGTCCGCGCCGCGCAGGCAGTCCCCCAGATCTCCGGTCAGGCGGCGGGGATTGGTCAGTGCAGCCATTTCCTCCTGTGCCGGATTGTTCTCCGGCTTGCCGGGGTACAGTGCGCCGAAGCGATCCACCATGGTCGATCACGCACTCCATGCGCAGCAGGTGCCGCCCGATGGAAATCCCTGCCGCGCCTGCGCCGCTGATAACCGTGCGCACCTGTCCGATATCCTTGCCCACCACGCGCAGAGCATTGAGCAGGGCGGCGGCGACCACGACAGCGGTTCCGTGCTGGTCATCGTGAAAGACCGGAATATCGCAAACCTCCTGCAGCCGCCGCTCAATCTCAAAGCAGCGCGGCGCGGCGATGTCCTCCAGGTTTATGCCGCCGAAGCTGCCTGCCAGCAACGACACCGTGCGCACGATCTCGTCCGGATCCTTGGAGCGGATGCACAGCGGGAAGGCATCCACGTCCGCAAACGCCTTGAACAGTGCGCACTTTCCCTCCATGACCGGCATACCTGCTTCAGGACCTATATCACCCAGTCCCAGCACGGCGGTGCCGTCGGTCACGACTGCGACCAGATTGGATCTGCGGGTCAGCGTGAAGGAGAGCTCGGGCTGTTCCTGAATGGCAAGGCAGGGTGCCGCCACGCCGGGTGTATAGGCGAGGGCGAGATCCTCCCTTGTATTCAGCTGGCAACGCGCAACGACCTCAATTTTACCGTGCCACGCGGCGTGTCTCTGCATAGCCTCTTCGGCGAGTTTTTTCTTATCCATATCCGATACCGTCCGTCTTTCCGGAAATTTCTTACCTGCTGTCTGCGATCTGCCGTATGCGGCGGGTCGCGTTTTTCTGTTCCGACGTGTATTATAGCATATTTTGCGGCTCTATGCAAGATGGGGGATGAGATTTTAAGCGGAGGGCGTGCTTTCTTTGTCGCCTGCCTACACTGCCTTCTCTTTCTTTTCTGCCCCCATCCCCCCACCCCCTTCCCAGCGGGAAGGGGGAGATCAAGGTTATTTTATGCAAGGGGCTTCGCCCTTGCATCCCCAGGGCTGAACCGGGCGGGCGCTGGTCGTCCCTGCCGTACAGGTACCCTTGCGGGGGGCTTGTCCGGTTGGTTGCCTGCTCGACCTGCCACTGCGGTACCAAACGGGAGTTCTTGCCGTCTTTGTCGCCTACCTACACTGCCTTTAGCTTTTGGGGCTGCCCCCATCCCCCCACCCCCCTTCCCAGCGGGAAGGGGGAGACCATAAGTTAGTTTTGCCGGGGGCTACCGCCCCCGGCATTAAACCGCTTGCGGCGCTTACAGTCCCAGCGGAACCGGCACTCCGGCGGGAGGCGTATCCCGGAGACAGCACTGACAGTGTCCGCGCATCCGGTATGGCTTTTTTCCGGAAGCAGTCATGAGCCGTGGCTCCTCCGATCATACATTCAAGAAAAAAGTTCTAGGGGGGTCTGGGGGACTCTTTCAAGAGTCCCCCGGCGCTGCTCCTTAGCCGTGGTTCCTCCAATCATACATTCGAGAAAAGTTCTGGGGGTCTGGGGGACTCTTTCAAGAGTCCCCGGCGCTGCTCCTTCCCCCATGCGGAGAGTCAGGCGGACGCCGCCGATCCCCATGCGGGGCGGGGAAGGAGGGAGGGTGTCGGGATCAAGAAAAGCGGCGACCGAGGGGGCGGCGAAGCAGACAAAACGCGTGCGGTCAGACGGCGTGCAGGGGAACGGCTCCCGTATCTTGGCCCGTGCGCGCCGTAGATGACCAGGTCACTGTCCGCCGCAAGGGTGCGGGCGATGCCGGCAAGGTCGGATTCAAAAACCGCGCCGCCGCAGAAGGTCAGCGCACTGCCCTGCCCTGCGGCGTGCAGAAGCAGGACAGGCTGTGCGGAACGCTCCAGCCGGTCGGTATACAGGGGTCAGCGAAATCCCGCCGCCACCGGAATCAAAGGCAGTCAGCGTATCGCCCGGCTCGTAGAGACACACGGGAACACCCTGCCGCCGCGCCTCATACAGGCAGGACAGCATCCGGTAATAATCCTCCGGCACCGTCGGGCGGGGAGCCACAGCGCACGCACGGTCGCCGCCGCGAAGGCACGGTGCAGTGCGCCCGCCGTGCGCGTATGGAAGTGGGTCAGCATCAGGGCGGACACTTCGGTCGCACCGAGTGAACCAGCCTCGTCCAGTGCCGCATTCAGGGCAGTGCGGCTTCCGTCCGTCGATCGGACAGATGACAGCCTCCTGCCCGCGCGCCAGCACCAACGCCTCAGAGGACGCCGTGGGGCGGATATAGGAAGTCAGCACCTCCCCGGATATACCCGCGCGGGCAGGCACACCAGCAGCAGAACCGCCACCCAGCCGCCCGCCACCGGGAGCAGTGCCGGACCGCGCATCCGCCGTGGCAGATTCAGAAACAGCCACAGCAACAGGTACAGCGTCACGGCAAGGATGACCGCACGGATGGCACCTCCCGTCCGCGGCTGCTCCAGGGAAAGCACCGCGCCGGTCGGCTTGCCCAGCCATGCGGCGCATCCGCCCATCCAGCCGCAGACGCGCCGCAATGCCGGGAGCAATACGGTCCCGCCAACCCACTGCCCCGCCAGCGGCAGTGCGAACAGCGATGCGGCAAGCACGAACCCGCACAGCGGCGTCAGCAGCAGCGTGGCAAGCGGCGACCACAGGCTCACCGTACCGACCGTGAGCGAGGTGATCCACAGCGAAAAGGTCATGGCAACAAGTCCAGCGAAAAGCCCCAGCGGTACGGCAGACGCCCGCGCAGTCAGGACGCGCAGCGCACGCCGGCGCGGGGCACGCCGGTGTCTGTCCGAATCCTGCAGAGCAGCTGGAACCGTCGAAGCCCCAGCGTCGCGGAAAAAGGACATCCAGAATCCGGCATCTGCCACGGCGCAGGGGGAAATGCCAAGGATCAGGGCGCCAGCCAGCCCCAGCGAGGTCAGCGGATCGGCAGACGCCGCGCACAGCCACGACAGGTACACGAACCCCAGCATCACGGCGGCGCGGGTCGCGGACGGCGGGAATCCCAACAGCGCAAGGTAGCCGGCGGCGGCAAGCGTCAGCAGCACGGCGCGCACCCGACGCGGCAGGCGCAGAAAACGGAGCAGCAGCGCCAGCATACCGAACAGCAGTGTCAGGTGCAGTCCGCTGACAGCCAGCAGATGCGACACCCCGGCGCGGGAAAAATCCCGACGCAGAGTCGGGGACAGGGCGGTTCGGTCACCCAGCAGGAGCGCGGACGGCAGTCCCAGTCCGTCCGTGCCCACCGCCGCCTCCAACCGTGCCGCCAGATGCCGCCGCAGATTGCCGAGCCGGATCGGGAGCAGATCGGTGCTCTCCGCCGTAACCGTGCAGTCGTCCTCCCTGCCGGACAGAAGCCCCAGCGCATAGCCGTCGCCCCGGAGGGAAACCGCCGACTCCCCGGCGGCGTCCTCCGGCGTGACTGCCTGCGCGCGCAGGAGAATCTCATAGCCCGGCTGAAGATTCGCGGCGTAGGTGCAGAGCAGGTAGGCGCGGGCGGGGCGCAGGGCACTCCCGACCGGTTCCCCCTGCACCGTGCGCAGGATCAGACCGTAGTCGGTGATCTGACTGCCGCCGCCCAGCCGTTCGGCGACCACGGCGCGCACCTCCCACACCGGAGCATCCGCCGCATCCGGCAGGTCGGGGGCATCCTCCCGGCACCGTCAGACGCCGGGATGCCGGAGTCCGCCGGAAGTCCGGGGAAGGAATCCGGCGTGACCTGCCCGGAAAAGTACGCGCCGCTGTTGAGGAGCGACAACCCGGCGCACAGCAGGGCAAGCCGACAGCGTATGCGCGGCGGGCTGTGATCCGCCGGAGGAGACGCAGGAGCAGGCAGACGGACAGCACACCTGCGGCAAGCCCGGCGCAGACCGCGCCGGCAGGAAGCATCCGGTGCCCGTCAAAGCCGGAAAGCACACAGCCGAGTCCCGCCGCCAGCATCCAGACGGCGCACAGACAGAACAGCGGGCGGTGTTGACCGATGCGCATAGCCGTTGCCTCCTTTCCGGTTCCGGTGTGCCGGTTCCGTTATCCGCGCGGCGGTGGTGCCGATTTGGGCGTCCGCGCCGCCACGGGCTTGAAGTATTCGTACAGGTAGCAGGGAATCATGCCGTTGTACAGCCGCCGCACGCGGTCGGCAGGCTGACCGTACAGGCGCTCAAAACGGGGGTGGGAGGTCAGAATGTACACCTGCCACGGGTACAGCGCCGGGAACACCCTGCCGAGCTGACGGTACAGCGTCTCGATCTCGTCCCGTTCCCCATGCGCTCGCCGTAGGGCGGATTGCACAGCACCGTCCCGCGCCTGTCCAGCCGCCGGATTTGCCGCGCGTCCGCCTGAAAGATATTCAGGTGCTGTTCCACCCCCGCACGCAGGGCGTTCTCGTAGACCGTGTCCGAATCTCCTCGTCAATGTCCGAGGCATACGCCTCAAAGCGGCTGTCGGTGCGCACCGCCGCACGCGCCGCCTCCGCGCGTCCTCCCATAGCCTGTGCGGCAGGCAGGGGAAGTCCTCCCCGGCAAAACGGCGCCCCAGTCCGGGCGCGCGCCCGGTGGCAATCATCGCCGCCTCGATGGCAATGGTGCCGGAGCCGCAGAACGGATCCCAGAGCAGCGTGTCCTCGCGCGGGCGGGCAGTCAGGGCAATGGCGGCGGCAAGCGTCTCCCGGAGCAGGGGCGGCACCGGCGGCGGGGCGGTAGCCGCGCTTGTGCAGTGCCGTGCCGCTGGTATCCAGCATCAGCGCCGCCATATCCTTGAAGAGGAAGAACTCTATCTGATACTTCACGCCGGTCTCCCGGAACCAGTCCACGCGGTAGCGGCGCTTCAGGCGCTCCACGACCGCCTTCTTGACTATGCTCTGGCAGTCCGGAATGGAGGTCAGCGCCGAGCGGATGGAGTGCCCCTTGACCGGGAAAGCATCCTCCCGCCCGATCCACTCCTCCCACGGGAGAGCGTTGGTGCCGTCGAACAGCTCGGTGAAACTGTGCGCCGGGAAGTAGCCCAGCCGGATGAACACCCGCTCGGCACAGCGCAGGGACAGGTTGGCGCGGGCTACGTCGGCTTCCTCCCCCTCAAACGTGACGCGCCCGTCCATCGTTTCCAGACGGTGCAGACCGAGGGCGTCGATCTCCTCTCCGACCTGCTTTTCCAGACCGAACATACAGGTCGCAACTAAGGTAAGTTTCATGCGGTTTTCCTTCCGGGTGACGGCTTTCCCGACCGGGCTGTCCCGGTTCCGTCACACAATATTCTTGAATTTTTAATGGAATGCGCGGTGCCCTGTCACGGCAGCGGTGTATACTGCCCTCATCCCGGAACAGCCGGAGGGCAGAGGAGGTACGGAGTATGGAACAGACGTGTCGGGGGCATCATACAGGGAGCGGGCGTGCAGGCGTGATCCTGCTGGCGCTCGCGCTGGCGGCGGGAAGCCTTGCCGGCTGCGGGCGGCGGAACGACCTGCCTGTCATCGAAAACGGAACGGGCGGTACGGGGAGGACATCGACTCCCGGACGGCTCGCTGGTTACGCCGGACACGGCTCCGGACGCCGGGGAGGCTTCCGTGGCACAGACCGGCAGCTATGACGCCGCGTCGGTAACCGCAGTTGTCACGCTGACCGGCGACGGCGCGACCGTCAGCGGCAGCGGCGTCAGCGTATCCGGTTCTGTCGTGACCTTCACGTCCGCCGGCACTTACCTCATCAGCGGTGATCTTGCGGACGGACAGCTGATTGTAGACACGGCGGATGCCACGGCAGATGCCACGGCGGATGCCACGGCGGATGCCACGGCGGATACCGAAAAGGTCCGGCTGGTGCTGAACGGCGTGTCGGTCGCCTGCTCGACCGGTCCCGCCGTATTCGTCCACAGCTCGCCCAAAAAAGACTGTCCTCTACACGGCGGCGGGGTCGGTCAATCTGCTCTCGGACGGCAGTGGGTATATCGTGGAGGATGCAGAGCAGACCGAGGGGGAGGTATACCCCAACGCCTGCGTGTATGCCTGCGACGACCTCCGGCTGGACGGCGATGGCACCCTGCGCATCACGGGCAACGCCGACAAGGGCATCAACACCAAGGATGACCTGGAGATCACGGGCGGCACGCTGATCGTGACCAGTCCCGGCACGGCGGTGCGCGGCAACGATTCGGTGGAAATGACCGGCGGCACCGTGACTCTGACCGTCACCGGGGAGGGCGACGGTCTGAAATCCGCCCAGACAGAGAAGGACGGAAAGGGCTGGGTGTTCGTCAGCGGCGGCAGTCTGTACATCACTGCCATCGGGGACGGCATCAGCGCCGCCACCGACCTGACCGTGAGCGGCGGCACGCTGGTCATCACCGCGCTGGACGCGGGCGGCAAGGCGCTGACCGACACCGGCAATGCCGGCACGGACAGCGTGCAGAGCGGCTCCGGCGGCATGGGCGGTATGGGCGGTTTCGGCGGCGGACGTCCCGGCGGTATGGGCGGGGACGGAAACAGCAGCAAGCCCTCCATCAGTGCCAAGGGGCTGAAGGCGGCTGGTACCGTCACGCTTGCAGGCGGCAAGCTGACCGTCACGGCGGCGGATGACGGCATCCACGCGGACGACACGGTGCTTCTGCAGGACGGCGAGGCGTACATCCGCTCCGGGGACGACGGCGTGCACGCCGACCGGGTGCTGACGCTGAGCGACGGCAGTCTGGAAATCGCGCAAAGCTATGAGGGGCTGGAAGCGGCACAGATCACGGTCAGCGGCGGCAGAACGCGCATCACTGCCTCGGATGACGGCATCAACGCCTCAGGCGGCGGTGGCGACAGTATGGGCGGCGGGCGCCCCGGTGGGTTCGGCGGGGGCGGACGTCCCGGCGGACGATCCGGTGAAAAACACGGACGGGCAGACCGCCGGCGGCACGGTCACGGACACCCTCACGCCGCTCCTGACAGTCAGCGGCGGCTACACGGTGGTGTATGCATCCGGAGACGGCATCGACTCCAACGGGAACATCGTCATGACGGGCGGCACCCTGCTGGTATTCGGTCCCACCGACAACGGAAACGGCGCCATCGACTACGGCGACGGGAACTGCAGTATGACCATCTCCGGCGGAACCCTGCTGGCAGTCGGTTCCAGCGGCATGGCGGAAACCGCAACGGGCTCCGGGCAGGCGGTGTTCGACGGTGCCTTCCGCTCCTCGGTCGCGGCAGGCACGCTGATCGGGCTGTGCGATGCCGACGGGAACCTGCTCTGCGGCTACCGCCTGCCGAAGGTCATCAGCTCAATCGTATTCAGCTCCGCCGCACTGACCTCCGGCGCGACCTACACACTGGTGCAGGGCGGCACCGCCGAGGCGGACGGGGACGGCGTGCTGGATCTGTCCACTGGACGGGCTACAGCACGCTCGGGTCACGGGCGGCAGAGTAAGGGCGCATAAGTGGGATACAGGGGACTTTGTCGGGAAGTCCCCTGTATTTTCCTATCGGAATTCGCTTCCGTCCGCACAGAGAAAGCCGGTACGCAGGATGCGGTACCAGCAGACGTCGGGATGCTCCGTGTCCGTCAGCATCCCCAGCTTTTCCCGCAGAGCGGCAACGAGAAACTCCGGGCTGAGGTTGGCGCTCCCGCCGGCTGCCAGCGTTGCGTGGAGGATCAGCGTGCCGTCCGCCTCGCGTGCGGCGTGTATTTCCCGGATGAGCGGCAGGATGTCCATCTCCCGGTCGCCGGATTTGGTGCGTTTGGTCATCAGGATAGGCGCGGCGCCCGGTGCGAACAGCGCCTCCACCGCATCCGCGTCAACCGACGCGGCGGAGGGATCGGAAACGGTCACGGTATAGGTCGCATAGGCGATATCCGAGAAAGCGGTCGTGGGAATATACACCGCGGACACCTGCATCTCATCGGTCAGCTCGGCGTTCAGCTGGTCGCGCATTTCGTCGGGCGTGATGGCGCGGTCAATGCGCAGATCCACCATCTCGTGCGTTCCCTCGGTGCCGACCGACAGCGGAATACCGAATACAATCTTGCTGTGCGGGTTGAATCCCTGCGTGTACCACATGGGGATCGACGCGCGCACCAGCACCCGCTGCCACGTGCGTTGCAGATCCAGGTGTGAGAAGAATTGCAGGTTCCCCACCTTGGAGAACACCACCCTGTATGTCATCGGTTCCGGCAGAAGCGGGCGGTCAAACTTGGAGACCGGACGGCTCACTCTTTTTTCGGACAGCATGACCGCACACCTCCCAGTCTGTTGGCGCCGCATCCGGCGCATTTTTCGCGGCAGTTGGGCGTGGTGACGCCCTCAAACGCCTTCGCCCGCTCGCGCTTGAGGAAGGCTTTGGTCACGCCGCAGTCAATAACATCCCACGGCAACACCTCGTCCAGCCCGAAGCGGCGGTTGGCGTAAAAGGCGGGGTCTATGCCGACGGCGGCAAAGACTTCCATCCATTTGTCGTAGTCAAAATACTCGCTCCACGCATCAAACCGGAAGCCCCGGCGGCACGCCTCATACAGGGCGGCGGACAGGCGGCGGTCGCCGCGCGCCAGCACCGCTTCAATGACGCAGGTGCGCGCATCGTGGTGATTGTACTTGACCTTGCGATCCCTGACGCAGGAGCCGACATACTCCTGCTTGCGCAGCATTTCCTCCAGCGTATCCTGCGGCTCCCACTGGAACGCGGTGAAGGGCTTGGGGATAAAGGGCGACACGCTGATCGTCACCTGCGGCTGGCGTCCGCGCGGGCGGTTGGGATTCTTATAGAACTCGCTGACCACCCGATGTGCCAGCTCCGGAATCTCGGCAAGATCCTCATCCGTCTCGGTCGGGTGTCCCTGCATGAAGTACAGCTTGACCTGCGTCTTGCCCGCATCAAACGCGACGTTGACCGCGCGCATCAAATCCTGCTCATACAGATTCTTGTTGATGACATCCCGCAGGCGCTGACTGCCCGCCTCCGGCGCGAAGGTGATGGAGGATGCCCGGATGGAGGCAACCTTATCCATCAGCTCCTTGGTGAAGGAGTCGGCGCGCAGGGACGGCAGGGACAGGCTGACCATGTTGGGGTTCGTCCAGGCAAGCAGCTTGTCGGTCAGCTCGTCAATGCGGGTATAATCGCTGATAGACAGCGAGGACAGCGACAGCTCCTCATAGCCCGATGTATCAAAAATGGCGCGCGCCTGACAGTTGATGACGTCCGGCGTTTTTTCGCGCACCGGGCGATAGGTCATGCCCGCCTGGCAGAAGCGGCAGCCGCGGATACACCCGCGCCCCACCTCCACCGTGATGCGATCCTGCACCGTTTCAATGTAGGGCATGACCACCTGCTCCGGGTACAGCCCTTTGTCCAGGTCGGTCACAATGCGCTTGGTCACAACAGCCGGTACATCCGGGTAGCGGGGCGTGTAGGCACGGACGGTGCCGTCCTCATTGTAGGTCACGTCATACAGCGACGGCACGTACACGCCGGGAATCGTGGCGGCGGCGCGGTGCAGGAACGCCGCGCGCGTGTAGCTGCCCTCGTCCCGCATGGCGATATACAGCTCCACGATCTCCGGAAGCATTTCCTCGCCCTCGCCGATGTTGAACAGGTCGAAGAAGTCCGCGACCGGCTCCGGGTTATAGGAGCAGGGACCGCCGCCGATCACCAGCGGGTCATGCTCGCCGCGCTCGCGCGCCCAGATCGGGACGCGTCCCAGCTCCAGCATATTCAGCACGTTGGTGTAGCTCATCTCATACTGCAGGGTAAAGCCGATGAAGTCGAACACCGACAGCGGATCGCCGCTTTCCACCGCCGTCAGCGGCAGGTCGTACTCCTTCATCTTTTCCTGCATATCCACCCACGGGTCATAGACACGCTCGCACCAGATGCGCTCGTGCAGGTTCAGGCAGTGGTACAGGATGCGGACGCCGAGATTGGACATACCGATCTCGTAGGTGTCGGGGAAGCAGAAGGCGAACCGCGCACTGACCGCCGCCCTGTCCTTGATGACCTGCCCGTACTCACCCCCGGCGTAGCGTCCGGGTTTCTGTACCGAGGTCAGGATCATGCGTTTTTCGTTCTGATTCATGGAAAAGGGGAAACCTCCTTATGTATCGTTGCGGGCGGGCGCCGCTTTACCGCCGCGCGTGCCCCTTTTGCCGGGCGCCGCGCGTCGGACGCACAGCAGTGCCGGCAGGCAGGAGAGCCCGGCAGTCACGGTATACCAAAGACAGCAGAGCAGCGGCAGAGCGTCCGCGGGAAGCCCGATGGCAGGTGAGGCGACCGTCAGTCCGCCTGCCGCAATCACCCACAGCCAGCTAAGCAGAACACCCAGCCGGTTGGCGGTACGGATACGGCAGCAGGCAAAGTAGCCGCGCAGGATATCCAGCCCGTCCCGCACCGACACGATGCCGCCGGAACGGGGAGCATACAGGCGGCTGTACCGCCGGGGACGGAACAGCCCGACGTGCAGATCCTCCCCCTCCTCCGTAAACAGCGGGGAGGACTCCGCCAGCGGATCATAGGACAGCACCGACACGCGACAGCCCAGCGCCTGCAGGCGCTCCGTCATCTGCCGAAACAGCGGCTCAATGTGCAGACCGCAGGCACACGCCAACCGGAAGCGGCGGTCGAACGCCAGATACAGTACCTGTGCATCGGGAGTCTTCCGGTAGGACGACTCCGCCTCGCGGGGGGGCAGGCGGACGCCGAGCGGCGCCAGCGCCTCATAGGAGCCGAGCATAACCTCGACCGTGCCGCCCGACCTCGTATCGGTCATGTACAGGCGGAGAAAGTCCGTACCTCTCTCTGTCGGCTCAAGGCGCAGGGCGTCCAGCTCCTCGCGGGAAGGCGGGGTGCCGAAGCCAGCCAGCGGGCAGTCCAAAAGTGCAAACAGCCTGTGCGCCATAGCCAGCCACTCGTCCGCGCGGCTATCGTCCCGCACGGTAATCTCGTTCGGCAGAATCGGGGACAGGGCAAACCCATCCGGCAGGATCATGTGGGTATGTGCCGGACGCTTTGCCGCCCGCCGACCGGCAAGCCCCACAGGGGCATACCGCTCCGGCGTTGCCTCCCCGAGCAGGGCACAGCCCTCCCGGCTCAGCGCACGGTTCCCGATCGCAAACGGCAGGATAACCGACAGCAGGAAGGCACCGGGCAGGCAGGCAAGGTACGCCGCCGTACAGCGCGGCAGGGCGTCGTGAAGCAGGGAGCCGCCCAACAGCATGGAGGTGCCGGCGGCGGCGATTGCCATCAGCATAGCGGCGGGCATGAGGTAGTTCAAATGGGACAGACTGCCGCTGTACCGGTTGGCAAGCGCGAAGAAGTTGGGAACGCCGGCGGTGCGGCAGAGCCGCAGGGTCAGCAGGGTATCCCGGCGGGCATCGGTCTGCCCGACGGTATCGGCAAGCCCGAGGTCGTCCGTTCGGTCGCTCTGCCGCATACCCGGTGCCGACAGCAGCGTGATGACAGTCCGGGCACGCCCGGAGGACACGATACGGAAGCTGCGCCATTCGGCAAGCAGAGCAAGCAGATCGCAGACGCAGGTCAGCATCAGCAGGAACAGCGCCGCCCCGCAGTACAGGGGCACCGGCGCGCCGTCCCCGACCGCCGCCAGCGAAAGCAGTGCGTGCAATGCCGCCGCACACAGCGCCATGCCGGGAACGGCATAGCGCACCGGTTCAAAGTCCCACAGACTGCGCAGTCCGAGCCCCAGCCGATGCAGACTCGGCAGGGCGAACAGGAGCAGGAGGGCAATGCCCAACAGCGGGTACGCATAGCCCGCCGTGAATGCGGCAACGCCGGACAGGCTCCAGCGCGGCAGGGTGTCGTACAGGATTCCGCACAGGAAGCCCGTTCCGGCAAACGCCAGCCGGATCAGTGCCATCAGCCGGGCGGAACGGTAGCGGTGCGCTACCTCGTCCGTCATGGCGGAGCCGGCATATTCCCTGTCCCGGTATGCAGCCGGGACGGCATTCCGTGTGCCGACGCGCTCCCGCCCCAGCCTGTCGCGCAGGGCGGCATCGGCACGGGCAGAGCCGTTCGGCGTGCGGCGCAGTTCGTTCTCGTAGCCGAGATCCATGTACAGCTCGGTATCGCTCCTTGCCCGACTGTCCGCCGTGCGGGCGGCATTCTGCGGCTTGCGCGGCGGTTCGGACTGCCGGACTGTGTACCGCCGGCGACGCACATCCGGGCGCGGTGCCTCCCGGCGCATACCGGCGGGGATCTCCGCTATTTCCGGATCATCCGGCAGGCGCCCGGCCCCCGACCGGTTCCGCGCGGCATCCAGTCCGATCTGGAGCGGATCCTGCGGGGAGCGGGGCGTTTGGGGCGCGGGAGGCGTAGGGGCGGATGCCGCCGGCTGTTCCGGTGCGGGTGATGCCTGCGGTTGCGGAATCTGCGCCTCCGGTTCAGGCGGCGGGTTGTCGGCGGGCAACGGTTCCGCCGCCGGAGCCTCCGCCTCCGGGGGGGCAGCGGGGCTGTCCCAGACAGCGCGTATCCGGCGGCAGACGTCCGGATCCAGCCCCTGGAGGAATGCGCCCGAATCCAGCAGTTCCGCCACGGGCACACCGTTCAGTTCATCATCCGGCGCGGTGGGCGCCGGAGTCGGTTCCGACTCCGGTTCGGCGGGCTGTTCCGGCTCGGTGGGCGGCTCCGGCTCGGTGGGCGGCTCCGGCTCGGTGGGCGGCTCCGGCTCGGCGGGCGGCTCCGGCTCGGCGGGCGCGGGTGCAGGCTCCGGCTCCGGCTTCTGCTCCGCGGGGGCGGCGGTCGCCGTCGATCCGGTCTGCAACCGGGAAAGCTGCTCCCGCAGGAGGGAATCCAGCTCGTCCTGCGCGTCGTCCGGCTCCCGGGCGGCGGCTGGCGGCTCGTCCTGCCGCTCCATCTGCTGCTTCAGCCGCTGTGCCCAGTCGGTTTCCGGGGTCTGTCTGAGATCGGTATCCGGCACGGTGTATCCCTCCTTTTTCCGTGTGCCGACGGGAGCGGCGCTCCCGTCTGTCTGTTACTTTCCGGGGGTTCCCTTACTGTGCTGCTGGCGTGCCGCCTCACACAGTACAACGGCGGCGGCGGTGGACACGTTGAACGAGTTCACCTTGCCGTACATGGGGATGGAAATCACCCCGTCGCACGCCTGTCTTACCACGCGGGACACGCCGTCCCCCTCACTGCCGAACACCAGTGCGCAGGGTCCCCCCTGTTTCGTAACTGCCCCGCCTCGGCGGCGTAGCACCAGATGCCCGCCTGCCGGAGCGCCTTGACCGTCGCGGCGATGTTGGACACCTTGGCAACCGCCAGGTGCTCCATGGCGCCGGCGGAGGATTTGGCAACCAGCGCGGTCAGTCCCACCGCACGGCGGCGGGGGATAATCAGTCCATGGGCGCCCACGCCCTCGGCGCAACGGATCAGCGCACCCAGATTATAGGGGTCGGTGATGCCGTCCGCGATGACGATCAGCGGCGACTCGCCCCGCTCCTTTGCCAGTGCCAGAATATCCTCAACCGAGCAGTAATCCTTCTGCGCGACCATGGCAATGACCCCCTGATGCGGCACAAAGCCTGCCATCTCGTCCAGCTTGGCTTTGTCTACCTCCACGACCGGGATGCCCTGCTCGATCGCCTCGGCGACCAGCATGACAATGGAGCCTTCCCGCTCGCCGCGATGCACCAGCAGCTTGTCCACGGTGCGTCCGGAGCGAAGCAGCTCCCGCACGGCACTGCGCCCGATGACCAATCCGGCGGTCGGATCGTAGTCCTCGCCGTCGGCTTCCGCCTCGTCGGCTGCGGCGGCTTCCGCCGTTTCCTGCGACTTGACAGAGGTATCGCGCGGCGGGATTCTGTCATACTCCTTCTTCCTGTCCTGGCGCGGCTTCCGATCCCAGCCGGCGTTGCCCTTTGCGGCATAGGGTTTCCGGTCTGCGTTATCCCGGTTCCCGCGGTACGGCTTCCTGTCCTCGTTCGTTTTGTTGCCGTAGTACGGCTTTCTGTCCTCGTTCGTTTTGTTGCCGTAGTACGGCTTTCTGTCCTCGTTCGCTTTATTGCCGTAGTACGGCTTTTTATCCGCGCCGTCCCGGTTGCCGCGGAAGGGCTTGCGGTCCGTGCCGCCGGGGTTCCGGTCTGCACCGCCGAAGTTCCGGTCAGCGGGGTACTTCTTCACGCCGCCGCGTGTACCTGCGGGGCGCCCCTTGCCCCTGTTACTGTCGTTATATGCCATCTGTATATCTCCTATCCTGTAAGGCAATGTGTTTCTGCCGGATATCCGGCACCACGTGCGTTTATTATATCATACTTTTTCCCTTTTGTACAGGGCTTTCCCGGAATTTATCGCGGGGACAGCGGTTACTTCTGCGGACTTGCATGGCATTACCCGGCAAGGCAGGAGCAATCCGCCGCAAAAAACGGAGCCGGCACCCAGCGCCGACTCCGGTCAATAAAAGAACCGCTGATCTATGCGGCGGCACAGCTTCGGCACCGCCGCAATACATCAGCGTTTCCCCAAAAATCGAGAAAAGTTCCCGGGGTTTTGGGGGCTTTCAGAAAGCCCCCAACGTATCCCGCCTTCCCTGCCTTGCCGCCGGCGTATCCGCCGCCGGGCGTCTCAGGGCTGTTCCCCGTCCGGGTGAGCAGCCTGCAGCTGCGCCTGCAGCATCATATCCTTGACCTTCATCAGGCGGGTGGTGTTGCCGCGCTCGTTTTCGTCCAGCTTCATGCGGATCGCTTTGATGGTCTCCAGGTAACGCGGCATCATGATATACTCCAGCGCATTGACGCGGCGGCGGGTCCGTTCGATTTCCTCCGCCAGCATCTGGGCAGTCTTTTCCAGCTCGGCAAGCCGAACCAGATCCTCCAGGATCCCGTTCAGCGCGGCAAGAGAAGCATCCAGCTCACCGGACGTGAACGCCATGCCATAGTTGTAGCTGTCAGCGCCGCCGGTACCCAGCATATCCAGCGAAAAGCAGGGAACCGTCACGCTCATGACGTTCTTATAGGTCACGTCCAGCCTGCCCTCCTTTTTGGGAAGGATGAGCGCTTCCTTGAGCATCAGGGGACTGGCGGTGGCACTTGCAATGCCGAAGCTGCCCTGAAACTGCGCCAGCGCCGCCTCAACGCGCTCACGCAGAACCTTGTCCTCCCGGACGACCTCCAGGAACTTCTTCATCAGCTCGTCCCGCTTGTCCTTGAGCAGCTTGTGACCCCGGCGCGCCGTGGTATAGCGCGCCTGGATCTTCTTCAGCTCCATGCGGGTAGGGTTCACTTGCAGTTGTGCCATGGCGTGGCTTCCTTCCTTACATCACTTGACCAGATTGATGGACTGCAGGTACATGACGTCCCCCACGGAGCACTGGTCGAAAAAATCAAACCGGATAGCGTAAATATTGTCGTGCCAGTACGCCTGTCCGCGGAGCTCCAGCCGGATGGTGTGGAATTCGCCGTCCGCCCGGATCAAGCGCTTGAGCGAATTTGCCTCGCTGAGCGTGCTGCCGTCCCGGCACATGATGAACACCTGCATCTGCTGTGCCGCGGCGGACACGTTCGCCGGAACCATGTAGGTAATCTCAATGGCGCTGTACACGTCGGTTTCCAGGACAGTATCGGACTGGAAATAAGACAGCTGGATAAACGGATCGTTGCCGATCACGGACAGGCACGCGCCCTGATCTGTCACGGAAACCTCGACGCTGTTGGTGCCCGTGATCGCTTCCTGCGTGCGCTTCTGCGTGAAGTCAAGCTTGGTGTAATCTATCGTTTCGCCCGGATCGACCTTCACGTGCGTGTAGTACCCGGCGCTCGGATCGTCCGTCACGACCACGTGCGTCACGAATGCCATGTCATTCCATGTGACCACGACATCGGTTTCGCCGACCTTGCGTGCGGCGATGACACCGTAAGCATCCACGGAAATCACATCGGTGTCATAGCCCTCAAAGGTCAGTTTGAAGTTCTCCTGCTTATCCACGTACAGCTCGGTGAAGGTGCCGTTGTCCCACCTGATCTGTCCGCGGATCTGCGGATGGTACACAGCCCGCTCGCCGAAGTAAATGGTGTAGCCGTCGCGAACCGGCACGAACTCTGTTGCCACGGAGCCGTCGCCGCCTGCCTTCTCCCGGATCCGGATCCAGAATACACTCTTCAGCCCGTCCTCGGAGGTAACGGTGACGGCAGTCTCGCCGACACCCACGATGATTGCCTTGCCGTTCTCAAAACGGACGACACTCGTGTCATACTCCGAATACGTAAGCTCCTTGCGGTAGCGATCCCGCTCAAAGTAGGTATCATACGCATACACCAGCGGTCTGAACTCTCCCTTGGACAGCTCGTACTCGTAGATGTCCTGCTCGGTGCGGATCATGGCGGTATGGCGCTGCCGCTTGGGAATCAGCTGCGCACGCAGGCGCGGGTCGGGAATGTTCGCCTTGGCGCGCTCGGCGGCAAGGTCGTTCCCGGTGGACAGCGCCAGCGTCACGGGCTGGATACGGGTGTTCCACACACCCCAGCCGTCGCCGTAGGCGTAAATCACGCGCAGCTTATCCGCGTCCTCGGAAAGGCGGATGTGTCCGTTCGGGCGGCTGGAAAGCCCTGCGTTGTGCAGGAACTGGTAGGTTCCCTCCTTGACGCAGTCCGCCAGGGTAAAGTTCAAGCCGTCATCGGACGTGTAAACAGCCAGATAGCTTGCGGTACTCATGCGGCTGGCGGTGCAGACACCGACGAATTTGCCCCACTCCTCCACATACTTGATATCCAGCGAGTCAGTGCCGCCCTTGACGCACGCTCTGCCGTGGAACTGCAGCGTCGCAGGCCAGTTTTCGTTGGTAGCGTCCGCCGTGGCGACCATCGTGGAGCCGCCGGAGGTGTAGTACATATACAGCTTGCCGTTCAGCTCAATAAAGCTCGGCTCGCCGATGCCCCATTCCTGCCACGACTCATCATAGTACACGATGGGCTGGCACTCGGGACCGCCCCAGCCGTTCCCGTTCCACTTTTCAAAGGGACCGTCCGGCGTTCTGGAGCGCGCAACGAACACGTTATTGCAGAAGCCGGTGGAATTGAGGGTGGAGGTGTAGCCGAGGTAGTAGTAGCCGTTGAAGTACACCACGCCGGGGTCACAGTTGGAGAAGTGATCCATGGAGTTCTGCGTGGGAGTCAGCACGACCTTTTCGTTCTCCCATGTCGTGCCGCCGTCAGGCGAATGGCGGTAGGAAATCCAGTCCCACTCGCCGGAGATGGTGCCGACGCAGGCAAAGTAGGCGTCGATACTGCCATCCGGGTTGTACAGGTAGGTACAGCCGTAGCGGTACCCCCACTCCTTGCCCTCTGTCAGCAGGTAAATATCGTAGCCGTCGCCTGCGATCGACATATCCGGCATCAGCGAGGTGTCCGGCTCCACCAGCTCAATCTTGGTGGACTCAAAATAATCCATCGTTGCGGTTTCCGTTGCGGTTTCCGTGGCGGTTGCTGTCTCTGCCCCGTTCCCGGTGTCCGTTTCGGTAGTTGTTTCGGTATCTGTTTCGGTTGCGGTATCGGTATCCGTTTCGGTTGCGGTATCGGTATCCGTTTCGGTCTGTCCGTTGCCGGTACAGCCTGCCAGCAGGCACAGCGCCAGCACAAGGGCAAGCCCCATCAGGGCAAGGATGCGTTTCTTCATGGTAATTGTCTCCTTAGGTATTATACGTGCGGCTACGTGATGTTGTCAGGTCAGTTCTGCTTGGCCAGTATTTCTCCACCAGCTCGGGCTTGATACGCTTCATTTCGGAGCGCGGCAGGATGGAAAGCAGCTTCCATCCGAGATCCAGCGTCTGCTCAATGGAGCGATCCTCGTTGAAGCCCTGATTGATATACTGCTCCTCAAAGGCGTCGGCAAATTTGGCATACAGGCGATCCATCGGCGTCAGTGCCGCCTCGCCCAGCACCACCATCAGCTCCTTAGCCTCCTTGCCGCGGGCATAGGAGGAGAACAGCTGGTTCATAGTTCCGGCGTGATCCTCCCGCGTCTTGCCCTCGCCGATACCCTTGTCCTTCAGTCGGGACAGGGACGGCAGCACGTCCACGGGCGGCAGATAGCCCTTGCGGTACATCTCGCGGGAAAGAATGATCTGTCCCTCGGTGATGTACCCGGTCAGGTCGGGGATGGGGTGAGTCTTGTCATCCTCCGGCATAGTCAGGATGGGAATCATGGTGATGGAGCCGGTACTGCCCATCTTGCGCCCGGCGCGCTCGTACATGGTGGCAAGGTCGGTGTAGAGGTAGCCGGGGTAGCCGCGGCGGCCCGGCACCTCCTTGCGCGCGGCGGACACCTCGCGCAGGGCCTCGGCGTAGTTGGTGATGTCGGTCATGATGACCAGCACGTGCATATTGCAGTCGAACGCCAGGTACTCAGCGGCAGTCAGCGCCATACGCGGCGTGGAGATACGCTCAATGGCGGCGTCCGACGCCAGGTTGATAAACAGCACGGTGCGGTCGATGGCACCGGTGCGGCGGAAGTCGGAGATAAAGAAATCCGCTTCCTCAAAGGTAATGCCGATAGCGGCGAACACGACGGCAAAGCGGCTGTCGGAGCCGCGCACCTTTGCCTGCCGCGCAATCTGGGCGGCAAGGTTGGCGTGCGGCAGACCGGAGCCGGAGAAAATGGGCAGTTTCTGCCCGCGCACCAGCGTATTCAGCCCGTCGATGGTGGATATACCCGTCTGAATGAACTCGGAGGGGTAGTAGCGGGCGGCGGGGTTGATGGGGGAGCCGTTGATATCCAGCGACTTCTCCGGCAGGATGGAGGGACCGTTGTCGATGACCTCCCCATGCCGTTGAACACGCGCCCCAGCATATGCTCGGACACCGGCAGCTCAACGCCGTGTCCGGTGAAACGCACCTTGGATTCCGCCAGGTTCAACCCGGCGGCGGAGTCGAACAGCTGTACCAGCACGTCGCGCCCGTTGACCTCCAGCACGCGGCAACGGCGCACCTCGCCGTTCGGCAGCTCGATTTCACCCAGCTCGTCGTACTTGACGCCCTCGACCTGCCGGACAAGCATCAGCGGTCCGGCGACCTCCTCTATGGTTCTGTATTCCCGAATCATACTGTTCTCTCCCTCTCACTTATGCGTGCCGCGCGCGGGCAACCAGCCCGTCCAGCTCCGCCGTCATGGCGGCGGTCACGGCATCCGCCTCCGCACGGCACGAGGCGGACGGCACCGCCTTGAAGCGCCCGATGCGCTCCCGCACGGGCAGGTTGGACACATCCTCCACGTCCGCACCGTCCGCGACCGCGCGACGCGCCTTGTCCTCAAAGGCAAATATCAGTTTCATCAGCGTGTGCTGCTTTTCCAGCGAGGTGTAGCTGTCCTCCCCCTCAAAGGCATTCTGCTGCAGGAAATCCTCCCGGATGGAGCGCGCGGTTTCCAGCGTCAGACGGTCATCGGCGGACAGCGCGTCCATACCGACCAGCTTGACGATCTCATCCAGGTTTGCCTCCAGCTGAAGCGTCTTCAGGCAACGACCGGTCAGCTCCATCCAGTCCGGCGCGACCTGCTCGCAGAACCACGGCTCCAGCCGCTCCCGGTACAGCGAGTAGGAATTGAGCCAGTTGATGGCGGGGGAAATGGCGGCGGTAGGCAAGGGAGGCGTCCAGCCCCCAGAAAACCTTGACAATGCGCAAAGTCGCCTGCGTGACCGGCTCGGAAATGTCGCCGCCCTGCGGGGACACGGCGCCAATGGCGGACAGGGCACCCTGCCTGCCGTCCGATCCCAGGCAGACCACCTTTCCGGCACGCTCATAGAACTGTGCAAGGCGCGAGGTCGTAGGCGGGGTAGCCCTCCTCACCCGGCATCTCCTCCAGCCGCCCGGACATCTCGCGCAGTGCCTCTGCCCAACGGGAGGTGGAGTCGGCGATGACGGCGACCGAATAGCCCATGTCGCGGTAATACTCCGCGATGGTGATACCGGTATAGATCGACGCTTCACGCGCCGCGACCGGCATATCCGATGTATTGGCAATCAGAACGGTGCGCTCCATGAGCGAACGCCCGGTACGGGGGTCGGTCAGCTCCGGGAACTCCCGCAGAACGTCGGTCATCTCGTTGCCGCGCTCCCCGCACCCGATGTAAACCACCAGATCCACATCGCTCCACTTGGCAAGCTGGTGCTGCACCACGGTCTTGCCGGAGCCGAAGGGGACCGGGGACGCAGGCGGTGCCGCCCTTGGCAATGGGGAACAGGGCGTCGATGACGCGCTGCCCCGTAATCATCGGCTCGACGGGCGGGAGCTTGCCTGCATAGGGGCGCGACACACGCACGGGCCACTTCTGCACCAACGTAATCTCCTCGACGGTGCCGTCCTCCAGTCTGAGTTTGCCGATACGGTCGGTGACCTTGAAGTCGCCGGTGTACAGCTCCATGACGGTGCCGCGCTTGCGGGGGCGGGCACATGATACTGTGGAGGATGGAATCCGTTTCCTGCACGGTTCCGTAGACATCGCCGGGTCCAACCTTGTCGCCGTAACCCAGCTTCGCCTCAAAGTGCCAGACCTTGTCCCGATCCAGTGCCGGTTCGTCGATACCGCGCCGGATGTTGGAGCCGTACTTTTTGCACATGGAGGACAGCGGGCGCTGGATGCCGTCATAAATACTGGTCAGCAGTCCGGGTCCCAGCTCGACCGACAGCGGCGCACCGGTGGAAACGACCTTGTCGCCGCGTCCCAGCCCCGCCGTTTCCTCGTATACCTCGATGGAGGCGCGATCCCCGTGCATTTCGATGATCTCACCGATCAGGCGGTTCTGCCCGACGCGCACCACGTCGAACATATTGGCGTTCCGCATCCCTCGGCGATGACAAGGGGTCCGACACCTTCAGAATCTTTCCTTCAACCATATTTTCCTCTTTCTGCTTTCTGCGTTCTCGGCAGAACCGGTCATGCCGATTCCGCAACACCCTGTATTCCTGCCGCCGCAGGCGGAAGGCTCGGCGCCTCGCGCCGCCGTCACCGTGCGGCGTTGCCCTTACTCGTTCCCCTTGAAAAGAATGTCCGCACCGACCGCACGCTCCACGGCTGTTTTGAGGGCAGCCATCCCGTAGCCGGTCGAGCCGGCTCTGCCGGGCAACGTCACGATAGCCGGCAGAGGTCTGTCCCGATAGGCTGCAATCTCCGCCTCCAGCTCGGCGGCATAGTTCTCCACGATGAAGATGATGGCGTAGGAATCGTCCTCCGCCAGACGGCGCAGGATTCGTCCGGCGGCGGCGGCATCCGCCGCCTCATGGACGGCAAAGCCGATCGCAATGTAGCCGAGAACACTGTCCCGCTCGCCGATGATGCCGATTTTATACATAACTCTCCTCACTCTCTCCCGTGTCTGCGCGGGCGTCAGCCCCGCCTCACGGGCGGCAAGGATGATGCGGATGTTGCGCACAGCTGTCTCCCAGCCGTACAGGTACCCGCCCGGCACGCCCACCCCAAAGGGTACGCGCGCATCGTGCCGCACAAGCTCCATGTGCGTATCATCACAGCATTTTTCCAAAGCCGACAGGGATTTGTCTGTCTTTTCCATCCGCCGGACAAGCCCCTCCAGCAACGGCTGGCGCGTCGTGCGCAGACGCCAGAGCAGGTTGTCCTCGCCCCCCGTCTCGCCCAGTGCCGCGCGGAAGAAGTCCGGATCCAGACTGCCGCCCGGAAGCAGTGCCTCCTCCAGGAACTGCCCCGCCGAGGCACCCAGTGACAGGCGCAGGATGCGCAGGGTAATCATGACGTTGACCAGATCGATCTTCGCCCTTACCCAGCCCGCCAGCATCGGCTCGCCGGTAGCGGTCGCCGCCGCCAGCATGGCGCGGTAGCAGGCGCGATCCAGCCGCAGGTCTATCTGCCGGGGTCACCCGACTTGGCAAACGCCTCCCGCGCGTCCGACAGTGCCTCCAGCAGCTCCGGCGGCACCCGCCCCGCAAGCTCCGGCGCGGGTGTCTCGCTCCCAATCAGCGTCAGGACATCCGCGGCGGGCACGGTCCCGAAATCAAACAGCAGACCTGCCGTTTCCTCCCCGCTCAGCTGTCGGATATGGCATTTGAGCGCCATTTTCAGATTGTTGCAGTCGTAGGGGAAGCGCATCCAGTCAAACACCGCCGCGTCCGGGACGCAGGATGCCACCTCGTCATACGCGTCCCGCAGAATACCCGGCAACACGGCTTCCTCGCCTGCTCCGGGTTCCCCTGCCGACGGCAATGCCGTACTCTGCCAGCCGGGCACGCACCTCCGCCCCGGTTTTGGCATCGCACAGCGCCTCCACGCGCTCCCGCCCCACCATGCGGTTCTCCAGCATCCGCAGGCGGGCGGAGGCGTACATATATTCGGTTTCCTTGATCTTCCTCATGAGTCTCCGCCTTTCCCCGCCGGATCCCGGCGCACGGCTCAGGCGTCCCTGCCGAACAGGATCCCGGACACACGTCCCTCCGTCCGGCGGCGCACCTCGTCGAACATCATGCGCAGCGAGCAGTTGATTTCAACCTCACCGCACCGCAGAATCAGCCCGCCGGTTATGTCGGCAGTCTCGTTCGGCAGTTTCACCGCGTCCTGCCGCGTCAGTCCGATCTTTGCAAAGCTTCCCGCATTCACCGCATCCAGCAGCTGCTGTCCGTAGGTCTTGCGGTCGCGGGCATTGAGCAGAATCTCATAGGCGGCAGGGGCGATATTTTCCCCGTACAGCCGCATGCTTTCCTGCTCGTCCTCAAGCTGGCGGCGCAGTGCCGCCTTGAGCATACCCGTCAGAAGCGCCGCATACTTGTCAGCCGGCAGATCGCGGATTTCCTTCTCCGCCTGCCGGTATGCTTCCTCGACAAGCCCGCTCCGCGTTTCCAGCAGGACGTCGCGCCGCGCCATTTCCGCCGCGGACTTCGCCCGGCGGATCAGCGACTCGCCCTCCCGTCCTGCCGACTCCCGCAGACCGTCGCAGTCGGCTTCGGTCTTGGCGGCGGCTGCGGCGTCTGCCGCCTCGCAGTCCGCCTGCGCCGCGGCAAGCGTAGCGCGGGCATCGGCTTCGGCGTCGGCGATGATTTTGCCGGTCACTTTTTCAAGCCCCGTCATATCCAGTCTCCTTACTCGCCGTCAGGCGGGGAAGTTGGCAACCATCAGCAGCGTAATCAGCAGCGAGAAGATGGCATAGGTCTCCACCAGTGCGGCGGAGGTGATAGCCTTACCCAGCTCGCCGGGGCGCTTGGACAGCAGGCTGATACCTGCCGCCGACACGCGCGCCTGCTTGATCGCGGACAGGTAGCCCGCCAGCGCGATGGGCAGTGCAGCCATGATGAAGTACGCACCCTGCGCGACGGTCAGCTCCTTGGGCGTACCGAACAGACCGATGGTGTTCAGCATCAGGAAGGAAGCGACCATGCCGTAGACACCCTGCGTCATAGGCAGTGCCTGCAGAGCCAGCGCCTTACCGAACAGGGAGGGATCCTCGGACAGCAGCCCGCTGGATGCCTCGCCCACGATGCCGACGCCCTTTGCGGAGCCAAGGCAGGGGAGCGCCACGGCGAGCGCCGCGCCCAGAAGGGCAAGGTTACGACCGGAGAAAATTCCCTCAAGCACGGAGGGCTTTTCGGCGCCGGGATCCGGCTGAACCGCCGCCCCTCCTCCGATGGGAGCGACAGTCTCCCCCTCGGCAAAGGCGCACACGGTAAAGAGCGACAGGGCAAACAGGGACAGCACCAGGATAGCGAACGTCTTGCGCAGATTGTTGCGTTTCATAGCGGATTGAACTCCTTTTTTTATTATTGGAAGCGCTGGTTCATGCGACAGCGCATCCTTTGTAATTGGGGACACGAATGCATCAGTTGCCGCGCTCCTCGTCGGATGCAACGGCAGAATATTTCTCGGACGGGAGCACCGGGTCAAACGGCACGCCGCCATCCTCAAAGAACTTTCCGAAGAACTCCAGATACTGGAGCCGGCTGGTATGAACGAAGGCGCCCAGCAGGTTGATGGCTATGTTCAGCGCGTGACCGATCAGCATAATCAGCACCATCTTGACAAAGCCGCCCGGTGAAGGACCGCCCATGGTGGCAATCAGGTTGACCACCTGCGCGATGACGCCCGCCGCCAGTCCCAGCGCCAGTATGCGGCAGTAGGACAGGAGGTCGGAGGCATAGTTGATGAGTCCGTACAGCCCCAGCAAGCCCTTGCCGAACCGCAGAACCGGGTTGCGCTCCGCGCGTCCCGCCGTTGCCACGATCATCAGGACGGCAACCCCGCAGAGGATATACCCCACGGTGGGACGGACAAATACCATGCCGATGCCGGCAAACAGAACCCACCACGAGCCGATGTCGAATATCGCCGAAAACACCTGACCGTCACGGCAGAGCAGGTAGAACTTGATCGCCATACCGCCCAGCAGGTGGACGGCGCCCATAATCAGCGAAACGACCGAGGAACGCCATCGGTTCCTCCAGCGGGTTGAGCGAAATACCCTTGCCGCCCAGCGCAACCGACAGTCCGTTGAACCACGGCGCCGCTTCCTTCGCCGCCTCGATGGAGCCGTAACCCATCATATTCGCCATGACGGAGTACGGCAGATCCCCGAACCAGCCGCCGAACACGGCGCCCATGATCACGCAGGAGATACCGCACCAGCCGAACATATTGAACATCCGTTTGGCACCGCCCTCCATGTGGAGCAGGCGCGGCACCAGGAAGCCGCCCAGGAGGAGAATCGCACCGTAGCCGACATCCGCAAACATCAGCCCGAATATCACGAAATAGAACAGACTCATCACGAAGGTCGGATCGTACGTACCGTACTTGGGGTAGGAATACATCCCGACCACCCACTCGAAATTGGTGGCGTAGCCGTTGTTTTTCAGCAGAACCGGCGGTTGATCCTCCCCTTCCGGATCGCTCATCTCATACGCGCAGAACAGCTTATCCAGTGCGGCGGACACCCGCCCGTCCCGCGCGGCGGGCACCCAGCCCTCCAGCACGGCGCACTGCCCCGTGGACGCCAGCTTTGCCTTCTGGCGCGCGGCGATCAGGGTTGTGTTCTCGTTGTCGTACAGGATTTCCACGTCCGGCGCAAATGCCGCCAGCTCCTTGAGGCGTGCGGTATCCTGCTCCGCCGCGGCGGCTATCTCCCGGCGTCGTGCCCGGATCGACCGGCGCACGTCCCGCGCGGTCGGGGCTCGTCCGTCCCGGGCGGCGGCATACGGTTCGGCGGAAAAATCCGCCCGCAGGAAGCCGATCTCCGACAGCGCCCGGCTGACGGCGTCCTCCTCCTGCCGGGGAAAGACTGCCGCGATGTACAGTCCGTCCTCGTCCTCCTTCACAGCCTCCACGCCGGCATCCAGCGTCCGGAGCGCATCGACTGCGGCGGATATCCGCGTTTTCGCCGGCAGGGAACCGAGCCACACCTCGCAAAGTTCCGTGCCGCCGCCGCACAGCGGCAGGTCGCAGTCCAGCCACGGAGTCAGTGTGGCGGCGCGGGTACGGAGCTGCGCATCCTCTGTCTGTCCGGCACGCAGGCGGGCGTCCAGCTCGCGCGTCTCGCGCACCACGCGCCACACCGCCTCCCTGCTCCCGCACAGGGGGTATGTGTCGTTATCCGGCACCGACTGCCGCATCCACGGCTTGGGCTTGCCGGTATAGCGATTCAGGACGGGCAGAGCCTCACTTACGGTCCGGACGCGCTCCTCCGCCTCTGCGCGCTGGCTGTCACAGCGGACGCGCAGCAGATCCCCGTCCTCGACAGGTGTCGTGCGGACCTCCACACATCGCAGACGGATGAGGCGGCGGATGAGGGCATCGGCGTCCCGCTCCGGCGTCAGCACCGTCAGCTTTTTTCATTACGGCTATTGACATGAATCAAACATCTCCCACACGATGACCCGGACGGCTTCCTTCATGTGTACGTCTGCCGCCGCCTTCAGGGCTTCCGCGTCGGTCTGTGCCTCCTTCCGGCTCTGCCGGACCAGCGCGTCCGCCTTTTCCTGCATGCTGTCAGACCCGCCCGCAGGGCGGCGGACATTTCCTTCACCCGCACATCGTGTTTCTCCGCGCAGGCTTTCTCGTTGTCCGTGCGCATCTGCTGGGCTTTCGCCGTTGCCTGTGCCCGGATATCTGCCGCCCTCGCCTCCGCCTCGCGGACTCTCGCAATCGCCTCTCTGGACAATTCCACACACCTTCTTTCCGTTCTCTGCATCCAATCAATCGACAGGGTTCCCGCCGGATTGACGGTATTATATGGCTTTTGACCTATCACTTTATCTATTGTACCACACCGCACGTTTTTTTGCAAAGGGCTTTCGCAAATTTTCTCCTTGTGCCGTAGGCGCTTTACGGAGACAAATCCGGGAAAAGTTCTTGGGGGGTTGGGAACTTCTTTCAAGAAGCCCCCCAGCGCTTCTTCGCTTCCCTGCCCGCACGGACAGCGGGGTGCCGCAGCGTCCGAAAGGCAGTATAACAGAAAGCGGGCGCTTTGAAAATAGACAAACCCTCGACGCTGACAGAAATTCAGACAGTCAGAGGGTTTTGCATAGAAGAGAAGTCGGCTCAGCCGGCGGGATAGACTGCGGTCAGGGCGGCGGAACCGCCGAGCCGCCCGACGCCTGCCTGCCCGTAGGTATTGTCCCCCTTGACGCGGACACTGCCGTCCGCGCAGAGGTAGGCGGTGAAGTTATGACCAGCCGCAACGGCGATGACATCGTCGCCGACATCCAGCCGACGCGGCGTTCCGTTGGTCACAGCGGAGCCGATGGAGCCGCCGTTGTTCAGACCGTACACGTACACGGCGCCGGATTCGGACAGGATGGCAACGTCGCCGAAGTATACAGACGCCGACGCAACGCCGGACATCAGCCTGACGAACGCGGGATTATTGCCGCCGCCCTGCGAGAAGCCGTACAACGAGCGCCAGCCCGCATAGTACAGGTCGCCGTTCTCGGTAACGGAAAGGCTCTCATGCTCCCCGGCGGTGACAGCCACCACGCCGGACTGCAGCAGCTTCGGCTCGGTCAGCCGGTCGCCGCCGCCTGCCACCATCTTGTTCCAGCGGTTGTCGCCCAGCCCGTAGAGGCGCGCGTTCTCATCAATATACAGCGTCGAGCGCCGCCCGGCAGCCATGGCGGTAACGTGATCCGCCACGCGGACAAAGGAAGTCGTGAAGGAAGCCGACGCACGTATCTGCCCGTAGGAGTTGTTGCCGACACCCCAGAGGACGCCGTTCGCGTCCAGCACCAGCATATGGTCATGCCCGACACGGATGCTCCGGATTTTGCCGGAAAAGCTGACCTGCCCAAGGCGGGCATCGCTGACCGTCCCGTTGCGCCCCAGCTGTCCGGAAGCATTTGCACCGACCGTGTACAGCCTGCCGTCCCGCGTCAGGATGGCTGTCATCCAGGCGGTGTTGCCGTTCTCAAAGTCACAGCCCGAACTGGTCGCCACCTGCGCCACGTTGCGCATGACAAGCGTCGGCTTGCTGATCGTGAGGGAAGCGGAATTCAGCCCCAGCACGCCGCCGCGGTTGTCGCCCCATGCATACAGGTCGCCGTCCTCCGTCAGGCAGAACAGGTAGGTCGCGCCTGCCACCAGCGTTCCGGTCGGGGTTTCGTCGCCGCCGGAAGCGTTCTTCCGGGCGTACACCGCCACGGTGCCGGAGCAGGTGACGGTAAAGACCGCCTCCCCCTGCCCGCTGTCCGGCGTGACCGTCTGCGATTTGCCGTCGCTGCCCGTCCAGACAATGGCGGTCAGACTGTACCCGGCACGCGCCGTCGCCCGGATGCGGAGCGTCCTGCTGTCGTCCTCAAACCGGATGACCGTATCCGCCCTGACCGCCTCGCCGTCGCAGGACACCGTCGCGCGGGTATCACGGAAGGAGAAGGTCACCTTCCTGTGTGTCAGCTGCTCCATGTCTGCCGCCGTCACGTTGAAATAATCGAACATATGCTGCAGTCCCTTTGCCTGCCGGTTGGCAACAAAGGAACGCATCTTCCCCGCCTCGCGGTTCCACGTGGCGACCGACGCGCCCTCGCCGCCCCAGCGAGCCTGCTGGAGCGACATCAGACCGTCGCGCTCGGCAATCATTGCCTCCAGCTCCGCACCCAGGTACTCCGGCGTGAATATCTCGGTGAACACCTCGTAGTAGCGCAGGATGAATCTCTGCCGGAAGCCCTCGTTCCGTATCAGCGCCCGCATCATGGCACCGCAGACTGAGTTTGAGTCAAATGCCCAGAAGAAGTTGTGATCCTCCGTCGTGAAATCGTAGAAGGAGAGACCCATATCCATATCCAGCATGGTAAAATGCCACTTGGTGTCAAAGCCGGAGGGATCCTCGGATTCTTGTTGCGCCAGACCTGATATTGTTCTCCCAGTCGTCGCGCGACGAAGAACAACCGCGCCACCCACATATCAATGAAGGAATCCATATCCATGAGTGAGCTGACGTACTCGTAGTTCTTCTGCTCCGCCAGATCGTTCCGACGCATATACGCCACCATGTCGTTGAAAGGCTTCTGGTCGCCCTCCACGCCGGCGGACAGCACGAAATCCGCATTGGTGTTGGTATGCACCTGGCTGTAGTCGCTCTCGATGACAGTCACATTGTTCTTGTCAACGCCGTAGTGCGATTCCACATACTCCGGGCTGTACCGCTCGCGCATATTGTACACGCCCCAGAACTCGCCGTTGACAAACACCAGCGTGGAGGCGGTCGCCATGGTATCGCATTCAGCACCGAGGTAACCCGCTGCATATAGGCGTCCCGGATAAAGGAAGTGTTGCAGTCGTTGCCCGAGTTGCGGAGCAGGAGCCGCGAGAAGGACGTGACCGCCTCCCCCCTGCTGTCCAGCGCTCTGCCGCCGAAGAAATCGTAGTGGAGATCGGATTCCAGTCCGCCGCCCTCATTGAGCGAGCCTTTGTAGTAAATACGCAGGGATTTCATGCCCCAGCCCGAAGAGCCGTTGCCGCTGACAGCCAGCTCGACCTGCGAATTGCCGACGCGCTTGCCGGTCGGGTCGAACACTTCCATGCGTGCCAGTCCGCGCGGGCGGGTCGCCGTGATGACGCCGGACGGGCAGAAGTTGCTGTAAAATCCGTCCGATCCGATCATCTGCTCCGGCGGGATGGACAGCGAGACAATGGAAACGCCATACGCCTCAGTTCAGGTGCGATGAAGTATGTGTTGGCGAACACGGGGGTGGAATCGGTTCCGTTGGTGGCGTACGCCTTGATGACGTATCCGCCGGGCATGGTTGACACGGTCGGGCGGCTGCTGCCCCGCCAGCCGATCCACGCCTTGGTGACAGGCCCCCACGTCATGGCGGAGGAATCAGTCAGCCGGATGTCCCCGGAGCCGCTCCGGCGGGTCTTGCTGGTTGTCGGGTCGGAGCCGTCAATCGTATAGTAGATGCTGTATCCGTCCGGCGCTCCCAGCCGCAGTGTGATTGCCGAGTCGTAGATGCCGGCGGGGTGGGAGAACACGACCTCCGGATGCGGGGGCGGATCACGTCATTGACCTCGCCCGCCGAAGTGACCGTGCAGAGCTGTGCCTGCTTGGCGGAGTCCGCCTTTGTGACGTTGACCGTATGGTATCCGCTGTAGGTCGCCTTTGCCGTGCGGACAGCGATCTTGTTCCGGGACAGATTGTCGATTGCATAAACCGACTGTATCGGCGCCGTCTCGGACGCATAGAACACGGAGACGGTACCCTTCAGCGCTGTGATATCGTCATCGGCGTTGATCAGCCGGGTACTGCGTGCCAGCACCAGGCGGATCTCCTTATTGTCAAGCAGGACGTCCCATGCCAGATCATAGTTTGCGATGCTCATGACGCCGGTGCTGTCGTCAAAGCCGTCCGGCGATGCCGCGCGCACGAGGTAGTAGCCCAGAGCCGGGACGGTCGCCCCCTCCGGGAACACCAGTCTTGTGTACGGTTTCCCGCCATCCGTCCTGTAAAACAGCGCCAGTCCGTACAGGGAGATGGGCTTGGTTGTCGTATTGTACAGCTGCACGAATCCGTTCCCGATCACCGCCTGCTTCTTCCCCGTGCCGTACACCTTTTCGATGATGAGTCCTTCCCATGCGGCAACGTCCTCCGGGGAACCCGGTTCGGGCTGCGTTCCGGTCTCTGTCGGCGGTTCGGTCGGTCTTTCGGTGGGCTTTTCCGTCGGCTTGGAGGTCGGCTGCTCCGTCGGCTTTTCGGCAGGATCAGTCGTCGGCTCGGTCGGCTTATCCGTTGGCTGTTCCGGGGCGGTCGGCTCCTCCGGGCGGGTCTGGGATCCGGTTGCGTCCGGGGCGTTCGTCACGGTCGTGTCGCCCGCGGCAGTCGTCGATCCCGACTCCGCTGTGTCTCCTGCGGCAGTGGTGCCGTCGGGGGCATCCGTTGCGCCGGTATCGGTCGGATCCTCCGTTGCGGACGACTCCGCCGCGGAATCCTGCTCCTCCGTGTGCAGGCAGGCAGACAGCACCATGCAGCCGGCAAGCAGGCACAGGGCAACCGCCAGCCAGACCGCGCGGGACATATCCCTCCGTGCTGTATACAGGTGTTTTCTCATGTGTTCATCCCTTTCGAACTCTTCCGGCATCCCTCTCCGCCGGGGCACTGCAGGGGACTCGCCCCTTTCCGCCCCCATTATACCAGTATACCCGTTCAATGTCAACCGTTTTGCGCATTTTTGTGCAATTTGCAGTTTCTCCCTGCGTGCGGCGGTGTACAGCGGGGAGGAACGGGAGGAACGGGAGAGACGTTGGGGGCTTCTTGAAAAAGCCCCCAAACCCCCAAGAACTTTTCTCGATTATGGATTGACCGGAGGCGGAGTTGACAGCGGCAAAGCAGGTGTTCCCCCGGCAAAGCCCGAAGAACCGGTTTCCCGCAAGCATAGCCAGTGCCGCGCCCGGTCTATTCCCGGGGATGCAAGGGACGAAGCCCCTTGCATGAAATAACCTTGGTCTCCCCCCTGCCCCGCCGGGGAAGGGGGTCGGGGGAATAGGGGGGCAGAAGTAAAGCTAAAGTCAGGGTAGACAGGCGGCAGAAAAGCAAGCCCCCGCGGCACCTGCTCAATCTGCCCCGGGGGAGGACCATCTCAAACGCCGAAGTTCCTCTCCCCGGTCCCCCCCTCTCCTTGGCTTCCGGCACCGCTCAAGGTAAAGAAATTCTGTCGGTTTTGCGGCGAACCGCAGGTTCCCGGGGATGCAAGGGGCGAAGCCCCTTGCATAAAAATATGGTCTCCCCCTTCCCGCTGGGAAGGGGGGGGGGGATAGGGGCAGAAAAGCAAGGCTAAAGGCAGGGGCGGCGGGCGACAAGGAGGGAAAGCCCCCGCCGGGCACCCTAACGCTCGCCGAGCCCAGCAACGCCGGGGGCACGCCCCCATTGAGTCTTCTACAGCGGCAGGTCGAGCCAGTGCCGCGCGGGTTCAGCCCGGGGATGCAAGGGGCGAAGCCCCTTGCATAAGATAGCAAAAAATCTCCCCCTTCCCACTGGGAAGGGGGCTGGGGGGATAGGGGGCAAAAGGCAAGGCTAAAGGCAGGGGCGGCGGGCGACAAGGAGGGAAAGCCCCCGCCGGACGCAGGCGCACCCCTGCCCCCGAAAAATCCGCAGATACCGCCCAAAAAAGGATTGACAAAGCAGTGGCAGTCCTGTATAATGGAATCGCTCTTCATGAGCCGCAACCAAACAAAGAACCAAAATCCGAAAGGAGTTTTCCTATGAATCAGACTGCCATTCCGCGCCCCGAATACCCGCGCCCGCAGTTTGTCCGCGCCGCGTGGATCAATCTCAACGGCACATGGTCGTACAGGACAGACCGTCCGGAAAGCGGCGAAGCTCGCGGCTTCCAACACGACGCCCCCTTTACCGAAACCATCACGGTACCCTTCTGCCGGGAAAGCCGGCTGTCCGGCATCGGCGACACAGACTTCTGCGACAGCGTCTGGTACCGCCCACCGTCACCCTGCCGACGGACTGGCAACGTCCGGGGCGGCATACCCTCCTGCATATCGGCGCGTGCGACTATAAGACCTCCGTGTGGGTCAACGGACAGCACGTCGGCGACCATACCGGCGGCTATGTGTCCTTCTCCTTCGACATCTCCCACGCACTGAAGGCGGGAGAAAACACCCTCACCGTCCGCGCCACCGACCACGTCCGCACCCACGAACAGCCCGGCGGCAAGCAAAGCGACCAGTACGCCTCCTACGGCTGTATGTATACGCGCACCACCGGTATCGGCAGACAGTGTGGCTGGAAAACCTGCCCGAGGCATACATTTCCCACACCAAGTACTATCCCGACATCGACCGGCAGAAGCTGGTCATCGAGGCACAGACGGTCGGCGGCGAGGGACTGACGCTGGCGGCATCCGCCTCCTATGCAGGTAAGCCGATGGGGCACGGGGAAGTGACGGTGCACGGCGGCAAAGCGGTGCTGGAGCTGCCGCCGAATGAGCTGTACCTCTGGGAGGTCGGCGCGGGACGTCTGTACGACGACTCGACCTTCGGGGAGGATCGCGTGGACAGCTACTTCGGTATGCGCCGGATCGAGTGCCGGGACGGTATCCTGTACCTCAACGGCAAGCCGGTCTTTCAGCGGCTTGTGCTGGATCAGGGATTCTACCCGGACGGCATCTACACCGCCCCCACCGCCGCCGAGCTGGAGGCGGACATCGACCGCTCCCTCGCCATGGGCTTCAACGGCGCACGCCTGCACCAGAAGGTGTTTGAGCCGCAGTTCCTTTCGCTGTGCGACCGCAAGGGGTACATCGTCTGGGGCGAGCACGCCAACTGGGGGCTGGATATCGCCCGGCAGACCGCCTATGAGAATTTCCTGCCCGAATGGTGCGAGGTGCTGGCGCGGGACTTCAACCATCCCGCCATCATCGGCTGGTGCCCGCTGAACGAAACGCAGCCGAATCAGAACCCCGCTTTCGTGCGTCTGCTTGCCACCGTCACCCGGCAGTACGACCGGACGAGACTGTACATTGATGCCTCCGGCTGGACGCACATCCCCGGACTGACCGACATCATGGACATCCACGACTACGAGCAGGATCCGCCGCCTTCGCCGAACGGCTGGCACCGCTTGCCGGGGACGGCACCTATAACGTCCACCGCTTCTTCGGGCACGGGTACGAGCTGGAAGCCCGCCCGACCTTCGTCAGCGAATACGGCGGCATCCGCTGGGCGCCGTCCGACGCCGCCGGCTGGGGATACGGACAGGCTCCGCTCAGCGAGCAGGAATTCCTGGACCGTTTCAAAGGGGCTGACCGAGGTACTGCTGTTCCACCCGCGCATGGGCGCCCTGTGCTACGCAGCTGACCGACGTCGAGCAGGAGCTGAACGGTCTGTACACCTACGACCGCAAGCCGAAATTCGATCCGGCATTCATGCACGCCGTGCTGACGCAGAAGGCAGCAATCGAGGAGTAAGGCTCGCCGGCTGATCCGGCGGTTCCGTACCGCGCTGGAACGCTCTCCCTCTCACCCCGTGTCGCAGTGCGGCATATGCTGTTGACAGCCGCGCGGCACGGGGCACCGTTGCCGCAATCCGGCGGCGACGAGGAGAACGAGCAAATGCAACTGGACAAAAGACGCTGGACAGACTGCTGGATCTCAGCGACGGGCAGCTCCGGGTCCTGCTGAAGCGTCTGCTGGCGGAGTACGGCGTGGATCCTGCGGCAGTTCCGCTGGAGCAGATGGATATCGGCAAACTGCGGGAGGCTCTCCGGGGAACGACGGACACGGACATTGCCCGCTTTCTGCAGCTCATGCAGGCATCCGGGCTGGGCAAGGGAGGCGGCAAAGCATGACGGCTACGACCGATAAGTCCGAGCCGGTCGGGCAGGGGCGCGGCGAGGATATGCAGACGCGCCTCGGGCGGCTTCTAGATGAAGTGGAAGCGATGCCTGCCGGACAGCCGGACGCCGCGCAGGAGCAGACCGAAGCGGAGCAGGGTGCGCCCGCCGCCGGGAATCCGCTCGGCGGTCTGCTGTCCAATCCGGAGCTTCTGGCGGCTCTGCCGCAGTTGATGGGCGCGTTGGGACCTCTGATGCGGAACTTCGGCGCGGCGCGCAGCGGGGATGCCGGTGCGCCTGCCCGGAAATCGCCGCCCGACCGCCATACGGCGCTGCTCCGTGCGCTCCAGCCCTACCTTTCGCCGGAGCGGCGGCAGGCGGCGGAAACCGCACTGGAGCTGTTGGGGATCTGGGACGCGCTGGCAGGCATGGGGCTGTCTCTGCCGTCTTTGGCGGGAAGCCGCCCCGCCGGGAGGTGAGGCGTGATGTACAGCCGCATTCCCCGCCAACCGCCCCGGCCGGCGGGCGTGCCCAGCTACCGTCAGCGCGTCACGCCGCCGCCCAATTACAGCGGTAACGCCTTTCCGGCGGGCCGGATCCGGACGATGCACGCCCGCGCTTTGACGGTCTGCCGACCGTCAGCACCCTGCCCGCCCGCGATATGCCGCCCGCGTCGGAGGAGCCGGTATCCGCCTCCGCGCAGGAGTCAGACGCCGACTGCTCCGCCAGTGCCTCCGCGGACAACATACCCGCCCCTTCCCCGGACGCGCCCCGCTTTGCCCTGCCGGATCTTTCGCATTTCCCGTTCGGACACGGGCTTGGGCAGGAGGAGCTGCTGCTGCTCGGTCTGATTCTGCTTCTCCTGTACGAGGGGCGCGCCGGGGGCGGCGACGCCGACAGCGATCTGTTCCTTACGCTGACCCTGCTGGGCTTCCTGCTTGTCTGCGGGTAGGGAGAGGGCGGAAACTTACCGCCGGGGGACACTGGTCATGCTTGTGGAAAACCGGTTCTTGGGGCTTTGACGGGCACACGCCTGTTTTGCCGCTGCCAACTCCGATTCCGGTCAATAAAAAATCGCGAAAAGTTCTGATGTCCGGGGGGCTCTTTCAAGAGTCCCCCGGCGCGTCCCGCCGCCCGCACAGGAAAGTCACGATCACACTATGCCGATGAGCCGCCGGATGCGGCTCATATTTTTTAGCCGGTGCGCATATGTTCTAATGAAAATCTGCCACACACAAAGGAGATGGATGGAATGAGCATGAATCAGAAGACCCCGGAGCCGACAATGGGGGCGGAGCCGCCGGTGTGCGGCAATGTACAGGTATCTCTCTGCGACCGGATCATCACGACGGATGGGAGGCGATTTTTCCCTGCCCGATTACCAGCCGGAAATCGAGGCGGCTTTTGCGCATCGGCGCGTCGGCGCGCCCCCCGCGCGCTATGCGGGCGGCAACGGCATGGATCGGCGGGAACCGTGGACTATTTCGTGCTGTACATGGGCACGACGACCAGGTATACTGCGCGCCGCTGTCCGCCGAGTATCGGATGCAGGCGCCCTTTGACGCGGATGCGGGGGAGAATGTGTCCGAGCCGTTCGTCTGCGTCTGCGACGTCTGCGCAGAGGGCGCGGCAGGGCGCGTGACTGCCCCACGGCGGCTGAATATCCGCTGTCGCATCCGGGCAAATGTGCGCGTATACGGGGAGCGGAGCCTGTCCTGTCCGGATGAGAACGGGCTGGCGCCCGGTTCCGTAGAGCGGCTGGAAAGCCACGCGCAGGTCTGCCGGGTGTTCTGCGGCACGAGCGACCCGACCGCATTGCAGGACGACATGATCCTGCCGCAGGGCGCCGATGTGCGCGTGGTCTGTGCCGAGGGACAGGTCATGGTGACCGAGGCGGTCGCGGATCGGGATGCCGTAACCTGTCGGGGCGAGGTCACGCTCAAGCTCCTGCTGGCGCCGCTCGGGACGCCGACCGACGGGGAAACCGTGCCGCCCGCCGCCCCGACCGTCGCACTGCGGCGCGTCCCCTTCACGGTCACGCTGGATATGCCGGGCGTGACGCCGGACTGCACCGCCTGCGCCCACGGTGCCTGCTCCGAGCTGAGCGTGCAGGGGGAGGAGGGACATATCCACACCGATCTCGGCATCGTGCTGGAGGCGTCGGCACAGCGCAACGAAACGGTCTGCTATACCGGCGACCTGTTCTCTACCCGTGCGGCGGGGGAATGCCGCTTTGCGGACTGCGCCGCCGGACGCGCCCTGCAGACCGTGCAGGGGAATTTCACGCTGAGCGATTCCCTGCCGCTGAGCGAGGCGGGCATTGACCCGGCGGCACAGACAGTGGACATCCTGGCATCCGCCCAGCCGGAAACGGTCAGCTGCAGCAAAGGAAGAGCCGTACTGTCCGGCACCTGCCGCTTCCAGCTCCTGCTCTGCAAGGCAGGCGAGTGGAGCACCGCCGAGATCGTGCGCCCCTTCCGCTATGAGTGCGACCTGCCGGTCGGCGCGGACACGGAACAGCCGACCTTTGACGGCACCGTCACGGCTGTCACCTGCCGCGCCCGCATGGACGGCGAGCGCGTCGGGCTGGATGCCGAGCTTGCCGTATCGCTCCGCGACCGCGCCGCTGTCCCTGCACCTGCTGGCTGGTGTCACATTCGGCGCCGACGTGCCCCGCCGCCGCGGCAGTATGTCATCTGCTTCCCCGCGCCCTCCGATACGCTCTGGTCGGTCGCCAAAGCGCTACCACGCACCCGACCGCCCTTGCCGCCGCCAACGACCTGCCTGCCGCCGCTTCCCCCGACGATGCGGGATCGCTCGCGGGGATCGGCTACCGATTGTATAGATTATTGAAGATACCCGCCAAAACCCGGCAGGCGGGAGCGTTTTCGGACGCCCCCGCCTGCCTTTTCCGTCCGGGATCCGCAAAAAATCTTCCCCGCCATACTGTGACAGAATCCGCACCGCCTGTGTGCTATACTTGGGCAAAGGCAATGCCGCACAAAGGCGAAGGAGGACAGGCATATGAATCGAGAGCGGAATTCACATGGAAGGACACAGACGGCGGACTGCTCGTTTCGGTCCGGGGCGAGATCGACCACCACACGGCTGCCGCCATCCGGACAGGCATGGATGCTTTGCTGTTTGCACGCCGCCCGGCACGTCTCGTGCTGGATCTGTCGGCTGTCACCTTCATGGACAGCTCCGGACTGGGGGCTCATCATGGGGCGCTACGGCATCCTGCGGGAGCTGGGCGGCAGTATGTGCGTCGGGATCCAAGCCCGGAAATACGCGGCGACTGACGCTGGCGGGCATGGAGCGGCGGGTGCGCATCGAGTACACCAAGCGGACACCGCCTGCCGCACCGGACAGGCAGTCCCCGCGATCCAGGCGGGCAGGCTCCGGTCGCACCGCCGCACCCGGTCGGACAGGGCAGAAAAGGAGGAGAGTCATATGAAACGGACCAATACGGACAGCGCGCCGCGCAAGGCGCAGGTCATCAACCGTATACAGATCAAATTCCCGTCGCTGTCGGTCAACGAGGGACTGGCGCGGTCGGCGGCGGCTGTATTTCTCGCCCAGCTTGACCCGAGCGTCACCGAGTTGGCGGACATCAAGTGCGCCGTGTCCGAGGCGGTCACCAACTGCATCGTCCACGGTTACCGGGATGCGCCCGGCATCATCACCATGACGGTATCCCTGCTGGAGGGGCGCACCGTGAAAATCGAGGTCAGGGACAAGGGCTGCGGCATAGCGGACGTCCGGCAGGCACGCCAGCCGCTGTTCACCACCGACGCGGCAGGGAGCGCAGCGGCATGGGCTTTACCGTCATGGAGAGCTTCACCGACTCCCTGCGCGTCAGCTCCAAGGTCGGAAAAGGCACCACCGTCACCATGCTCCGCCGCCTGTCCGAGCGGGGGCGCATCTGAGCCTTGCGTACATAACCCGCGCAGAGCGGGAGAAAGGGAGGCGCAGAGCATGACGGAAGCAGGCGGACGCATAGCGGAGACGGAGGTGCGGGAGGCAGTCCCGCAGGAGGACAGCGCCGGGAGCTTTTCCGGCAACCGGGAACTGTTGCTGCGGGCACGCGCCGGGGACAAGGCGGCGCTGGAACAGCTGGTAATCGACAACGCCGGACTGGTGCGGAGCATCGCGGTGCGGTTCCGCGACCGGGGGACAGACATGGAGGATCTCATGCAGATCGGCACCATCGGCATGATAAAAGCCATCCGCAGTTTTGATACGGCGCGGGGCACCGCCTTTCGACCTACGCCGTGCCGCTGATTGTGGGGAGATCCGCCGGCACTTCCGGGATGACGGACTGAT